>JAABUU010002336.1_pt1 | contig 27419 bp, 36 predicted proteins | sample 5559301 | NCBI WGS metagenome assembly JAABUU01 (sample SAMN10711884, study PRJNA513360) | rock metagenome | isolation source: Antarctica rocks | place: Antarctica: Victoria Land, Richard Nunatak white | reverse complement strand
GCTTCTCCAGCACTGTAAAGCGTTACATGCATGCAGCACATGAGGTCGCAAACAATGTATGACATTACAAATGAAACTCAACCATGTCCTTTTGCATGTAAACAGTCTTCAGGGAAGACGATGTGGCAAAGGTATGAAGCCCAATAGATTTGACAACCATCAAACTTCAAGTGAAACCCTAGCAAGCAAATGCTCTTTGGCATGAAGGCTTACCCTTTGTTGCCTGGGTCTTGCTGACGGCAAGATGTGGGTCTAGGAGGCGGTGGGGCAGGAGCAGCAGGCTGGAAAGCAGTCTTGTGACCTTGTCCAGTAGGCTCTGCCTGTTGCCACCCATCACAGCCCCACTCATCTGACGTGTACTCAGCAGCAGGGGGGACGTACGTGGGTGATCCAGGGGGTGTCAGTGGCTCTATCTCCCAGGGCACAGATGGCAATGCCCTGTGCAAACGCCAAATGTTTCTCAGCATGTGATGTGGTTGAGATTCATGGCAGCTGAGGCTAGGAGTGGGTGTTATGCTTTGGCTCTCGCGCATAGACCAGATTCGGCCAACAAGCAGGCCTGCAATTCAACTTGGACTGGTCTGTGAGTGTGATGTTCAGGTGCATGCGAGAGAGGGAATGAAGAAGAAGCACAGATATCGGGACCTTCTCTGTCTGCCTTGCAAGCAAGACAAAGTGAACGGAACAGAGTGTCAGATCTCAGCAAAGATGCCCAACAGCCATGTTGAAAGACTGGCTGGTGAGGATGACAGCCGAACGGCACGGGCAGCCAAACCTACACAAAGAAGAGCAAGGAATATCCAGATGTGTTGAGTGGTATGAAGCAGCCTAGGCTGATGCTGAGGAAGAGGCACGGACTTGAGCAGCAAAACCTACAAGAAAAGAACAAGAGGCAACAGAGCAAGTCAGCAGGCAACACAAGGTGTTGGGTCAAGTGGTTCTGGTGCCACATCTGCAAACAGAACGGCATCAATCATCAGGATTTCCATTCAAACAAAACTGGCATAAGCGCTTGCATGCAATGAACAGGTCCTGCGACAAGCTTTGCTTCAAGAAACATAAAGGGCAGCTTTGACAGGTTGGGAGCACCATTCAGAAGTAGAGAGTGTGTAAACATGAACCGCAGCAACACCAGTGACATGAAGGGTGATCTGTGTACCTTGGGGCAGGTGGGGCCACCAGCATGGGGCGGGGGTCATCTTGCGGCTGTGTCTTGGCCACCAACAGAGCACCATACACAGTCGTAGCATACTTGTACACCAGCTGGTCCAAGCTCAACAACTGGACAGGGCTTGCACTGTCAAGGTAGCGCCACTTGTCACCCTGCTTGTACTGGCCACCCTTCTGCTCTCTGACTGCCACCGTGAAGTGACCGCCTGAGGAGCCGGCACCATCGTGGAACATGAGCTGGCGCACCAGGTAGTGCTGCTTGTGGGAACCGCTGACGCCGTAGCGCAAGGTGAACTCTTCTTGCAGCACCACTGCCACCTCTGACCTGCCTGACACTCCTTGGATCTCAGGCTGCAAATCAACACAAAGCGTCGGCAATTGCAAGCAGATGCTGGTATTTGGAGGCAATCCACATCAAAATGCAGCAAATTGGTGCCTGAAACTAAGTGTGTAGCGAAAGGAGCTTTGAGAGGTCATCACAGTTGATGTAGTCAGCAAAGCTTACCTGTTCACGACCGAAGATCAAGATGAGGACCTGAGGAGCAATCTTCAAGATGCTGTGTGTCACCAGCTGAGAGGAGACAGGCCTCTGCAGGTTGTGGCAGGCACTGCAGGGGTGGGTGCTGCTGTCCAAGAATGCCTCCATGATCTGGTCAAATGTGACCGGCTCATGACCAAACTTTGCCTCATCCAGTCCAACCTTAAGGACTGGCATGATGCTGCCAGTATCATACGCACTGCCAGCCCCACAGACTTTTCCATTAGGGCAGGTGGTGGAGCTATTTGTCACACTAGCGAATGCTGTCGAGTAGTACGTGACAGCCTGCATCACAGCACACTATGTCAGCAAGACCCTGACTGGATTCAGAGCAAAGCAACACATAGTGAGCGCCAGCTGAAGATGAGGCACAGTACATAGCAGATGAAACTTCGGCTTGCCTCATCGAAGCTCAAAGTTGGGAAGGCGCCCTTCAGAACAGTGCTGGACTCATCTGCCAGTGCTCTGAATAGGTCTTGCAGAACCTGCTCAGCGTCTTGCTGAACCAGTATGCCCCTGTCAGCATCAATGCACAGTCAACACAAAGCACAATCAAGAGCTGACCGAGCTATACGGTCGTGGTCGATGCAGATTCAAGCTGCATATACCTCTCCTTGTCTATCCACTGAACGACATCCTGCATCGCAGGGAAGCGTCTTCCCAACTCCTCCACAAACCACTCGAGGTTGCCGACGGAGTCTGTTGCGGCGACGCCCTTGACATGCCGAATGGCTATGACAACTAGTCGTGCCAAAGAACTTTTCCAAAGCCTCTGAATGTCCGGTCTTGTGTCCCTGCCAGCGACTACAAAGGCGTTCTGTAATCCGTGCTCGATGTGTGGGACACCAGTGAGCAGTTGCAGAGGTGCATTGAAGCAGCACCTGCGGGGCAACAAGGCTTGAGTGCTTGTACAGCGCTGCAAGCCTAGTCTGCAACGTTGACTCAAGGAGAAATGTCTGTGCAGCTGTTTTACGTGAGCAGACAAGCCACAATCAAGGCTCACCGATTCTGTCCCATGTCTTGGTGTGTGTTCGAGAGTCTGCCACACGGATGAACTTCCTCCCAAGACTCCTGTGGCCTTGAAGGCTGATAGGCTACCACTGCAGTCTCGATGGCTAGACTGTCCAGCACAGCAAGTCTGAGCAGGCGCAAACAGTGTGCACAATAGCAACTGCAGAAAGGTTACAGATGACACCAGTACGAGCACAGGCGTGAAGCAAGCGCTGTAAGTGTTTGAGTGCCTTTGCTGACTGCAGTCTGCGACTCTCGGGCTTCGAAACAAGTAACGACTCGTTATGGCGCCAACAAAAGGTGTACTGCCCTTAAGTACTGTGAGACACAGTCGCGTAATTGGACGTGGCGCCTCGAAAGGTTTTACACAACTGACATGTATTCCGTTTATAAATGCTTCCCAAATAGTCTGACAAGTCTAGCATGCAGCCATCAAAAATCGAGGCGCGCATGTAGCTCGCGTGTGAGGCGTTGCAACAAACTTACAGGGCTTGGGAGGTCAAGCAATATAAGCATGTGGTATGATTACATGCTGTCATGAAACAGCATTTGTTCAATTGTGCAAAACGCACAGTGTAAGCTGTTCAATGTCATATGTGACACGACGCAGCAAAAACTGCACTCTCAAAAGCCATCGGAAACCGCATCATATGACATGCATGCCAACCAAGATTGTGTGTAGAAAGTCTCAAGACACAGAACCTGACAGGCAGGCCTTGGCACACATAGGAGAAGGGGCAAGCGGGGGTTGGCAGATCTGTATTTAGAGGTCTTGTCAATGTAACTGTACAATGTGTCATGTGATCAGCCTGAAGCGCCTTGATACTGGGATGAGCAAGAGCGTCTCTGTGAACACCTGTGGATGGTCAATGACAGCATGAAGTGCGTGCGTGCGTGGCTGCCAACACCAAGATGCAGCTGAGTATGTGTAGCCATTCCTTCAGGCTTGCAGCCCACCTATGCATGCCTTGATCAGCCTTGTCACAGCCTTGTCACATTGTTTGGGCAAGCTGTTTTAATTTCGAAATGACTATGTAGCTTGCTGAACGGTTGCCACCATCACCACCCTGTGTTGCAGACCCCACCTATGAGGCCAAGCCCCCATCCTGCACCCCTCCACCTGTGTTGCTGGCTGCATCATCCCTCTGCTTGCCCCCTGTGTTGCTGGCGTCTGAAATAACTCACAACGTACTGCAGTACATACCATGCGCGCCAAAACACGTACTGCTATTAAGTACTAGGACAAGGTGGCGTAATTGAGCCTTATACCAAAACCCTAGATAACAATTTCCTCCTGTCTGGTGTGATTGGATGTGCCACACTGCCAATTGCATGATTGGCAGCATTTCTGTCAGTGATGCAGACCAACGATGTGTAGGACAGCCGGCGGTGTGATGTGCTTGCTCCATCAGGTATACTTACACACCCTTTCAGATGTTCAAGGGATGTTCAAGGGATTGCTGTGCAGCCCTGATCTGCTAGGACATACAAAGTGCTAGTGAAAGTGAGTGATCAAGTGGTCACCCCGTGCAGTGTTCAAGAATGTGAAGTACATCTGTACAAATCCGCATGCTGGCGGATGATGGCAGGACAGAGCAAGCATGGTCACGACACAGGCAGGTATTCGGGACATACGCCGTCACTGCTTGCTGCTGTAATTAATTCATCAGGGTGTTTGCTCACAACTTGTCATTGCATGACTCAGTTTCCCACTTGAGGTCGCCTAATCCTAAAACCAGACCCAAGCATCTGACAGTCCCTAGGCCGGCGCAAAGATTGTGCTGCTATTCGTCTAGAAGCTTGTGCCCTGCCATCCTCATCAAATGGCTCCTGCGCAACCTACATGACAATTGCACACTTTACTCAGACTCCACGTGCTGACACATGCAAAGATATGCTGACAAACATTTGGCAGCAACAGTGTGTAACCAGCAACTGGTTTCATCCGTTTTTCCTTGGCTGCTACCGCCTACTGCTAAGCATGAATTGGCCTTTCAATCAGTCAAGTACAGCAGGGTCTTGAGCAGGTCTCTGACACACTGCATGCAAGATGTCCTCTGTCACAGCGACAGCTCTGAGTCGACAGTCAACATGTGTTGAAGCCAAGGAGATGTCGGAATAGCCTCACTGGAAACTGAAAGGCCTTGCAGTGCAGCCTAGCAATGGGCTGGCGCCTTTTAGTGCCTTCCCTTCCCGCAAAGGAGCTGGCGCTTTGAAAGGGAACACGCATAGCTGCATGGGGCTCAGAAGGGTCCCTTGTCAGGTCCGGCTCCCTGAGCATGCATTCAGAGCCTCAGCCTCCACTGAAAACTTGACTGCAAGCCAGATCTGCACCAATGGCAGATCTGGCTAGCGCATCTCGGGTCAGAGCCCTCCACTCACCAGCACAGGCTAAAGCACAATGACAGTATGCTTGCTTGCAGGTTGTGTCATGCAGAAATACATACGGTTCATAAGGAAGACCCTGCAGTGTTTATCAATGTTCCTATAGCCATAGAATTGAAGGAGTTGACGCAAGTCACCTGGGCGGATTCCGCTTGTGCTTGAGCGCGTTGTTAGGGACAATGCCAGCTGCTCCGACCAGCTTAGGGTGTGCAGGGGTAGGCCTAGCAAAGGGGATGCCCGGCTGCACCTTGCAGTTGGCATCTACAGCAACAGGTCACTCACAAATGCATTGAAATTGGCCTAAATCATCAGTACATGAATGTGTTGTTGAGGCAGCATTGAGCCTCATGCCTTGTCACGAGAAACCATACACTGTTGCAATGTTGTACGCCATCTGCATATTGACATGCACAGATGTATGACAAGACCTTTTGGCATGCAAATTTGAGTAAGCATGAGTAACTGTGCGAACAGGCACTGTCTTGCTTTGATGATGATGGACTGAAGTATGGCATTACAGACCTTTTGCTTGACAGACTGCAGCAGCCTGCTGGGAAAATTGCAGTGAGCTGTTGGTGCAGACAGCGTTTCAAGGCATGAGGTAATTGTGTTCACTCACATGTTTGAGATGCTGCCTGTTGATGCTGCCATTCAACTTGCATCTCCAACGTCTGCAGTGCTAGCGTTTTGGCCAGGTCCAATTTGTCTCCCGGATTGCTGTCATCTTTTTGGACTACAGCGTGTCTGTAGAATTCTGGCATGTACTTGCTGATTACACATGGCGCACGCAGATGACAAGCAGCTGCATGCATTCAAAGTATTCATCTTTGATTGCTTGGCAATAATGCTGAAGACTCACAGCAAGGATACATCTGGCCATTAGATGGCTGTAGTGATCTGCTGCTTGCCTTCGATGAAGTGAGGCGTGTTCTCGGCACAGCTGCCAGATGTGTCTGCCAACCACACGCTCTCATCAAAGGGAGCAGGCTTCACAACAGCTTCGGCCCAGTCATGCTTATGCGCATCCCGCAGCAGAGCTGCCTCCCTTGGTCCTGCAACAGGCAATTGGCTTGCGGTGTTTGACTGTACGGCACACCTGTTCTCTCGTGGTGTCTCACCTCGCTGAAAGCTTGAGAGCTTCTGCACTAAGCACCCTCTGCACGCAGTTGCAAAGAACTGTCAGCCGCGATTTCGACTTGCTTCTGTATTAAGTTGGCAGAATGACGCGGCGTGTACTCACGGGAGGTGATCGTCAAACGACTCAGTCATGCCGCTCCAGCGTACTACAAGCTCGGCAGGGTGCTCACCAGCATAGTGCTGAGCGTTAGATGTACTTGCCTGTGTAGTACTTGCTACAAGTACTTGCCTGGTTGATACACTACTGACTTGGTTGCAGCAGCAGGGCTGGCATTGCAGAAAGCAAGCTGAAGCAGTTGCTGACTGTCAAATCTAGGTGATATATGGTAACAATGTTGTACATTGACAATGGAAGCCATAAGTCCTGCATGTATCAAGAACAAGGCAAATTTTGTGTAAATCTATCTACCAATGCATCATGTCATGTCTGAATCTACAACTAAAAGGGAAGGGCAGGGACAGCAGAAAGCTTTGCTCACAGAGGCATGCATCATATAAGCAGCGAAGACAGTCGTGACAACCATGTTTGACAAACAAAGTAAGCATTGAATCTCTGCTCCTGGTGCAGGCTCTGCTCTGCGTCTGTACAGTCAGTGTGCCTGATGCTTCCATGTTATGTGTCAATAACTTTGTGTCCACTGTAAGATGTCGAGCCAAGTCATTTTGGCACACCGCAAAATCATCTGCTAGTCAATCTTGAACACATAGATCTCAGCTTACTGTAAACCTTTCCGGGTGGAGACCCCAATATGAGCCCACACAAGGCGTCCCTGCAACGTAACAGACACCACATGTGATGCAGCAGAAACAGGAAAAATCAATGAACATGTGAGTACGTAATGTCTGCAGAAGCATGCAGGCTGTTTGGCTTGGTGACGAAAGCTCACCTCGCTACTCTGATGTTTTGGTATGAGCCCAAAATGTGTATCCTGGTGTCTGCTATGACTATTCTGGTCTTCGTTGCATTCTCAATCGTAAACTTGGTTTTACCATTCTGCACAGCCATGGCATCAGTTGTCAGCTCTGAATCATGCTGGCTACCACTGCTCAATGCAGTGTCCTGGCTGGAAAGCTATGGGCAGCAATGCTCAGATGAACCCACAGCATTGCTCAGAGGCAGTAAGACTGTATCAGCACTATGGGATGGCATCAGGCAATGCAGCAAAGCTGTTTATGATGCAATGCAACCCTGATGCTTACCTTGCCTGCAAGCCGGCCTATACACCTTGACAGATGTTCACCTCTCAAAGTCTGCAGAACACCAAGCAAAGTGTCGCTCCACTGCCATTGAAAGTCAATGACCACTCAGTGTTCAGCTCGACAGCCTCTGTACCAGACATCACTAATACCACTATCATGTACAGTCCCTACTGGATGCAGACGGGAACATGTAAGTGTGCAGCACATAGCAGGATGCTGTGTAGCTGACCACACCTTGACATCTTTCACTTCAAACACCTCCACATACAAGTCATCTAGACGAAGCAGCGCAATCGCATCTGCAACATCAAACCCTGCACAGCCAGCAGATAGCGTCAGCAAGCTTACTAATGTACCAGGAGCAGCGCTGGTTGCTTGCACCGCAAAGAAAGCTTGCATGCATGTCATGCTGACCCTGCCATGGTACTTGAGCCTGCCTCAGCAGCTCTTGATATGCATAGCTGCTAGAAAGCTGTAAGGCAGAACTAAGATGCATGGGCACGCACCAAGAATGAAGGCTTGGACAAAGTCAGCAGCCTTTTGCACGCTGCCCGAGTCAGGTGTATCAGGATTTGTTTTCAGCTCAACCTGCAGCAAAACGTCTGCAAAGGTTTGGTTTCAGCTTCACACAGCTTGTATAGCATGTGCGGACAGACAGGAGACCTGGGATGATCATGAGTTGCAAATGCTGCTGACAATGACACAATTGATGCAGCACATACCTTCTTGGCTTTCAAGTTCATTCGCATGTCAAGCTTCATATTTTCTGTGACTGGCGTGTACAAGGACATCCAGCTGTTTTTGAGTGGAGTCAACCTGTGCTGTGGCACTGTCACCTGCACCAGAGGCATTGTCATTGAGCTGCTGTGTAGTCCCCAGTGCAACATGTTGAGAGGCTTCGAGCTTCATACCCTTCTGAATTCCACCTTCTTGCCGTTCTGCTCATGTGCACTGAGAGGAGCAAACTGAGGTTTACTAGGCCCCGCAGGCTCTACTGCTTCGGCGTTGGTGTCCATTGGAACTGGAGCAACCTCTTGCAAAGGCGTCCTGTTGTCTTTCTTGGATACTTTCGGCATGATGGTAGGTCACAGTTGCTCTGACAGGGCGTTTTCGACTGAAACAAAATTCGTGTGAACGCAAATGCAGCAAGTATGCCGACGGTGTAGACAAAGTCAGGACTGCAAACTCAACAGGACCGAACCTACTTTCAATTGCGAATGTGCGTAAGTCCCTGGGAGCTCAACAGTCGCGCGCTCGGTCTGCTGCTCGGTCAAACCGTGCACAGCTTACAAATGCGGCGATAGGGTAATCGAGATGAGTAACAACCCTAGCAGTCAGCTTCAGCAGCAGCTCTGAAACCCAGGTGCTCAGCAAAGGTGCTGGCTTCAGTGTCTCTTTTCGGTCAGTTTGCGGCCCTCGCCACAATCTTTTGCCCAAAGAAGCTCCAGCATTTTTGCCAGACTGCTACTCAGAGCCGCAGGCCACACATACCTACTTTGGTAAGATCAGCGTGTTTGTGGGGCATACACTCAGAACTAGACCGGCCCTGGGTTTGGCCAATCGCGGTCATTGTGCAATATGGAGGATGTGGTGCCATCTGCCGGAGGGCTAGGAGATGCTTTTGCTGATGAGGACGACGTTATCGCTCCAGGAGATAGAATAGGCGTTGTCACAGAAAGCAAGGGTCCAAAACTGAGATTCTGCCCAGAGAGCAATGATATTCTGTACCCCAGAGAAGACAAGCAACGGCGTGTCCTCATATACGCTTGCAAAAGTTGCTCCTATGAGGTGAACTGGACCCCTGCCTCCATATGGACTGCACTCACAGTCCCTGAGCACAGTGACTGGCATTTGCTACTATGTCTTCATCATGCGCATATACTTATGCAGGAGGATGCAGACCCACTGAACAAAGAGTATGGCGGCTGGTGTGTATACAGAAATGAGGTACATCATAGCAATAAGGAAAAGACAGTCATCCTGAAGGATGTCAAGGCAGATCCTACTCTGCCGCGTACAAATGACGTGGAGTGTGCCATGTGCAAGCACAAGGAGGCGGTCTTCTTCTCCTCAAGCACAGAAGAGGGCATGACGCTATACTTGAGTTGCACAAACTGTGGGCATAAATGGCGGGATAATGTCTGATGCTGCATTGTTCCTCCCACAGTAGATTGCATTCTAGTGGATCCCAGTTAATTTTTCTTAGGCCCCCCTTGCTGACATAACTTCAACCAAAGATAGTGTATTGAATGGAATGAAGCTGTTCTCAACCCAACATGTGCAGAGTATAGGTACTGAAATAGAATGCATCTGCTCGTTAGCTTTGTGTAGACATTTGATTTTCATTTCACTATGCAAGATAACATGTGAAACTTGATCATGCATAAGCAGCCAGACAGCTTAGGAAACATTGAAGAAAGTTATACTTAGGACTGAACATTTTGGTAAGACATATCATGCCAGATGCTCTGAGCATGCTACTTTACATGTGCCGGAGTTAGTTGCATATTGTTAGGCCTGCACTGACCACCCTTGACGCTGATCTGGATAGACTGTGTAGTGGACGGTCAAGATGAAGCTTCCAATGCACGTGAACCAACGTATTGTACATGTATGTCCCAATTATTGCACCTTCTTCTGTGTGGCCTGCGTACAACACTCAGCCTGTCCCAGCATATGATGCTGTCATGTGGGCCTGCTATACAAATATGAACAATGCAGACTGCAACCCCCACTGGCACTCGAGCTGGATTGACTTACTGTTCTAACTATATTAATGATGTCAAAGAAGACTGCGGGTATTGCGCACCTGATCAGGGCGGGAGCCTTGGACCCATACAATCCCACCAGTTGTGACTGTTGCAGCACTGGCAGCGCTTGAGGTTGTGAGGCACTGCAAGGGTTTGGCTGGAGAGCAGAAGAACGCATGGCTGACTAGCGCCACAGTAGCTCCCCTCATTGCATTCACAATGCCCACTCCCTGAGCTCCATCCGTGCGAAACACCATTCCGGCTGCATAGCTGCACATCAGTATGCAGAGTACAGTGTTAGTTGACCTGGGCAGCTTCATGACTACTTACAGCTTAGCATCATCATGATCTTCAAGTGAATTGCAAAGGGATGACACGGGTGGTGATTATGCATCAATGCAGCTTCCATCACAGCTGAGAATTGACTGTGGAAAATACATCATTGCACTGCACAAGCCAGAACTACAGACAAGCCGTAGACACAGTAGCACTGTCAGTGCAGAACCCTGTATAGATCAGTGCCCGCTAGTAGTGAACCTGTGGCAATTGTAAACAGCCCCGAAGGCAGCCAGCCAGAAAGTGGCCTGGCCTGCAGTGGTACCACTTGTTTGCATTGGCTTTGTTACAAGGAAGCGCCACTTGGGAAGCACATGAAATACCTCATACCCAGCCATTGCAGCCAGGCCTACATCACACGCATTCATTGTCAATTTTTGCATACTGTGGGCAGGATGCTTTGCAGACAAGCCTCGACAGTTCAAGGCAAATGTAAGTGCAACATCAACCACCATCAAGGTGGGTCAGCCATGAAGTCACAGAACAATCGAGACGCCCAAATGCAGAAATGCTGACCTATGATTGAGGATTGCAGCATGATGTCAGAGTGGCTGGGAGGGTCATCCCCAGTGCTGACTAGGGTCTGGTAGATGACCCCCAGCAGACTGTAAGCTATGGATGCAAATAGCAGACTTGCAAGCCCAATGTACAGTCTCTGCCATGCTTCTTCGTCCATTGGTGCAGATGCCTTGCTAGAACTCAAGAGTGGACCAAGTCCTCGTATACATAAGCCAATGCATACCAAAGCCACCTGCACAAGTAGACATCTCTCGCTTATGATGATCAGCAGTTGAAGCTTCAGTGCATGTGAAGATGCACAACAAGCATACCGTTGCAGCAACAGGAAAGGCTTTTACTGTTGTGTAATGACAACAGTTGCAAATTTTGCAAGCTGCTCAGCTCTGTGCCAATTACTCATCTCACAGTGTGCATGCCAATGGTCGATGTTGCCGAGCTTGACTAGGATTGTAACGTACCCCAAGCACTTGACTCTGTGACGGTTGCTTTTTGAGTATGTACTTGGACATGATTGCTGTGAAAAGCTGGCCGCCACCTGCCAAGACCAGGGTTGCTACTGCACCATCACAATATGCAAAACCAGTGCAGAAAGCTGCATATGCCAGAACGTCTATACACCCAATGACCAGGATGAGTTGTCGCTGCATAGAACGCCTTGTTCTTGTTTGCGTGTTGGCAGGAATGGTGGTGAGCTTCTCAGGCGAAGCTGCAAAGGCAGCGCTTGAAAGGCTGACTGCCAGAGTGCTTGCATACTTTACACACGCCAAAGCTTGGACAGAGTCGCTGATGAATTGCTGCAGCGGCACACATCAGCAAATGATACAACTCTTTTCACGATGCATATGATCAATATCAGCAAAATGGCACTCTCTCTACAAAGCCAGCATTCGGTTACCTTGTTTGCTATGACCTGAGAAACCGTTGTTACTGCAGTGCCGGTCACTAGATAGCATACCAGCGGCAAGAAACGTCGTGCCTTGTATATCACGTTTGGCATAGTATCAGATGGGTAGCGCTGAGCTACTCGTGCTGGGCCACGCCGGCGATCAGCATGCGTGCACGTGGTCAGCCCATACACCGGCGAATGGTCCGCCGGTGGCTTCGTTTGATCTGAAGCAACACCGTCATAGGGAAAGCTGGTCAAAGGACAACGCCAGACGAAACGCCAGCTCAAAACGCTTAAGCGGATGACTCATGAGATACTCTGTCTCGCGCTCTGACCACAGCATGGCGCCGCGCAGAGTCGATAATGCCAGTGTCAGTCTTGTGAACACCACATCTGGTGACGAGGGCATCGTTGCAGGTCCACACAGTGTGTACGGCTGGGTTGCTGGGGTTGATCTGGTGCACTTGTTGTCTGACAGACCGGAGTGATCATAGGGCCCACAAGCACCTTCTCCGCCAAAATTGTCGAGACCGCCGACCGTTACTTACAACAAGGTACTGATCACAAACCTATGCATTGTGTTGTGGCCATGACTGTTGCAAAACCTCGAATAAACCTTTGATCACAAAGACTGGCTTTCCGGGTTTGAAAAGTAACACTTGTGGCATGAACCCAATTTTTGGGCTGACACCATCAACGACTGTGCTTGCGAGCTGGTCATACTGCTCCTGTGAGCTTGTTGGACTGCTTGCAGGCAGTTCAAATGAAGCGTATGGAGGTGCCAAGACTACCTCTACACAACCTTCAGGTAGCTGAACTACTTACGATAGGTCAGCCAAACCTTTCCAGGCTGTACATGTGTGATCTGATGACGCTGTACTACCATCCCAGGGCAACTCTGGAACAGTCCCACCAGAGGCTGCCAAGCAGACCAGACCTACACCTGTAGTGCAGCAAGAGGAGCCTGTCTTGGATGTAAATGAGAACCAGACCCCACCCAGCAGGATTCTCAGGAGTGGCAAGAGGGTCCCCACTGGTACTGCAACCAAAGTCCCTCCAAGGACAGCAAGCAAGGCAATCAGAGTTGCTGTGCTATCATCAGATGACATGCCAATGCCTCAGGTATGTACCAGCACCGCAAAATGCGGCTGAGCAGTTCAAGCTCAATCATGCTGCAAACCATCTCACTAGGCTGCTGGCCTGTGCAGGACACACCAGCCCATATGACTGTGACAGATCTTGCACCAGGGCCAGCAGGGAAGATGCAACAGCACACACCTGTTGCGGCTTCAGCAGCAAGGCAGCAGTCACAAATGAGAAGTCAGGGCGCCACCTCCCTGCAGGTTGCCAGCAGTGCAGGCCCTCGGACACACGCTGTACAACTTGCAAGTACAGCGACCCCTGCTGCAGCAGTGAGCGCACTCAACCAGCGGCTGTCCAACAGCCCTGTGCTACTGGACATCCAGACCAGCGTGTCACCAATGATACCGTCAATCTCTCAGCCCTCGCCACAGGGCACAAGTCCAGTCCCAGCCCTGACAGCAACAGACACGTCAAGCCCTGTTGCTCTGGCTCCCACTGTTGCACAGCCTGAAGCCCCTACACCCACGCTGCTACCAAGGGGCTCTTCAAGCAGACCAATTCTGGTTGACAGCCCAGCTAAGGCTTCACCAGCAGTCTCACTGCTACAAAGTTCACCTCGAGATATTCTCAGCAGCCTGCAGCAGATGAATCTGCAGTCTAAGCCCTTCAACTTTGCTGGTGACGCTCAGCCTGCTGTCTCAGGCACGTTCCGTGAGTCAACGCCAGAGCCACTTGCTGAAGTCATCACTCCAGATGCTCAGTCAAACATTGCACTTGAGAAGACTCCAGAGCCTTTCTCATTCAGCAGCCCTGACCAGCCTGAGGTAGATCTCACTCCTGAACAGAGTCCAGAGCCACAAGAGACTCAGGTAACGCAGACTGAGGCAGCTCAAGGTGAGCACACTGTCCTGAGCGAGGTGGAGCAAGCAGCAGAGGAAGGAGAGACGGCCCTTCCTGTTGGCTACATCTCACGCAGGACCACTGATCCATACATGCAGAAGAAGCTGCGTGATCTGCAGGTGTGGTCATGCCACCTTGCATGATGTTGTGCACAACTGCAGCCAACACACGTGCCTGCGCTTGTGCATCATGGCAATAGCTTTTGTTCAGCTATGACGAGCCCAATTCAATAGCAACAATGTGTACCAATACAGCCTTCACCCTTCAGATTACAGCACTGCGTATGCTGTACTACACATCATGCTGTTATTACTTGAGCTACACATGCCGTGCTTAGCAGTTTGAATTGCACTGTTGCCAAATGCAACTAATAACAGTGTGTCTTGATGCTGAAGCAACTGTGCATAAAGTTATGCTGCTGCCATCTTTTGCAAGTTTTCTTTACAAAATTCATCGACCACAGCTCAGCAGTGACTTGGCTGTATGGATGCAGAAGGAGGAGTGGTCATCAGCTGACAAGACCTTGAAGGTTCACAAGAGCAGGCTGGAGCTGGCCAAGGAACAGGCTGCTGCTGCCAGGTCATTCATCCTTCCCCTTTCTCTTGAACATGCCAGACTGCTGCGAAGGGGGGATGGTGATGCACGTGTCCTTGCACGCAAATGGAGCATCTTGTTCCTACAGCCTTGCACCTCTCACAATGCAGCATGCTTGTGCCCCTTTTCTGCACAGGCGGGTCAGGAGTAGTTGACTTGGCACCACCTGACGATGCTGACAATAGCTGATTGAGATTTCAGGGGTGTCAGGCAGCATAGCGTTCATATTTGGGACCTTGGCTGCACAGCGGCAGCTGCACTCAGGCTTGGTTGGTGTGCGCAGGTCCTCTGAGCTGAGCGATGTTGATCACGCAGCTGTGCGGCGTCTTGTGACTGGTGCATTCCAGAGAGTCATTGCTACTGGTGGACAAAGCCTAGGGGAGGTGAGCTTTGCAGCCATGCACTTGTCAGACGCAGGGCCAGCTTTACACTTTGAGATTGTGCAATCATGAAACTGCATGTACTTGCAACTCCCATTGAGCTACAGAAGATACACCACAGGATGGTTTAGGGTTTAGGGTTTGTGTTTACCACTATATTGCTGTGTATCATCACTGTGTATCATGCATATCAAGAGTTACCTTTTGCATGCTTGGCGGCATTGAGTGCAACACAAGACAGCTTGAGACAATCAGGCAATGCAGCACTGCATTCAACTCAAGTCTGACTTGTGTTACTTGTGTCCTGTGCTTGAGACTTCCAGCACTTGCATTTCCTAGCACACAAAATCCTGCAGAGGCCTGTACTCAGTGTCATGGCACGCTTTGCTTGGAGGAAATGCAACAGAGTAGGTGCACAACAAGCTTTGCAAGCGTGTGCAGAGCATGGTGAAGCACAAGAGTCGGCTGGAGCGTGAGAAGGAAGTTGCAGAGCAGCAGAGGAAGGGCGAGGAGGCGGCACAGGCCCAGAGGGCCAAGCGCAAGGTGGTGCACACCCCAGGCTCCTGGACCAAGCAGGTAACATCAACTCATAAAACTAATAACAACAATGACAACAACAATGATAATAACAATAATAGTAGTAGTAGTAGTAATAGTAATAACAACAAGAATAATAAATAACAACACCGATAATAATGATTTACGATGTCCGGCTCACGATGAGCTAGGTTCGTGCAGGGCACATCTCACCAGAGCATTCACATCTGGCATGAAAACTTTGACACTGAGGCAAACACATCAAGATGGCTTTTCCCTGCTGTCTTTGGTGAGCTTTTTCTGGTGTCTGCCTTGTTAAAGTCAGCTTTCAGTATGAGTATGATCCAGGTGTGACAGCAGCATAGTTTGCAAAGACGTGGGCCTCGTTACCATGCAAGTCTGCTGTTTGTCAGCTTGTGTGTGGTAATCAATCGTGCTTTCTGATACGTGCTCTTCAGACAGGCTGTTGACAATGTATAGCATGCAATGAACAGCTCACCTGAGCAACCCATTATACTGTTTGACCTACCAGTCCAATAGCCAGAACAGCAAGCAAATGTTGTGTATCAAGCAACCCAATTAGCAACTCTGTGATGATCTATATGTGAAACAAATGCAGGGCCTTGGGGAGCTTGGAAAGCACAAGAGCCGGCTAGAGAAGGAGAAGGAAGCTGCAGCAGCAGCTCGCAAGGCTTCTGGGGGCAGCCCTGCCCCAATCAAGCTGCCCAGCTATATGCGCCCTACCTCTGCCTCAAAGGCCATGCAGAAGGTCATCCCTCCTTTCATCTCTCTCTTTGTCTGGTTTTGTGACCAAAGTGGTTTTCCTACCACTATCACAGCTGTTGCTGTCAGCTTGACTCCCCTCCCATTGCATCTGCTCAAAACAGAATTGCCTGAAATCACTCCCAGTATCTGATTCTAGACTCCTGCCATACAATATATGTTTGTCTGGGAATGATGCTGCATGTCCACCACTTGGTTGCCCCATTGTTGCACTGACCTGATACAACCCATGGCAATGATGCTGACTGTTAGGCATGTAATGATCGAGCAGCCTTGACATGCATGTATCAACCAAATGACATCCACTACTCAACCATGCGCAAGACTGGCAAATAGCCGGCCATGAGCAGCGTTTGTGATGCTTCTCAGAGCAGCCCCAACCCTGACTGTGTGCCAGCAGGGTCTTGGGGAGGACGTGACTAAGCCCAAGAGCCGCCTGGAACGTGAGAAGGAAGGTGCAGCAGCAGCTGCAAGGGCAGCAGGGCCAGGTGGTGAGGTGCGAAGGTCAGCATCAGGCTTGGGTGTGCGCTCCAAGGTGGCAGAGGCATGGCAAGGACAGGGCCTGGAGTCTGTCATGAACAAGCGCAAGTCCAAGCTGGAGCAGGACAAGGAGAATGCTGCTGCCGCCTCTGCTGCTGCCTCTACCACCACTAGCCCAACAGGCTCACACAAGGCTGTGCCAGCCGCCAGGTCACACCTCTGCTGAACCATCACATCCGCGATACTCAGAACAAGCCTGTCTGTAGGGAGCTGACTTGCGTCGCACTCACCTGATGCCTGCTGGCTGAGCCCACGTTTCAAGGGTTATTCCTGTAGTTACAACTCTAACTGTGGCTTGCTGTGCTGGTGATAGCTGACTGATGCTCATGACCTGTGCACTTTGACTTGTGGTTGTGTCAAGCATAGCCATGATGGCATGCAGCACCTGTGTACCCAGTTCAGCTTGATAGCAGTCATTGGATACCAGTATTTGGTAGATCTGCATTGATATTTGGGATGATGCCATGCTGCAGCGTCAATCTCACTTAGTTTCACAGTGTGCGTGACGCGTGCAGAGGACTTAGGCACATGATCTTGTCAGCAGACTAATGCACTGTAGAAGTTGCCTTGGTGGGTGGTCAGTTGTTGATGACAATGAGTCCTGACAACCATCATGGTGACTAACCCAATGCCGAAGGTAACTAAGCTGACACGGCCTGGGTTGCGCAGAAGGTCATCTGGGTGGGGTGGGCAGGGCCTGGGAGACATGAAGGTGCACAAGAGCAAGCTGCAGAAGGACAAGGATGCTTGGGCTAAAGCTGTGAGTCCCCTGCTTGACATCAGCCTGACCATTTTGGCTGGTTGTGTTTTCATGAAGCTGCCAACCAACTGTGCTGGCTGTCTGTCATGTGTCCTGCAGTTTTGTAGCACAGCTGCGTTAAAAGTGCAACAGCCTGTATTGTGAAGCCAGGATGGTGTGTTTTGGCGTTGTTGAGTGCGTATTACAGTTAATGCTGCTGCTGCCACTGCAATGAGGTACTTTTCAGGTCACAGAACATCCTGATGATTGGTCTATTTGAGTTATGGTTCGACAGGTGCTATCTGTTGCTGCAACAAATGCATGCATGCAGGCTGCATCTGAGGAAAGCTCACACAAAGCAGGCTCAAATGCCATGCGCAAGGACATGCTCAAGGAGTCAAACAGCATTCAAAAGTCAGTCACTGCATTGCCAAAGAAGGTTCCAAGCTACATGAAGTCGACTCACACGTCCACAACCCGCAACTCAACGGGTGCTGCAGCTGACTCAGATGCCAGATTTGCGTTTTGATGTTACTGTGTCAGATCAATGCCATCTGAACGGCTTACAGCAGTGCAGTTGATTGCCTCTATTAAATACAGCACTTCAATAATGTATGCCTGCAATATTTGATGAATGTGGGGCTTAACTGTGGTTCCAGTACTATGCACAGTGTACTGAGTTGCAGAGTCGTCGAAGCAGCGGCTCAGGCATGAGGACGAGGATTCAGATGCTGTTGTTGGTGCAGCTTGCCATGCCTCATGTGCTCAACAAGAGGAGGAGGAGGATTTACATCTTCAGCCAACCAACTAGGTTATACAAATGTGCCAGGGTTGTCAGTAACCTGGTAAAAAATATCAGTACTAAGTGTTTATCATGTCTAAACAGTCTGAAGCAAAGAAATTACAGACTTCGGTCTCGCTGAGCAGCGAGCCAGCAAATGAGTTCAACTCAATTGAGACTCAGAGCTGAGCCCATTCTGCTGGTATACAGACACACCATAGGTATGCATACTTGACCAGCACGTCTTGGTTCCGCCGTTGGGACAGCAGCCATCGCGCGAAGCATTCCAAAGTTTGGCTCGGCTGAACACAAGACCTGAGTGTGAATTGCATTTGCTGCAGTGGTACCAGCATTGTGATGTCACCCTGAATACTTTAACCACGTTTCCGCTGTGAAGTTTCCAACAGGCTGTTTACAACATGTACGACCTGTCAGAAGAAAGCGTCGCAAGGCTATTGATCCGAGACGCGCAGCAACTAGCTGACAGAGCCAAAGGTACGGTGTCACAAGGTTCTATTTATGTACACGTTTCACCTGACCGGCCTTGGCAAACTTTATGTATATGTGCCAGACAGAAATCGGTGCGACAGCTTATGCACAGAAGCCTTTGCATAGAGTCAGACCAAACGAACAGTTCTTGCAAGCAACTCTCAGGAGTGTTGAGTCAGGTATACACATAGCCTGGGTGTGACTGCACTGGCTGTACTTGCTCTGCCAAACACAGAGTTCAACGACTGCCATATGCAGGAAACCGCAGAGTCGAAGAAAATGCCATGTGGCGACAGCGAAGAGCTCAACTTACTGGTATACATCGTGGCTTGTAAACACCAAACTTGCTTCCTGCATGAGTCTGCATGCGCTCCAGAAAGGGCAGTGACTGCTTAGGCTTGCGCTCAAGAAGCTAACTTTACAAGCTGCATTGCATGTCACTCTACCGGCACCCCACAAGTCTTGTCTTTTGTATGACAGGTCACACAGAAGGTGAAGATGCTCGTGGTCAGCAAAACTCTGAAGTTTCAAGACAAGGAGCTCAGCTCAACGTAGACTTTGGTGCGCATGGTAGTGAAGAGGACTTTGGAGTGAGCGCTCTTTTGTCAAGCAAGCCAGTCAGGTGCAACTTTATGAGCAGCGCCAGCACGCCACATAATTGACAAGCAGTTGCAGCAGTGTCGTTCAGAAATCCAGCTCATGTTTGACAAATGCTTCAGCATGACAATGGTCATGTACCTGCTGTTGCAGAGGAAGAGGAGGAGTTGGATCCAGAGTGGAGGAAGCAGGGCCTTATCTGCCAGCTGAGGCAAATTCAGGTGAATATCAGCAGCTGACACAACTATCAGAGTGTGGTTTTGGGTCAATATCAAGCCTGGCTCAGCATGACTTACTGATGCCGTGAAACTTAGTGTGATGACTGCATGTCAAGCGCATGCACAGAGTGCATGGCTGTCGAGAATGGATTGTGATCATCAGCGCATGTTGTGCTGCAGCCAGGGAGAGCAGCAACAGTCCAGAAGACGATCAATTGCTGGGACCTGATTGTCCAGATTGGATCAGGCAGGCATCAGGACCCAATGAGGATGCAGCACCCAGCGGGAGATGCATGCTTGGACCTGACAAGTCCAGCAGACTCAGAAACAAAAATGTTGGCATGCCTGTTGAAGTGGGCAGGGTGTCAAAAGATACATCTGCTGCACAGAAACATAAGAAGGCAAAAAAGAAGCACAAGCATAAACACAAGCATCGGCATAAAGAAGCTGACTGATCTCCTGCAGTGCACTAGCCGAGCATAGATTGGGTGCAAAATTTGACAAGGGGAATCACTGAAGTAAGCAATTATCAACATTGACAAGGAATAGAAGACAAACAGCTTTGAGATCATCAACTCAAATTATGCATCTTGTAAGTTTGTGAGCGTGCGAGGCCAGAATATGCAGTGTCTGCACGGCCTGCTTTGATGCAAGAAGAAGCTTTCATAAACAATGTGGCGTGTAAGAGGCAACTTCAAGTGATCACCGCTTGCATAGTCCTCGTTGACAACAGTGCCACAATAGCTGGCTTCAAACAAGAAGTCAATGAGCAGCAAGGCTTTAAGTGCTACAGCACAAACATCGTGATACAAACCACATCAGATCAAAATGACGCAAACAAAAATGTTCAGTGTCGGACTTGTGGGGACGACCTCAGTACTAAAAATCTGGCATCAAATTTGCAACAGTGACCAAAAGTGATCATTTGAGCGTCTGATTAATTTCTGTCTCCAGGTGAACTAGTTGATCAGCTGTATTCATTCACAAGTGAACTTGCACACTATACATTGCTGCCGTTGATAGCTTGAGCAGCCTTGTTTGTTGAGACACCATGAGCTTCATTTGCGCCAACTGCCTTGGACTGTGCAGGATTTCTCTGACCATTGACCAAGCTCTCCTTGAAGCTTTCCTGCTTCTTTGACTCTTGAAGCACACCAACAGACCCTCTTGCTGATGTAGGCTTTGTACCATGGGCTTTTAGCAAAGGCATCTCCTCGTGCATCCTTGAGCTTGCTGACTGCCCTGCTGCAGCTGCCCAGCTGCTGACAGCTTGCCCACTCCTTGCAGCAGAGGCATGCTCATTGCTGATGTGGCCCTCGCTGGTGTTGTCTGTGACATCTCTGAGAGAGCTCTCAGTGATCTCAGGCTGCCAGTGCTTGCCAATAGCCCACACTGCTTTGTTCCTGCAGATTGACAAAGTGCTAACAAGGCTGTGTAAGGAATTTGAAATGTTTGATGGCAGTCAGCAAGCTCACACAGGTGTAATATGCTTTGATCATGACCGGCCTTTGGTCCTGCAAGCTCTGAACAGTTGCCTCAAACCAATGGATAATAATCGGGACCCTGAAACACTGTGTCAGCATGACAGGGAAGAGCATACATGCTGCATATGGCACATTGAGATTTGCAGTGCAGCTCACATCACCATAGCAACCCATTGTTGCCAGACCTGAAACGCTTGTTTGAATGCAGCCAAATCTGCTCTTGTTCACGCTTGGAAGAAAGCTTGCGCACCTGGTGTTTTGTGCTGGTGCCGCTTGGTCTTCCCTGTCATAGTTGCGCTGCAGGGCGTGTCTGCTCAGACGGATGGCGCCTGCCACACCAGCTTCTCCTGCTCGCCTCATCATGCGGACACCCAGATCACAGAGTGGGTCAACTCCAGCAACGGCATACTCAATGATGTTGTGGTTCAGCGGCCGCTTCACCCAATGCTTTGGGTTCAGGCGTATGACTGCAGAAACCAGCAACTCGTTCAGGATGAACAGAGTGCACAGCACTTGTGATATTGACACGGTTGTTAGAGAGTCCTGCAAATTGGTGAGACTCTCAACGAGTCGGTTGCACAGCAAATGTGGGTGCATCAGGTAGCAGGCAGACTGTGCTGAGCTAGACTCCAGTGAATGCGCATCGGTGATTGAAATCCAGCAGATTGAATGATACTGTATATGCACTACTCACACTCTCTGCAATCAGGAAGACTAAGTCCATATGTCTCAAGCAGGTCTTCCAAGTCAATCTCAGACTCAAACCCATCTAGCTCTCCCCCCGTGACAGCTGCCAAGTGCTGCAGGACTCCCCTTGCAACCTGCAACCAACAAAGGTTGCATGGCAGCATTGGCAAACCATCTGGACACAGCAAAAGGGAGCAGCAAGAGCATCACAATTCTGCTTTCTGCAACTCACTGGATTGCTCATGCACCTTCAGAGCTGACATCAAAGACTCCTGACACACACTGGACAGAGAGACTAATGCAGGTCAACAAGCATCGTGATGCATAATCAAACAGCTACCTGTGTGTCAAACACATTGCAGAGTCTGATACCCAGCTGGTAGAAGACAGCAGCTGCAGGCTTGCCACAGTCATGCATGACCTTGATGATGCTGTCAGACTCCAGGACCTGCCTCAAGCCACTGACAACAGTCTCTCTTGTCTTTGGATCGACAGCCACCAGGTCAAAGATGAAGCAGACAGGAGCAGCATACACCTGCATCACATCATCTTGTATATGGGACCAGGCATATGATGCACTCAAGAATGACAGGAACACCGGCAGATGTGCTCAATGACTGACATGCTTTGAGGTCCACATGGCAGCATGTCTCGAGCTGACCAACAAAGATGAACTTTCATTGGCCATTGCAATTGCAAGGTGATGTCACAGAGCCATAGGGCGCTGACAGACAGAAGAGTGCTGCACCTGAAGCAAACAAAGACGCCCTTCCTTGGACACATCTTGTCCTTCACAGCCAACTGCAATCCATTTGCATTGCAGTATGTGGCGCAAAGCAGCTTTTGCGTCCTCGATGCCTGCTATCAGCTTTGTCTGCAGCAAGCTCAAAGTTTGAGTCAGCATGACAGACCAGAGCACAAACTGTGTCCCAATTTCAAACCCTATTGCCTGGCACAAGTATGGTCTTGCTTCACCGACTTTCAGCTGCATCTCACACATCTACAAGTGACTATGCATGAGAAGCCTAAGACGTCAGGACAGCAAGTATTTGTGACCAGGGCAGGACAGGCAGCTGGTCATACAAGAACGCTCACCTGTGCCTTGGCATGGGTTTGGGGCGCCTCTTCAGGAGCGGCACTTGCCTCCAGGGCAGAGCTGTCTGGGACAGAGCCGTCATCAGTTGTCACACTGTGTGCAACACCCACCCTTGCGATAAGCTCATCTGGTCTGGTGACACCTGAGATGACGTCACCAGAAGCTGAGCTGGTGGCGTCCATGTTGTTGAAGCTTTCCTGGCTGGCTTGGGTTTGCATGGCTGACGCCGACGGAGCAAATCTGGGAATGGGAACTGGCGTGCTGGTACTGACTGATGTGATTGGACTGCTGACGACCTTTGTCTGCAGCACATGAGAGCTGATTGCAATGCAAATAAAGTTGTGGAAAACAAAGAGGCAGCCAACAAGACCGTACAAGCACAGGTAACATGAACTGTACCCTAGTCAAACCCTAACAGTGAAACAGTCAATGTAGCAGAGCAATGATGGCATTAGGCTTGCTCAACAGGCGACCTTGACTGCTGGCAGTCTGGCGGTTGCTACTGCAACATCAGTCACATGGACAGTTGTGCAAGCACAGTATACCTGCAGAAGAATCTTGGTGACCAGAGGGGAAGGCATTGGGATGAGATTGCCCAGGATGGGCCTCACATGAGCCATCCCCAAGCTGCTGCCATATACAAAGTAGGGCCTGCACACAGTTCAAGACACCTTTACTGATCTATTGTCACTCAAGAACGCAACACCATAACACCATGTCAGCACAAAGCAGATTCCCTTCCAGCATGAGCTTTTGGCATGTGGGTGACATCACAAATGGGGCTTTTGATATGGGCAAATTGCTCCAGGACAGAGATGATGCAGGACTAGATGAGGTTCGCAAAGCTCACCGATACTCATCAGATTGAAGCACCATGCTCATCTGCTGTCCTGTGTAGCCATAATTGTCCATGATCCTCCTTGCATGCTCGCTCACTAGGGAAACTGGCACGCTGTGTAGCTTATACAGGTACGGCCCATGTTGAGGGGTTGCATCCTCAGGTTTTGCAACTTGAAAGCCTTTTGACAAACAGGCATAGTTGATGGCACGTCGTACCACAGCCTGATTCCCTTGTCCCTCACATGCAGGACCCTGAGCAACTGCCAGCACCAACTGCATCTGCGCTTCTTGAACCTGCGCACAGAAGTAGATCATGTGCAAGAAGGGTGTTCATGCAGATGTTGGCATTCACATGCAGTGTAATTGCCAGTCCAGCAACGTACTTTGTCTAGACAAGATGGCATGTGACAGCGACATCTGGCAGATTGCAGGAAGAGTAAGCAGGCAGACATGCAACAAAAGCAGCAATGGCATATGCATGATTGATGCAAGCCGCTGCATGCTTACCGACATCAGCGGCTCTGGCTCTTCTACAATGTCACGCAAAGGACTAGCAACAACTTCAGCTGGCACAGACGTGTGGCTGGTGCTGCTAGCTTCTGAGACACTGTCTGAGTCAGGAATCTGGTCAAGCACAGGTCTGGTGGAGAATGAGCTCCTGGGAGGGATGGATGAAGGCAGAACGTAGGGCTCATCCACTCCAGGCTCCACCAAGTATGTCTGTTCCACAATGTCATTCACGAGGTCACTGGTATGACCGCTGAACACATTGGCTAGGAGACACAGGATGTTTGGGGGCGTATTTTTGGGCCACACTGTCAACTTGAAGTATGGCTGGATCTCTGGCCTAGCTAACATTTGCTGTAGAGTGCCTCTCACCATGCCAATGCCGCACTTATGGAGGTGTGTACCCATGTTGGGGGCATGCACAATAGTCTGCTCATATGGTACAGTCTTGCCCAGCACAAAAGCTTGCTGAATGCATATCTTTGCAGCTGTTCTGGCAAAGATGTCAATGTACTCTTCATTTGGCCAAGCATCGGTCAACGCGTCAAGCAGCACCTTTCTGGCTTCATCAACCTGCACAACATGTAATTGTGAGCACAAGCATAGCAGCAGGTCATGTCACAGATTTGTACAATGTCCTTCAAGGCAGCTGTCAACAGCTGACAGACATTCAATACATGCACATGTCACAGTTGCATCAGACAGCTGTGGTTCCTGCAGAGATCAGATATAAGTAAGCAGTGCATGGTCATTTGCATGGCAGATTTACATTTAACATGAGGGCAATCCTGCCTACCGGTGGTGTCTCACGTGGTCCACTGCGTTTCCTGGCAACAGTGCGCCCTATAATATGTGCTTTGCCTGGCTGATCTGTCTCGTGAGCATACTCGCACTTGTCTCCTCTGGTGCAGTTGCCCGCTGCAAAGTGCTTGCAAGGCACTTGAGCTCCCGTCGCATCTGCTTTGCGCATAGGTGGAATGCCAGCAGGGATGCCTGGTGGAGGTGCTGGCTGACTTAGAGATGGCATTGTTTTTAAGAGCTCATTCACATCAGGGCTGCAATTAGCAAACTTTTAGTCAGAACTAGATGCAGACCTGCATAATTTGCTGTTGAGCAGGCCAGACATGGCTTGGGCAGAAACAAGAAGATGATTTGACACTCCAGAAAGCTGGCAAGCTGAGTTTCTAAAGGCTTACTGAGGAAAGATCAGGATGTCATGCAACCAAGGTACCACAGCTGGTCCCCCTGCATTGCCTTTGTCCATCACACGGAAGCATTGGGTATGCTTTGTGAGTACTGTCAGGAGAGACTGATTGCGCAGGAGTCCTGCTCTAGCAACCTCTCCTTCAACGGTGGTTAGTGCCACTGGTAGTAATCTAAGTGGGTGGTCACTACCCTGCAGCAAGAGTTCATTGTCAGTGCTTGCAGGTGAAAGCAAGCTTGCACATGTCTCTGACTGCAGTTTGATAGCAGCAACTGTACCCTGGCAAGACCATGGTTGAGACAGGCTTGGAAGACTGCCAGTTTTAGCCGGTCATCATAGCTTGAACTGGCCCAGACCTCTCTGACTGCACGGAGCAGGAGGCTTCTGCAGCTTGAAACCTGCAACCAAATATAGACTTTGTTTGCAGGTAGTCAAAGTTGCTGAAGGTCCTCACAACAACATAAGATCTTGAGAGGAATCCTGAGTTCAAGATTGAACACACTTGCCTGACGAGGATCTGCGTTTTGCATTTGTCTGCAGAATTGGCGATGTCACCCTGGATTCACCAACAAAAGTTTATATAGTCCTCGGGAAGTCGGGAACCTGACGCGGGACCAAGTCTGACAGGTGTCCGAGAGCTTCCCGACACGATGTACGGGAGAGCACCACTGTATTTTTTACTTGTTGCACCTTGTAGTTTTTGCTGATGTGCTCCTACGATCACTGAACCTCCTCTGCTTCTAACTTACGAACCAGCAATCTTTTGCAAAGTTTGAATATACGCAATCAGGCAGTAGCTCCGGTGTGGCTGCGTACAATATGACACAGCTGGTTCACTGTCATCTCCTCATGTTCAGCTTACTTTCTGCAAAGGAGGCGGGTCTCGCGCAACACAACTTGCGCTACAAGAATTGTCTGTACTTGCTCTGCTTAAGTCAAACAGAGGGCTTTCGAAAGTTTTGCCCTTCGCCCTTGCTTGCTGGGAAGACCACGTGGGGCTGGTCACTGCAAGCATTGTGCCGACGTAGCACGCAGCAGGCCAAGATTAGGGCGCTCGTTTGTCACTTGCTCTTAGTAACTCAGAGAGAACGGTCAAGCGTCCGTCAGGCGTAGCAAAACAGGCTCAAATATCGCTCGTTTCGTGATCACTCGATCCTGATCTCGCTGACACCATTTCTGACTGGCGGAACTCGTATTACAGTAGCAATGCCCAGATGGGTGGAGCACGAGTCAGACGACGACGCAGCAAGTACGTCTGACGAGGACGAAGAGCAACTGCAGCAGGCACCGCCACAACTAGCTGCAAAGCGCAAAGCCGCTTCACCGGAAGCAGGTCCGAGCAGCAACAAAAAAGTCAAGCTTTCCATCTCTTTGAGTAGAGCCAAACAGGAGTGTCACGTAAGGCAGCTGACCCACTTGCGTAATTTCCATGATTCTCTCGGAGGTTGTTTGTTGGCCTCCTAATGTTTCCCAGGACACAAACGTAAGTAGTAGTAGCAGTAGTGGTAGTACATTGCTTGTGAACAGATAACAGCATATATTTTTCTTGAAAGGATCCTCTTCTTGGGAGCACATCCTTGGGTCGACCCCCCCCTTGGTGCAACAGTTTTCATAAGGAAACTTTGTACCTGTTGCCTTACAAATCTTGTGCAGTCACGGTTAAGAAATTGATTCTTGAAAAAAATGCTTCTTTTGTAACTACATTACCCTTACCCTTAGCAGTCTTGCACTGTTACAGGTGTGCGGGCAGAAGGGGCATTGCGCTGGGTTTGTAGGATCAGTCTATCAAGACTGTCCCAACAAGCCTTGCTATCTATGCAAGCAACCAGGGCACACCACCATGACCTGTCCCTACAGAATCGCCCCAGAGCATGGCTGCACACAGGCGGCCTCTATTTCAGGGGACACCCTCCTGAGAGCCGTGCAGAGGAGAGAACTTAATGGCAGGTCTGTCACCTTTGTCCAGTAACATAGCAGGCTCCAGCATATCCCGACACAGCCTTTACATGTGACTTATTCAGCACACAA
>JAABUU010002335.1_pt1 | contig 27426 bp, 20 predicted proteins | sample 5559301 | NCBI WGS metagenome assembly JAABUU01 (sample SAMN10711884, study PRJNA513360) | rock metagenome | isolation source: Antarctica rocks | place: Antarctica: Victoria Land, Richard Nunatak white | reverse complement strand
CGCCTCCTTCAACCGCACCGCCACCCCCTTCACGTGGCCCGACAAGGGCCGTCCGCTGTGCTACTAACCCAGCACGCTCTTCCGCGACTGTGTACTAGTCCGCGCTCAGCGCCACGTAGATGTCCTCGACCGGCTTCGGGAACTCCTGGCGGAACGCGGTCGGACCGAGCAGCGCGATCAGCCCCTGCTCAAGATCGGCGCAATAGTTGACGCGGAGACCATCGGGGCGGAAGAGGCGCTCGCCGGTGGCCGAGGCGACGTGCAGGACCACCGGTTCATCGCCATCGAAGGTCCGCAGCGTCTCGCGCAGCGCATTCAGGAACTCGATGTCGCGCCATTGCTCGCCGACCGGCGTGAGGTTCACATGCAGCGTGGGATGGCGCTCAGCACCGGGGCGTTCGAGTTGCACGAAGGTCTCCGCGCTCTCGCAGACGAGTTGCACCGCGTCGTGCCGCTGCTCCACCTTGGCGACGATCTTGACGATCTCGTCCTCGACGAAATAGCTGCTGTGCTTCTCGAAGCAGTCCGGGAAGGCGACCAACTCGACCGCACCGCTCATGTCCTCCAGCGCCACGATCCCCATCGTCGTGTTCTTCTTGGTGATCACGCGGCGCACGGCGTTGACCATCGCCACCACCGTGACTTTCCGGCCCTCCATCTCGGGCGTCAGGTCGCCGAGCGCGGTCACGCCCTCGCCGATCTCCACCAGCGACAGCGGGTGCTCGGAGAAGTAGAGGCCGGTGACCTCCTTCTCCCAGGCCAGGATCGTCTTGCGCGGGATCTCCTCGACCGGTTGGCCGGTGCGCTGCACCGTCACGACCGGCGCGGCGACCGGCGCATCGAGCATCCCGAAGAGGCTGATCTGCCCGGCATCGCGCGCGCGTTGCGCCCGCTGCCCCACGGTCAGCGCGGCGTCGACCTGATCGAGGAGTTGACCGCGCCCGCCGAGATCGTCGAGCGCCCCGGCCTTGATCAGGCTCTCGATCACGCGCTTGTTGATCAGCTTGCTGTCCACGGCGGTGCAGAGCGCTTCGATCGAGGCGTAGCGCCCGTCCGGCTGGTCGGCGCGCGCGGCGATGATCGCGTTGATCGCGCCGACGCCGACGTTCTTCACCGCCGCCAGCCCGAAACGGACCCCTTGCCGCTCCTCGAGATGCCCCTCATCGGTGGGCACCGTCTCGATCGAGAAGTCGCGCTGGCTCCGGTTCAGGCTCGGCGGCAGGATGGTGATCGGCACGCCGTGCTCGCCCATCCGCCGCACCTCGACCACCCCCTTGACCACCTTGTCGCCGTCGCCCATCGCGGTGGAGAGGAAGGCGGCCATGTATTCGGCGGGGTGGTTCGCCTTGAGATAGGCGGTCTGGTAGGTGATCTGCGCGTAGGCGGCGGCATGCGCCTTATTGAAGCCATATCTTGCAAATGGGAGCATCCACTCCCAAATTTCCTGCGCGTCCGCCTTCGTCAGGCCGCCGTGACTCTGGCAGCCCTTGACGAACTTCTCCTCCTCGGCCTTGAGGACTTCGAGATCCTTCTTGCCGACCGCCTTGCGGAGCTTGTCGGCCTTCTCCCAGTCGTACCCGGCGATCTGGATCGAAATGAAGAGGATGTCGTCCTGGTAGACGAGGACGCCGAAGGAGTCCCTGAGGATCGGTTCGAGCGACGGGTGCAGATATTTGACCTTCGAGCGGTCGTGCTTCCGCTCGATGTAGAGCGGGATGAAGGGCATCGGCCCCGGACGGTAGAGGGCGATCATCGCGGCGATATCGAGGATCGTGCTCGGCTTCAGGTCCTTGAGATACTTCCGCATCCCGCCCGACTCGACCTGGAAGAGCCCGGTCGTCTCGCCGCTGGCGAGGAGCGCATACGCCTTCGGATCGGTCAGCGGCAACCGCTCCGGGTCGATGTCGAGCCCGCGATACTCCTTGAGGATCTTGACCGCGCGACCGAGGACCGAGAGGTTCGCCAGCCCGAGGAAGTCCATCTTCATCAGGCCGATCGTCTCGGCGTTCCGCATGTCGTACTGGATCAGCAGCTTGTCGCCGCCGCCCGTGTCCTTCTGCACCGGCGCGTAGTTCATCACCGGCTGCTCGGTGATGATGACCCCGGCGGCGTGCGTCCCGGCGTTGCGCGTCACCCCTTCGAGGCGGCGCGCGGTGCTCATCAGCCGCGAGACCGCCGGATCGTTCTCCTCCATCTTGCGGAGTTCGGGGACCGTATCCAGCGCGCGGTCGAGGCTGGTCCCCAGCGGGATCAGCTTGGAGATCTTGTCCACGTCGCCGTAGGACATCCCCATCACACGCCCCACGTCGCGGATCGCGGCCTTCGCTTCCATCGTCCCGAAGGTGATGATCTGCGCGACCTTGTCCTCGCCGTACTTGCGCGTGACGTACTCGATCACCTCCTCGCGCCGGGAGTCCTCGAAGTCCATGTCGATATCGGGCGGTGAGGGGCGGAAAGGGTTCAGGAAACGCTCGAACGGCAGGACATAGACGAGCGGATCGACCGCGACGATCCCGAGGCCGTAGGAGACGAGCGAGCCCGCCGCCGAACCACGGGTGGTGATCACGATCTCCTGCGCGCGCGCCCAATTGGCGAAATCCTGCACGATCAGGAAGTAGGCCGGATACCCTTTCTGGACGATGATCCCCAGCTCGTATTCGACCCGATCGAGGTACTCCTGCGGCAGATCCTCGGTGCCGGGCGCGTGCCATTCGGGCGGGACATCATCGATCCCGATGCCAAGCAACCCCTCGCGCTTGCGTTTCTTGAGCCCCGCCAATACCTGATCGCGCAGGTGCTCCTCGGTCGTCTTTTCCTGCGGCACCGGGAAGTGCGGCAGGATCCAACTACCGGTCTTGATCTCCAGTTCGCACATATCGGCGACCAGGCCGGTGTTGCTGACCGCCTCCGGGACGTGCGCGAAGAGCTCCGCCATCTCGCTCGGGGGGCGGAAGAAGTTGGTGTTGCTCGTCATCTTCAGCCGCTTCGGATCGTCGAGCGTCTTGCCGGTCTGCACGCAGATCAGGACATCCTGGATCGCCATGTCGTCCTGATTGAGATAGTGGACGTCGGCGGTGCAGACGAGCGGCAGGCTCAGATCCTTGCTCAGTTCGATGACGCCACGATTGACGACCTCCTGCTCGGGGATCGTCGGGTGGTTCTGCAATTCGAGGAAATAGTTGCCCTCGCCGAAGATGCCGCGATACAACTCGGCGATCCGCTTCGCCTCGTCGTAATTCTCCGCGACCAGCGCGCGCGGCACCTCGGCACCGAGGCAGGCCGAGAGGCCGATCAGCCCTTCGGAATACTCGCGCAGGATATCGTGATCGATGCGCGGCTTGTAATAGAAGCCCTCGGTATGCGCCAGACTCGTCAGCTTGATCAGGTTCTGGTAGCCCCTGGCATTCTTCGCCAGCAGCACCAGGTGATAGTTCTCGGCGTCGGCCTTGCCACTCTTCGCGCGCATCCCGCGCGGCGCGACGTACGCCTCGACCCCGATAATCGGCTTGACCCCCGCCTTGTGCGCCGCCTCGTAAAAATTGATCGCGCCATAGAGGGCACCGTGATCGGTGAGGGCGACGGAACCCATGCCGAATTCGCGCGCGCGCTTCATGTAGTTGTCGATCTTGCCCAAGCCATCGAGGAGGGAGAAGTCGGTATGCAGATGTAAATGCACAAACTTATCGACCATCGATCGCTTCCTCCGCCTTACGACGCCGGCTTGCTGCACGCCTTCCAGTACCGATACGTTCCCGCCGCTCGACTGTCTTGCGCTCGTATGGGTGACGGACGATCAGATATTGTATTTCTCGCTCGGTGGGGAGTGCTCCGAAACCAATACGCTCGACGGCAGCGAGGCACCGCGCGCCTTTCTCGGTGTCGGCCATGTACGGATAGAGCAATTGCAGGATCGCTAGCGCACGCTTGCCGCTTGCAGTAGTACGGAACGCTGGTCGCCTCTCCGCACGATACGGCCCGTGGACACGCACCTGGAGGGCAAAGATCGCGGCAAACTTCCCAACCGCTACCTCGTCGCACATATTCACGGCGAGCATGAGTTGCAGCGAAGCATGTCCCCACCGTCGATTACCTTGATAGTGCGGTGTCCCGCACCAACGAAGAGCCCGGCGCACCAAGCGATATCGAGCGGATCGAGGCTACTCATAAAACGACCTCCTTCTCGATCCGACGAAATCGCCGCAAGCAACGAGGACAAGGGCACGGCTGAAGGGACAATCACCACGCCCACACAGGGAGTGGCCCGCTCCGCGCTCCTTTCGACATTGTCCGCAGAACGGAATCGCCGGGAGAAAGGGCGGAACGGGCGTTCTGTACGTTCGGGATTGTAACCCCTTCAGGAGGCGAGCGCAATCTCCGTCAGGTTATTCAGCAACTGGCGCAGGTTATCGCGCTTCTCCGGGGCCATCGTCTCGTCGTGCAGCAGGCGGTAGATCCGCGTCACCGCCGGTTCGTCGGAGACGGCGTTCTCCGGCTGGTCGGGGAAGAAACCCGCCGCGATCAGCAGACGGTCCTTCGCCTCGGGCGCGAGGACGAGCCCGCGCGCGAGCTTGCCGATCGCCTCGCGCGTCGGGGAGCGCTGCCCGCTCTCCAATCGACTGACTAGGCTGTGATCCATCTCCGCCTCGGCGGCCAACTTCTCCTGCGACCAGCGCTGCGTCTCGCGATGGCGCTTCAGCAGACCCCGGAACTCCTCGTTGCCCCGCAGGAGGCGCTGCGCCTCGCGCTCGTCCCGCTCGCCCGCCCCAAGACCTGCCATTTCGTCACCCGCCTTCCGCAAAGAGGTCACGCGCCATCCCGACATTGACAGAATAGCACCTTTTTGCCATATCGTCAAGAGCCCTAAAGGTTATCCACGTGCCCTTGACGGACGGGCATGCCTGCCGTGCCATTCCGTCTACAAAGCTGTGCAAGGATGGTTAATATCGGTGTCGTGTCGCTGTCGTGTCAAACGTGCGGGCGTCCGCTATCGCGAAGACAACCGATGTTCCGCGATAGCGGACGCCCGTTTTCTCTTTTCTGGATCGGGGATCGCGGCGCTCAGCGGATGGCGCTCAGCGGCGAGCATTCGGCGGCGGTAGCTCATGGCGGGTGCGGTGCTATACTCTCGGCGAACGTCACGCGGCACCACGTCGCGGGCGACACCAGGATTTCGCAACATCAGGGCTTTTATCGGCGACGATGGCACCGCACTCATGGAAGGATCGCGTGCAACACCTCACCGCCGCCGCCGCGCAACCGCTCCTCGCCGGTTCCCTGCACGATTACCTCACCACCCTCGCCTCAGCCGCCCCGGCCCCCGGTGGCGGCAGCGTCGCCGCCCTGGCGGCGGCACAGGGAGCGGCACTGCTGAGCATGGTCCTCAATCTCACCCTCGGTCGGCCCCGCTTCGCCGCGAGCGAGGAGACCGGGCGCGCGCTCCTCGCGGAGACGGAGCATTTGCGCGCGGCGTGCGCGGCGCTGATCGACCGCGACGCCGCCGTGCTCGGCGCGCTGATCGCCAGCTACAAGCTGCCGAAGGGCACACCGGAGGAACGCGCCGCGCGCACGGCGACCCTCGCCGCACGGACCCGCGAGGCGACCGCGGTGCCGCTCGCGGTGGCCCGTGCGGCGGCGGCGCTCCTGCCCCTCTGCCGCCAACTCCTGCCGATCGGCAACCCGACCGCCGTCAGCGACATCGGCGTGGCGGCGACCTGCGCGGTGGCCGGGTTCCGCGCCGCCGAGTTGAACGTGCTGATCAATCTGGGGCAACTGCAAGACGAGGCGTTCGTGGCGACGACCAGGGCCACCCTGCACGAGCTGGGGAACGGGCTCGAAGGCGAGGCGGCGGCGATCCTGGCGGCGGTGCGCGAGCGGCTATAACACCGGACAGCAGACGACACGGCAAAGCGGGAGGGTGGCCCCCTCCCCTATCGATTAGTGAGCGGCTATTGCGCGGCATCGAGCGCGCGGGAGGTGGGCGGGTTGGAGCGAGACGGTGAGCTGACGGCGACGATCCTCGATGGCCGCGCGGTGGCCGAAGCGCTGCGCGCAGAGTTACGCACCGAGGCGGCGGACCTCGCCATCCGACTTGGCTTCACCCCCACACTCGCCATCGTCACCGTCGGCGAGGATCCGGCGGCGCGCTCCTACATCGCGGGAATCAAGCGCGCGTGCGACCGGGTCGGGATCGGTTGCCGCCCGCTCGAACTGCCCGACACGATCGGTGCCGACGCCCTCCGCGCCACCGTGTGCCAGCTCAACGCGGATCGGGCGGTCTGCGGCGTCCTCGCCACCCTGCCCTTACCGCCGGGCCTGCCGCTCGGCGCGATCGCCGACACCCTCGATCCGGCCAAGGATATCGACGGCATCACCCCGACGAATGCCGGACGCCTCGCCCTCGGACAACCGACCTTCGCGCCCAATACCCCGTCCGGTGGCATGGAGATCCTGCGCCGCCACGCGATCCCGATCGCCGGGCAGCACGCGGTGGTCGTCGGGCGCAGCGGGATCGTCGGCAAGCCGATGGCGCTCCTCCTCCTCGCCGCCGACGCGACCGTCACGATCTGCCACAGCCACACGCGGGATCTCGCCGCCCTCGTCCACCAGGCCGACATCGTCGTCACCGCCACCGGGCGGGCGGGGATCGTCACCGGGGCGATGCTGAAGCCGGGCGCGACGGTCATCGACTTCGGGATCAACTTCCCCGATTCGGCGGGCGGCAAGATGGTGGGGGACGTGGACTTCGCCTCGGCGGCGCGGGTGGCCGGGGCGATCACCCCGGTCCCCGGCGGCACCGGCCCGGTCACCAACATGATGCTGATGCGCAACACCCTGACCGCAGCGCGCGCCCTCCTCGCGCGCTGAGCCGACTCGCCCCGACGCGCCACCCCGACCATGCCACAGCGAGGGCCATCCGCAAGCCTGATTCAGATCGGTGGCGGCATGAGGGTGAAGGGGAAGGGCTCGAACCACCGCGCATCCACAATCCTTTCTCGCGCCGGAGACACCTGGACAGCCAGCTACTACCCGCTATCGGAACACCACCGAGCGGCAGAGCGGGACAACCGCGCATCGTGCGGGCAGGATGCGCCGACAGCGCCAGGCGGATAACCCGCCTCCGGTTAACTCTCGAACAGTATGCCGGTGTCACAACGCGCGTCTATAGCGTAGATGGTGATCGGTATGGTGGACTTTCGTCTCGTCACGGGGCGCGGCGACGCCGCACCACGAACGACAGTGAGCGACCGAGGCGGACTATATTGGCGCGGCCCGAGTGGGCAAGACGGAACAGGAGGCACAGAGGCGCAGAGCACGGGGGGAGAGGGGGGACGAAGGAACGTGGGCCTCAGAGACACAGAGACACAGAGACACAGAGAACGGGAGAATAGATATTTTGGGGTACTGGCAAGCGACAGCTTACCCCCGGGCGTACCGTCGGTATCAGCACTGCCTCCTATCGAATCGTTCTTCTCTCCCCCGTACTCTACGCGCCCGCTCCTCCTGTTTCGTCCCCTACCCCGGTCAGTACCCCGCCGGGTGCCGCCCCCGCCACGGCCCGTCCCGCTCGACCACCCGCCCCGCGTGCAGGACACGCAATTCGTCCCACGGACGCCCGATGATCTGTGTCGCCAGCGGCAACCCGTCCGCCGTCAGGCCGGAGGGGACGACGATCGCGGGCCAGCCGAGGCAGTTGAAGGGGTGTGAGTAGCGGGTGTTGCTGCTCGGGTCGCCGAGCGCGGGTGCCCCATAGGCGAGCGCCGGGGACGAGAGGAGATCGAACCGCTCCCACAGCTGATCGCAGCGCGCCCGCAGCACCGCACGTGTCTGCTGCGCCCGCACGTAGTCGTTCGGGCCGTAGGCGTAGGAGACGAGCAGGCGATAGCGCGGGAACGCCCCGAGATCGAGCGGACGCTCGCGCAACGATCGTTCGTGATACGCCGTCGCCTCCATGCCGATCATCGGCGAGCCGACGACGCGCAACGCCTCCAACTCCGGCAGCGCAATGTCGACGATCTCCGCCCCCGCAGCGGCCAGGGCGCGCAGCCCCGCCTCCCACGCCGCGACCGCCTCCGCACCGGGCGCACCGAGCGGCGAGCCGTCGTCGCGGATCGCGCCGATCCGCAGGCCGTGCATGGTCGCCGGGGCATCGAGGTCGCGCGTGAAGTCGGGCACCGGGCCGCGTCGCGTGCGCCGGTCGGCGGGATCATGCCCGGCCAGGAGATTGAGGACGAGCGCGGCGTCGCGCACGGAGCGCGTCATCGGGCCGAGGTGATCGAGCGACCAGGAAAGGGTGACCGCCCCGGCCAGACTGACGCGCCCGAAGGTCGGCTTGAGGCCGACGATCCCGCAGAGGGCGCTGGGGGTGCGGATCGAGCAGCCGGTATCCGAGCCGAGCGCGCCGTACGCCAACCCCGCCGCGACCGCCGCCGCCGAGCCGCTGCTCGACCCGCCGGTGTCGCGCTCCAAGTTCCAGGGGTTGTGCGTGGCACCGTAATGGACGTTCAGCGAGGAGGGGCTGTAGGCGAACTCGCTCATCCGCGTCTTGCCGATCAGGATCACGCCCGCTTCTTTTAAACGTCGCACCGCCGTCGCGTCCTCGGTGGGGATCCAGTCGGCCAGGATCTTCGACCCCGCCGTCGTGGGGATCCCGGCGGTCGCCAGCAGATCCTTGATCGCGAAGGGCACGCCGTGGAAGGGGCCGCGATAGCGCCCCGCCGCGATCGCCGCGTCCGCCTCCCGTGCCGCCGCGCGCGCCTCGTCGGCCAGGACGAGTTGGTAGGCGTTCAGCCCCGGATCGTACTCGGCGATCCGCGCCAGCATCAGTTCGGTCAGTTCGGTCGGCGCGATCGTCCCCGCCGCGACCGCCGCCGCCACGACGTGCAGCGGCGCGAACGGGTCGCGCGGATCGCCGCCGTCACCTTCCGGCGCGGCGGGCACGCCGAGCGCGGCGATCGTATCGGGCGCGCTGAGATCGGCCCAATCCTTCAGATCGTCTGGGAGGGTATCGGGCGGCGTCTGGGCGACCAGGGCGGCGAAAGCATCGACGTTGCCCAGGAACGGCCCGGCGACGATCAGCGCCACATCGTCATCATTCAGGGCGATCCCGGCGCGCGCGGCGTTGGCGCGCAGCCGTGTCAGCGTCCCATCGTTCACAACAGCGTCGGCCATAGTGCCTCCCCGCAGCATACACCCGCGCCACAAACCCGGCGGGCGACGCCATGCGCCGTTCCCCCGCGGCGCGGCGCGGCCGTCTCTCCAATGAAGGGCGTCGGGTACGACCCGACGCCCACCGCGCATTATGCCAAATTTTACGCGCACCGCACGCCCAGCCCCGCGCCGCCAGGGCCGTGGCGCGTATGCTACACTACGATCGAGAGCTGTACGTACTTCACGGTACCTCACGATGGAAGAGACAGGCCACGCGATGCCGATCACCCTCCTCCCCCCCGATCTCGTCGGGCAGATCGCCGCCGGCGAGGTGGTGGAGCGTCCCGCCTCCGCCGTCAAGGAATTGCTGGAGAATGCGCTCGACGCGGGCGCGCGCCGGATCGCGATCGAGGTACGCGCCGGTGGCCGCGATCTCCTCAGGGTTAGCGACGATGGCGGGGGCATCCCGCGCGATGAATTGCTCCTCGCCCTGCAACAGCACGCCACCAGCAAGCTCCGCTCGGCGGACGAGTTGGCGAGCATCACCACCCTCGGCTTTCGCGGCGAGGCGCTCGGCTCGCTCGCGGCGGTGGCGCAGGTCACGGTCGTCAGCCGCCCCCCGGACGCGCCGAGCGGCTACGAGATCGTCGGGCATGGTGCCGGGCGGAGCACACCCCGCGCCCTCGCGGCCCCGCCCGGCACCACCATCAGCGTGCGCGAATTGTTCGTCAACGTCCCGGCTCGCCTCAAGTTCCTGCGCGCGGCGGCGACGGAGCACGGGGTGATCAACCGGATCGTCACCGCCTACGCCCTCGCGCGCCCCGACGTCCGCTTCGAGTTGAGCATCGATGGGCGCAGGACGCTGGCGACCGACGGGGCCGGGGACCGCCTGAACACGATCGTCGGCGTCCACGGCGCGGAGGTGGCGGCGCAGATGCTGCCGCTCGATCCCGAGGTCGCGGAGGTGCCGGATGTGCGCGTCAGCGGCTACGTCAGCGCGCCCGCCCTCAACCGCGCCCACCGCCAGGGGATTCTGCTCTTCATCAATGGGCGCTGGATCCAGAACCGGGCGCTCGGCTTCGCGCTGGAAGAGGCGTACCACAGCCTGCTGATGATCGGGCGGCACCCGCTGGCGATCGTGGACATCGCCCTGCCGCCGGAACTGGTCGATGTCAACGTCCACCCCACCAAAAGCGAGGTGCGCTTCTTCGACGAGCGCGCCATCTGCCGCGCGCTCAGCCGCGCCACGCGCGCCGCCATCCTGGAGCATGGCCGCACGGCGATCCCCGACTTCACCCTGACCAGGCCCGTCTACGATGAGCCCGCGATCCAGGGGCGCTTCGCCGCCGGGCAGAACCTCCGCTGGCCGGACCCCGCGACCGGCACCACCAACCCCTTCCCGACCTCGCACGCCGAGGGGGCCGAACGCATCGCGATCGCGCCGATGCCGGAGCGCGATGGGCTGCCTGCGACGGCCCTGGCCCGCCTGCCCCAACCACCGCCCGCGCCCGCCATGCCGCGCCCCACGCCGGAGCGCCCGATCGGCAAGCTCCCGCCGCTGCGGGTGCTCGGTCAGGTCGGAGCCTCCTACATCATCGCCGAGGGGCCGGAAGGGGTCTTCCTGATCGATCAGCACGCCGCGCACGAGCGGATCCTGCTCGATCAGCTCCTGGCCGGGGCCAAGCACACCACGCCCGATAGCCAACTCCTGCTGGAGCCGCTGCTCCTCGATCTCACCCCGCCACAGATCGAGGCGATCGAGGCCGCCGCCGCCGATCTGGCGGCGCTCGGCTTCGCGCTCGAACCGTTCGGCGCGCGCGCCTGGGCGGTGCGCGCGGTCCCGGCCCCGCTCGCCACGCCGCGCACGCGCAATCTCGGCGAGACGATCGTCGCGATCCTCGAAGAGGCCGCGCAGGGGGGGCAGGGCCTGAGCTGGCTCGAACGCCTCGCCGGGACGACCGCCTGCCACAGCGCGATCCGCGCCAATCAGCCGCTGACGATGGAGGAAATGCGCGCGCTGATCGGCCAGCTCGAACGGACCACCCTGCCGCGCACCTGCGCCCACGGTCGCCCCACGATGCTCCAGGTCGAACTCGGCACCCTCGAACGGCAATTCGGTCGCCACGGCTGAGGCACCGCCGCACGCTACACGTACGCTCGGACTGGCACGGTGTGCGATAATAAAAGCGGAGGTGGCTAGCCATGCATTCTGCGATGAACATCAACCCGGAAAGTGAACTCAGCCGACGACTCAAAGAGGCGGCGGAGAAGAAGCCGGTGCGGCTGACGAGCGGCGATACCATCTATGTATTACAGGTACAAGCACACGAGATGACCCCAAGCACCGGACGGCGCTACAACCCTACTCAAGTTCGCCAGGGACTCGCCCGTAGTGGTGGCGCGTTGAGGGGGGTTGACTTAGTCACGCTCAAACAGGAGTTGCGAGAAGCCCGTGAGCAGGACAATTCAGGGCGGTCGGCGTAACGGATGGCGTACCTTATCGACACAGACATTGTGCTTGACCATCTCGCTGCGGTTTCTGCTGCAACTGAACTTCTCGATATGCTGGCAGATAGCACCTTATATATCTCCATATATCTCTCCATCATCACCTACATGGAAACGTACCAGGGCGTGCTACGTAGCACTCATCGGCAAGAGGCACAAGAGCAATTTGAGGCGTTCGTCGCCGTTGTATCGACGCTTCCACTTTCAGAGGAAGTAGCTCGCCGTTGCGCCGAATTGCGAGAGACGCTGCGAGCGCAAGGTCGGCGGGTACGCGCGCGCGCCCTCGATCTGATAATCGCGGCCACCGCACTTGAAAACAACCTGATACTCGTTACGCGCAACACGCGCGACTACGCCGATATCCCAGGGCTTCGTCTCCATCAGACGTAGCGCGGCGTATGGGGAGTACCCCCGCGCGGCGGGGCGGTCAGGAGTGTTCCCGCCCGTTCGACGCTGCTGCACGGGCAGCCAGCTCGTCGAGCCATTCCTTGTCTTCGACGCGGAGCAGCGCCGGGTTGAACAACTGCGCGAGGCAGAAGAGCGCGATGATGGCCCCGCAGCCGACGATGACTGCGCCCGCGCCGAACGCCCCGCCGAAGACGCCCGCGATCCCCGAGGCGAGCGGCAGGGTGCATTGCGCGATGAGCCGCCGCACCGCGAAGACGCGCCCCTGCATCGCGCGCGGCGTCTGTGTCTGCCAGATGGTCTGCGAGTGGGCGTTCAGAACCGGATTCACGAACGCGAAGATGAATAGCATTGCCACACTGAGGGGGAGCAGTGGTGACAACCCGAGAACGACCGTCGCGAGGCCACCCAGGAGCATCGGGACGACGACGCCATAGACGCGACGAGAACGCAAGCCGCCCCAGGCGCTGACGACGACCCCGCCCGCGACCCCGCCGACGCCCAGCGCGGTACTGAGGGTCGCCAGGGCAGACTCGTAGCCGAACCCCCGCGCCGTCCAGTCGGCGGCGAGGGTGAACTTGACCAGTAGGGGGAGCAGGATGACGACGGGCGTGCCGGTCAGATTGGCGACGGCGAAGGTGCCGAGCAGCCAGAGGAGCGGGCGACGGTGCCAGATGTAGACGAACCCGACCCGCACATCGGCCCACAGGCCCGGGGCCGCCCGCTCGCTCGTCGCGGCGGGGAGCGGCGAGGGGATGGCGAGGAAGACCAGCACCGTCGCCGTCGCGAAGAACGTGAGGCCGTCGAGGGCGATGGCGAAGACCGTGCCGTCCGTGAAGCGCCCGATAGCCGCGCCGATGCCGCCCGGTATGGATCCCTGGCGGGCCAGGGCCGGGAGCGCGATCAGGGTGGCGGCGAGCGCGGGCGCGAACAGGAACGAGAAGTTCTGCATCGTCTGCATCATGCCGTTGGCGCGGGGTAACAGCCGTTCCGGGACTAGCATCGCATACGACGTATCGAAGGCCGCGTAGTGCAGGGATTCCGCCGCCGAATAGCAGGCCAGCAGGGCGAGCAGCATCCAGAGTTGCAGCGCCCCCGTCGCCAGGGTCGCCGCCAGGATAAGGCAGAGGCCGCCATTCGCCACCCCGGCGACGAGCATGGTGCGCCTGCGGTCGTGCCGGTCCACCCACGCGCCGGCGAGGGGCGCGCCGAAGACGGCGGGCAGCGCGTAGGCCAGCGTCGTCGCGGCGAGCGCGAACGCCAACGCGGCGCGCTGCTCCGGTCGCGCGTAGAGCACCTGGGCGAGCCAGATGTTCGCCGCGAAGAGCGTCAGCGCGCTCCCGATCAGCGAGAAGGATTGCGAGGCCCACAGGACGACGAAGGTGCGGAAGCCATGCGCGGGCGGCAGATACGGCACGGCGACACGTTCCTCGACGGTCGACATCATCGGACTCCCCTCCGCCGATCTGTCTCTTACAATTAGGATACTTTTATTTCAAGGATGATACCATGAGAGGGTGGAGAACTCCACCCCGAAGGGAGGTAGCAAAGTGGCCTATGCAGTTCAGATCGGTTGTCGATACACGCCGAGTGGCGCAGCATGGTAAAGAAGCAGGCTTTTCGACGCCCCGGCTTCGCCTCATAAGTGAACCACACGTCGCGGAACTTCAGATCGTAGTTCTCATGGATCTCCGCCAGGACTTCCGGCGTCCAGATGGCATCGCGCGGGTTCGCCGGGAGGATCACCAGGGCGAAACGCCGCGCCTGCAGATCGTCGAGCAACTGCCGCTGATCCCAGCGCCCCGCCCGCGCGAGCGCCGCCATCGCCTGCGGATCGTCGTACGGCACCCCTTTCCCGGCCAGGATGTTCAACCCGATCTCCTCGGAGAGGACCGCGCCGGGGGTGTTGCGGATGTTGGTCACGATCAGGTCGAGTTGACGGCGGGTCTGCGGCGTGGGGTCGGCTAACTCCTGCGCGTACCACTTATCCGGGGTCCATCCGGTGACGAGCTGCGCCGCCAGCAGTACCGCGAGCGGCCACGCCGCGAGTGACGTCCGTCGCGAGCCGTCCAGGGCCACGGCGAGCGCGCTGCCGACGGCCAGGGCGCTCGCCGCCGCCAGTTCGATCAGGTGATCGTGGTCGGCCCCCTCGACGCCGATCGTCGCGACAAAGGCGAGCGCGCAGGCGAGGTAGAACGGGGCGATGCTGGCGCGGCGCAGCCAGACGAGCGCCAGCGCGCCGACCGCTGCCGCCGCCAGTAAGGGCCAGAAGTCGCGCAGGAAGAGCGCGCCGAAGTTGAGGACGAGTTGGGGTTCCCAACGCAGCCGTCGGTCGGCCACGATGTGCCGGAAGAACTCCCCGCCCGTGAGCACGGTCAGCGCGGCGAAGGGCAGCAGCCCGCCGAGCGCCCCGACGAGTACGAAGCGGAGGGCGGGACGCCAGCCCGCCCAGCGGAGGAGGAAGAGGGTCGCGGCGAGGGGCGCGGCGAGGCTTGTCTGCTTGGTGAAGTACGCGGCAATGAACGGGACGAGCGCCCAGAGATAGGCTCTGCGCGGCGAGCGCCACGATCGCTGCACGATCAGCAGCCCGATCACCGCCAGCGCCAGCGCCGGGATCGTCGGCTTCACGCGCACCGCCCAGATGATCCCCGGCGTGAAGGTCGCCAGCCCGGCCATGCCCACGAGCGCGCCCAACACCCCGGCGCGGCGCGGCGCGGCCTGCCAGATCAGCGCCCCGATCGTCGCCAGCAAGGTCAGCCACGCGCCGAGGGCGATCAAGCGCCCGCCGGTGTAGACCGTATCGGAGAGCCGCAACGTCGCCGCGACCGTCGCGAAGTAGAGCGGCGTGTATGGCCCGGAGACGAAGCCGTGACGCTCCGGTCCGTTGGCGACGTAGATGCTCTCGCCATGTGCCAGCTTACTCGCCTCCCAGACCATCAGGCTCTCCGAGCCTTGCATCGGGTAGGGCCAGCGGAGCATCGCCGCCCAGAAGGACAAGATGGTCGGCGCGGCGTGGATCAGCACGACGAGGGTGATCGCCGCGACCAGCAGGGCGGGCAGCGCGCGGACGAACCGACCGCCCCACCCGCCCTCGTCTCCCATACCGTGCGCTTCCCGCACCACCCCCGCGCGCCTCATCGGCGGACCGTCGCGGACGCCTGCGCGCCCGCCGCCAGCGTCGGGAACGAGACCTGACCCGGCCCGAGCACCTGTACGCCCGCCCCGATCGTCGCGCCCGGCCCCGCCAGGCCGACAGTGAGGCCATCGAGGGCACGCCCGGTCCCGTTCGTCACGCCGAGTTGTGTCCCCCCGGCCAGCGGCAGCGCGACCAGATCGACGGTGCGCGTCGCGGTGCTGTAGGTGGCGATCTCCGTGACCGGCGCGATCCAGAGCCCCTGATCGCGCTGCGCGGCGGCGTAGGTGATCACCCGCGTCCAGACCTCCTGACCGCGCTGCTCCAGGCTCTCGTTCGGGTGATCCCAGAGGCTGTGATACCCGCGCACCGCCACGGTGACGTCGATCCGCGCCAACGCCTCGTTCTCGGCCTCCGCGTTCGAGGCGAGGTAGAAATCGGGGAAGGCGAGCAGATTCGGGTCACCGGCGATCCGGTCGAGCTCGTAGGGATGGCGCAACGGCTGCTCCTTCGTCTGGTAGAGCCGCGTGAGGATCGTCATGCCGACCCGCTCGAAGACCGCCCAGAAGGGGGCGTCGAGGCTGTTGCTGCTCGTCCAGGGGAAGGCGAACGAGCGGGCGGCGGGGAGGCCCAGCGCCGTCGCCGTGCGCTGCCAGAGGGCGAGATCGGCGGCGAGCTGGTCGGGGGTGACGCCGCGCACGTAGAGGTGGCCGAACGTGTGCGACGAGATCTCGTGCCCCGCCGCCGCCAGCGCGCGCGTCTCCGAGGCGAAATACCACGCCGGGGACTGCGCCTCAGTCGTGCAGGGGTCGTTCTCGTACCAGGGGTGCGTGCGCCACCAATCGCTCCCCCAGCCGCGGGCGGTGTCGGCGTTGCGGTAGATCGGATCGCCATTGAACTTCTGGCAGGCGGGGTTCCCATCAAGCAGGTCGTAGCCGGTCGCGTAAAAAGTCGCCTTGATCCCATATCGCGCGAAGCGATCGGCCAGGAATTGCGCGCCATCACGCATCCGCTGTCCTTTGTCTTCCGCGTCGGACACCGACGGCCCGCCATCGCTCCCAAGGCTGACGCCACCGGCCTCACCGATATTATCGCTGCGCGTGTGGATCAGGCCACCCATCGCCGATTCCCAATCAAAGCTGAACGCCAGCGCGGCTCGTCGCCCATCCGGGAACGGCGCGACCCGCACCCCCGCCGCCAGCGTCAGTTGCGGGTCGCGCGCCGTCGCCATACCGCCCACCGGTTCGAGCCGCAGCCGTAAGCCCGCCGCGCCGGGCGGCGCGGCGAAAGTAGCCCGCGTGCCACTCGCTGGGTCGAACAGGGCGCTCTGCGTGGTGAGGCTCGCACGAGTCACATCCTCCCAATCGAAGGTCGCGCGTAACCGCCCTTCACCAGTGAGACGGAGGGCATACGCCTCACCCGGTCGCACATCGAGCCACGGCCCGACCGCCACCGCGCCCGGTTCCAGGCGCAGCGCGGTCGTCGTCGCCTCGCCCTTGCCGCGCTCGAAGGTCCAGAGCGGGCGCGCGCCGCCGGTCGTGGCGAGCGCGAACGGCGCGGCGTAGTTCGTCGCCGAGGTCGGCTCGGCAACGACCGCAACGACACGCGCCATCACCGCCCGATTCGGTAGCAGCGACAGGGGCAAGGCGAGCGCGCACGCCAGGAGGAGCGGCAAGACCACGCGCGGCTGCGGGCGCAGGCCGCGCCCGCCGATGACCAGCGCCACGAGCAACAGGACCAGGACGATCGCGAGCGTCAGCGCCGCCGCAGGGGTCCACCACCGAATCGGCAGCACCACCGCGCCACTACCCGCGAACCAGTTCAACGCGACACCGACAAGCACCATGAGCACCCCGCCGCCGAGCAGGGCCACGCGCGCGCGCCGCAACACCACGCCGCAGCCCCAGGCGAACGCGAACGCGCCAAGGCCGAGCAGCAGCACGCCGAGACTCGACACCGTCACCAAACCATGAAGATCACGCGCCGCCGGGTCAGCCGCCGACCGGAAGGCCAGCCGCCAGGGGTAGCCGAAGGCGAGGGTCTGCCACGCCGCCAGGATCGCGAAGCCGAGCGCGCCACCAGCGGCGAGCGACAAGGCCCGCCACGGTCGGTGCCAGCGCACCAGCGCCAGGGCGAGCAATACAACGAGGGCGAGCAGCGCGACGGCCCCGACGAGGTAATCGAGCAGGGCGCACACGCCGAGCAACAGTCCCGCGCCGAACGCCGCCCCCAAGCGCCCCGCCACCACCGCATGCCGCAACGCCAGGGCGCTGCCGAGCGCGAGAGCCGCGACCGCGAGACCGGGAGTCGGCCCCGCGCGGAGCGGGAAGAGCAGTGCCATGCCGCCGAGCACCGCGAGCGGGGCGAAGCGGCGGACGTGCCCCTCCGCGAGGCCACCAGCGACGGCACACCAGAGCAAGGCCGCTGCCAGCGCGCCGAGCAGCGGACCGAGTAACACCACGAAGAAGGCCGGTGCCTCCGGGCCGAGCAGCGGCGCGAGCGCGGCCCCGAGCGCATAGAAGGGCGCGGCCACCAGCGCGAGGCCGGGCGGGGTGCTCTGGTAGTAGTGTCCGGCGGCGTAGGCGACACCGGGCAACGGCACGCCCGTAGCGTGCGCCGCAGGCAGGAGCGCGTCGAGATACCCATCGACCGTGAAGCGCCCGTGCTCGATCAGGTTGGCGGCGGTGATATACACTCCCGCGCTCGCGCCACGCGGCAAACCCGGCGTGCTGACAGCGTAGACGAGGAAGACGAGCAAGGGGAGGGCGCACGCGGCGACCGTGGTCGTGCCGAGCCGACGCCGCCACCCCACCCCCACGCGCGTCTCAGCGGCGGATTCGGTAGATGACATAGCGCTCCTGACGCTCCACCAGGCTGGCATTCGCGGCCAGCCATCCGCGCGTTTCATCGGTCAGCCGACCATAGGATTTGTTGTCGATGACGATCAGATCGCTGCGCGCCATGCTCGCGCGCAATGTCGCCTGCACCGCCGGTCGCCACATGATCTGGTACGGATCGGTGGCCGGGGCAACGCGCAGCCGCGCGAAGCGCTCACCCAGCGAGAGCGACCTGATGTCAAGCCCTTCATAGATCAGGGTGCCATAGCCGTCCACGATGAAGCGATTCCCATCCTCGCGCGCCGGTCGTCGCGCCGCCCGATAGGGGATCTGCGCGTCGAGCGCGAAGACCGATCCGGTCGGGCCAACCGCGTCCCCCGCATAGCGCCCCAGGATCGTATAGAGGCGATCCGGCTCGGCGACGCGATCGCTGCGCCACGCTGCCGGGGCAAGCCAGAGGCAGAGCGCCACCCCCGCCACCGCGAGGGCGACGCCGTAGCCACGCGCAAGCCAGCCCGCGCGCAGGGCACGCACGATCGCCAGCGGCAAGACCCCGGCGAGCAAGGCCAGGGGCAGCGCCAGGGCCACGCCGTAATGGGCGTAATAGGAGCGCGCGCCGAGCAGGCCGAGCGCGACGAGCAGCGTCCAGGGGAGCAACACCGTCCAGCCCGCCGTGGGCGTCGCGGGCGCGGACAACGAGGTCGCCCCCACCGCCGCCAGGGTCGGCTGGGCGCGTCCAGGGGCGCCCGGTTCGCTCTCGCGCAGATCCCCTTCGAAGGCATCGAGAGGGAGTCGGCGCAGGGCGGGGGTGGCGGCGTCACGCTGCGCGCGGCGGCGCTGCATCCGCGCCGGTGCGCCGAGCAGCGGGAGGGCCAGCGCGGCGAGGAGACCGGCCAGGAGGAGGAGCGGCGCGGCATCGCGCAGCTGTGCCAGGCGCGCACCGCGATCGCGCAGGCCATCGGCGGGGCGCAGGAGTTGCATCCAGACGAATTGGCCGAGCGGATCCGCCCCGCGCAGCCAGAAGAGATAGCCGACGAGCGGCAGCACCAGGACGATGACACCGCTGATGAGCGGCAGCAACAGGCCCGGGCGGCGGCGGATCAGCAGATCGAGCGCGAAGGCCACCAGCACCAGCGCGCCCTGCAATTTCACCCCACTGGCGGCGGCACCGAAGAACCCGGCGAAGAAGAGCAACGTCGGCGGCGGGCGTTGCCACTCGCGCGCCAGCACGTAGGCCAGCACGGCGAGCGCGGTGAGGAAGAGGTATGGCCCCTCCAACAGGATGTGCCGCCCGACCCAGAAGACCGAGCCGGGATCGAGCGCCAGTAGCACACCGCCGACGCCACCGCCGACGACGCCCCACAGACGCCAGCCGATCAGGAAGACGATGCCGACGGTGAGGGTGGCATAGAGGAGCGCCGCGTAGCGCAGCATCATGAAACTGGTCGGACTGCCCCAGTTCGTGAAGTGGTAGGCGGTGGCGGGCGCGAGGAGCATCGGGCCGAGGGGCGGGTGCGCGAAGTAGAAATCGCGATAGGGCTGCCTGCCCTCCACGATTAACTGCGCCGCCGCCGCGTAGACCCCTTCGTCGTCATACGGCGACTCGTCGAGGCCGACCGACTGCGGCCGGATCGGCGCGGCGCGGAGCAGCCCGGCAAGGAGGATCACGGCGACGAACAGCGCCGCCGCCGCCCAATCGGTGAGGGCGCTGGCACGCAGCCGCGCCCAGCGTCCGGCCTCCGCCCCGCTCACGACAGCGCGCATCACTCGCTCGCCGCGCGCGCGATAATCCCCGGACGGCCCGCCCCTTCGAGCGCATCCGGCTCGGCGCGCGGGACCGGATTGCGGAGCCAGAGGAGGAAGCCGGGGATGATGTTGGCGAAGTTGAGCCCCAGGATGAGGAAGGAGATCGCCACCGCCTGCCCACCGTCGTAGCCATAAGGCGCGAGGAAGGCGATCAGGACCGCGTCGCGCGTGCCAACCCCGCCGACCGAGATCAACCCGGCCAACGTCTGGAGCAGCACCACGATCATGAAATCGGCGAGCGGCAGATGGACGCCGAGCGCGATGAAGCAAAGCCAGACGCGCCCTATGCTGACGATCCAGGAGGCGGCGGTCCAGGCGAGCGCGGGCAGGAGCTGGCGCGCGTCGAGTTGCAACTCCGTCAGCGACCGCAACAGCTCGATCCCCGCGAGGCGTTCGCGGATCGAGCGCGGCGTCAGGCGTGCCAGGAACGCGAGGAGCGGCGTCCGCCAACGCTCGGTCACCACCGCCGCGAGCATGAAGCAGACGAGGGCGAAGAGGATGACGACCAGGATCACGCTTTGCCCGCCACCGGCATAGGCGAAGAGGGCCAGACCGCCGAGCGCGAAGAGCGCGACGAAATCGAAGAGTCGGTCGAGGATGCAGCTGGTCAGCGCCGGGGCTAGCGCGGCCCCCTGACGGCGCAGATACCACGCCTTGACGAAGTCGCCGGCCTGACCAGGGGTCGCCTGCCCCCACCAGATACCGATCGCGTAGAGGCGTAGCGCTTCGCCCGGCCCGATCCGGGGTGTCCCCAGGCCCATCGCCAGCCCGGACCAGCGCCACGCCTTCACCGCGATGAACGGGATCGTCGCCAGGAACGCCGGGAGCAGCGGCCAGGGATCGGCCTCGCGCAGCGCCGCCCAGACCTGCCCCACGCCGACCTTCCACAGGACGAACGCGAAGAGCGAGATGCCCAGGATGCGCGGACCCCAGCGCTTCAGCCAGGAGACGAAGCCTCCTGGCGGCGCGTCTTTGTGCACCGGCAACACGTCCGGCTCGTTCGCGCGCATCAGGCCACCCTTCCCTGTCCGGTCTTCACTCTCGACGCTCGAAACGATACGCGGCGATCTGCTCGGAGATCAAGCCTTGCAGGAAGATCAGGAGGGCGGTCACGATCAGCAAGACGGTCGTGTTGGTGATATGTACCTGCCTGACGATAGTGTAGAGGCCATAGGCCGCGCCGACCACGAAGAGGAATGCGCTGATCGGGCTGAAGACCTTCAACGGGCTGAAGAGGGTCATCATCCGCAGGATAATCGTGACGAAGACGATGCCATTCCGCAGCAACCTCTGCCCGCTCGCCCCGCCGATCCGCTGTTGCGCGGCGATCGGCACGAACTTCACGCTGTAGCCGGCCTTGATGAAGGCCATCGTGCTCGTCGTCGGGTACGAATAACGGTTCGGCAGGAGGTGGACGAACTCCATGATCTGGTCGCGCTTCATCGCGCGGAAGCCCGAGGTCAGGTCCAGCACCTCCATCCCGGTGAGGTATGACGCGAAAGAGTTGAGCGCCGCGTTCCCCCAACCGCGCGTCCAGGTCGCGTTCGAGGCGCGCGTCCGGGCGGCAACGACCAGATCGTAGGCTCCGATCGGTTCGAGAATGTGCGGGAGATCGGCGGGATCGTGCTGCCCGTCCGCATCCAGCAGCAGGACGACATCGCCGCGCGCGGCACGGATTCCGGCCTTCACCGCCGCGCCATTGCCCTTGTTGTACGGCTGGCGGATCACCGTCGCGCCCGCACCCTCGGCGAGATCGGCGGTGTTATCGGCGGAACCATCGTCCACCACGATCAACTCGGCGTCGGGCAGCTGTGCCCCAACCTTCGCCAGCACCCCCGCGATCGAAGCCCCCTCGTTGTAGGCGGGCATGATCACGCTCAGGCGATAGGGCGTGCGGATCGCCACCGTGTCCACTTCGCTCTCGGGCGCGGTCGATGCGGCGGTTATGGGCATCCTGTCGAGGGTTTCGCTCATCTTCCCCACCTTCTCCATCGTGACCAACCGCGTCGCGACGCCGGGCGCGGCGGCGCTACCGCCCCCAGGCCGAGCACCGCCACATCGCGCGCGACCCCGCGCACCGTCGGCTCATGCCCCGCCAGGCGCAACTCGGCCAGCGCGTCGGCGACGCCATCGAGCAGCGGGTCGGGCGGTGGCGGGCCATCCTCTGCAACGTCCGCCGCCGGGCGCTGGTTGCGCGGCGCACGTTCAGCATCCGCCGGGGCAACAGGCGTGGCAACGGGCGGCGCGACCGCCGCCGCAGCGTCCGGCAACGCGAGCGGACGCCCGACGAGCGGTGCCAGCACGTCCAGATAACCGGTCGCGGCGCGTTCCACGCTGTGCTCCCCCGCGACGAATGCCCGCGCCGCCGCGCCGAGTCCCGCGCGCAACGCGCCGTCACGCGCCAAGGCGATCAGGTACTCGGCCAGCAACGGCTCCTCGATCCGCCCGACCGGAACCTTGATCACGCAGCCGGACGGCACCTCGCTGAACGAACCGGCGTCGCTGACGATCACCGGTAGCCCCGCCCCCATGATCCGCAACAGACTCGCCGAGGTCTCCCCAGCGGAAGGGTAGCGCAGATTGATGCAACAGTCTGCTGCGGCCAGCAGATCGTTGACCGTTTCCGGCGTCACGAAGCCGAGCCGCCGCACGCGACCACCGAGGCCGAGGAAGCCGATCTGCCGCTCCAGGGTCGCGCCGAAGCCCAGTGCCTCGCTCCCGGCGATCACGAACCGCGCGTCGGGACGCTCCGTCGCCAGTCGCCGGAACGCGCGCAGGGCGACATCAAGGCGCTTGTAGGGGTTCACATGGCCGTGCGAGACAACCAAAAAGGCATCCGGGGCGCTGCCGAGCCGCGCGCGCGCCGCCTCGCGATCCGGCAACTCCGGCAACGGCACGCCCATCGGCACGATCTGTACATTGCTGCCGGGCCGCAACCTCGCCAGCCGCGCGGCGCTCGCCGCGTTATGGACGATGATCGCGGGCGCGGCGGCGAGGATCGGCTCGACGAGCGGGTAATCGAAGAGGGTCGCCGGGGTCTTGCCGCGCAGCACCTCGCGCGCCAGATCTTCGCCCGCCGCGCCGTAGAGCGCGCGCAACTCCTCGATGTACGCCTGCCGCTGCGCCCGCCCGCCATTGAAAGCCATCCAGAGCCGCAGGTGGTGCAGCACCACATCGTGGAGGACGACCACGCCCGGCTCGCGGAGCGCCCGCGCGTACATATAGGCATGGGCCGGGCTATTGCCGAGCTGATAGATCGCCGCCGCAAAGGGTCGGGCGCGCGCCGTGCGGTCGTAGTCGCGCGCGGGGAGGAGCGCCACGCCCGCCGCCGTGAGCGCCGCCGCGTGCGTGGGCGTATAGCCATCGACCACCACGGTCAGCTCGAGCGCGCGCGCCAGGGTCGGCAGCAAATCCTCGCTATAATAGGAGATCCCGGACGCCACCGGACTCAGCGGCGTGAAGCAGGCGACGCGCGGCGGCGGGGCGACGGATACCTGACGCACAGCAGCACGCAGCGACGCGGCGGTCGCTTCGACCGGCACCGCCCCTCCTACGCCCTTATCCACGTCGCGCTGTTCGCCCACACCCGCCCAATCAGCTAGCCTCGCCGATCAACTACCAGAAGGCTTCGTACTTCGTCGTTCGTACTTTCTCGCCCACTCGCCCACTACCTACTGCCCCGTCAGCGTCGCCACGACCCGTGCCCAGCTGATGCCCGCCACCGCCGCGCGCCCCGCGAGGCCGAGGCGCTGTGCCGAGGCCGCGTCACCATGCCAGCGATCGAGCACCGCCGCGATCGCCGACGGTTCCGGGGCCACCACCGCGCCATTCTCGCCATCGCGCACGAACTCGCGCGTCGCGCCGGAATCGGTCGCGGTCAGCACCGGCTTGCCGGCGGTGAACGCCTCAACCGTGGCGAGGCCGTAATCCTCATCGACCGGGGCGTAGAAGACGGCGCGACAGGCATTGTACCGCGCCACCACCCCTTCGTCCGACACCGCGCCCAGGAAGGTCACCCGCCCGGCGACCCCGCGCTCCTCGGCTAGACGCCGCAACGCCCCTTCGTCCGGGCCACTCCCGACGATGGTCGCGCGGATCGGCGTGCGTGTGCGGGCCAGCGCCTCGATCAGCAACCCGACCCGCTTCGCCGCATCGAGGCGCGACACCGAGAGGATCGTCCCGTCGTCGGTGATCGGTGTCGCGGTCGGGCCGAGGCCGCGTAGGCGGATCGGCGGGTAGAGCGGCTCCGCGCGCAGCCGATTGAAGCGCTCCAAACGCGCGGTGATGTTGCGCGAGATGCCATACAGCCGCTTGCACTCACCGAGTCCGGCCTCGTCGATGGCCCGAATCCGCCGCCTGATCTCCCGATCCTCGGGCGTGTTGGCGAAGTCGCTCAGCGGCGTGCCGTACCAATCGTACGCTTGGCGGTGCTGATGCACCACCCAGGCAACCTTACGCGGATGGCGCACCGCCCAGGTCGGGTACTTGGTGCAGATCGCCAGATCGATCGGCACGCCATTCGCCTCGGTCAGGTCAAGCAGCCGCCAGGCGAGCGCGCCGCGCAGCAATTGCTCTTTCGGATACCACTTGAAGGGGAGCGAGACGACCGCGACCTGATGCCCGTGCGCCGTCAGCGCCTCCGCCAGACCATCGACCAGCACCTCGGCCCCGCCACGGACGAATGGCACTTGTGAGGCGCAGATGGCGATGTTCATGCGAGTAGCGTCCAGTAGGCGAGTAGGCGAGTAGGCGAGTAGATTGCGAGAAGAAGGGTGAGCCCACACATCGCCAGATCAACACTTGGCATCGGTGGCCTCGGTGGTCGGGGGGGTGGTCGTCGCGCGCAGTTCTTCGAGGGCGAGGCGCAGGCGCTCGTTCTCGGCGGCGAGTTCGGCCAGCGCGCGGACGGTCGCGGCGTTGAAGTCGTTCTGCTGATCGACGATCGGGTTGATGTACCAGCGCAGCAGGAGGCGCACGGTCCGCTTCGTCAGCGCGATCCCGCGTCCCACCACCGGCAGATCCCAGAGGATCGGCGTATGCGCCGAGATGTGCGCGGCGTCCATCGCCTCGGTCAGCGCGCCGCGCGCCTCGGCGGGGGGCTCGTCGGGACCATCCGGCATCAGCCCTTGCCGCGCGCGCACCCGCCGCTTGATCGCCGCCAGCGTGGCCTCGATCTCCGCCGGTGAGGGTCGCCGCTCCCGGCCCAATACACTCATCGCGCCCGCTCTCCCGTCCCCATCGCTGCGGTCCCTGTGGGCGCAGACTGTACCACAGCCCCTGCGCCGCTCGCCGTATCGCCCCCGAGCAGGTCGTCGTAGATCCGCGCGAAGGCCGCGAAGACATGGTCCCAGGTCAGCCCCGCCAGCACCTTCGCCCGCCCGCGCGCGCCGAGCGTCCGAGCCAGGGTGCGGTCGATGAGGAGGGTCCGCAGCGCCGTGGCGAGCGCGGACACATCCCCGAACGGCACCAGCAGGCCATCCTCACCGTCGGCGATCACATCCGGCACGCCGCCCGCGCGCGCACCGATCACCGGGATGCCGCAACACCATGCCTCCAGGTAGACGATGCCGAATGAATCGGTGCGCGATGGCAGGGCGAAGACAGCGGCGGCGGCGAGGAGGTCGCGCTTCTCCTCGTCGCTGATGAAGCCGAGCAGGCGGCAGCGCGCGCGGTCGGCCTCCGGCAACGCCGCGTGGAAACGTGTGAAGTGTTCCAGCGCCGGACCGGCCAGCACGAGCGTCGCATCGCTCCCCTCGCGCCAGAGACGTTGCAGCGCCGCCACGACGTGCGGCGTCCCCTTATCGTGCGCCATCGCCCCGATACAGGCGACGATCGGCCCATCGATCCCGTGGCGCGCACGGAAGGCCGCGCCGTCGCCGCCGGTCACCGTCGCCGGATCCACCCCCGCCCCGACCAGATGGAGCCGTGCCTCGTCCACGCCGCACGAGCGCAGGAAGCGATACTCGCGCGGCGTCTGCGCGATGGTCGCCGCCGCGCGCCGCAACGCCCCGAGCTGATGGCGCATCGAGTAATACTTCAGTACCCGCCGATCGCCCCCCTCCCCGAGGTGGACGAAGGGCGTCACCACCAGCGGCACATCGCGCCGCCGCGCATACGCCTCCGCATCGAGGATCAGCGATTCGAGGGCGATATTGGCGCTATGGACCAGATCGAAGCGCACCGCGTCGTCGCGCAACGCCCGCCCCAATCCCGGCACCCACGGCGAGAAGTGCCCCGCCGCGCGCAGGATCGCCTCGTTGCCGGGCAGCGGCAACGGCGAGAGGTGGGTCATCGCCCAGCGCGTGACCGGATAGCCGAGCCACCAGAGGGGCGGGCGGCGCACCGCGAAGCGCCGGATCGCAACTCCGTTATGTCGCCTCGCCTCATCGCCCCAGTCGATCGTCCGCTTCCCCGCCGCCCAGAAGTGTTCGAGATCCCAGGCGTCGGTGGTATACACCGTCACCTCGTCGCCGCGCGCCGCGAAGCGCTCCGACAGGGCCGCGAAGTAGAGTTCCGAACCACCGACGAACGGATAGTAGCGCTGGATCAGGTGCAGCAACCGCCGCGACGATCGTGGCGGGGTCGCCGACGCGGGCATCGCCGCCCCATCAGCAGCCACCTCTCCGTCCTTCGCCCTTCGTCCTTCGTCCTTATCCGTCATTTGTCATTCGTCATTCGTCCCCTTCTCTCCCTTTCGTCTCTGTGTCTCTGTGTCTCCTGTTCCGCCCCTTCTCGCTCATCATGGCGTCGTCGGCGTCGCCGCCGTCGGCGTCGCGTCGAGGCGGTCGAGCGCGGCGCGCGCGGCACGACCGGTGCTGCCCTCCGGTTGGAGTTCGCTGGCACGGGCGAGGTGGATGCGCGCCTCCTCCAGATGGGGCGGATTCCAGCGTAAGTAGAGATTACCGAGCGCGTACTCCGCATCGGCGCTCTGCGGGTCGATCGCGATCGCACGCTGATACTGGACTTCGGCGTCGAAGAGCTGACCATACGAATAGAGCGCCTGCCCGAAGGCGAGCCGCCAGTCGACTCGATCGGGCTGCAACGCCACCGCGCGCTCGTACCAGCCGATCGCGCCGGGATAGTCCCCCTGATTCTGCAAGGTGTTCGCCAGGACCAGCATCGCATCGGCATCCTGCGGATTGTCGCGGACGCGCGCCTCGTAGGTCGGCACGATGTTCGAACTCGCGGGCACGCCGCCGAACGGCGTCGGGGTCGCGGTGCCACCGAAGCCGAGCGGGAAAACCGTCAGCAAAGAGCCGAAAATCAGCGTCACGACGATGACCAACGCCACGACCGCGAAGATGACGTGCAAGCGGTGGCCTGGCTGACGCTTCGGCGCGCTCGCCCTGGTGCGGCGGGCCTGCGCGGGGCGCGGCGGGGTGGCGGGACGAGCGCGCTCTTTGGCGTCCGGGCGGCGCGGGCGGCGCGGCCCTTCCCGCTCATTTTGGTTCGTCGGCTCAGCCATGCCCGCCCCTCTCCGCGCCCGGCAGCGCATCGAGCGCCCGCCGCAGGCGCAGTTCGCTCACCTTCCCCTCGGCGAGGATCGTCTCACCGGCACAGATCACCGGGATCCGCTCGCCCCAGCGCGCT
>JAABUU010002331.1_pt1 | contig 27448 bp, 25 predicted proteins | sample 5559301 | NCBI WGS metagenome assembly JAABUU01 (sample SAMN10711884, study PRJNA513360) | rock metagenome | isolation source: Antarctica rocks | place: Antarctica: Victoria Land, Richard Nunatak white | reverse complement strand
CAGCAACGACGTCGACACCGCCATCCGCTCCAATGCGACTCGTTGCTCATCGGTCATCGACAAAGGCGCAGCCACCATGACCGAATTTTACCAAACAACCATGTTAATTTACAGGCACACCACTAGTGTGCCGAATGACTTCCGGTCATCAGAGCTGCGAGATCTTCTGGAGCCAGGAACGAAGGTGGCGGCGGTGGGCCCCAGCTGAACAATCCCTTGGCGCCTTCGAGTACCTCCGGCGTCCACAGTTGGTCGTCGACGATGCAATCCATGTCCGAGTAGTACTCGCTGAAATTGCCTGCCGGATCTTTGAGGTACCAGAAGAAGTTGGAGCCGCCATGATGGCGCCCCAATCCCCAGATGTGGCGCTCCGGGTGGTCTTCCAACATCGCGAAGGCGCCACGTCCGACGTCGTCGATGTCGTCGACCTGCCAGGAGGTGTGATGCAGGAAAGTCACCGGAGCTCTGAGTATCAGCAGGTTGTGGTGATCGGTGGAGCAGCGCAAGAATGCGCCGGCATCTTTGATCATGTCACTGAGCTTGAAGCCCAGCCCCTGGTCGAAAAACGTCTTCGTGACGGCGAAGTCTGTGGTACCCAGCACGGCATGCCCCAGTTTGCGCGGTTTCACCCGCTCGCTACGCACCAGGCCGGGAGCCCGTGCGCCCGTTCTTTCCACCCGTCCAGGTCCGTTGTAGGCCGTCGCGGTGATCGGATCCTGGAAAAGGCGCGGAGCGATTTCCAGCACGGCCCGGACGCCGGTTGCCTTTTCCACCGCCGTCATCATCGTCTCGGTGCGCTGGGACTCGACGCCAAGGCCCCTCAAGCCCTCCACCGCGCGGGCCAGATCATCGGGATCGTCGACGCCGACCCGAAGCTCGACGAGGCGACGGGTCGGCGCGTAGACGATCCGCAACTGTCGGCCGCCGTCACGGGTGCAGAACCAGCCGTCGGTGTCCGGTCGGAGTCCGAATTCCGCGTAGTAGTCGGCCGTTTCGAGCACGTTTGGCACACCCATGGTGACCGAGGTCAGTCGATGCAGGGCCATGGGTCAGGCCTCCTTCGCAGTCACGAACCGGTGCCGCAGCTCGCCGATTCCCTGAATGTTGCTGACCAGTTCTTCACCCGCCTGGAGCCAACGCTGCGGGCTGCGCCCCAACCCGACACCGGAAGGAGTGCCGGTGAAGATGACGTCGCCGGGTAGCAGCGGCAAGGTCGCCGACAACTTGCTGATCAGGGCGGGCACCGAAAAGATCAGTCCACTGGTGCGGCCCAGCTGAACCTGCTCACCGTCGATGGCGCAGCCCAGTTCCAGATCGTTGGGATCGTCGAATTCGTCCAGAGTCACCAGCCAAGGCCCGATCGGGCCGAAGCCCGGCAAGGACTTGCCCAAACTGAACTGCGGTGGGGTGGCGGCCATCTGCAGCGTTCGCTCCGACAGATCCTGGCCGACCGCGTATCCGGCGACATAGGACAACGCCTCCGCCTCCGGAACTCCGAATGCGTACCGGCCGATGACCGCGACCAGCTCCACTTCCCAGTCGGTGTGTCCACCGGGCGGAAGGGTGATCTCCCCGCGCGGTCCCACGATGCAGGAGCTGAACTTGGTGAACACGGGGGGCTCGCTGGTAGGGACGGCGAAGCCCGATTCGGCAGCATGTTCGGAGTAGTTGAGCCCGATCGCGAGCACCTGTCGCGGCGCCGGCGCGGGCGACCCGAGTTGATCCTGGTCGAAAGGGTCACCGAGAGGCAGTTCGGCCTGGTTCACCCAGCGGCAGAACGATTCCCACTGGTCGTATACGGCCTGCGGATCGGCCGAGAACTCCCCGTCGCTGGCCTTCTCGACGTCCACAGCGGTGTTTCCGATGACGAGCGTGAGCCGTCCGGAGAGGTTCGCAATACGCACGAGGTCGGTTCCTGTTCGTCGTTGAGCAGAAGATGCAGGCAGGCGGTGCGGGGCGACGATGCAATGACCGTTGAGCTTTCGCCAGGGACGACGTACTGCTCCGGCTCTTCAAATCATCATGATGAATAGGAACATACCTCACGCGAGGGCGAACTTGTCAAGACACTCTCGGTAATGATCATGGGGAATTGCCGGGACTGTGAGACGCGATGCCCTCGCTACGGCATCATGGTTCGATGGTCGACTGCCTGCTGTGCCGGCCCAGCGAAGCGGACCAGGTCCTGGGTCGGGTCGAGGTTTGGCGAGATCGGCTGTGGAGGCTCGCTGTGGCCCGGTCGGGCCCAGTCATAGGGTTCGCCCACTTGGAGCCGTTTCGACACATTTCCGAAATCACCCAGCTCGACGGCGATGAGGCGGCGACGCTGGGCGAGGTACTGGCCTCCGTGACGGATGCTTTGAAGGATGCCACCAACGCGGAGCTGATCTACGTCAACGTCTTCGGCGAACGCATTGCGCATCTGCACTTCAACCTGGCCCCGCACCGGGCCGGCGGCCCGCTGACCGGCGGTCCCGGCATGCTCGTTTCCGGCACTCCGGAACTGCCGGCCGGTGAGCATGCCGAAGCCTGTCAGGCGATTCGGACGCACCTTCACCGGCCGCAGATTTGATCGTCTCGATGACCGATCGCAGATGGCCCGAAAGATCAGTTGGGCAGCCCGACGTACCGGCGGCTCCCCTCAGGAATGTGCTTGGGGCGCAAGGAATGACCGCGCCGGCGAGCCGTGACGCCACAAACAAGGCCGCCGCTTGGTCGTCCTGCACTGCTGGCCTGCATTTCCCATTGCAGTTCGACCGTGCAGCCCCCTTGGCGTTCTGGACATACATAGGTTTAGATCGGGATCATGCCGTCCTCCCCTGCCGCAGACCCGATTCTGTTCCGCCCGGGCACCGCAGTCGACCTGCATTTCCAGCGGGCGGACGGCTCGACCAGCGGTGTGCACCCGATGACTTCGGTCTCCGATGACGGGCAGCAACTGCTGGCCTGGATGCCCGCGGGGACACCAATCCGGAGCAGCGTGCTGCTGGACGGACGGGACATCCGGGCAGCCGACCTGGCCGAGCGCTTCCGGTTGCCCCGCACCCTGGTCAGCCGGATCTGGACCGGCGCGTCCAATCTGCGGCTGATCGACGAGTCGCACTGGAGTTCGGTCTGGTGGTTCTTCGACGGCGACTCGGGTGCGTTCCAGGGTTGGTATGTGAATCTGGAGGTTCCGCGCGGTCGGACCTCTTCGTCGGTGGTCCGGACGGACGGCGTGCTGGACGTTTGGGTGGGACCGACCGGCTCCTGGCGCTGGAAGGACGAAGACGAGTTCGCCGCCGCCATCCAAGCCGGGCGATTCGCCGACGGCCAGGCGGAGATGCTGCGGGCCGAGGGTGAGCGGATGATCGCCCTGGCTGAGGCCGGAACTTTTCCTTTTGACGGCAGCCACACCGATTTCGCCGTTACCCATGCTTTTAGCTGACTACGACTTGCACGAGGCTTCTGCGCGGCCCCGACGGCCACCGATCAGGGAGGTCAGCCGGGCCGCAATCGCAACCAGGGCAACCCCGGCGACGATGTCCACGACGTAGTGCTCCCCGGCGGCAAGGACGACAAAAGCCGTGCACGCGGGGAACAACCAGACCGGCCAAGCGCCTCGCGGACCGCGACGATCCGAGGCTGACCACACCGCGTACGCACACCACGTCGTCCAGGCGATGTGCATGCTCGGCATCGCGGCCAGCAGGTTGACCCCCGAGTGGGGGGCGGCCATCGACGCGCCACCCAGGATGTTGCGGGTCGCGATGTAGTCGACGATGCCGTCCTGCGCGAACCGCGGCGGCGACTCCGGAAACAGCCGGACGAGGGGCAGATCAATCAGTGTCGTGATCACCAGAACTGTGCGCCGCCGGCCGTACCGCTCTGGCCGCCGGACCAAGAGCCAGATCAAGATCACCGGTACGGCAAGTAGACACAGCCGGTAGAAGTAGCCGGTGAGGTAGATCAGGACCGGATGCGGGAGCATCGCGTGGTTGAGGGGGTACTCGACGGCGATGCCAATTTTTCGCTCCAGCGCCTGCACGACTGTGGCGAGATGCGTTGCAGCCGAAGCGCCGCCATCGACGGCGGCGCGAATAAGGCCGAAGGCGAGGTATCCGCCGACCAGCATCGCCGCCTCTGCATACCAGGGGAACATTCGCCGGCCGCGGGACGACCACATGGTCAGGAAACTACTCCCGCGCCATAGGGCGCCCGTTGGTGGTCATGCCGAGAGCGGCTGGGTCCGTGTGCTACGGGTACATCAGAACGCCAATCCGCACCTCGTCCCAGTCCCACCACCCGCTACCCGCTTCATCCGTTCAGCCGATTGACGCGCTGCCGAAGTTTCGGTCACTCTGACTTGACAACCTTGTCATAGGAGGCACCGGTGGGCGACGAGCAGGCCTGGGCGACCATGATCGACGTCGCCAAGCGCTCCGGCACCTCTTTGAAGACGGTTTCCCGGGTCGTCAACGGCGAACCGAACGTCAGCCCGGCGACAGCCGAAAAGGTCCGGCAGGCGATGGAAGAACTCGGCTATCGGCGGAACGAGTCGGCCAGCCTGCTGCGCCGGGGCAAGTCAACCGGGTCGATCGCGTTGGTGCTCGAGGATTCCTCCGGACCCTTCTTCGCCGCTCTGGTCGTGGCGATCGAACAGGTCGCGAGGATGAACGGCTACCTACTGTTCACCGGCGGCGCAGAGGGCGACCCGGTCCGTGCCGCGCGATTGACCGAGGCCTTTCTGGACCGCCGGGTCGACGGCCTCATCCTGGCGTCGTCATTGGCCGGATCCCGTGCGGTAGACGACGCGGTGCCTACTTCCGTACCGGCGGTGTTCGTCGAACGACCGAGCCGGGACGGCACCCGCGACACCGTGCTGGCCGACAACGCCGGCGGAATCGGCAGTGCGGTCGCGCACCTGGCCGCTCAGGGGCATCGCCGAATCGGTTACGTCGGTGACGATCCCGCCTACTTCACGGCCATCGAACGACGAGACGGGTTCGTCGCCGCGATCGCCGCAGCCGCTTTGCCGGCCGATGTTCCGATTCTGATGGACGGCGGGGCTGCACTGTCGGATCCGGAAGTGCTGTCGCGGTGGACGAGCGGGCCGGATCCGGTGACCGCAGTGGTGACCGGCAACAACCGCACCAGCCGCAGACTGCTGTACGCACTTCGTCGGCAGCCGCAGATCGACCTCGGATTCGTCTGCTTCGACGAATGGGAGATGGCCGACCTGATGCGGCCCAGCGTCACCACCGTTGATCAGAACGCCGATGCCATCGGTCTTTCGGCCGCCGAGCAGCTGCTCTCCAGAATCGCCGGAGCAGACCATCCGGCCCGCTGCACCGTCCTGCCCACCCGTTTGACCATTCGCGAATCCGGCACCCTCGGACTGCATCGAGTAGCGCACGCCCTCTAGCGCCATTGTTCCTCGCCCCAACCCGTTCCGTCCCCGTCCCGTCCCGTCCCGTCCCGTCCCCGAAGCTAGGAGCACAACACCATGAAGTTGCTGACGAATCGCCACCTTCGAATTTCAATGGCAGCAATATCCGCGGTCGCGCTTCTCGGCGTCACCGCGTGCGGCAGCAGTACACCTTCGGGTGCTGCCTCGCTGTCGTCGGCTACCGCCGGCGCCGGGGCCTCGGCAGCAGCCGCCCCTTCGGCAGCAGCCGGGCTTTCGGCAACAGCCGGATCTTCGGCAGCAGCCGCGCCGGGGACCGGCTCCGCCATCCCGGATACGTCCGCCATTCTGACAGCAGTGAAGGTGGACTCTGCATTGGCCGCGAAGGTGCCTGCGGCGATCAAGAGTGCCGGCACTTTGAAGGTGGGTTCGAACGTCCAGTCACCGCCGAACAACTTCTACGCCGCCGACGGAACGACTGTGGTCGGCTACGAAAAAGACTTGATGACAGCGATTGCGGCACAACTGGGCCTGAAGGTGACGTACTCCGACATGGCGTTCGCCTCGCTGATCACCTCCCTGGCCGCCAATCGCATCGACGTCACCATCGCCGGGATGAATGACAACAAGACCCGCCAGCAGAAGATTGACTTCGTCGACTACTTCAACTCCGGAATCACCATCATGGTCCAGAAGGGAAATCCAACCGGCATAAAGTCTTCCGCCGACCTGTGCGGGAAGTCGATCGCCGTCGTCACCGGCACCAGCCAGGAGGACTTCGCGTCCGCTGAATCGACCACCTGCACAAAGGGCGGAAAGAAGGCGTTGCAGGTGACGGCGACCGACTCGGACTCCCAGAACCAAACCCAGCTCCGAACCGGAAGGGTCGCGGCCATTCTCAACGACCTTCCCAGCGCGGTCTACATCTCGCGGACCGCTGGTGACGGCAAGTACTTCCAGGTGGTGAATCAGCCGCCCGTCGACGGCGCCCCCTACGGCATCGGCGTCAGCAAGACCAACTCGGCGTTGACCGGTGCAATTCAGGGGTCCCTGCAGAAGTTGATCGCCAATGGGCAGTACGGCGCCATTCTCAAAGCCTGGCAGGTGCAATCGGGGGCCGCGACCAAAGCCGTGATCAACGGTGGCTGACCAGGACTACCGGACAAGGGTCATTCCCGGACGTCCGGAGGGGGCGCTGCCCAAGGTTCGCATCACCTACTGGGGCAGATACCTGTCCGCCATCGTCATCGGACTCATCGTCGTGCTGTTGGTGATCGCCCTGGCCAAGGGCCAGATCGATTATGCGCTCGTACCCAGCATGGTCGTAGAGAAAGTGATGCTCGAGGGCCTCGCCAACACCATTGTGTTGGCCGTGGTGGCGCAGGCCGGCGCCGTCGTCATCGGCATCGTCGTCGCTCTGATGCGGATTTCGAGAAATCCGGTCGCGCGCTACGTGGCGTCGGTCTACACGTGGTTGTTCCGGGGACTGCCGGTTCTGCTGCAGATCGTCCTCTGGTACAACTTGGCTCTCGTCTTTCCGGTGATCAAGCTCGGATTGCCTTTCACCGATCTCAACCTCGTCAACGAATCCGCCAACGTGCTGATGACTGCTTTCACCGCAGCGCTCCTGGGTCTTGGGCTCAACGAGAGCGCCTACATGGCCGAGATCGTTCGGGCCGGATTGAACAGTGTCGACAAGGGACAGACCGAAGCGGCCAAGTCGATCGGCATGCCACCGGGCAAGGTGCTCAGTCGAATTGTCCTGCCCCAGGCCATGCGGGTCATCATCCCGCCCACCGGAAATGATTTCATCAACATGCTGAAAGGTACGTCGATCGCGTCGGTCATCGGCTTCGTCGAACTCATCAAGGCAGCCAACAATCTCTCCTCCCACAACCTGGCCGTGGTCGAAACATTGCTGGCTGCCGCCTTCTGGTACATGGTGCTGGTCAGCGTGGCCAGCGTCGGGCAGTACTTCCTGGAGCGGAAGTACAACGCCGCCGATCGTCCCGGCAAGAACACCCAGCGCGCCCTGCTCCGACGGGTCGGTCGCGGTGTCACCACCCCTCCTACTGTCCGGAGCAACGCATGAAAGCCGACGCCGGCAGCGCCGAGATCGTAGTGAGCGCTCTGGGCGTGCACAAGCGATTCGGCCACCTCGAGGTACTCAAGGGTATCGACATGACCGTCCATGCAGGCGAAGTGGTTGTTCTACTGGGCGCCTCAGGAGCCGGGAAGTCGACGTTTCTGAGGTGCATCAATCATCTGGAAACCATCGACGACGGTGAAATCTGGGTCGACGGAAAGCCGATCGGCTTCCGTATCGTCGACGGCAAGCTGGAAGAATTGCGCGAGAGGGACATCGCTCGACAGCGCGCAACCATAGGCATGGTGTTTCAACGGTTCAACCTGTTCCCGCACCGAACGGTTCTGGACAACATCACCGAAGGGCCGAACCAAGTGCTCGGGATACCCCGCCGACAGGCGCAGGAGGCCGCCCTGGCCTTGCTCGATCGAGTAGGCCTGTCCGACAAGGCCGGTGAATATCCTGGCCGGCTTTCCGGCGGCCAGCAGCAGCGAGTCGCCATCGCACGGGCTCTCGCCATGAATCCGCAGGTCATATTGTTTGACGAGCCGACATCGGCGCTGGATCCCGAACTCGTCGGCGAGGTACTGAAGGTGATGTCGGGTCTCGCAGAGGAGGGGATGACGATGATCGTGGTCACCCACGAAATCGCTTTTGCCCGTGAGGTGGCCGATACGGTCGTCTTCATGGATGGCGGGATCGTGGTCGAGTCAGGCACGCCCGACGACGTTCTCGGCCACCCGCGGCACGAGCGGACCCAACGATTCCTTGCTCGGGTGAACGGATGACGGACATCTCCGAGCGGCGCGGCGCGTACCTCGATGCGTTCGGCGAAGGGCCGGGATATCTCGATTTCGCCCGGGTCGGGCCTTTGTCCCGACCGGTCATCCAGGCGAGATCCGACGCCTCGGCGCTGCTGCTGAATCCGACCTCGGCCGTCATCGACACCATGATGCAGGCCCAGGATCAGTGCATCGCAAGGGCAGCCGCGATCGCCGGCTTTCCGGCCACCAATCTCGTGTACGTCCCCAACACCTCCATCGGCCTTTTCCAAATTGCTTTTGCCTTGGGCAAGGAAAGCGGCCGTGGCAGTGCAGCGCGCGACCAGCTTCTGGTGTCGGCCCAGGAATTCCCGGCGAACATCTATCCGTGGGTACGGGCGGAAGCCGCGGGACGGCTTCGGCCCGTCTTCCTCGAGCCGCGCCGGGGAGCCGTCACCGCCGAGCGAATCGCCGCGGCCGTCACCGATCGAACTGCCGCGGTATCGGTGTCGGCAGTGGATTTTCGCACGGGGTATCGAACCGACCTGAGCCAGATCCGGTCGGCGATCGGCGACCGCTGGTTGATCGTCGACGGGATTCAGGCATTCGGGGCGTTGCCGATGGATTGGGCTGCGGCAGATGCAGTCGTCGTCGGAGGGCAGAAGTGGCTCCGTTCGGGCTGGGGCACAGGCTTTGTCGCTGTTTCCGATCGACTCGCCGAGTCCTGGGATCCGCTGTTGGTGGGTTGGACCGGAGTCACCGAACCCGTCCGCTATGACAGCACAGTCCACACCACAATGCCCGGTGCACCCGCCCTTTCCATCACCAACCTGTCCCCGATGGACCAAGCCGCCTTCGCGGCCGGGCTCGGCCTGGTCGAATCGGTGGGCATCGACTGGATAGGTGGCCGCATTGCCGAAACCGCCGGCCGCCTGGCCGCCGAACTACGAGCCGTCGGCGCTGTCGTCCACGGTGATCCCGGTGGATCAACCGGATCTGGCATCGTCCCGGTCACCATGCCGGAGAAGGAGATGACCGTGGTGCACAGCGCGCTGACCGACGCGGGCATCTCGTGCACCCTGCATCGAGACCGCGTCCGACTCTCCGTCCACGCCACGACCACCGACGCTTCCATCGAGGGCGTGATTCACGCGCTGAGCGCAACGGCCGGTCGGACACCCTGACCCCGTGCGTTTGAATCCGACCCGGCGCAGGTCAGGGCGCACGTAACAGCAGGCGGGTCCAGGCGTCGGTCAGCCAAGCCGCGAACTGGTCCGGGGTCCACCCGCGTTCTCGGACGAGTAGATCCCAGTATTCAGCGGAGTTCATGCTCCAGATGATGTCGGCGACCTGGTCGTCGGTCAGATCCTCCCGCAAATCCCCTTTCGCGCGTAGGTCTGCTGCCATGGCACGCATATTCTTCGCTCGTCGCTCGGAAATCTCGGCCCACAGTGATGCACAATCGCGATCTGTGCTCGCGGCATCCCGCAGGGCCAGGAACACCGGGGCCAGACGCTCCTGGATTCCGGTGATTGCCAGCGCATAGATCGTCATCGCGTCGTGGCCTGTCCGCGCGGCGCGCATGCGTGCGACGTAGTCGCGGTGGTCCGCCGGGATTGCTTGATCCGTGCCGGAGATCGCGGTTTCGACCAGCTCACGCAGGAGCGCGGGTTTGCGGCCCACGGTGGCGTAGACGGTGTCCACCGAAACCCGGCCCCGTTCCGCGATTTCAGCGATGGTGCTGGAGTTGTAGCCCTTGGTCACGAACAATTCTCGAGCCGCCGTCAGCACATCGCGGCGGGTGGTGGCGGCCTGTTCGAGTCGCCGTGGCGAGCGATACCTTCGTTTGGCCCCTGATGGGCTCTTGACGTCGTCACTCATCGAGCCTATGGTCGCCCTATTCATCCGAAACGGTTTCGGATAGTATATCAGGAGGCATTCTCATGGTCTACGCGTACATCCAGGACGTCCCGATCGGCGAAGAACAGTATCGCCGCATCATCGACAAGATCGGCCCTACCCCGATCGCCGGGGGCCTGCTCCATCTGTGCGTCCGTGAACCAGATGGATGCTTGAGATACATCGACCTCTGGGAATCCGAGGAGGCCTGTACCCGTGCCTTCGACGAGCGGATCCACGCCGCCGTCGACGCTGCATTCGGCGGCAACCGACCCAGCACCGAACCCGAGGTGCATCGCCTGGACGTCCTGCACGCCGACGGCGCGCTGCTAGACCCGGTCTGGTCGTGACAAGGGCGGTTCGCTGGATCTATCAGGACCTCGGCCTCGGCACCGCTGGCTGGGTGCTGGCCCGAACCTCCAGCGGCGCCTCGCGGCCGGCCCGGATCTGGGGACCGGTGAATTGAGAGCGTGCAGGAACGCTCCCGCTGGGCCGGCCCAAGAGCTTGACCAGCGCCCAATCGGCGATGCGGGATGTGTGCGGAAGGGTTGCCAGGGTGAGCATTCCGGCGCAGAGGACGAATACGTCGTAGTGGAACTGTTCCACCGCGGGCAGCGAAATCGTCATTGATGTGCCGTAGATGGCGAGTAACAGAGCTGCAGCGAGTGCTGCGAGCTGTAGCCGTAGACCGAGCAGCAGTGCCACTCCGAGAATGATCTCGGCGATGGTGGCGAGCACAGCCAGCGTAGGTGCGGCGCCTCCGGGTAGGAATGTGGTCATCGAACGGGTGTAGTCGATGAAGTGCGGGAAGTCGCCCCAGGACACCCCCGAGGTGCCAGGCGACCCGAAGACTCCGAAGCGGTCGCAGACGGCGAGCAGAAATTCTGCTGCCATCAGGATTCGGGCCAGAACGCTCAGCCAGCGCCAACGCCGGTGCGCGCCCGCGTATGCGGTGAAGACTGCGAGAATGATGACCCCCGGTGGATCCAGTCCTGGAGAGCGATGCAGGCTCGCGTTGTTGATGATCACCCAGCTCGTTTGGACGGCGCAGGCAAACCAGAGGAGTGCGGGGGCGCATCTGTTCATGAGCATTCTTCCTGATTGATGACAGATCGGCTTCACGATTACTCCAGGGTCGGTTGAAAAGGTGGTCGCCACAGCAAGAGCGGGCGCAGCGGCGAAACGTTCCCCGGTGCCTGGCGCGTCCTGGGTGATCCATGTCGCAGGGAACGTTTTCCTGATCGACGCACTCTCTAGCCGTAGATAGGAAGACGGGCTTCGAAGGAAAGGGGGCATCAATGGGACGGCCCGAGCCGAGCCAGCGCGACCGGCAACAAGTAGCGGCGCTGGTCTGCGCCGCGCAGGCCGGCGACACGATGGCCGTTGGTGAACTGCTCGATCTGTTATCCCCCTACGTCCGGCGGCTATGCGGCCCGATCGCTTTGGACGAGAGTGCCGACGCCACCCAGGAGTCGCTGATCGTGATCTTTCGCAACTTGGGGCAGCTGCGCGCGCCGGAGGCGCTATTTGGCTGGGTGCGAGCCATCGCGATACGCGAAGCCATCCGCATCGCCCGGCGCCGCAGCGCACATGCCGAACTCACCGAACTGCCGACCCCGGGCGACCCTCAACTCGCCGTTGATGTGGCCGACGTGCTGCGCCGTCTCTCACCCGAACACAGGGCCATCCTTCTGCTCCGCGAAGTCGAGGGCGTCGACGAGCAACAGGCCGCCCAACTGCTGACCGTCGCCGTGGGTACCGCCAAGTCGCGTTTGTCGCGCGCCCGCAACAGTTTTCGGAAGGAGTGGCAGTCATGACCGACCATCACTGGCCCGTCGCCGAGTTCGACGCCGTTCGCCGACTCCGGGTCATCGCTGCGACCACGCCCGGCACGTCGATGCACGAGACTCTTGTGGCAGCACCGATGGAATCGGTCTGGGCCGTGGCTGCCGATCTCGAGAACGAGCTGCCCCGGTGGTTGTTCCCTGACCTCCGCTCGATCACAGTCACCCCCGCCAGCCACAGTGATCGGCTGGTAGCCGTCGCCCTTGGACATTCCGGCCTGCGAGCACGCTTCGATGTCGTGCTGCGACCAGGTTGGTGCCTGATGCAAAGCAGATTCTTACTCGGCGGCATGGCAGCGACCAGCGAGAACGGCGGTACGAGATTCGCCTTCATCGGCGGCTTCCGAGGCCCCTTGCGATTGCTCACACCCGCGACCAGGCAAATCAGCGCTCGAAACGGTGATCGTGCCGTCGCCCGTTTTCTCGAACGCATCAACCAACGCGCGCACTGATGCGGCCGAATATCTCGCTCAGCCCGCCATTCCGGTACACGTCACTGCTCTACCCTCCCTGCCGCAACATTCCGGTCGGTGAGGCCCGAACACTGATCGACAGGAGGTCGAAATGGTAGGCATTCGCCATTGCACCAGCTCAGGCAGTAGCGAGATACGGTTCGATTTCCTTCAGAAGAGCCTTTCCCGAGCGCGCCCCGAGGATGCGAACAACCATCTCGCCCTTTTTGAACAGTGCAAGAGTCGGCATACCGAGCACCTTGTACCTCGAGGCAGTTGCCGGATCCTTGTCGACATCGATTGTCACAACCCGCAGCCGGGCCTGCTGTTCACCGGCGATCTTCTCCAGGACCGGCGCGATCATGCGGCAAGGGCCGCACCACTGCGCGGTGAATTCGACCAGCACCGGCATGGCGCTGCCCAGCACATCATCCGCGAATTGTTCGTCGGTGGTCACTGCCAGACTCATGATTCCTCGATTCTTGTTTCAACGGTTGACCGAGGCGACGAGACCTCTTTGCACATCGATGCCGGCGACGTGATCGCCGCATTCACACACCAATTCCGCAGTCAAGCGCTGCCCGCAGCCTTGGTGGCAATAGATGACGTCCGACCCGGCACCCTGCGCCAGATGACGCTCACCCCAATCGGTCAGGGCTGCGAGCACCAGCAGTAGTTCCAGTCCGGCGTCGCTCAGGATGTATTCCTGCCGAGCCCTTTTCCCCGGCACCTGGTAGGCCCTGGTGCGAAGGATTCCGGCTTCTCCGAGCCGCTTGAGGCGGTCGGCGACTACTGCTCGCGGAGCTCCGGTGGCCGCCTGGATCTCGTCGAACCGGCGAAGGCCCAGGGTGATTTCCCGAACGACGAGTAGCGTCCACCGCTCGCCGACGACGGCGAGGACGCCGGCGAGAGTCTCGTTCACAGTGCTGAGTCTAGATCATGTATCCAGCAACGTCCCCCCGACCGTGGGAAATACCATCGGCCCCGCCCACCGGCGGCGCGCAGCCAGCCCCCAGCCGACTACGCACCGCCGCTACGTCGCCCGACCGACTGCCCTACCCCCGCCGACCAACCGCGCTCAGCGGCGCGTGCCGTGCGGGGTACTGACCGTCGACAGCGGGGTGTGTGCTGGTGCGGTCACGATCGAGGCTGCGTTGGTGGTACTGACAGTGCGTAGTCCGCCAGAGGCCACCGGCACCACGAACGTCGTGGTGAAGACGCCGTCTCCGTTGGCCCGGACACTGCTGAGCCGCACGCTCGCGCCGGTGCCCGTCTTCGCGGTGACGGTCACGACCTGGTTCGGCTTGTATCCGGTACCGGTGGCCGTCACCTGCTCACCGGCGGTGGCGGTGCTGGTGGAGAGCACGAGCGTGGAACGCACCTGCGGCAGATCCGCGCCGGCCGACGGATCGGCCACCGACACCGTCGCTGTGGCAGGTACCTGTGACGTCTCACCGATGGCCGTCACCGCATAGACACCGGCCGCCGAACGCAGCGGGATGGTGAGGGTCGCGATGATGCGTCCTCTCCTGTCCGCCCGCACCTTCGCGGCCGAGGAGATCGGCGTCGACAGTGTCACCGAGACCAGTTCTCCGGCCCGGAATCCAATGCCGGTCGCCGTGATCTTCGCCCCGGGCACTCCCGAGGCCGGCGAGATCGCGATCGATTCCTGCGCCGGGTCGGCGACGGTCACCGAGGTTGCGGTGGTTGTGCTGTGCTGGCCGTCCGACACCGTGACATGCACGGCGTAGGTGCCTGGCACCGTCCAGGTGTGGGTTCCGGTCACCACAGCCGCGGGTGAGACGGCTGCATCGGCGGTGTTCGTCGAGTCGCCCCACTGCACCCGGGCCGTCAGCGTCGCGCCCGGCGCACCCCCGGTGACCTTGCCGAGTGAAACGGTGGTCGACACGCCGGTGGTCGCCTTCGACACCGCGGCAACGGTCACCTTCATTGCCGCTGCCGGAGTTCCGTCGTCGGCGATGGCGAAGACGTGCACCCTTCCCTGGTCCTTCTCGGTGCCAGGCTGCTTCGGCATCACCACACCGGTCAGCGTCTTACCCGGCGCGAGGGTGATCGCCGGCGCGGCGAACAGGTACGGCCTGGCCGGGTCCTGGGCGCCACCGTTCAATCGGTAGGCCGTGGCGGCGACCGACGTGAAGCCCGCCGGCACCTGACCACCGCCGCCCAGCGTCCAGTCGGGGAAGTTCATCGGGACGGACTGCGTGGACCCGTCGCTGTAAGTCAGGGTGGCCGTGGCTTTCTGGTCGCCCTCGGTGCCGGTCCCGACGAAGGCGATCCGCTTGGCGTCGGCGGGCAGCCGGATCGGAATCGTCTGTCCGTCGCCCTTGGCGTTGTCGGGATGGCCGGCTGCGACGGCCGGCAGGGTGAAGTGCAGCGAGGATCCGTTGACCGCGCTGCCCGCGACGTCCACCGACTCGCCCTGCGTGACGCCGGCCGCCGCCAGCGCCTGCCGCGAGTAGGAATACCCGCCGCTGTCGCAGTCGCCGCTGACACCGTCATCGCTGATGCAGGTGCCGTCGAAGCCGGTGACGATTCCCCCGGTGGCCGACATCGACTCGGTGATGCCCACGTAGCCGGTCGCGGTCCGGTGACCGTCGGTCACGCTGACCGCCACGCGGTAGTAGCCGGGTTTCGCGTAGGAGTGCGAACCCTGCACGGCATAGGAATTGAGTTGTCCGGCGGTGATGGTGCCCGGCGAGGTGGCACCGTCACCCCAGTCGATCGAGGCGGTGTACTGGCTCGCCGCGGCGTTCTTGGCCGCCACGAAAGTCGCGAGGGTCGCGCTCACCGTCGAGCCGGTGCGTCCGGTCAGCGATGCGGAGGAGGGCACCACCGAGAGCTTCTGCGTGCCAGAGGATCCGGGTTTGACGAGCAGCTCCACCTCGGCCAGCGACAGCTTCGTGCCGCCGGTGAAGTCGAGCCGGTACATGCGGTAGGAGCCAGGGTTGGCGACGGAGAACGGGCGCGTCTGGCCGCGCGAGGGGAACGTCTCGTCGGGTCGGCTGTCCACGGTTTTCCAGGTGCGGCCGTTCTGCGAGGCCTGCAGCGTCCAGCCGGTCGGGTCGCCCTTCGCCGAGCCGGAGGTGAGCGTGTAGCTCGATACTTTCTGCGACGAGCCGTCGGTCGTCCACGTCAGGGCGGGAATGCCGTTCGCGAACGTGGTCTGGGTCATCGAAGTGTTGTCCGTCAACGCGCTGACGTCCTGACCGTTGGCCGCGGTCAACGAGCCGACGCCGCGGCTGGTGGCGTCCTGGTCGGGGGTGGGCGCATCGCTGCCCTTCGTCGGCGAGGCGGGGACGTCGTTCTTACCGGTTCCCCAGGACGACGGTTTCGGGCCCATCACGAAGTCGAGGCGTGCGTTGCCGGCGAGATCCTGTGTGGTGACCGACGTCGAGCTGTGCTTCGTGCCGTTGACGCGCAGCGACTGCACGTAGACGTTGGACGCGCTGTTGTTCTTCGCCGTGATCGTCAGGTCGCCGTTGGTGCGGTGCACGACGACACTCGGGAACAGCGGGCTGCCGATGACCCAGTTCGGCGAACCGGACTGAAGTGGATAGATGCCGAGCGAGGAAAGGATGTACCACGAGGACATCTCGCCGTTGTCCTCGTCGCCGGTGTAGCCCTGGCCGATCTCGTCGCCCACGTAGAGGCGCTGCAGAATCTGCCGGACGAGCGCCTGCGTCTTGTCGGGCTGCTGGACGTAGTCGTACATGTACGGGATGTGGTGCGAGGGCTGATTGCTCATTCCCAACTGACCCATGCGCACCGCCTGCGCCTCGACCATCTCGTGGATGACGCCGCCGTATCCACCGGGCTTGTTCGCCAGCTCGGGAGTGGCGAAGAACGTGTCGAGCTTCTGGGCCAGCTGAGCTCGGCCGCCGTAGAGATCGGCCAGGCCCTGCCCGTCCTGGGGCGCGTGGAAGGCAAAGTTCCAGCCGTCGGTCTCGGTGTACACCCCGCCCCACGACTCCGGGTCGTAGGTGGCCGCACTCTGGTTGAACGAGCCGTCGGCCTTGCGGCCCTGGAAGAATTTGGTGCTGGGATCGAAGAGGTTGACGTACTGCCCGGCGCGGTCGGCGAAGTACGCCGCATCGTCGGCCAGCTCCTTCTTGCGGGACGACGGGGTACGTGGGTCCTTGATCAACGCCGCGGCCATCTGGGCAAGACCGGCGTCGTTGATGTCGCCTTCCAGCTGCCAGGAGACCGACTCCCCGGTACTCGTGTCGGTGAACTTCTGGAAGATCGAGGTCGCGACGCCCTTGCGGCCGACTCCGTTGGAGTCCGGCAGCACGGTGGCGTTCTTCACCCCCGCGTCGAAGGTCGCCAGCGGGTCCTTCAGCGGAACCCCGCGCAGATACGCACCGGCGAAGGCGACGTCGCTGCTGGTGCCGGTCATCAGATCGGCATAGCCCGGCGAGGACCAGCGGGCCACCCAGCCGCCGTCGCGGTACTGCTGCACGAAGCCGTCCACCAGGTCCGCCGCGACCTCCGGGTACAACAGCGAATAGGCCGGCCACACCGTGCGATAGGTGTCCCAGAAGCCGTTGTTGACGTACACCTTGCCTGCCTTGACGGCCGCGCCGGTGGTGATGTCCGAGGCAGTGCGATGAGGTGCCGCTACCGGGCTGGCGTACCGGAAGACCGGAGTCTTGGCGCTACCGGTGTTCTCGAACTGCGAGTTCGGATAGAGGTTCAGCCGGTACAAGCTCGAGTACAGCGTCTCGCGCTGGGTGTCGGTCTCGCCGCTCACGCTCACCACGCCGAGTCGTTTCTGCCAGGCCGCGGTCGCCGACGAATGGATCTGGTCGAAGGTGCTGCCGGTGAGCTCGAGCGCGGCGTTGTGCCGTGCCTGCGCCAGGCCGATGAACGAGGTGGCCAGCCGCAGCTCGACGGTCCGGCCGGCGAAGGTCGCGTAGCGGGTCTCGGGGTTGCCACCCGCAGCGGTACCGGTGCCGGTGGGCTTGGTCGAGAACGTACCGGCGAAGAACATCCGGCTGCGCCCGACCGAGAGCCCGCTGCCGTTGTCGACCCAGCCCGTCAGCGTGCCGGCCGCCGGGTCGAGGACGAAGGAGCCGTTCTTGTCCACGGTGTCGAAGACCAGGCTGCCGCTGTCGGCGGGGAAGGTGAACCGCACGACGGCGCCGTGATCGGTGGGCGACAGCTCGGTCGTGAGACCGTTCAGGAACTTGACCTTGTAGTAGTCGGGGCGGGCGACCTCATCGCTGTGGGTGAAGGCGAGTGCGCGTCCAGTCGGGCTGCCGGTCGGTATGGCGGCGGCGGACGGCATCACCGACAGCTGGTTCCGGTCACCCATCCACGGGCTCGGCTCGTGCGAGACGGCGAAGCCCTGCAGCGTGGGGTTGTTGTTCGTGTCGTTGGCCTGCTGGTAGTAGTACTCCCAGCTGTTGGACGTCGCGTCGGTGACCGGGGTCAGGAACGTGAATCCGTTCGGCAGGGCGCTGACGGGCAGGTTGTTGCCGCGCGAGAAGGAACCGGACGCGTTCGTACCGCGCCGGGTGTCGACGACATTGGTCAGCGCACTCGCGTCCACCTGTGCCGGTGCAGGGTCGATCTTCACGTCGTCGATCCAGCCGGCGAAGTTCGTGTCCGGCTTGGCGGCCGGGTCGTCGTAGGCGAAAAGAATGCGGTCGATGGTTTTTCCGTTCGCCACGTCGCCCAGGGCGCTGCTCTCGGCGTTCCACTGATCGGTATAGAGAATCTTGCCGTTGCCCTGACCGGAGGCGGTGAGGGGAACACCGTGCTGGTCCGTCGGGTGCAGTTGTGACAGGTACGTGCCGTCGGTGAAGTGCAGATCGACCGCCGCATACGTCGCTGGATAGGTCGTGGTGCCCGGCGTGGACTGGGGCATGATCCGGTAGGACAGCCGGGTCTTCGGGCCCACGCGGACTGACAGGTGCTGCTGCACGACATTCGTCTCGAAGGCGCGGCCGGCGACGGTCTGCATCCCGGCGTACTGGTAGGCGTGTAGCCCGGTGAAGCCGGCATTCTGCTTCAGGTTCAACCCACTGGCCGGTCCGTTGCCGGTCGCGGTCAGCATCGGCTGGTCGTTCGAGCCGGTGGGGCGGGCGGCGAGATCCCAGTCCGCCAGTTGCAGCAGGGTGCCGGCGTGCGGTGCGCTGATGACGAGCCGGTAGTAGAGGAATTTGCCGGGCGTCGCGACCGGGTAGCTGTTTCGAGTTCCGCGGCCGGTCCACGTCTGCGCGGAGCGGCTGTCCACCGTGGTGAAGGACGCGCCGTCCGTCGATCCCTGCAGCCTCCAGGCGGCAGGGTCCCGGTCCGGGGCGTCGCTCGCCGACGTCAGCGCGTACGTGTTCACCGTGACGGGCGCAGCGAGGTGGAACGTCAGGGTGGCCGTCGCGGCGAACGCCAGCCACTTGGTGCCCGGGTCGCCGTCGGCCAGATTCTTCGCGAGCTCGGCGGGCGGGTTCTCCGCCGAAGCGGCGATCGGAGTGTTCGAATCGATGACGCTGCCCGGCAGGTGTCCGGTTGCCCCCATGACGCCGCCGCGCGCCGGCTTGCCGTCGGCGCCGATCTCGACGGTGCTGGCCAGCGCCGCGGGATCACCGACCTCGAATGAGGTGGAGAACGACCCCGGGGCTGGCGCGGCGGCCGCGGACGAGGTGGAGAACGATCCCGGGGCCGGCGCGGCGCCTGCCGGTGGCGAGCCCACAGCTGTGCCGGAGAGCACCATCGCCCCGCCGACGAGCAGGGCCACCGCAGGCCGCAGCCCACGACGACGAGAGGTGCGAACGGACCGATCGGACACATCGAACATGTGACTCTCCTCGTCGCTCTGGCATCGATGCCGGGGCAGGTACACCCTGACCGCAAGTGACAGCGCTGTCAAGTGGTCTCGGCGTTATCGTGCTGAAGACCGGTCGATCGGAGCGGCCCGGTCAACCGGCCGCCAGGAACGGATTTCACGATCGAACATTCTGTAGTGCAACGGATCCCGACACGCCGGGCCTCCGAGTGGGGTTGACCGACCGCCGGTGAGCGAGTACTACTGACGCGGAACGTGACAGCGCTGTCAAGCTCGGTTGAACCCGCGCAGGTGAGGACAATCATGATCTCGACGATGATCTCGACCAGCACCAGGGGGACGTCCGCCCGCCGGCGGCTCATCGCCATCGCGCTCGCCCTGACCACCGCAGTCGGACTGACCGTCGCGGCGGCGGGGTCGGCAGGCGGCGCCGCACCGCAAGCTGCCCTCGTTGACCGCACCGGCCTGGTCAATCCGTTCATCGGCACCGAGAATTTCGGCAACACCTTTCCGGGAGCCAGTGCGCCGTTCGGCATGGTGCAGGTCAGCCCCGACACCGGAGGTCAGGGTGGCTACGACTACCACGGCACCTCCATCCACGGCTTCAGTCAGACCCACCTGTCCGGGGTCGGCTGCGGCGTCGTGGGCGAGCTGCCGATCATGCCGACGACCGGTGCGGTGACCACCGGCGACTACGCGACATACGCCTCCCCGTTCTCGCACGCGGACGAGACCAGCACGCCGGGCTACTACCGGGTGGGCCTGGCCAAGTACGGCATCAACGCCGAGATGACCGCCACCGACCGGACCGGCTGGCAGCGCTACACCTTCCCCACCGGTACCGCACACAACGTCCTGTTCAACACGGGCCAGGCCAACATGCCGGTGCTGGACTCCGACATCCGGGTGATCGGTGACCACACCCTGGAAGGCAAGGTGCACGACGGCGGCTTCTGCGCCGGCCACGACCAGCACACCGTGTATTTCACCGCCGAGTTCGACAAGCCGTTCTCCTCGTACGGCACCTGGGCCGGTTCGACCCTGAGCAGCGGTGCACGCGACGCTGCCAACGGCAGCGGCAACAAGGGCGCGTGGGTCAGCTTCGGCTCGTCCGCGGCGCAGGTCACCCTCAAGGTGGGGCTGTCCTACACCGGTCTCGGCGGGGCGCGGGCGAACCTGCGGGCCGAGACCGGCAGCGGCTACGACTTCGACGCCACCCGCGCCGCGTTGAAGGCGCGTTGGAACAAGCAGCTCTCCCTCGCCACCGTCGCCGGGGGCACCCACGACCGACAGGTGGCGTACTACACCTCGCTCTACCATTCGATGCTGCACCCGAACCTCGCCGGCGACGTCGACGGTTCCTACAACGGCTTCGACAACAAGATCCACCGGGCCACCGACTACACACCGCGGCAGAACTTCTCACTCTGGGACACCTACCGCACCCAGAACCAGCTGCTCGAACTACTTGCACCGCGAGTGGCGCGGGACGACGCGCTCTCGCTCCTGGCGATCGGCCGCGAGGACGGCTGGCTGCCCCGATGGGCCCTTGCCAACAGCGAAACGAACATCATGACCGGCGACCCCGTGACGCCGACGCTCGTCGAACTCTGGTCCAAAGGCTTCCTCGCCGGCCACGAGGACGAGGCGTACGCACTGCTGAAGAAGAACGCCACCGCGCCGGCCCCGGCCGACTCCCAGTACAACGGGCGGGCCGGCGTCGCGCAGTACGACAAGCTCGGCTACATCCCCTACGGACTCACGCTCGGGACGGACTGCCCTGACCACGGGGGTGACAACGACTGCACCCACCCGGCGTCGGCGACGCTCGAGTACTCAGCCGCCGACGCGGCGCTGTCGACCATGGCCGCCGGGCTCGGGCACCGCAGCGACGCGAAACAGTTCGCTGCGCGCGGCCAGTGGTACCGCAACCTCTGGGACCAGCGCATCAAGCAGTTCCGGCCCCGGCTGGCTGATGGTGAATTCCTCTCGCCGTACGACCCGATCAGCGGTGACAACGCCTTCCACGAGAGTGGCGCGTACCAGTACACCTGGCTGGTGCCGCAGGACCCGACCGGGCTGGTTTCGTTGTTGGGCGGCCGCGCCGCCAGCGAGAAGCGGCTCGACGACTTCTTCGCCTACCCCCACCTGATTGCGGACCCGGCCGGGACCGCGCGCACCGACTGGGTGAGCTCCCCGTACGACTACTACGCCAAGACCACCTACAACCCGAACAACGAGCCGGACCTGCTGGCGCCGTACATGTATCTGTGGACGGGCGCGCCGGCCAAGACGGCCACCGTCATCCGGGCGGCGTACACGCTGTTCACCACCGGCCCCGACGGCATGACCGGCAACGACGACCTCGGCGAGATGTCCTCCTGGTACGTCATGAGCTCGCTGGGCATCTACCCGACGATGAGCGGCTCGAACGACTTCGTGCTCAGCACCCCGCAATTTCCCTCGACCACGGTGACCATCGGGCGCTACGGCGCGACGCAGGGCGGAACCCTGCGCATCTCCGCCCCGGGGGTCAGCGACTCGGCCCGCTACATCACCGCCGCCAAGGTCGACGACCGTTCCACCCAGCGCAGCTGGGTGCCATGGAGCGCGATCCGGCACGGCGGCTCGCTGGCCTACACGGTGTCGGCGACGCCGGGGAGCTGGGCGACGAAAACCCAGGACGCGCCGCCATCCCTGCACGGTCCGGACGACCGGCGGACCACGCTGTCGGCATCGGCGTCCTCGGCGGTTGCACCGACCGGCACGCCCACGGTTCGACTGACCAGCTCGGTCGTTGCCCAGTGGCCGCACCGTCGGCTGATCACCCAGCGGGTGAGCGTGCCGGCCGGCTGGACCGCCCGCCCGGCGTCGAAGACCTTCGCCGTCCGCTCGGAAGGCCTGCCGACCGGTGTCGACACCCCGGTCACGATCCACATCCCCGCCGGCACCGCTGCGGGTAGCTATCCGGTGACGTTCCGGTTCACCGCGCCCGGGGTGAGCAGCCTGACGCGGCACGCGACCGTGACACTGAAGGACGCCAAGTGTGCCGGGACCGGCGCCGGATGCGCGCTCGCGCTGGACGCCGACCTGGATGGCACGGCGACGGTCGCCGCTACTGAGGCCGGCAATTTCGACGGCAGCGGTTGGAGCTATGACGCGGCCCTGCTTCCACCCGCGGGCAGCCGCACCGTCGGCGGTGCGCCGTACTTCCTGCCCGATCCCTGTGGTGTCGCCATGAACTTCCTGACTGCTCGCGGTCAGCAACTCGCCGTACCCGCCGGTAGGTACTCGACCCTGCACGTGCTGGGCGCCGCCCATGGCGGCGACGTGACATCGCAGGTCACGGCGACCTACACCGACGGGACCACTGCGATGGTGCCCTTCGCGCTCACCGACTGGGCCTCCTCGGCGGGGCGCAACGGCAACATCCTCGCAATCGCCATGCCGCACCGCATCAAATCCGGCCAGGGCGTCGACGGGCCACCCGTGAACCTGTACGCCGCGACCCTCGCGCTGGACGCCGGCCGGACCGTCCAGTCGATCACGCTGCCGAACAATGCGAACGCGGAGATCTACGCCCTGACGTTCACCGCCTGAAGGCAGATGGGGAGCAACCGGCGGTGGTGTTGGAGGACGTCTTCAGTTGCGGATGATCAGTCGGGTCGGGATGACGATTCGGCGCGCGGGTCCTGGTTGTCCGGATATCCGGGAGAACAGCAGTTCCGCTGCGCGGCGGCCCAGACCGGTGGGGTCTTGGGCTACGACGGTGACAGGTGGGTCGAGAACGTCGGCGAGCGCGAAGTCGTCGAAACCGACCAGGGCCGTTTGCGGCTGGTTGTTCCGGACCGCTCGCCACGCTCCCATGGTCAGGACGTTGTTCTGGGTGAATAGCGCGGTCGGCGGGTTTGCCGTGGTAAGCAGTCGTTGAACCGCTTCGCCGGCTTCGGTTTCAGTGCGTGGGCCGAGCACGATGAGTTGATCGTCGACGGGAATGTCGGCGTCGGCGTGCGCCGTGCGGTAGCCGCGAAGACGTCTGGTGCTGGTGTAGACGCTGGAATCGTTGCCGATGAACCCGACTCGTTGATGTCCTTGGTCGAGCAGATGGTGCACGCGTGGCGGGCACCCTGGATGTTGTCGCTCAGGACGCAGTCTGCCGTGAGTTGAGCGGGTGGCCGGTCGACGAACACGACGTGCAGACCGGCGTTGATCTGCCGGGCGAGGTAGCGGTGGTCGTCCGAGTGCGGGACGACGATCATTCCGGCGACACCGCGGGCGGCCAGGGCCAGTGTGGTGTCGCGTTCACGTTCGGAGTTCTCCTCCGATGAGCTGAGCAGGACCAGGTGCCCGTGGGCGCGTGCCACTTCTTCGACGCCGCGGGTCAGGTTGGAGTAGAACGAGTCGGAGATGTCCTCGATGATCAGGCCGATACCGGCTTGGGGTTGGGCCCGGGCCAGCGCTGAGGCTGCGTCGTTGCGGCGATATCCCAGCGCTTCGGACGCGGCGTTGACGCGCTGAGCGGTGTCGGGGTTGACGGGCGTCTCGCCGTTGACCACCCTGGATACGGTTTTCAGGCTGACGCCGGCCAGGGCCGCGACGGCGGCCATGGTCGGGCGGCCGGTTCCTCGGCGGCTGAAGTCGACCCGACGGTTGGCTGCCGGCTCGGCGCTCGGGGCAGTGGCCTTGCCGGAATACGGGTCGGGCGTCATCAATAACGAGTGTGACATCTCCCGTCCATGACGCCCTACCGCAATTTCCTTGGTCAGTCGACTGGGACGCCGGTTCTGGACCGGGTCGTCCGAGCGGCTACCAGGCTTGGCTCTGGCTGATCGTGTGGGTGAGCGTGGCGATGTCGTCGGCGCTGTAGACGTGCCGTGGGGGCGTTTCGAACGTCGCGTACGGGGTGGTCCGGAGCACCACCCGCTAGCTCGTCGCGGGCCATCCGTTCCATGTCCGCCCGGGTGCTCTCGGGCATCGGGCCACCGGCCATCAGATCCACGATCCGGCGCAGCACATCGACCGCATTCTCGAAATCATCCTCGACCATGGCCGTGCCGTAGACCTGCAGGTATTTGAGCGGCCAGCGCTCGTCCAGCACGCACACGCTGACCCGCGGATCGCGGCCAACCGCTTTGGCCTTGCCCCGTTCGGCCATCGTGGAGACCAGCAGGTCGTCGCCGTCCATCACGTAGTAGACGACCGTCATGGCCGGCCCGTGCTCGCGGCGCCCGTACCCGAAAATCGCGGTGCGGTGCTCCCTGTCGGACTGACGCCGCTGGAGTTGATCCACGATCGCTCTCCTGTTCTTCCGCTGACTCGGCCAGTCAGGTCAGTATCGCGGTGGCTGCGGTGAGTATCGCAGCGGTTGCCGTCACCAACGCCATCACGGCGGCTGCCTGCTGGGCGGCGGCAACGGTGACGGCCGGGTCGGCGACGGCAAATCTTGAAACCCGTTGCCGGCCGGTGCGCCAGGCCAGCAGCGCAGCGAGCAGCAGCAGCACACCGGCCGCGACCGTCAGCGAACTACGGGTAGCGCCGGAGACCCCCAGACGCAGCAGCACGGTGCCGGTGACGAGCATGGCCAGGGCGGTCCGGGTCCAGGCCAGCGCGGTGCGTTCCGGCTGCAGACCCGGCGGCGGCGCAGTCATTCCGGCCCGCTCATTTCAGCGCAGCCAGGACGGCCACGCCGACAGCGGCTGCGGCCAGCAGGATCGCGACGATGGCGGGCATTCGGCTGTAGGGCAGCGGCCCGGCATGGCGCATCGCGGTCTCGTTACCGACCCACCGCCGGTAGGCGACCACTGCCAGCGCCGCGGCCGCCAAGGCAACTCCGACGCCAAGGACCCGGCGGGCGCCCGGGACGGTGAACGAGGGGACGAGTTGCACCAGGGCCACCGAACCCGCGATCAACGCCAGCGCGGTGCGCACCCAGGCCAGGAACGTTCGTTCGTTGGCCAGGGTGAACCGGTAGTCCGGCTCGTTCCCTTCCACGGACCAGCCCGGAGGCGAGGTGCGCCACCTGGCTCTGCCGCTCGGCCGCGGTGCGGAACTCTCGTCGCTCATCGCCTACTCGAATCTGTTGAACTGTTCTGTGCTGCAGCCGGTTTGGCCGAGACGGTGCGGAAACCGCAGTTGCCGGTGGAGGAGTCGGGGGTGTTGGAGGTGCGGGCGGCGACCCGGTAACGGTGGCAGTACGAGTCGTGGCACAGGTACGAGCCGCCGCGGGTCACCCTTGTCGTTCCGGTGTCCGGCCCGTGCGGGTTGTGCGCGGCGCAGTGCTGGTAGGCGCGGGGCGAGAACCAGTCGGCGCACCATTCCCAGACGTTGCCGCTGGTCTCGTACAGGCCCCAGTCGTTCGGTGGAAAGGTGCGGACCGGGCACGTGGTCAGGTACCCGTCCTCCAGCGTGTTGATGGAGGGGAAGGTTCCGTGCCAGATGTTGGCGCGGTGCTTGCCCTGCGGGGCCAGTTCGTTGCCCCACGGGAATCGTTGCCCGGCGCGGCCGCCGCGGGCCGCGTATTCGAATTCGGCTTCGGTGGGCAGCTGCCGCCCGGCCCAGCGGCAGTAGGCGACGGCGTCGTCGTGGGACACATGGACCACCGGATGATCCTGGAGCTCCTCGATATGGGTGTGTCGACCGCCGGGGTGCGCCCAGTCCGCGCCGCGGACCTCCAGCCACCACGGCGCGGACGGAGACCGCCCCAGGATGTCGGCCGGGTCAGCGGCCACCGCCAGATGGAAGACCGCGGAGGTCTCGAACCGTTCGGCGTCGGTGCGGTAACCGGTGGCGGCGACGAACCGGGCGAACTGTTCGTTGGTGACGGCGGCTGCGTCGATGTTGAACACCTCCAACGTGACTTCATGCAGGAAGGCTTCGCCGTCGTCGGTATAGCCCTCGCCGAAGGTGTCGCCCATCACGAACTCCCCCGCCGCGATCGTGACGTCGTAATGGCCGCTTCCCGATGAACTGTATTCAGGAGGATTTGGGTTGGCGGCGGCCACCTGAGGATCGTCCACGTGCGTCCGCGTCGGCTGGCAGCAACTATCCATTTCCATTCCACCGTCCGTTCGGGGTGGTAACCGAGTTCAGCCTGTCAACGAAGTTAGGTCTTCCCAAGTCTGCGCTGGCGGCCCTGGACACCGGGTTGGGTGACGCCGGAAGCCACTGCTTGTCCACTGGTCAGCGTCTGTGTTCAGCGGAGTTCGAACGATCCGGTGAGCGGCAACTCGGAGACCGAGGTCCCCACCGCAAGCTCGAACCTGCCGAGTTCGTAACGCCATTCATTGTCCCAGAATGCGAATGCGCGAGCGGAAATGTCAATCGTCATGTCGACGGTTTCGCCGCCGGCTGCGTGTACGACGGCAAATCCCACCAGCCACCGAACCGGACGGTCCACCGCAGAATCGCCTCTGCTGGCGTAAACCTGAATCACGCAACCGACCATCGACGAAGATCCGGGCCATACCGACGGCGGCGAACCCCAGAACGATCGGACCCGAGATTTCCGGAACGTATCGGGTGCTCAACTCCAGAGTGTCGGAGTCCGAAATGGGAAAGTCGCCGCCGAACCAGACGAGTGCGGTGGCCCGCCGGTCCTCGGCGAACAGCTCCCTGCCCTTGCGCAGGAACCGGACCCGCACGCCTGGACCGCCGGTTGCCGGATTGCTGATTGCTGCCAATGGCAGTTCGGCGACGCCTTCCTGCACCACGGCGCCCACCGAATAGGTGACCTCCCCCCCCCCCCCGGCAATACAGCACGGATACCCTCCAGCGGGGAGACGACGCGCTCCGGGATGACGGTGGCGCTGCCACCGCCCTGACTTCGCGCGTACCGGGCGTTGTGCCCGATCACCGCTACAGAGGTCACCGCCGAGGCGTCCAGCGGCAGGGCGCCGGCGTTGTGCACCAGCACGGTCCCGTCGGCGGCGACGTGCCTGGCGAGCGCGACGCCATCCTCGGTCACTGCCGGGCCGGGGTGCGCAACGTCGAATCCGTCCAGCGCCCCCACCCAGAACTGTGCATTCTCACAAATACGAATGAAGTGCCGGTTCGACGTTATCTGCAACCTGCGACGAAGGGTGGGCGTCGCTAAGGGCTGGTGATTAATTAACCTGGTTCAGGTCGGGCGTGTCGTTGGGTTGCGGGTGCAGCGTGTAGTTCCACTCACCGTGGAAGTCGTCGCGGGTGAGAGTGCCTGTGGTTTCTAGGTTTTGCA
>JAABUU010002330.1_pt1 | contig 27451 bp, 22 predicted proteins | sample 5559301 | NCBI WGS metagenome assembly JAABUU01 (sample SAMN10711884, study PRJNA513360) | rock metagenome | isolation source: Antarctica rocks | place: Antarctica: Victoria Land, Richard Nunatak white | reverse complement strand
TCGACCTGTATTGCGGATCCTTTCGTCAGGTGCCGCGCCGGATCGTGCTGGACGTGGACGACACGTTCGACGCCGTGCATGGCGCACAGCAGATGCGCTTGTTCAATGCGCACTACGACGAATACGGCTTCCAGCCCATCGTGGTGTTCGACGGCGAGGGCCGCTTCGTCACCGCCGTGCTGCGCCCGGCCAAGCGACCGAGTGGGCGCGAGATCCGCGCTTTCCTGCGCCGCCTGTTGCGCCAGATCCACGCCAACTGGCCCCGGGTCGAGATCCTGCTGCGAGCCGACAGCCACTACTGCGGTCCCGAAGTGCTGCGCTGGTGCCGGGCGAACAAGGTTGATTACCTGCTCGGCGTCGCGCCCACCAGCACGCTGCGCCGTCATATCGAGAGCCTGGAAGCCAGCACCGCAGCGCGCTTCGCCGTCTCGGACGGCAGCATCAAGCTCCGCCGCTTCACCGAGTTCTACGACGGCGCCGCAAGCTGGGATCGCGTCGAGCGCATCATCGCCCGCGTCGAGGTCGGGCCGGATGGGACGGACACGCGCTTCATCGTCACCAGCCTGCAAGGCGGATCAGCCCGCGCCCTCTACGAGAGGCGGTATTGCCAGAGGGGCCAAGCGGAAAACCACATAAAAAGCTGGAAGCGCCACCTCGCCGACCGCACCTCGTGCACGAAGGCCACCGCCAACCAGGTCCGCCTGTTCCTGCACGCTGGCGCCTACTGGCTGATGTGGAGCCTGCGCACGCTCATGCCGCGCCGCTCATCGTGGCGCACCCTCCAGTTCGACACCCTGCGCCTGCGCCTGATCAAGCTGGCCGTGCGCGTCGTCGAACTCAAAACCCAGGTCAAGCTGCACTTGCCCAGCAGCACCCCGTGCCAGTCCATCCTGGCCCTCGTCCTCGGCCGTATGCCGCGTCTGATCAGCTGAACGGCGGGGCAGCGTGCCCCACCGTCACCCGCTTCCGCCAACCCCCAACGCCGCCGTATCGCGCAGACAGCATGCCACCCCCGAGGTGGCAACGATCCCGCACGCCCGCACAACTATCACGCGAGAAACGCCTGTCTCTGCCCGGGGTCGCTCCGGCCTAATGAATAATGGCGGCTAGGCGGTGCTGGCGGCATACGCGAGCACGCGGCGGACCTGCGCCGGGTGCCACCGCTCGCCGCCCCGCGGTGCGGGCACACCTCGCTTCATCAGGGCGTCGGCGAGCTGCCACAGCGTGGTGGCGCCAGCCGCGCGCGCCTGCTCCAGGTAGGGCAGCACGGCCTCCGTGCGCCGGCGTGCCTCGGCCTGCTGCGCACAGCGCGCCCGTCCAGCCAGCACAGGACAGCGGGCCAGCAGGTGCGGGTTGCCCAGCCTGACCCCCCGCGCCTTGGCAGCGGCAAGCGCCGCTTTGGTGCGGGCCGAGATCATACGCGCCTCCTCCTCAGCCACTGCGGCCAGGATATGGACGGTAAGCCGGTTCACGATGGGCATATCGGAGGCAACGAACTCAACGCCGCTTTCCATCAGCCCGGCAACGAAATGGACGTTGCGGGCCAGACGGTCGAGCTTGGCGATGACCAGCACCGCGCGCCGCGCCCGGCAGTCGGCAAGCGCCGCGGCAAGCTGGGGCCGGTCCTTTTTGCGTCCGCTTTCCACCTCGACGTGCTCGCCGATGATGCTGCCGCCCATAGCGGCGGCATGGCGGACGACGGCTGCGCGCTGGGCTTCAAGCCCAAGGCCGGAACGGCCCTGCTTATCCGTGCTGACGCGCAAGTAGGCGACGAAGCGGGGCGCGGGCGAGGGGGCTGAGGACGGCACAGCGGCAGCGTAGCACGCCAGTTTTCATCCCCAAACGACCGTTCCACAGAATGAAAATAAGAAGGATTTCTTATGGTGCGACCGTGTTGACTTTGGTGCTCCTCAATTGAGCTTGCCTGCCCTTTTCGAGGGAGCCGGAACGGCATTTCCCTTACACTGGAGATCAGCGCGGGGAAGGGGCTACGGCGGCCGGCGCGGGGCGCAGAACGCCGATGCTGGGGCTGGCTCGCAGTTATCGCGCGTAGCACAATTACCCAACCCGTGTTCGTGAGTACGGCGAGCCCTGCCGCTTCTCTTGCACTGGGGAACAGGGGCGGGGCAGGGGCCGGAACACAAGGCCAAGTGGACGTTTGACGGTGAGAGCATGCAAACCTCTAGGGTGTTAGTCAGCGCAGATACCGGACCCAGGGGAAACGTGAATGTTCGGTGTGTTACGGCGCTGATCAGCGTCGAGGCCCACCGCTGACTTACAGTCCAACCCGATCGAGAGCGTGTTCGCCACGGTCAGGCACCGGACGGTGCGAACCAAGGGCGCGCTGTCGCAGGACACGGCCCGGCTGATGGTGTTCAAGCTGGTGATGGCGGCGGCCAGGACCTGGCGCCGGCTGAAAGGCGAGAACCAGTTGCCCAAAGTCGTCCAGGGCGTCACATTCCGCAACGGCGTCGAGGTCACCGACACGCCAGCACAGAACGCCGCCTGATCACGGCGTCACCCAGGTTCCAGCATAGCTCGGGCCGGCACCTGTTCGGCAACATCGTGGGAGGGGATATCACGCGGCTGATCGGGGCGTTGCTGCTGGAGCAGAATGACGAATGGGCTGTCCAGCGCGCCCGCTATATGACCCTGGAAACCATCGCCCCGCTCAGCGATACTCCCGCCCTCAGCCTGCCACCCCTGGCAGCCTGACCGGGCAGCCAACACTGCCCAGGAGGACCGCTTCTATACCACACCGTGGGACACAACTGCCGGCAGCCCGAGCAAGGCCTTTTCCCGCTCTGAAACGATCCAACACGGCGATCAGCGCAATTGCTACAGCGTACCCGCCAAACGGCGGCGCAGCATGACGGTGAACGCCCGGGCGGCTGATGACGGGTTCCGGGTCGGCAGGTGAACGACGCTGATCGGAACAGGCGGCATCTCGAACTCGCGCAGCACACGGACGAGGCTGCCATCCGCAAGATGCTGCTCCATAAGGTAATCGTTCGCCATCACGAGGCCGGCCGATCGTGCTCCGGCGCCGACCAGCGCTTCGCCATCGTCCACCGTTAGGCGCGAGGCAATGCTCATGGTCTTCACAACGCCATCGACCAAGAAGCGGTAGGTGAAGCGGACAGCTGTGTCAGGCGCGACATACCCGACGACGCTGTGGCTGTGTAGATCGTCCGGGTACGCCGGCATCCCCGTCGACGCGAGATATTCCGGTGAACCGCACAGCACAAAACCGGTCTCGGCGATCCGGGTGGCGATGAGGCTGGAGTCGGGCAGGTGACCGATTCTGATAGCCAGATCGACACCTTCGGCAACCAGGTCTACCAGCCGGTCGCTCAGGCGGACCTCGACTTCGACCTCCGGATATTGCTTCGTATAGTCCGCGATGACCGGCAGGACCCGCATTCGGCCAAACACCCTGGATAGGCTGATGACGAGCCGGCCCTGCGGCTGTGCGGATCCTTCCGCTGCCTCTCGTCCGGCCTGATCCAGATCGGCAATAATCGCCTTGCACCGGGCATGAAATACCACGCCGGCGGAGGTCAGGCGCACCGATCGGGTCGTTCGCGCCACAAGCGTCACGCCCAATTGAGCCTCCAACCTCGACACCGCCTTGCTGACGCCTGCGGACGTTATGCCCAGCGCGATCGCTGCTGCACGAAACCCGCCCTTGTCGCCGACCGATACGAACGCGCTGATCGCCGCGAAATCCATGTCGAAAGCTCCACTTACCCAGCCGGCCCTTGTCTCCGCCCTCCAGAGGGTGTTGCGTCTTGTGCGTCACTAGTGTGGGTCGTCTGAGCCGCTTTTTCTGTGATTGACAGCCCTTAATATCGGTATGCGTCCATCGGCCGCTGACTCAGCGACGGCTTCAAGGACCAGCGATCATCTCACCACCGGGCAATTTGGCCGATGAAGACCCACGTTTGGAGAAGCTCATGTCACATCTGTTCGAGCCTTTTACGCTGAAGGGCGTCACCTTGCGCAATCGGATCGTCGCATCCCCAATGTGCATGTATTCGTCGCCTGGCGGGATCATCGGCAACTGGCACTACGCGCATCTGGCACAGCTGGCGGCGGGCGGCGCGGGGCTTGTGACCGTCGAGATGACCGCAGTGTCGCCGGAAGGCCGCCTCACCTGGGGCGATTCCGGTCTATGGAACGACGAGCAGATGGCGGCGCTGAAGCCGGCGGTGGCGGCGATCAAGGCGGATGGCGCTGTCCCTGGCATCCAGCTCGGCCATGCCGGTCGAAAGGGAAGCGCGAACCGCCCCTGGGAGGGCGACAATCAAATCGCCGACGATGCTCCGAATGGCTGGCCGATTGTCGCCCCCTCGCCGCTGGCGTTTGGCGGCAACAACCTGTGGAAGACGCCGTTGGAGATGAGCGTCGCCGACATCGCGCGGGTGCAGGCCGACTTCGTCGCGGCCGCGCGGCGCGCGCGCGAGGTCGGGTTCGAGTATCTCGAACTTCACTTCGGGCACGGCATGTTGGCGCAGAGCTTCTTCTCTCCCTACTCCAACCATCGCGAGGACGAGTACGGCGGTAGCTTCGACAATCGCGGGCGCTTCCTACTCGAGACCATCGCCGCCGTTCGCGAGCTCTGGCCGGACGAATACCCGCTCGCGGTCAGGTTCGGCGTCATCGAATATGACGGCCGGGACGAGGAGACGCTGGCCGAATCGATCAGGCTCATCAAGCTGTTCAAGGAGATCGGACTGGACTTCCTGAGCGTCAGCATGGGCTTCTCCACGATGAACGCCGACATCCCGTGGGGCCCCGCGTTCTTGGCTCCGGTGACCGAGCGCGTCCGGCGGGAAGCCGACCTGCCGGTGGCGATCGCCTGGGGAATGGGCACGCCGGAACTCGCCGACGACGTCATCCGGAACGGTCAGGCCGATCTGGTCAAGGTCGGGCGGGCGTTGCTGGCCAATCCGCACTGGCCCTATATTGCCGCCGCAGCGCTCGGCATTGCGCGCCCTTCTTGGGCCACTCTCCCCGCGCCCTACGCCCATTGGCTTGAACGCTATCACCCGGAGACCGGAGTCGCGCCGGCTTAGGCGCGACCGGGACGTGCCGGAACCGCTGAGGCCGTTTCGTACCCTGGTGAATGAACGATTGGCGAGACGTGCGGGGGTGCGACGATCGCCCATCGCATGAAGATCGCGTTCCACGACATCTTCGCCGGCGTCGATCAGGGCGGCAACTTCGAATACGAGTGATACCGCCGGGGACAACTCTTCCGGGTGAAGCAACCACGTCACGAGCTCGGCGTCGGGCTCCGCGATCGGGATGACCGCAACCGAGGTCACGCCATTGACGAATGACGCTGGCACCAACGCGAGCGCGCGGCCGGTCGAGGCAAAGCTGACGGCCGTGTTCCAGTGCTGGACGCTCACGCGCGGAGCGCTCCGCGTGAGGGACTTCGCGTTCCTACTGCTGTCATCAAAGCTTTTTGCTCTGGAGCCAGGTGCGGATGGCCTGGATGAGTTCTGCCTTGCGTTCCAGCGGCAGCCAATGTGCGGCGGGCATACTCGTCACGGTAAGGTCTGGGCAGGCCGCGCGCATCGGATCGCTTAGGCGATTTCCTTTGATGCTGTTGATCTGATCAAAGTCGCCGTTGACGAACAGCACCGGCTGCGACAGGCGGCCGCCATTGGGCGCCTTGCGCGCATAGACGATGTTGGCGTCGTCGTTAAGGTACCACGCGCAGGGGGCGCGGAAGCCGTGAGCTTTGAACGCCCGCACCAGCACGTCGAAGTCCGCCGGCGGCCAGAGAGCCGGGTCAGGTTGAGTCGGCGGGGCGCGATGCGCGGCGCCGAAGCGCCCTCCCTTACGCGTGACCGCCGCATTCGGCGAAGGCTTCCCGACGCCGGCGGGGTCGCCTCGTCGGAAGATCGACGCCAGCGATGCCGCCTTGTCCGCATCCAGGTCGGCGACGGCCGCCCTGAAATGCGTCGTGTAGTAGCGGTAGTAGTCCCATTGGCCATCCGGATACCGGTCAGCCGGATAGATCGTTCGGTCGACCAGCGGGACGAGCGTCCGCAGGGCGTTCGCGTCGGGAAAATACGGCACCGAAATCAGCACGACGCCACGGCTGCGCTTGGGCTCATGCGCGACCAACGCACCGGCCACGACACTGCCCCAGTCGTGGCCAACCCAGATTGCAGGCTTGCCGCCAAGGTGGTCATGAAGCTCCGCCATGTCCGCCACGACTTGCTCGTGGCTGTAGGCGTCGTTGGCTGCAGGCGCGGAAGAGCCGCCGTAGCCGCGCAGATCAGGAGCGACGCAGCGCCAACCGTCGGCAGCGAACGCGTCCATCTGGGCGCGCCACATCAAACTGAGCTCCGGCCAGCCGTGGAGGAGGATCATCAACGGTCCGTCGGCCGGCCCGCACTCGATGTAGTGCGTTGTCTGACGAGGCGTGCTGAAAGCGCGCGAGACCAGCGTGGAGGGGGGCATTCCCCATGCTACGCCCGACTGAGCGACCGCGCCCATCCCAAGGAGGATGGAACGTCGGTCGAGCGTCAGTCCGGCTGTAGAACTGAGCGTTTGAAGTGGGGCTGTCATGGTCGAATACTCCAGTAGGGTGCCATCGGCGCAAGCGCTTGAATGACCGCGCCGCCGAGCCAACCATGCAGCAAGCAGCGAGCGTCCCGCGCCGGCTTGAGCGACATGCGCCGTCGCGCCATTCTCCTTCTGGAATGAGTGCTCGATCGGGATCGAGCCTTCGACGGAATGGTGTTGGATCAAGGGCATTCGCAATCGTACGCCGATCGGGTGCTTGCTATTAGCGCATCAATCGCGCATGAAGCCTGAAGCGAAACTTACAAGTGGGTTAATTGCGACAGAAAGATACCCTCGAAGGCGTGGCCGTGTTTGTCGCTGTGGCGGAAGCTGGCAGCTTTTCCGAAGCAGCGAGGCGTCTCGGCATCTCGCCATCGGCAGTAAGCCAGGCGATCCGAAGTCTCGAGGGGCGGCTCAGTACGCCGCTTTTACGCCGCTCGACCCGCAGTGTGAGTTTGACGGACATAGGCACCGACTATCTGCTAGCGGCAGCCCCCGCCCTTTCGCAATTGAGGCGAGCCGCGGAGGAGGCAGCGGGGCGGGGCGGACGGCCAGCCGGCCCTTTGCGCCTCACCATGCCACGGGCGCCCTTCGACCTGCTCATTGCTGCAGCACTGGCAGCTTTCCAGGATACCTATCCTGACGTGGATCTCGAGATCGCGGTTGAAGCGCGCATGATTGACATCGTCAAGCAGGGCTTCGACGCAGGATTGCGCTATGGTGATTGCCTTGAGAAGGACATGGTGGCCGTCCCAGTCGCGCCCAGGTCAGAAGCGGTTCTCGTCGCCTCACCTGCCTATCTTCATGCCCGATTGATGCCGAACCTCCCAAGCGATCTGCTCAATCACCGCGCTGTGGTGTGCCGCAGTCAGATCACCGGCTTGATCATACCATGGAACCTGCAATCCGCTGGCGAGACCGTACAGATCGCTCCGCCAGCGGCAACGATCGTTCACGATCTCGCCTCCCAGATCGAGCTGACTGTGAGGGGTCTAGGAATTGTCAGCGCGCCGGCTGCGAGCGTGTCCGACCTCCTCGACGCTGGAAAGTTGTCACGGGTCCTGCCCACATGGTCTTCCCCGCTGGAGGCGCTTTATCTCTACTTTCCGAGCCGTCGTCACCAATCAGCGGCATTGCGCGCGTTCGTCGCGTTTCTGAAGGGCCGCTCCTATCTTCCCCTCCATCTGCATAATGGGCACGTTAGAAACGTAGATGTGCCCGTCTGATCCGGGCAATCGTATCTATACTCCGTCCACGTGAGAACCCGAACATCGGCTGGCGAGTCGACCCTGACCTCAGCGGCGTTTCGGAGGTGCGAAGTTTTCGGGTTCTCACGTGGACGGAGTATAAATCAGCGCCTTCCAACCACCCATCTGCATGGGCGGCATCATCACAGGTTCAGTAGGTCAGTTTTGGATGTCGATCACCCTACTAAGTTTGCGAGTCCGAAGGCATCCACGACGCAATCAATGAAGCTGCGCAGCTTGGGCGTCTGAGTCCGCCGGGCCGAGAACAACAGGTACATGGGCTGCGAGGGTGCTGCGTAGGCTGGCAGGACCTGAACCAGCCGACCTGCGTCAAGGTCATCGCGCACGACCACCTCCGGCTGCAAGATGACGCCGTGGCCGTCGAGCGCAGCGGCCAGAAGCGCCCGCCCGTCATTGATCTGGAGGCGGCTGCGCACTTGCACGGCGTGGACGCGCCCGGCTTTCATGAACCGCCATTCCGCGTAGGGCAGGCCCGACCAGCTCACGAAAGCCAGGCATTGATGCCTGGCAAGGTCCTCCGGCGAGTTCGGCGCGCCGTTGGCGGCGAGGTAGGCAGGCGAGGCGCAGGCAACCAGTGGATAAGTCGCAAGCTCCCGCATGGCGAGCGCAGTGTCTTTGATCGGCCCGACGCGGATAACGGCATCGTAGCCTTCATCCACCACGTCCACGAAACGGTCGGTCAACGTCAGCTCGACCTCCACGTCCGGGTAGGCTTTCAGGTACCGCGTCACGAGCGGCGCCAAGCGGCAGGCGCCGAACGTGACGGGCGCGTTGACGCGCAGGCGTCCGCGCGGGGTGGTGCTCAGGTCGTTGACGAGCGCTTCTGCGGCCTCCGTTTCAGCCAGGATGATGCGGCAGCGCTCGTAGAAGCTGCGGCCAACGTCCGTGAGGCTTTGCTGCCGCGTGGTGCGGCGCAGAAGCTGCGCGCCAAGCCGCGTCTCAAGAGAGCTGACGTGCTTGCCGACCATTTGGGACGACATGCCAAGCGCGGCTGCGGCGGCAGTGAACGAGCCAAGGTCGGCAGCCCTGACGAAGACGCCCATGCTGGCGAGGCGATCCATGATTGCCAACCATCGGTTTCAAGTTCAGCGCCGGAATGCTGGCTTATCCGGGCGTCGAGGTCAAACCACCTGATCGATCAGCTTGGCCGGCTGAGGCATGCGTCACGCCCAGTGCGGCCGTAGCGAGGAGGACCACAGCATGGCCAAAGCAATACGAGTCGGGATTATCGGTGCGAGTGCCGAAGGTGGCTGGGCGCGCGAAGGGCACGTCCCCGCGGTCCAGGCCCTCGACGGCCTGGAATTTGCCGCGGTTGCCACGAACAGCCAGAAGACGGCTGACGCGGCTGCCCAGGCCTTTGGCGTCCCGGCTGCCTATGGCAACGGGATGGACCTTATCCGGGCGCCCGGCATTGATTTGGTGACAGTCGCCACCCGGGTTCCGGACCATCGTGAGCTGGTGCTGGCTGCGCTTGCAGCAGGCAAGCACGTTTACAGCGAGTGGCCGCTCGGAGCCGGAATGGGCGAAACTGAGGAGATGGCGGCCGCGGCGAGCACAGCGGGTGTTCACACCGCCATCGGCCTACAACTTCGGGGCAGCCCTGTGGTTCGGCGCGCACGCGAGCTGATCGTGTCGGGCGCAGTCGGGCGTGTGCTCGGTGCAAGCGTGTACTCCGCCACCGCCGGGTTCGGGCCGGACGTGCCGGCGCCGTACCTCTACCTGGAAGCGCCTGAGAGCTTCGCGAACCTCATCACCATCCAGGGCGCCCATACGGTTGATCTGGTGATCACGGTCGTCGGTGCCCTTGAGGACCTGAGTGCGCTGGCAACGGCACAATACCCTGAGATTAGAGCCGGCGACGCCGGTGAGAGGCGGCCGCGCACCACGTTCGATCACCTGCTCCTTCAGAGCCGCCTAATGAAAGGGGGCACGCTGTCGGTCGAGGTTGCCGGCGGGCGTCCACCAGAGACGCCGTTCCGCTTGGAAGTGACGGGCGAGGCTGGCACCCTGCGGCTGGACGGAGGCGCCGCGCGTGGCTTCCAGTCGGGCCGCTTGAGGCTCTCGCTCGACGGTGCGCCGCAGCGTGTGGACGAGGGCGAGCTTGCCGCCATTCCTGACGCGGCCGCCAATGTTGCCGGCGTCTATGCGGCGCTGCGTGACGACATCGCCCGAGGAACGTTCACCGTGGCCGGCTTCGGCAATGCAGTGAAGCTCACCCAGCTTGTAACCGATCTCCTGTCATCCTCGCGCGCAGGAAGCCGGGCAAAGGCGGCTGATTGGCCTGAGCAATGATCTCACGCTGCTTTCCGGATTGTTGATTTCACCAGCTAGCGGCCTCAAGCCAACGGCTGTGGGAATAGCCTGTCCGGCAAACGAAGGTTGGCGGACAGGTGCGCTGCCAGGTGCTACAAAAATACCGACAAGAGAACCAAGCTGATGTGGAGGGCCACGATGGGAAGCCATGTCGCAAGCCGGTTTACCACGGCGGCCGTAGTGTCTCGGCTGCCGCATCTCGGGCTACGCCTGCGCCGGCTGCGCCATCCTCAAGGGTTGAAGCAGGGGGTCTTGGCAGAATGGGCCGGCGTGACCCAGGCCACTGTATCGCGCCCGGCGCGCACGCCTTCGTGTATGCCCCCGCCGGCGGCGTCTTTGAACCTCTGCACAGCCTTGGGGAGCGCGTCCGCCGTGGCCAGGCCGCTGGCCGCATACACTGTCTATGGGACGTGGACCGCCCGCCTGAACTCCTCACCTACGCCGCTGACGGCGTTCTTTACGGGGTGCGGCCAATCGGCCGTGTCCAGCCAGGGAACTGCTGCCTGGTTGTGGCGGCGCCTTACTCTGGCGACCAATGATCCGGTAACGCCCCAGGGCGGCTTTACAATGGCACAGTCGTTGACCAGGCATTTGGCTACGCCGTACAGGCGCCGGGCTGCACTGTCCCGCACCCGACGGCGCTCCGGACCGGGACACCGGCAGTAAGGTCTTCAATCAGAGCGGAGGGTCTTTCCGCGCTCGAGCGTTCCCCACCGTCGAACGCTACCCCACCTGTGTCACGAACTTGACAGCCAGGTATGGCTCCAACCCTTCAACGCCACCCTCCGCGCCGTAGCCGCTGTCCTTCACACCGCCGAAAGGTGTCTCGGGTAGCGCCAAACCGTGATGGTTGATGGACATCATGCCGCTTTCCACTGCCGCCGCGATCCTGGTCGCCGTCCGGGACGAGGAGGTGTAGGCATACGCTGCCAGGCCGAAGGGCAGCCGGTTCGCTTCCGCCACTGCCTCGTCGAACGTGCGGAACGAGGCCATCACCGCCAGCGGGCCGAACGGCTCCTCGTTCATGACGCGTGCCTCGGTGGGAACGCCCGTCAGCACGGTAGGCTCGAAGAAGTTGCCCTTGTTGCCGATGCGCTTGCCGCCAGTGCGCAACTCTCCGCCGTGCTGCACCGCGTCGGCAACCAGCGCTTCCATGGCCTGGACCCGGCGGCTGTTGGCTAACGGCCCCATGGTGGAGCCTGACGCCAGCCCGTCGCCGACCCTCACCGCCTCTGCTGCCTTCACAAACCGGTTCACGAAATCATCGTAGACGGCTTCCTGCACCAAGAACCGTGTCGGCGCGATGCACACCTGCCCCGCATTGCGGAACTTGTTAGCTGACAACACGCGGGTGGCCACGTCCAGGTCGGCATCCTCGAAAACGATGGCCGGGGCGTGGCCGCCCAGTTCCATGGTCGCCCGCTTCATGTGTTCGCCCGCCATGGCGGCCAAGCGCTTGCCGACGGCGGTGGAACCGGTGAAGCTGATCTTGCGCACGGCCGGATGCGGGATCAGAAAGGAGCTGATCTCCTCCGGCACGCCGAACACCAGGTTGACCACACCGGGCGGCACCCCCGCATCATGGAAGGCCCGGCACAACTCCTGGCAGGACGCCGGCGTTTCCTCCGGGCCCTTGACGATGATGGAACAGCCGGCTGCCAGGGCCGGCGCCATCTTCTTGACCGCCTGGTTGATCGGGAAGTTCCACGGCGTGAACGCCGCGACCACGCCGACCGGCTCGCGGAGGGACATCTGGTACACGCCGGGCTGCCGGGCCGGGATGACCCGGCCATAGGCGCGGCGCCCTTCCTCCGCCATCCATTCGATGTTCTCGGGTGCCATCGATGTTTCGCCCTTGGCCTCGGCGAACGTCTTGCCCTGCTCCATCGACATGAGCGTCGCGATCTGGTCCAGCCGGCTGCGGAGGATGTCGGCGGCCTTGCGCATCAGCCCGGAACGCTCGAACGCCGACATGCGGCGCCACGTCTCGAACCCGGCCTGGGCGGCCATGGCCGCCCTCTCCAAATCCCCGCGGCTGGCCTTCGGCACTTGGCCGATCTGCTCACCGGTCGCTGGGTTGACGACGGGCAGGGTTTCGCCGCCCTCGGCTGTTGTCCACTCGCCGCCGATGAGCAGCTTGAGGTCTGGGTACATCAGGGCGGACTCCATTGCAGTGTTGCACAGGGCTGCTGACAACGGCACGGCAGCGCGCCCGTAGTGAGCCGCCCTCAATCGCTCTCGGCTTGCGGCCTAGCCGCCATCACCATTTGCGTCTGGGTGACGATGGCGGCGAGCTTGCCGTCGCTGCGTGTAACCTTGGTTTGCCAGACCATGGTGGAGCGCCCGCGGTGTAGCGGCCTGCACTCGAACGTCAATAGATCTCCAATCGGCACGGCGACAAAGAAATTGGTCTTGCTTTCCAGGGTCGTGGTGCCCTGGCCCGCGTGCAAATTGGCGCCGGTGGCCATGCCACCGCACTGGTCGGCGAGCGCCATGATGGCCCCCCCGTGCATCACACCCGTCAGGTTGGTGTGGTTCTCCAACACCTGGATCTCAGCCAACACGAGCTCGGCCGATCGTTCCTTCAGCACCAGGCCGATCAACCGCGGGAAGGGCGGCATCCTGTAGCCGAACGTGTCCGCCACCGCCGGCTCTACATCATCCGTCACTGTCCGGTCTCGCGCGCCCACTGCTTCGGCAGGCGCTCATAATTCTTCGTCGCCCATTCAGTGTCGTAGTTTATGGCGCTCTGCGCCGTCAGCGGCGGCATGCCTTCGGGGGGCGGCACCGCCGGGCTCAACGCCGGACGGTAGCCGTACTTGGCGTTGGCCGCCTGCGCGGCGTCGCTTTGCAAGAAGTCAATGAACTTGCGCGCGCCGTCCGGGTTCGGGCCGCCCTTGACGATGCCCGCAGTGTGCACGATCATGGCATCCTGCGGCGGTAGCACGAGGTCTATAGCCTGGCCGTGCCCGACCTTGGAGTTCAGCACGTCCGACACCCATCCGGCGCCGACCGTGGCTTCTCCCTGCTCTACCAGCGTGACCATGAGCTGCGGCGAGGCGGTCCACTGGCTGATGTTCGCGTTCAGCTTGCGCTCGTATTCCCAGGCTTTGTCCTCTCCCAGACGGAACATCTGCGTCGCCAGCAGCACATAGCCGATCGCGGTGGTTTGCGGACTGGGCATCGCAACTTGCCCCTTGAACGCCGGATTGAGTAAGTCGTCCCAGGTTGCGGGCGGCTTGACGCCGGCCAGGGCCGGATCGGACGCGAAACGCTTGGTGTTCCAGAAAATCGCCGGCGTGAGGTAGTACCAGCCGTGCCAGAACCCATCCGGGTCGGCATAGCCCTTTCCAACGTACTCCGGCGTTTCGGCCTTGGCCTTGTAGGACACCAGCAGGTCGTCCTTGGCCATGGACTGCATGAACGGGATCGTCTGGGACACGACCACATCGGCTCGGGGACGCGACTTTTCTGCGCGGATGCGGGCGACCTGTGCACCGGCCGCAGGGATAATCAGCATCTCCACGTCAATGCCAGTTTGACGGGTAAACTCGGCGTTCACGGCGCTGTTGAACTGAGGTTCGGTCAAGCCGGTATAGATGACCACTTTGTCCCGAGCGGCCGCAGGCATTGAGGCGGCTACGAGCAGGATGCCGCCAAGGGCGATCCTGATGGCCTCGCGTCTAGACTTGATCACGTTCTCTCCTTTGCCGGACTTTGCGCCGCCCTGGAAACAGGGTAGAGCATCCTTTAAGTTGCCATTATTGTCAACAATTATGGCAAAGACCGATGCCGAGTTGGCAGGGGCAAATCCGGCGGCAGGTTGCGCGCCCACGCCTGCACGTCGGCCACGAACAGCTCCGGCACCTCCATCGCAACGAAATGGCCGCCGCGCGGCAAGTCGGTCCAGCGCACGACGTCGTAGCCCCGCTCCACCCAGGTCCGAGGCGGGAACGGCGCGCGCGGATCCGGGTGCGCCGCCACCGCGGTCGGGACACGCACCCGTTGCCCTTCCGGCATCGCACTCACGCCTTCCATGGGCGCGGCGGCATAGAACCAACCGGCCGTTGCGAAGGCGTCGTTGAGGACGTAGGTCATCACCTCCGTCAAGACCTGATTCCTGCTGAACACCGCCTCGAACGGCCGGTCGCGCAAGTCGGCCCAATCGTGTAGGCGCTCAATAATCCAGGCAGCCTGGGCGACCGGATTGTCCGCCATGGCGTATGCCAACGAGTGCGGCCGGGTGCGTTGCAGCATCTGGTAGCCGCCGAATGTGTCTTCGGCGGCGGTGCGGGCGGCACGCCAGGCTTTCTCCTCCACAGTCTGCGGCTCGCCCGGTGGCGTCACCAGCACGGAGTTGAGATGGATGCTGCGCACCAACCCGGCGTGCTCCAGCGCGAGCCACGCCGTCACGGCCGCACCCCAGTCTCCGCCCTGGGCGAGGTAGCGAGAATAGCCGAAGCCCTCGCGCATCAGCGTGTCGAACAAGCGCGCGGTCGTGCGGGCGCCGATCGGCGTGCATGGCTTCCCGGAGAACCCGAACCCGGGTAGCGACGGGATGACCAAGTCGAATGCATCCTCCGTACTGCCGCCGAAGCAGGACGGGAACGCCAGCGGTTCGACTGCCTCCCAGAACTCGAACACCGATCCGGGCCACCCGTGGGTCAGCAGCAGGGGGCGCCGCCCGCCGGCCTCACCAACCACATGCACGGCGTGGATGTCGATGTCCCCCACCCGGTGGATCACCTGCGGGAAACGGTTCAGCGTCGCCTCGGCTCCCCGCATGTCGAAGCCATCCGCCCAATAGGCGCACAGGGAGCGCAGGAAGTCTGGGTCGCAGCCGTAGCGCCAGCCGGCACTCTCGGGCGCAGCCGGGAAGCAGTAGCGCCGGACCTGATCGCGCAGGCGGCCCAGCGCGGCGTCACTCCACTCGACCTTGAACGGCGTCATACCGCCGCCTGGCGGTTCGGGTCCTTGCCGCTGACCATTAGCGCCACGCCCCCGAGCGCGACGGCGGCGGCGCCCGCCTCGGACCAGGCTAGCCGCTCGCCGAGGAACAACGACGCGAGCACGAGAGTGATCACCGGCGCGGCATAACTGTAGCTGTTCGCGAGAGTGCTGGAGACGGTCTGGTTCACCCAAGTGAACACGCTGTAGCCAAGCAAGGTGCTGACGATGGTCAAGAACGCCAGCGCCGCCCAGGCACGGGCCGGGACATCTCCCAGCCGCACACTCGCGGCCTCGCCGGTCAGCCAGGATAGCAGGCAAAGCAACGTCCCGGCGGTCAGGAGCTGCACCGTCAGGTTGACGACCGGGTCGCGCGGCAGGCTGACCCGGCCCGCGGCCAGCGATCCAGCGGCCCAGCTTGCCGTCGCGGCGAGGATCGCCGCCGCGCCGAGCGGGCTGAAGCCGCCGCCTGCCGCCGAGCTCCACCCCAGCAGGGCCGTGCCCACGAATCCGACGCACACTCCCGCCAGTTGCCGCCGGCCGAGTGGCCGCTGAAAGACGAGCCACGCGAACAGCGCCAGGTAAAGAGGCGGCGTGGACCCGAACACCGAGGCGGTGCCGGCGGGCAGATAGCGCACGCCCCAGATTGCCAGCGCTTGGCCCGCGACGAGCATGACCACGCCCAGCAGCCCCGCCGTGAGCAGGGCGCGCGCGTCCGGGCGTCCAGCCACCAGGACGCGCCACGTCGCCACTGGCAGCAGAACGACCCCCGCCGCGGTGAACCGGGCTGCCGCCAGGAACACTGCAGGCAGCGCGTCCACGCCCACCTTGAAGGCGAGGAAGTTGACGCCGTTGTAGAACCATAAGAACGCCAGCGCGGGCACTACCCAATTCCGACCGGGCCGGACGCCCTCCGCCACGGGGGCGCCGACGCTCACGTCCGCCAGCCCTGCGCTCCCACCCGGTCGAAGAACGCTCCGATCTCCGCGGCCGCGCGGTCCGGCTGTTCGCGGTGCGGGAAATGGCCGGCATCCGGGAACGGCGCGTAATCCAGGTCGGGGAAGAAGTCGCCCAGCCGGTCGGCCCACTCCGGCGGCAGCGTCGGGTCGCATTGTGCCCAGCGCACGCAGGTTGGAAGCGGAATGGGCGTCGGTGCCAGCGAGTTGTCGGCCGCCTCCGCCCGGCGTTGCGCGGCGACGGCGCGATAGTGGGCGAACCCACCGGCAAGGTTGCCGGGCGCCTGGAAATTGGCCACGAACGCATCAAGGGCCGCATCGTCGAACGCTTCCGGCCGATGCGCCCACGTCCGCAGGAAATAGGTGAAGAACTGGCGCACGGCTTCCGGCGAGGTGGCCAACAACTCGGGCGCGAGGTCGCTCTGGTTGAAGTAGGTGTGCCACACATGCTGCAGGTGGCCGGGCGCGGTGAAGCGTTTGCCGATGCCGGGGTACATGAAGTTGAAGAAGAACAGGCCGGCAATCCGGTCAGGGTGGCGCCGGGCCAGCGTTTGGGTGATCGTCGCTCCCACGTCGTGCGACACGACCCCGACCGGCCCAACCCCGAGCGCGTCAATCAGCGCGGCCAGGTCCTCCGTCTGCTCGTCCGGTCCGAAGGGGCTATCCGGCTTGTCGCTGCTGCCGAAGCCTCGCAAGTCCGGTGCGATCAGGTCGAAGCGGGCGGCCAGCCGGGTCATCACCGGCTCCCATGTCAGCCAAAACTCTGGCCAGCCGTGCAACAGCAGCAGCGGCCGTCCCCGCCCGGCCCGCGCCACGTGCAGCTTCGCACCGCGAACGGTGACGTTGGAGTGTTCGATCATGCGGCCTTCCAGGTTCATCGGCTACGCTGGCAACAAGTGCAGGCGTTCCGCCGCGACCGCGAGCGTCACGTCCTCGTCGGTGGGCCGGCCGGCAAGCGCGCCGTCGTCCACCGTCAACAGCCCGTGGGACGTCTGCACCGAGTAGCGGGCGGTGCTGCCGAGGAACGCGCGCTGGACCACATGCCCTTTGAGCGCCGGTCCCGCCACGCAGGTCCCAGCTACGGCGATTGAAAGCGCTTCGGGCCGGACCATCAGCGTGACCCGGCCGATGAGGTCGCCGGTCGGCATGGCAATCATCTGGCCCAGCGCCTCCACCCGCCCGGGCGCGGTCACCTTGGCGTCGATGAAGTTTGCCAGGCCGACGAACTCGGCGATGTAGCGCGTGGCCGGGCGCGCGTAGATGTCCTCTGGCCTGCCGAGCTGCGCGATGCGCCCGGAGTCCATGACGGCAACCTGGTCGGAGATCGACAGCGCCTCCTCTTGGTCGTGGGTGACGAACACCATTGTCTTGCCCAGGACCTTCTGCAGCCGGACGATCTCCTCGCGGAGCCTGACGCGCAGCTTGGCATCGAGGTTGGACAGCGGCTCGTCCAGCAGCAGCACCTCCGGATCGACCGCCAGGGCACGGGCCAGGGCCACGCGCTGCTGCTGCCCGCCCGAGAGCTGGTGCGGGTACTTGTCCGCCGCGGCTGACAAGCCCACCAGCTCCAGCATCTCCCCGATGCGCGTCTTCGCCGGACCGGTCGGCATCCCGCGCCGCCGCAGGCCGTAACCGATGTTGCTTGCGGTCGTGAGGTGCGGGAACAGCGCGTACTCTTGGAACACCATCGTCATGCGCCGACGGTTGGGCGGCAGGTGGGCGATGCTAACTCCGTCCAGCGTGATGTCGCCCGCATCGGGCTTATACAGCCCTGCTAGCAAGCGGAGCGTGGTCGATTTGCCGCAGCCGGACGGCCCAAGCAGGGTGGTGATGCCACCGCGTGGGATGTCGAGTGAGACGTGATCGACGGCCATCAGCGCACCGAGCCGCTTGCACAAGTCGATCAGCCGCGCGTGCGGCTCGACCGCACCCTGCGCGCTCATGCCGGTCTCCCACGGGCCGGGCCAACCCATCGGAGCGCGAGCTCCGCGAGGCCGACGCAGCAGAAGGTGACCGCGAGCAGCACCGTGGTGAGCGCCGCCGCGCCGCTCCAGTCGGAGCCGCCGATCTGCTGCAGGATGACATAGGTCACCAGCACCTGGCCCGGCGAGATCAGGAAGACGATGACGCTGATGTTGGACACGGACCGGATGAACGATTGCAGGAACGCCGCCAGCAGGCTGCGCGACAGCAGCGGCGCATAGACATCGACGATCAGCCGCAGCTCGCTGGCACCAAGGTCCCGGGCCGAGTGCTCGATGCTGCGGTGGACCTGGGCCAGCGCCGCCGATGTCGCCTGGTAGGCTTGCGGCAGGTGCCAGAACCCAAGCGCCAGCACGAGCAGCCATATGGTGTCGGCCAATTCGATGGGCGGTCCGTTGAACGCCAGCAGGAATCCCACGCCGATAAACACCCCAGGAAGCGCGCCGGGAAGCACGGCGAGGAAGCCGACCACGCCCCGAAGCGGGACCGGCCGAGACTGGACGAACGCGGCGGCCTGTCCCACGACGGCTGTGACCAAGCCCGCAAGCGCCCCCACCAGCAGGCTCTGCCCCAGCGCGTCCCGGTGGGAGACCGTCTCGGACCAGTGCCGCAGCGTGAGCGACCAGTCCGCGCCCCACTGGGTGGTCAGCCCGGCGAGCAGGATGGCGGCATACAGGATCACCACGAGCGCGCCTGCGGCCGTGCAGACCGCAAGGACGGCCCACTTCACGAGCCGCGGCGTCGCGATCTGGTCCACCGCCGCACCGCGGCCGCCACTGGCCGCGAACTCCCGGCGATGCAGGAGCAGGCGGCTGGCCACGAACAGCACGACCGTCGGCAGCAGCAGGATGGACACCACCACCGCCGCGCCCTGCAGGTCGCCCATCCCGTCCATCATGGACCAGGCCTCGGTCGCCAGCAGCGGGTAGTTGCCGGCGATGACGACGGCATTCCCGAAGTCGGCCAGCACGGTGATGGCGACGACGAGCATGGCGCCCACGATCCCGGGCCAGGCGAGCGGCAGCAGCACGGTGCGGAGCGCAGCGGTTTCCGTGGCGCCCAGCGTCAGCGCAGCCTGTTCCGCGTTGGGATGCACGCCTTCCAGCACGCCCTGGATGATGGACGCGGCAAGCGGGAAGAAGGCGACCGTTTGCGACAGCCACAACCCGGGCCAGCCGAAGATGTTCGGCTGGAGGCCGAGCAGGTGGTTGGTCAGCAGCCCCTGGCGCCCGAACATTAGGATGTAGGCGAAGGCGACCATGAAGGGCGGAGCGAATAGCGGCAGGAGGCCCAGGATGCGGAAGGCGGGACGCCACGGCATGTCGCGCCGGGTCGCGACGAAGGCGAACGCGAAGCCGACCAGGGTGGACGATGCCGTGGACAGCAATGCCATGACGATGCTGTGCCAGGCAGCCTGCAGCGTGCGTGTCCTGGTGAGCACGCTGCGCGCGTCGGCCCAATCCGGCGTCGCGAGCACCCGCAGGGCTGGATAGACGACGAACACGGCCAGCGCGCACACGATCAGCGCCGCCAGGACCAGCACGCCGGGTTCGACGGCCAGGGTCCTCGACCGGGCAACGGTGGCGCTCATTCTAAGAATCCAGTCTTGCCAACCATGTTTCCCCCTTGCCCGGCTTGTCGCGGGCTAGTTCCGGCTCAAGGCGCCCTGGCTACCGAGGAACTTTCCGGCGGCCGGAGATAAGACATGCTCATGTGCGGATCGCGCCGTCATGTCCCCGTGAAGGCCGGTTGGCGCTTGTCGAGGAACGCGTTCACGGCTTCGGCATGGTCAGCGGTGAAGTGCGACATCAGCTCCATCCCGACATGCGCCTCCAGGATCGCGTCGAACTGCCGGCGAAGGACCATGTTGATCGCCTGCTTCGTTGTGTTGATCGCGAAGGTGGCGCCGGCGGCCAGCCGATCGGCCATTCCGTTCACCGTCTCGTCGAGACGCTCCGGAGGCACGGCGCGGGTGACCAGGCCGATTTCAGCCGCGGCCTTGCCAGTCAACGGATCGCCGGTCAGCAGGTACTCGCGGGCGCGCGCATAGCCAATCAGTTGCGGCCAGATCAGGGCGCCGCCGTCGCCCGCCGTGTAGCCGACCGCGACGTGCGGGTCGCCGATCTTGGCGGTTTCCACGGCGTATGTCAGGTCGCAGAACAGCGCGAGGGTCGCGCCGAAGCCGATCGCATGGCCGTTGATGCGGGCGATGATCGGCTTGTCGAGCCGCAACAGGCCCTGGACGACCTCGACCGCTTCGCGCATGGACTGAATGGTGCCGCCCGGCTGGGTGAGGTGGGCCTTCATGGCGTTGAAGTCGCCGCCTGCGGAGAACGCCCTCGTGCCCGCGCCGGTCAGCACGACGACCTTGGTTTCGCCGTCGCGGTTGATGTCGGGGAAGAGCCTCGCCAACTCGGTGTGCATCTCCTTCGTCACCTCGTTCAGCGGCGGCGTATCGATGGTGACGGTGAGGACCGCGCCGCGGCGCGCGATCTTCAGATGTCGGTAATCGTCATACATGGCCGACTCCTTGGAATACTTTCGGTGTGGCGGCTGCGGGCGCGCCGAAGCGCTCGCGCAACGCGACCTTGCTGACCTTCCCGCTTTGCAGCCGGGGCAACGTGTCGATGAACACCACGCTTTTCGGGCACTTGTAGTGGGCGATCCCATTGCGGGCGTGCGCGATGAGCTGCTCCGCGGTCAGCGCCGCCCCTGGCTTGAGCACGGCGACCGCCCGGACCGCCTCGCCCCACTTCGGGTCGGGCACGCCGATCACGGCGACCTCCAAGACCGCTGGATGATCCTCCAGCGCGTCTTCGACCTCGCGGCAGTAGACGTTCTCGCCGCCGGATATGATCATGTCCTTCTTCCGGTCCACCAGGAACAGGTAGCCCTCGTTGTCCAGGTAGCCGACATCCCCGCTATGGTACCAGCCGCCGCGCAGCGCTTCGATCGTCGCCGCGCCGTTGTTCCAATAACCGCTGAGCGCCGTCTGGGACCGGTAGACCACCTCGCCCGGCACGCCCGGCGGGCATGTCTCGTCGGCGTCGTCAACGATGCGCAGGTCCACGTCCACCGCCGCCTGGCCGACCGAGCCGAGCCGTGCGACCTGCTCCGGGCTGCCCTCCAAGTGATGCTGGTGGGGGGCGAGGTAGGTCGCGTTGCACTCGGTGCCGCCGTAGCCGTTGGCGAACACCGGACCGAGCAGCGCCAGGCCGCGCTTGAGCAGCGGCACCGGCGTGGGTGCGGCGGAGCACAGGACGATCTCGATGCTCGACAGGTCACGGGTCGCAATGCCGGGCACGTCCAGGATGTCCCGCAGGATGGTCGGCGCGACATGGATATGGGTGATTCGCTCACGCTCGACCGTGTGCACGACGTGCGGCGGATCGAACTTGCGGTGGATGTGCACGGCGCCGCCGCGCCAGAACGAGGCGACGTATTGGCTGCGTGCGCCGCGGTGGAAGAGCGGCATCATAAGCAATTGGCGCGTGTCGCCGCGCGTGCCGATCAGCCCGGACATCTGGTCCGCCCAGCCAGCCTCGCCACGCTGGTGGCACAGCACGCCCTTGGGTCGGCCGGTGGTGCCGCTGGTGTACATGATCAGCGCGGCGTCGTCTGGTGCCGCCCGGCTCGGCGGGCCGTCCGGCGATCCCTCCGCTAGGCTTTCGTAGCTGTCCGCCCAGAACGGGGCGTCGCCCAGGCAAACGTAACGCTTGACGCCTAGGGATGCCCGCAGCCCGCCCACCGTGTCCGCGTACTGGTCCTCGAAGATCAGCGTGTGCGGGGCGCTGTCCGCCAGGATGTGAAGCATCTCGGCCGCGGACAGGCGGAAGTTGACGGTGGACACGATGAAGCCGGCCCGCTCGCAGGCGCCATAAACTTCCAGGAACTCCGGGCGGTTCATCGAAAGCATCCCGACCCGGTCCTGGTGGCGGGCGCCGCCCCGGTGCAAACCGTCGGCGATCCGGTTGATCCGGTCCCAATACGCGCCGTAAGTGTGGACCTCGCCCTCGTAAACGATGGCGGGCGAGCGGGGGCGCAGCCAGGCGTTGCGCTCGTGGATGTCGGCCAGCAGCTTCATCGGCCGCTACTGCGCCGCTTCCGGCAATGGCCGCACCAGCTTGTAGCCCGGCCAGTGCTGCCCCGCCAGGCGCCACCACGACCGCGGATAGCCGACCTCGGCGCCCAGTTCCTGTGCCGCGTGAAGCGCCCAGCGCGGGTTGTCCAGCGTCGCCCGTGCGATCCCCACCAGGTCCGCTTGGCCGTTCGCCACGATGGCCTCCGCCTGCTCGGCCTTCAGGATCATGCCCAGGGCCATGGTCGTAATGCCCGAGCCTTCCTTGATAGCTTGGGCGATATGCACCTGGTAGCCGGGCACCAAGGGCGGCAGCGTCTGGCCGCGCGCGTTGCCGCCGCTCGACACCGTCACGAAGTCGATCCCGCACCCGCGCAGCGCCCGGGCCAACTCCGTGGTTTCCTCAGGCGTGATGCCGCCCTCGATCCAGTCGGTTCCGTTCACCTTGAAGCCGATCGCCTTGTCCGCGGGCCAGGCCGCGCGCATGGCCGTCGCGACCTCAACCGCGAAACGCAACCGGTTGGCGAGCGGGCCGCCGTAGCCGTCCGTCCGCGCGTTGGCAACAGGCGAAAGGAACGAGCTGATCAGGTAGCCGTGCGCGGCATGCACCTCGATTACGTCGAAGCCGATGCGCCCGGCGCGCCTCGCCGCGGTGGCGAAGCTTTCCACGACCCGGTCGATCTCGGCTTGCGACATAGCGGTGGGCGTCGGCCAGCGGTCGCTGTGGGCGATCGCGGAGGGGCCGATCGGCATCCACCCGCCTTCTTCCGGCGGCGCCGGGTACGGCACGTCGAATGGCTGGCTGGACGCCTTGCGGCCTGCATGGGCCAATTGGATGCCCCACTTGGCCGGCGAGTAGGTCCGGATGCGCCCGAGCATGGCAGCCAGCGCCGCCTCCTGCTCGTCGTTATAAAGGCCGAGATCGAGCGGGCTGATGCGGCCGACGTCCTCCACCCCGGTCCCTTCAACGATAACCAGCCCAGCGCCCGAGATGCCCAGCGTGCCGTAGTTCATCTCATGCCACGGCGCTGGCAGCCCGTTCACCGACATGTACTGGCACATCGGCGGCACTACCACACGGTTGGCCAGCGTCACGCTGCCGAGGGCGAAAGGTTCGAACAGCTTGCTCATCGCTCTACTCCAAAAGCCGCCACGTCACGCCGGCTGGCGCACGAGTTCGGGCCGCAGGTCCGCGTTGTGCGCGCAGCCCATTAGCCCCATGGTACGGTCGATCTCGTCCTTCAGGATCTCGATGGCCCGGGCCGCCCCGGCCAAGCCACCGGCGGCCGCGCCGTAAAGTGCCGCGCGGCCCACGAACACGAACTGCGCCCCAAGGCAGCGCGCGATCACCGCGTCCGAACCGCGCCGTATCCCGCCGTCGAACATCACCGTCACGCGCTTGCCGACGGCTGCGGCGATGCCCGGCAGCATGTCTATGGACGCCGGCGCGCGGTCCAGCCCGTAGCCGCCGTGGTTGGACACGATGATCCCGTCCGCCCCCAGCTCGGCCGCCTGCACAGCGTCGGTGCTGTTCATGATGCCCTTGACGATGAGCGGCCCCTGCCAGAGCCGGCGCAGCGTTTCCATTTCGCGCCAGGTCTGCATGCTGTTCTTCTGCGACAGGTAGAACTTCAGCACGTCGGCCGATGACGACCCGGGTGGCACGTAGCATTCCCAGTGCCCCATCCGTGACATCCCGCCGCTCAGGTACTCCCTGATCCAGCCGGGATGGAGTAGCGCTTCCAGCTTGGCCCGAAGGCTCAGGCGCGCCGGGATGCCGATGCCGTTGCGGATCGAACGGTCGTTCTTCGGATAAACGGGCAGGTCAACGGTCCAGACCAGCCCGGTGGCGCCGGCGTCTGCGGCGCGGCGCACTAGGTCCTCGGTGATCTTCGGGTCGCTCGCCGCATACAGTTGCGACCAGACCGTGCCAGGCGCCTTCGGCACGACCTTCTCCAACGCGTGGGCGCTGGCGCCTGATAGGATCATCGGGATCCTCGCGTCGTGGGCCGCTTCCGCCAGGATCAGCTCCACGTCCTTGCGTATGATGCCGATGATCCCCATCGGCGAGATGCCGAAGAACGTCGAGTGGTCCCGGCCGAACAGCGTGGTCGCCTGCTCGCGCTTCGGCACGCCCATGAGCACGCGCGCCACGAGCGTGTGTGCCTGCAGCCGCTCCATGTTCCTGGCCAGCACGAGGTCGTCCTCCGACGCGTGGTCGATGATCTCAAAGATCACCTTCGGCAACCGCCGCTTCGCCTGGAGGCGCAGGTCGGCGATGTTGACGGCGCGCTCGACGCCCATGTCGGACCTCAGAACGGCTCGGAGAACTTGCCGGCCCAGACGGTGATGGGCGGCTTCGCGGCCGGGTCGGTCATCACCTCGATCAGCATCGGCTCGCGCGCCGCGAAGGCCTCGTCCAGCGCCAAGCCGACCGCCTCGCCCGTCTCCACCCGCACGGCCTTCACGCCGCAGCACCGGGCGATGCCGGCATGATCCACGGGCGCGAAGTCGCAGGCGACCGTGTGCTCGCCGTATCTTGCGTCCTCCGCGTGCGTTTGGAAGCCGAGGATGCCGTTGTTGAGCAGGATTATCGTTACCGGCAACGCGAGGCGCCGGACGGTTTCAAGCTCCGCCCAGGAATGCGCGAAGCCGCCGTCACCGACCAGGCACACCACCCGGCTGTCCGGGGCCGCAACCTGCGCGCCCATGGCCAACGGCAGGCCCCAGCCCAGGCCGGCCAGGCCCCTCGGCGTGATGAACCGCTGACCGGCACGGCGCGCGGTGAGGTAGTTGTTGATCCAGATGGAGGAGTAGCTTGCGTCCGCCACGGCGATGTCCGTCGGCTGCATCCGGCGGTCGAGCTCGGCCATGATCCGCTCGGGCCGCACCGGGCCGCCGTCCCGGGCTGACACCCCGGCCACCGTGCGCCGCCAGTCCGCCACCGCGTCACGCATCTCCGCCTCCAGGGCCGGGCGGGCGCCCGCCCGGCGGGACAGGTCGCGCCGGGCCAGCGCAGCCGTCAGCGCGGCCAGCGTCAGCTTCGCGTCGCCCTGTAAGCGCAGGGACTCGTAGTTGCGGCCGATCTCCATCGGGTCCACGTCGATGTGGATGTATCGCGCGCCTGGGGGGAACAGCTTCCAGCTATCAGTTCCGTTCTGGTTGGTGCGGTTGCCGACTAGGAGGATCACGTCCGCCCGTTCCACCAGCGGACGCAGCCCATGGGTCCGGCTGCCCAGGGCCATGTAGCTGCCGATCACGCCCAGGCTGAGCGGATGGGTTTCGTCCACGCTGCCCTTGCCCATGTTGGTGGTGCCGACCGGTAGGTGCGCGGCTTCCTGCAATGCGGCCAGTTCGGCCGCGGCGCCCGAAAGGTGGACGCCACCGCCCGCGACAACGATCGGGCACTCTGCGGCCGCAATAAGCTCGGCCGCTGCCTCCACGGCCGCCGGGTCCGCGGCCGTGCGGTCCAGCGGGAAGGTTCCCAGGTTGGCCGAACGCGGTGACGGCGGAGGGGCATCCTCCGCCAGCAGGTCGGGCGCTATCAGCAGAACGGCCGGGCCAGGCCGTCCGGAGGTTGCGGCCACGAATGCCATGTCCACGTAATCCTCAAGCCGGTCCGCCCGCTCGATCCGGCGCACCCACTTCGCCACCCCGTCGAAAAGCCGGATATGATCGAGATCCTGGAACGCGTTCCTGTCCATGCCGTCCCGCTGCACCTCCTGCACCAGTGCGATCACTGGCACGGACGCTTTCAGCGCTTCCGCGAGCGGCGCCACGAGGAGCGTCGCCGCCGGGCCGTTCTGGCCCGTCACGATCCCGACCTTGTGCGAGATGCGGGCGTAGCCGTCCGCCATTGCGCCGCCTGCGTTCTCCTGCCGGTAAGGCTTCTGCTCGATGCCTGCGTGCGGCGAGGCCAGGTGGAAGGCGCTCGGGATGCTCTGGCCGAACGTCACCGTCACACCATGGCGGGCGAACGCCTCGGCCAACCGGTGTGCGACGGTGGCATTGGCGCCTATGGTATCCAGCATGGACGAACCCTTTATGAATGCTGCGGGGAATGCGCGGAGGCCGGCAAGAGGCGGGTGGCAGGGAACAGGGTTCGGAGAGCCGCGGAGGGGACGCTTCTTGTGCTGCTCATCCCCGCTGCCCCCACTGCGCCAAGCCTCGACTCCTGCTTTATCAGAATTGGCGTCTAAATTGTCAACAATCTTGCTGTAGAAATCGGGACCCGTTAGGATCGACGCATGGTGCAATTCCCCCAGCAACTCACCGCAGACGCCGCACCGCAACCGGACGACAAGGTGCTGCCCGTGATCCGCTCGCTCCAGCAGGACATCGTGTTCGGCCGGTTGAAGCCGAGGGAGCGCCTGGTGGAGGAGGAGATGAGCGCCCGGTTCGCGGTCGGGCGGCATGTCATCCGTGCCGTTCTTGAGGAGCTGGACCGGGCAGGCTTGGTTGTGCGCCGCCCCAACCGCGGCGCTGTCGTCCGCGACTACACAGCCGCGGAGATGGACCAGCTCTACGACATGCGCCGCCTGCTTCACCGGGAAGCTGCCATGCGCATGGAGTTGCCAGGTTCGCCTGTGCTGGTGACGGAGTTGCGCAGCATCAACGACGAGTACAGGCGCAGCTGCGACGCGGGCGACCTTTATCGGGCGGCAGGCCTGAACGACCAGTTCCATCAGACCATGAATGCGGCGTGCGGCAACGCCTTCCTCGCGGAGATGATCCAGAGCTTCTGGCTCAAGACAGCGTCCGTCCATTCCCGGTGCTACGCAACCGGCAACATGCAGCGCATCCTTGAAACAATTGATGAGCATGATGGGATGGTCGAGGCCATCGCGTCAGGCATGAACGAGAAGCTGGCGACGCTCTGCGTCGAGCACATGAAGCCAGCCCTGGCCACGTTCAAAGTCAACCATTTCCGCTGACGCAGGCGGCCTGCTGCTGAAACAGGCAAACTACAAATCGGGCGCGCACGATGGCCAAGCTGAACAGGCACGACGCTTCGCTTGTGAACAGCGCCGGTGATCTGTGAACAAGCGCCGAACCGGGACCCCTCCGGAAGGCGGACGCAATATGCTGTTTTCGCAATGAAAAGTGGATGGCAGGTAGGGTCCCGGCCGGCGCCGGCCGGGACCCCACCCTTGCGGCATATTTCCGCTTGGGTCCAATGCGTTAGACCGAATTCCAGTAACCGGGGCAAAACCCCGGGGTTGACCGCATTTTAGGGCTTCCCTGACGCGGGCAAGTACGATTCGCTTGGCACATGGCAACACCCTCCAACCTGCCGAGCCTATCGCGCGCCGGTTTGGAGG
>JAABUU010002329.1_pt1 | contig 27475 bp, 34 predicted proteins | sample 5559301 | NCBI WGS metagenome assembly JAABUU01 (sample SAMN10711884, study PRJNA513360) | rock metagenome | isolation source: Antarctica rocks | place: Antarctica: Victoria Land, Richard Nunatak white | reverse complement strand
GGTCTGGCCCACGGCGGGGGCCCCCCCCCCCCCCCCCCCCCCGCGTGGTGCCCGCATGACGCCAGTGTGCACGGCTGCGATGCCCGCGTGTGCACGGTCGCAATGCATGGCAGTGCGCGCGGCCGACCGCGGGCGGCGGCGGCGCGCAGGCCACGGGCAAGGTGCACACGCTGTGGTCAGCGTTCGCGCGCTTCTACGAGCGCCACGGCGACCTGGACAACGCGCGCGTCATCTTCGAGAAGGCCACGCAGGCGCGCCCCGGGCTGGCCGCGCGCGCGCGGCCCGGGCTGCTTGCGCGGGCTGCCTGTGCGCGGCGTGCGCGGCGTGTATCAGGGCCAGCTCACTGCACCGCAAGCGCGCGCAGGTGGCCTTCCGCTACGTGGACGACCTGGCCACGGTGTGGTGCGAGTGGGCGGAGATGGAGCTGCGGCGCAAGCAGTTCCGCCGTGCGCTGGACCTCATGCGCCGCGCGACCGCCGCGCCCGAGCTGCTCACGCGCCGCCAGGCGCGCCGCCTGCGGCTCCCGCCTGTGGCATGCGCGGTCCGGCGCAGCGCTGGGCGCTGCCTGCTGCGCGCGGGGTCAGGGCCGCCTGCGCCTGCACGCTGCGCAGCCCGGGGCGCTGCCTGCACGCCGGTAAAGCCCGCTGCGGCAGCCGGCCGAGCGGCGCGCGCGCGCGCGCAGACGGCGGCGGCGGAGGAGCGCGAGGGCCCCGTGCAGGGCCGCCTGTACCGCAGCAGCCGGCTCTGGGCGTTCTACTGCGACCTGGAGGAGAGCCTGGGCACGCCGGAGAGCACGCGCGGCGTGTACGACCGCATCCTGGACCTGCGCATCGCCACGCCGCAGATCATCCTCAACTACGCCGCGTTCCTGCAGGCGCGCGCCACGTCGGGCGGCCGGCCTCTGCAGCGAGTCCGCCTGCGCAGGGGCGTGCCTGGGCTGTTGTGATTCGGCGCCACCGCCGCGCGCGTGGCCCCACGAGAGGCCGGAGGCCGCTGGCCGCGAGCGCACGCCCGGCCGCCGCGAGGCGTTCATACGAGGTTGTGGGGCGTTCGCGGGGCGCGCCTCAGCGCGCGCGCGCGCGCAGGAGCACGCGGCCTGGGAGGAGGCGTTCCGGGTGTACGAGCGCGGCGTGGCGCTGTTCCGCTACCCGCACGTCAAGGACATCTGGGCCGCGTACCTGGCGCAGTTTGTGGCGCGCTACAAGGGCACCAAGCTCGAGCGCGCGCGCGACCTGTTCCGCCAGGCGCTCGACCAGGCGCGCGGCCTCTCTCGGCCTGGCCCGCGCGCGCGTCGGCGCACGGCCAGCGCCCATGTCGGCACTGCGGCGACATGCAGGCCGCCCGGAGCGCGGCCGCGCGCTTCTGCCTCCCCGCTGCCGCTGCCCCGCTGCCGCGCTGGGGCTGGCCTGACGGCGCGCCGCGCGCGCGGCTGCAGGCGCCGCCGGCGGAGGCGCGGCCGCTGTTCCTGCAGTTTGCGGCGCTGGAGGAGAACCACGGCCTGGCGCGCGCGGCGATGGACGTGTACGACCGCGCCGTGCGCACGCTGCCCGAGCCCGAGCGCCTGGCCGTCTACGAGCTCTACCTGGCCAAGGCGTCCGAGTTCTTTGGCATCAAAAAGGCGCGGCCGCGGGGCGCCTGCCGGCGGCGCGGGAGCTGCGCTGGGCCTGCTCCCGGGGCGTCCTCGCAGGGGGCGGGCGCCGGTCGGCCGGCGCGGGCTGCGCAGGCTCCGGCCGGGGCGGCACGGGGCCGGGGCGCGCGTGCGCCGGCAGGAGCAGACGCGCTGCGGCGCGCGCGGCAGGTGCGCGAGATCTACGAGACGGCGATCGAGGCTGCAGAGCCGTACCACTTGCCGGACGTGGACTGCTTGAAGATGTGCACCAGGCGCGCCCCCGCCCGCGCCGCGCCGGCAGCATGGCCTGCGGCTGCACGCTTGAACAGCGTGTGCCGCTGCCGCGGCGGTATGCCTGTGTGCGTCGGCCCGGGACCGGCGCCTCTCCTGGCGGCGGGCGGTTGCTTCGCGCCGGGCAGGGGGGCACCGGCCTCAGCCCGAGCGCATGACCGGGGTGGGTGTCGGGCGCTTGGAGGTGTGTACACCCGCGCCCGCGTGCGGCGCAGGTATGCGGCGCTGGAGCGGCGGCTGGGCGAGGTGGACCGCGCGCGCGCGATTCTGGTGCACGCGTCCGCGCTCGCCGACCCGCGCGTCAATGCGCAGTTCTGGGCCGACTGGAACGACTTCGAGGCGCGGCCCCCGGCCCGCGCGTCCCTGCCGCGGTGGGCTAGGCGCCGGCTGGCGCATTGCTGTGCCTCCATGCGCGGCGGCGCGCCAGCGTGTGGGGCCCTCGGCGTGTGTCAGCGGGGCTGGGCGCCCAGGCGCCCGCGCCGGCCGCACGGGCCCCGGCGGCGCCCCGACGGTGGGGCTGCGCCGCGCAGGTGGCGCACGGCAACGAGGACACGTTCCGCGAGATGCTGCGCATCCGGCGCTCGGTGGCGGCCTCGTTCTCGCAGACGCACTTCAACACCGCGGGCGTCGCGGTCGCCGACGCGCCCGGGCCGGCCACCGGTGCGCGGCCTGCGGGGCCGCGCCGCGCTGCACCTGGGTCGCCAGCAAGGCAGGCCAGGACGTCGCGCGCCGCGTGCGGCAGGGATTGGCTCTGCTTGGGCGCACACGCTGTGCTGCGCTGCGCTGCGCGCATGCTGTGTGTGCTGGTAACTTGTTTTGTGTCACAGGCCATAGGAAAAACCGTGCTGTGCGCGCGGCAGCGACGGTGGAGGCCGGGTCTGCGGAGGTGGCCGGCCGGGGGCTGGGCGACGACATGGCGGCGCTGGAGGCGGCGGCGGACGCGGCGGCCGGCACGCGGCTGTCAGGCTTTGTCAGCGCGGGCGTCATCCAGCAGGGGAAGCCGGACGACGCCGCCGCGGCCGCCCCTGGTGCGCGCGCCCTGCGCTCCCTGCCGGGTGCGGCGCGGGGCGCCCCTGCGTGCGCTGCCGGGGCGGCCGCCGCCCGGCAGGCCTCCTGCTTGCTCTCCATGCCGTGCCTGCAGCGCACGGCCACGAGCACGGGGCGGCCCGCCGGTACGCTCGCTGGCGGCTAGCGCCCTGCCTGGTATGGCTGGTCCAGCTGCGGTCCGAGGAGGCGCACGTGATGGCGCGCCGCCGCGCCGTGCAGCGGTGCCGGCCATGGCGGCCAACCCGGAGGACATTGAGCTGGACGACGCGGAGGGCGACGAGGAGGAGGGCGGCGAGGGCGCCGCGGCCGACAAGGCGCCCGACATCCAGCTGGAGGAGAAGGCCGTGCCGGTGCAGCCCCGGCCTGCCCGCGCCCCGGGCGCGCGGCATGCGGCAGAGATGATTTTGGTGACGCGCCGCTCGGCGCGACCGGCGCCCGTTGTTCTGGCTGTGGAGGGACTGAGGGGCAGCGTGCGGGCGTGCGTGCAGGAGGCCGTGTACGGCGCCGCGGGCGGTGGCGACATGGCGCTCGGAGCCTTGGATCGCTTCAGGAAGAAGCAGCGCGTGGGGGAGTCCTGAGGCCTGGTGCATGGCCACCCGTTTTCATGGGCACACCATGCATGGGCCAAACCCTTGTAAAGCATGGCGGTTTGGGGACACCGCACTCGAGTCGAGTCAGAGCTTTTCAAAGAGGTCGCAAAGACTGCCAAACAGAGTGTTGCTCAAGGCCTGCCGTCCCAAAGCAGGTGCTGTGACTGCGCAGCGCGCACAGATCTCACGTTAAAGCGTTCTTGCTCGGAGCCTTCGCGGTCCCTGTGTCCCTCTGCACAGATGCCGCAGCCGTGCAGCGTGTGCGGGAGCCACGCAGGGGGGCGCACAGCCTGGCGCCCGCCCGCCCGCTCGCCTGCGGCCAGTCAGCGTCTGGCAGTAGCTGCATCGGCTGTGCGGCGGTGCAGCTACGACCAGTGCAGAAGCCACCGAAAGGTGTGCAGTCTGACTGCGCTCGCCAGTGGCCAAGACGCTGTAGGCGACGCAGGTCGGCGGCCGGCTGGGACGGCGCCGGGCGCCGCTCAGGACAGCTCTGCGCCGCGCGCAGAGGCGGCACGGCAGGAATGGCGACGCGTCGCGTGACCTGCAGGTCGCGGAGCGCATGCCGCAGAGGTGTGCCGCGCGCGCCGGTCTGCAGGTGCGCGCTGGCCGGCCCCGGGCGCCCGAGCAGTGCCAGCCAGCGCACGCTCCGCAGCCGACAGCCGGGCGGCGCACGGCGGCAGGCGCCCGGCGCGGCCGCGACCGAGCTGGCGCCCGCGGCGACCGCGTTTGAGGAGCTGGCGGCGGGCACCGCGCGCAAGTACGTCATGGTCAGCGGCAAGGGCGGCGTCGGCAAGACCAGCCTGGCTGCGTCGCTGGCCGTCAAGTTCGCGGCGGCCGGGCACAACACGCTGGTCGTGTCCACCGACCCGGCGCACTCGCTCTCCGACTCGCTCGACCAGGCGCGCCCGCCTGCCCGCCCGCTCTGGCGCGCCGGGCCGCGCGTCCCGGCGCGCCGCCCGCCCAGACGGGCTGGCCGGACTGGGGCGCGCCGGCGCAGGACGTGAGCGGCGGGGAGCCGGTGGCGGTGGAGGGCACCGAGCTGCCGCTGTGGGGCCTGGAGATCGACCCCGAGCGCGCCCGCGACGCCTTCCGCGCCTTTGCCGGCAAGGACAACGGCCAGGCGCGCGCCGCCCGGCGCCGCGCGGTGCCTTCTCTCTGGCGCCCGTGCTTGGGCGCCCAGGCAGGCGGCGGCGGCTTGCCCGCCGCCGCCCCCGCAGTGGTGCGGCGCTTGGGCACTGCAGGCAGGGTATTAGGGCCCGCCGGCCGCTGACGCGCGCGCGGCCGCCAGGGCGCCAAGGACTTTTTGGGCGGCATGGGCCTGGGCATGCTGGCGGGGCAGCTGGCCGACCTGAAGCTGGGCGAGCTGCTGGACACGCCGCCGCCCGGCCTGGACGAGGCGGTCGCCATCGCCAAGGCGCGCCGCCCGCGCGTCGGTCAGCGCAGGGGCGCGGCCGACAGCGGAGGGTGTGCTTAGGGTCAGGCCTCCCGGCGCACGGCGCGGACCGGCGCGGCCGCGGCGCGCAGGTGGTCGAGTTTGTGCGCGGGGAGAAGTACGCGCGCTTCAGCCGCATCGTGTTCGACACGGCGCCGACCGGGCACACGCTGCGCCTGCTGACCGTGCCCGACTTTGTCGAGGCCTCGCTCGGCAAGCTGATCCGGCTGCGCAAGAAGCTGGCGGCCGCCGGCGGCGCCGTGCGCGGGCTCTTTGGCGCGTCCGAGCAGCAGGACGAGGCAGTCGCCAAGCTGGAGCAGCTCAAGGTGCGCGTGGGGGCGCCAGGGGCTGTGCAGCGTCACACTGCCGGGGGCGCCGCGCACGTCGGCCGGGGCCTGTGCGGCGTTGCGCTGCTGGGGCCGCCGCCGCGTGCCCGGACCCCGCCGCGCTCTGCCCGGCGGCCGCCCTGCCGGCCGAGCCCAACCAGCGCGTGTGTGTGCCGCCAGCATTGCGACGCGCCTGGGCGCGCGCCTGAGGCCCTGCGCGGGCGCCGACGCGGCGCCGGCCGCACGCGCCCAGGAGAGCGTGGCGATGGTCCGCGAGCTGTTCCGCGACCAGGCCGCCACCGAGTTCATCATCGCGACCATCCCGACCGTGCTGGGCATCAACGAGTCCGCGCGCCTGCTGCAGGCGCTGCGCAAGGAGCGCATCCCCTGCAAGCGCATCATCGTCAACCAGGTCCGCCGCCGTGCCGCGCATCGGCGGCGCCCCCTTTGCGCGGACTCCTGCCCGGGCGCACGCGTGTCGACACGCCAGTCAGCGCCTCGGTCTGGCTTGGAGCGGCACAGAGGCTGGCCGTGCCCGCCGCCCGCGACGAGCGGGGCGGCGGCGCGGCGCGCCGGCGGCCGGCGACGGAAGCCCGACCCGGGCGCCGGCGCCGCGCAGGTGATCAGCGAATCGCTGGGCGCCGCGTTCCTGCGGCTGCGCCTGCGCGACCAGGCCAAGGCGCTGGCCATGCTGCAGGCCGCGCCCGAGCTGGCCGGCCTGCAGCAGTTGCGCGCGCCGCTGGTGGACCTGGAAGTGCGCGGCCTGCCCGCGCTGCGCTACTTTGGCGGCCTGGCCTGGCAGCCCGTCGCCGACCGCATGGCCGCCGGCGCGCGCACTCGCCCGCGCCGGCCCTGCTGCCTGAGCGTGCCGGGGGGTCGGCCAGGCCACGGGCGCCCGCCGCCGTGCACGCACTGGCGCATGGTTGGGGTCAATGCGGCCTGCTTGCTGTCTCACACGCGAATAAAAATGCAGCAGACGGCCGACCTGCACGTGAGCGAGCGCTGCGGAGCGCGCGGCTGCGTGCGCGGCCGCTGACGCCGAGCGGCGCCGCGCAGGCGAGGGCCGCAAGTACTTCATGCTGGGCGGCAAGGGCGGCGTGGGCAAGACCAGCGCGGCGGCCGCGCTGGCGGTGCAGCTGGCCGCGGCCGGGCACAACACGCTGGTCGTGTCCACCGACCCCGCGCACTCGCTCTCCGACTCCCTGGCGCTGGCGCGCCCCCGCTGCCGCAGGAACCGGGGCGCGCTGCAAGCGCAAGCCCGCGGCGCCGCGGCGACGGGCCCGCTCCTGGCGCCGGATGCGTCACGACTGCGAGCCCGTAGCGCTGGCGGCGACAGGCTCGCCGGCCGGGCCTGGCTCGCGTGCGCGGGCGCCGCTGTGCGCTGAGCGGCCCGCGCGCGGCGCGCGGCAGGATGTGGGCGGCGGGCGGCCGGTGGCGGTGGAGGGCGAGCTGCCGCTGTGGGGCATGCAGATCGATGTGGCCGCCGCGGCGGAGGAGGTGCGCGCGGTCGGCCGCGACGACGGCGCCAAGCCGCTCGACGACTTCCTGGGCAGCGTCGGCCTCGGCGCGCTCGGCGAGCAGCTCAAGGACCTGCGCCTGAGTGCGCCCGCGCCCGCGCCCGCCAAGGCCGTGCGCGCGGGGGCCGGCGCGGCAGTGTGTTCCGTCAGGTGTCAAGTCTGCGATCAGGGTCCCACTGCCCGCGCCGGGGCGGCCGAGACAGCTCGAGTCGCTTGTGCTCGCCCCGGGCGCGCCGGCGCAGCGGCCCCTCGCCAGGCGCGTGCGCGCCGGCCGGCGCGCCGGCCCTGACCCTGTCCGGGCGCGCCGCGGCCAGGCGAGCTGCTGGAGACGCTGCCGCCGGGCGTGGACGAGGCGGTGGCCATCAGCCGCGTGGTGCAGTTCATCAACTCGCCCGAGTACGCGCACTTCAGCCGCATCGTGTTCGACACGGCGCCCACCGGCCACACGCTGCGCCTGCTAACGCTCCCCGACTTCCTGGACGCGTCGCTCGGCGCGCCGCCCGGCCGAATTTAGGGTTGCAGTCCTGTCTTGGCACAGGAACGGCTGCCGCCGCCCAGCGTGCGCTGCGTGTCGCGCTCGCAGCGCAGGGCCGCGGCGGGGTGCGCGGCGGCGCTGAGGGCGCCGCCGCCGGCGCCGCAGGCAAGATCGTGCGGCTGCGGCAGAAGCTGGTGGACGCGGCGGACACCGTCAAGGGCCTGTTCGGCGTCAAGAAGCAGCAGGACTCCGCCGTGAAGCGGCTGGAGGCGCTGCAGGCGCGCACGCCCCCAGTGCTGCCAGGCCGGCTGCATGCGCGCATGCGCGCACCCGCGCCTGCCAGGCTGCTCGCGCCGCGCTGGGCTGCACAGGCGCCCGCATGGCGGGCGCGCCCGGCGTCACCGCCGCGCGCGGGCCCGCAGGCGCGCATGGAGCAGGCGCGCGCGGTGTTCCGGGACGCAGAGTCGACGGAGTTTGTGGTGGTCACCATCCCGACGGTCATGGCGGCGGCGGAGAGCGTGCGCCTGGCGGCCGCGCTGCGTGCCGAGAAGGTGCCCGTGCGCGCGCTGCTCGTCAACCAGGCGCGCCCGGCGCGGCTTGGCGGGCGGCTGTGCGCCGCGCTGGGACAGTGCACCGCCTGGAGCCGGGCATCTGACGCGGGGACGGCCGGCGCTGCCTGCGGAGCGTGCGAGCGAGGGTACCGGGCACCGGGCGCCCGGCATTTGTCTACACAGGGCCCTACACGCAGCTGCGGCGGCACTGAACCCTACCCTGCCCGCGGCGCAGGTGATCCAGGAGAGCGCAACGCAGAGCTTCCTGGCGCAGCGGCGGCGCGACCAGCAGCGCGCGCTGCAGCTGCTGCGCGAGGACCCCGGCCTCAGGCGCGCGCCCGCGCCCGCGCGCGCCCCGCGCGCCAGCGCGGCCGGCACGCCGCCGCGCCTGTGCCCGCCTGCGCGTCGTTTGCGGCGCTGGCCTCCGCGCGGGGAGGCATAGGGGAGCAGCTGACGCCGGGCTGCGCGCGCGGCGGCAGGGAGCTGCAGCTGACGGAGGCGCCGCTGGTGGACCTGGAAGTGCGCGGCGTGCCCGCGCTGCAGTACTTTGGCAACCAGGTCTGGCAGTGAGGCGGCAGGCTGTAAGCGGACGCGGGAGCATGCTGCACCATGCTCTGCATGACGCACCTCACTCTGAGGCGGCACTCACCTGGTGGGAGACCAGCCTCCAGGTGAGATGGTGCCATGGCAACGCCCTACCAGGGTCCAGCAGAGCTCTTCCATAGCACCGGCCTCCTCGCCTGCAGTGAGTCTCCTCACTCAGCCCCAAGCGATTGCCTCCGATCCCAGCCTGGCCTGCAGAGGGCACGCAGTGCTGTGCGCTCGGCGCTGCGGCTCAACACCCACAAGCCACCAAGTGGAGGCAAGCTCCTGGGCTGCTGGCACACCCCCTCCTGAAGGCTGGCCAGGCGCCTGCCGCCTGCAGCTCTGGACAGGGCGCCGCGCCCCGCGATGGAGGGGCCGCAGCCCGGCGTCGCCTACCCGGTCACGCTCGGCGGCACGTTCCAGCGCGGGGCCGACGCGTGCTCCTTCTGCCTGCTGCGCTACGACTTTAAGCCCGCGTCCGCGGGCACCTTCCAGAGCGGCCGCCTGGAGCTGGACCCTGCCACGAGCCGGGTGCGGGAGGGCTGCCGGCAGCGCTCCGTCATTGGCCTCTGCCCGCGCACGCTCTGTGGTCTGCAGCTCCCCGTCTCGCCTGCAGGGCACGGTGGAGCTGCCGGACAGCAGCACGGGGCAGTCCGACCTGGTGTTCCACGGCCGCCACGAGCGCAGCCGCGACGAGTGCATGGACGTCATCGCGCTGTTCGACGAGGCGACCGGCGCCTGGCAGTTTGAGGTAGTGGACAGCGTCGTGAAGACGCTCAAGGCCACGCACCGGCGCGCGCCCGCCCGCGCTGCGGCGCCCGCGCCCATCCACAGCACCATGGGCAGCCCGCCGACGCGGCATTGCGTGCGGCAGGCGGCCGCAGGAGGAGCGCGCGGCCGCGGGGAGCGGCGCGGAGGACGCGGCGGGCGCGGGGTCCAGCCCGAGCGCCGCCGAGCCCGCGGCGACGCAGGTGCGGGCCGCCCGCTGCGCTGGGCGTGTGCGGCCCATCCAGTCGGGCGCAGCGCGACGCGGGGACGCGGCAGCGGGCGGGCAGCGGGTCTGGGGGCAGGCGCGCCTGGCCGGGGCGCAGGCGCGGCGCAAAGCACAGCAGGCGCCGCGCTGTGCCAGGCTGTCCCTGGCCGCGCCTGGGCGGCCCCTGGGCGGTCGCTGGGCCTGCCTCAGGCTGCTGCGCCGCTGCGCAGTCCGGCGCCGCCGACGAGGCCATGGCGGAGGGCGCGCTCGACGCCGCGGAGTCCGACGACGAGATGGCGCGCGCGCTGGAAGCCGACATGGAGGGCGGGGACGCCGACGGCGCCGACCCGCCTGCGGCACCCGCCGCCGAGCCCGGCGCCGCGCCCCGCGCCGCGCCTGCGGCGGCGCCCGCCGCGCCGCCCGCCGCCGAGCCGGGAGCGCCCCCGCACGCGGTGCGCCCGCCGAGCGTGCTGGGCCTCTGGCGAGTGCTCTTCTCCAGGAAGCGGCGCCGTAACAGCATCCTGGGGCCGGGCAGGTGCAGGCCGCGCCGGCGCCGGCGGCGGCGCTGGGCGCGGGCCCGCAGACCGCGCTGGAGCGCGAGTTCTTTGCGAGCGCGGCCGCGTCGTCGTCCTCGTCGTCCAGCTCGTCCTCCTCGTCCTCCTCCGACGACGAGGACCTCAACCGCTGCTCCGACGACGACTCCAACGCGGACGCGGGCCACTTCTGATGGCCTGCATGCGCGGCGGCGGTGTCTGTGCGCTGCGCAGACCCTGCCTGCTTGCCCAGCACAGCCAGGGTGCTGTGCAGCCTCTTTCAGTGCTCAGAGACTTCCTTCCTTCCTCCAGTGTGCTGGTGGCACTCCAGGTAGCATGGGCAGTCGTAGACTAGGGGCAGGCGCAGGGCAGGCTAGGAGCAGGTAGACCAGTTGGGCTCGAGGCGAGTCGTGACCTGTGCAGCGCCTGTTGGAACGGGGCTCGGCTGTTGAAAACGCACCAAGCTGTAAGCCGGCGGTAGCACAGCAACAGAGCAACACAGCGCAGCCCGAGCATGCGGCACAGGCTCGCAACAGTCGCAACATGCAACCTCGACCAGTGGGCGCTCGACTTTGATGGCAACCTCGCCCGCATCGTTGCCTCCATCGAGGAGGCCAAGCGGCGGGGCGCGCGGTACCGGGTCGGGTGCGCCGCTGCGTTCACGCTGGCCGGCGCGCCGGTGACATTGATTGGCCAGCCATGGACATGGAGTGGGAGTATGCATCATTAGGATAGTATACACACACTGCATAGTTCCGTGTTGGCATCAGCAGCCTCGCCTGTCGCCGCAAGCATGCCGAGCCAAGGGAGCGCGTCCCGGAGGAGCATGCGCGCCGGCGCGGCGCCCAGGCCGGAGCTGGAGGTGCCCGGCTACGGCTGCGAGGACCACTTCCAGGAGCTGGACACCATCCAGCACAGCTGGGAGGCCCTGGCGGAGCTGCTGGCCGGCGGCGCGACGCGCGGCATCCTGTGCGACGTGGGCGTGCCGGTCATCCACTGCGGCGTGCGCTACAATTGCCGCGCGTACCTGCTCGACGGCCGCGTGCTGCTGCTGCGGCCCAAGCTGTCGCTGGCCGACGACGGCAACTACCGGCGCGCCCCGCCGGCCCCGGCCGCCCGCCGACGCGGGCCGCCCGCGGCCGGCCGCCGCGCCGGCGGGGCCTGACGCCGGGCCGGCGCGCAGCGAGACGCGCTACTTTGCGACCTGGAAGCGGCCGCGCGAGGTGGAGGAGCATGACCTCCCGCAGGCGGTGCGCGAAGCGACCGGCCAGGCGCGCTGCCCGCTCGGCGACGCGGCGCTGCGCTGCGCGGACGCGGTGCTGGCGGCGGAGACGTGCGAGGAGCTGTTCACGCCGGCCTCGCCGCACATCGGCCTGGCGCTGTCGGGCGTGGAGCTGGTCGGCAACGGCAGCGGCAGCCACCACCAGGCGCGCCCCCTGCTCGGGCGCGAGCGGGGTTGCTGTCGCGGCGCGCACGCACGCGGCGAACGCCCTGCCCGGGCGCCCGGCGATGCTCGGGCGCGGGCGGGGGGCGCCCGCCCGGTGGCGCGGTTGGAGGGGCGCTCCCGCGCCCCGTCCGCCGCGGGTCCGGCCCGCCTGACCCGGCATGCGTTATACGCGCCCCCGCCCCCGACGCCGCCCTGACGGCGCGGCCGCGGGCGTGCAGCTGCGCAAGCTGCACCAGCGCCTGGACCTCATGCGCAGCGCGACCGCCAAGGCGGGCGGCGTGTACCTGTACGCCAACCAGCGCGGCTGCGACGGCGGCCGCCTGTACTACGACGGCTGCGCCTGCATCGCCGTCAACGGCGCCTTTGTCGCGCAGGCGCGCGCGGCGCCCCGCTCGGCGCGGCGGCGCGCCCAGACGGCCGGGCCCTGCGCGACGGGCGGCCGGCGCGCGTGCATGCGGCGCAGGCGCTCGCCGCTTGCATAACCATTCTCGAGCTGCGGCGAGCCGGGTCGCGGGCGCGGGGGCCGGCAGGGCGCGCAGTTTGGCGTGGCGGAGGTGGAGGTGGTCAGCGCGACGGTGGACCTGGACGAGGTGGTGTCCTACCGCGGCGCCGTCGCCAGCCTGCAGCAGCAGGTGCGCCCGCGCGCGCCTGGCTCGCCTAGCCCGCGGGCGTCGGACCTGCGCAGCGCCCGCGCCTGGCGCCGGGGCGCGGGGCCGGGCCCGAGGCCGGTTCTGACCGGCGCGGCGCGCGGCGCGCGCCAGGCGTCCGCGGCGCCGCGCATGCCGCTGGTGGACGTCGACTTCCGGCTGTGCCATGGCGCCGAGGAGCCCGTGCTCGCCAGCCCGGCCATCGAGCCGCGCATCCACGACCCGGAGGAGGAGATCGCGCTGGGTGCGGCGCCCCCGGCCGCCCGGCCCGCCCATGCGAGGGCCGCTGCGGCGCGCGCCGGCCGCGCGCATGCGCGCCGCCGCGCGGCCGCGGCCGGGCGGGCGGTGACGGCGCGCCGGCGCGCCGCAGGCCCGGCCTGCTGGCTGTGGGACTACCTACGGCGCTCGGGCGCGGGCGGCTTCCTGCTGCCGCTCAGCGGCGGCGCCGACTCGGCCGCCGTGGCCGCCATCGTGGCCAGCATGTGCCGCCTGGCCGTGGACGCCGCGCAGGCGCGCGGCCTGGTGGGCGGCGCGGCGCGTGAGGGGGCTGGGCGCGGCGGCGCGCCCACGAGCTCTGGCGCGCAGCGCGGCTGGCCGGGGCCTGACGCCGATGCCGCGTCGCTGCGCAGCTGCCCCGCTGCCCCACTGGCGCGTGTGAGTGCATGCGGTGCTGACGTGAGCATCACCCTGATCGGCGGCAGGCGGGCGACGAGCGCGCGGCCGCGGACGTCCGGCGCGTGGGCCGCTACGGCGACGCGGGCGAGCTGCCCAGCGCGCACGCGCTGGCCGGCCGCCTGCTGGCCACCGTCTACATGGGCACCGCCAACAGCAGCGAGGCCACGCGCGCGCGCGCGGCCGCGCTCGCTGAGCAGGCGCGCCCGCCCGGCCCGCGGCGCGCAGCCGGCCCCAGGCCGCCCAGGCCGCCGACCAGGCTTGGCGCCCGCCTGAGCAACGACCTGTCGACGGCCGGGGGGCTGTCCCCGCGCTTGACCCCGCACGCGAGCCGGCGGCCGACCCCACCCCACCCCGCCCCGCCGCAGGTGGGCGCGGACCACCTGGACGTGCGCATGGACAGCGCGGTGGACGCGCTGGCCGCCCTCTTCGCGACCATCACTGGCCGCACGCCCCGCTTCAGGGTGCGCGGCCCCAGCTGGCTCCAGACCGCGGGCCTTTGCACGGCTGCGCCCGCCTCGCCTGCCCGGCGCGCAGGCAAGGGCACTCCTGTGCGGCTCAAGCTGGCACGCCAATCTTGCCGCGCCGCCTGCGCGAGCCCGCGCGCGCGCCGCGCCGCAGGCGGACGGCGGCAGCGGCGCGGAGAACCTGGCGCTGCAGAACATCCAGGCGCGCCTGCGCATGGTCCTCGCCTTTTTGCTGGCCGCGCTGCTGCCCTGGGTGCGCGGCCGGGCGGGCTTCCTGCTGGTGCTGGGCACGGCCAACGTGGACGAGTGCCTGCGCGGCTACCTGACCAAGTACGACTGCTCCTCCGCCGACCTCAACCCCATCGGCGCCATCTCCAAGCTGGACCTGCGCCGCTTCCTGGCCTGGGCGGCGGCGCACCTGGGCCTGCCCGCGCTGGCCGCCATCAACGCCGCGCCGCCCAGCGCCGAGCTGGAGCCGGTGCGCCCGGGCGTGCCCGCGCAGGCGCGGCCCGGCCCGCATGCACCCCCTGACACTGACGCATATTGCTAGAGCGATGGAGCGGGGTGGAGCGGCCGCGCGCGGGCGGCGCAGGTGGACGAGGTCGACATGGGCTTCACGTACGCGGAGCTGAGCCTGTTTGGGCGCCTGCGCAAGGTGGCGCGCTGCGGGCCCGTGTCCATGTTCCACCAGCTGCTGGCGCTCTGGCGCGACAGGCGCGCCCCCCGGCCGCCGCCCCCGTCGCGGCCCGCCCGGCCGCGCGCATGCGGCCTGCGCAGCGGCCTGGGCGGCTGCCCGCCCGCGCGCCGCGCGGACCAGCAGGCCCGCCCAGGCGCTGTGGTCCAACCTGCCAAGGGCGCGGCACGGCGCGCGCGGGCCAGGTCACCCGCGCTGGTCGCCGCGCGCGTGAAGGCGTTCTTCCGCTTCTACGCGCTCAACCGGCACAAGGCGACCACGCTCACGCCCGCGTACCATGCGGAGAGCTACTCGCCGGACGACCACCGCTTCGACCACCGCCCCTTCCTGTACAACACGGCCTGGCCCTGGCAGTTCCGGCGCCTGGACGCGCTGGCGCGCCAGCTGGAGGCGCAGCGGCCGGCGCTGCCCGCCGCCCCCGCCCGCCTCGCCGACCCCTCCCAGGTCGGCTGACGCGCCCGGCCGGCGCGCCGGCCTGCCTGCCGGGCGGGGGCTGGTCCCGGCCGGCGGGCGGGCGGGGCTGTCTTGGTGCAGCTCGGGGCGCGGCAGGGCTCGGGGAGCGTGCGCGGACTTGTCGGACGCGTTACATGCCGCATGTAAGCAAGCGCACACACTCGAGCACAGCACACACGGGCCACAGCGAGAACCGGTGGCAGGATGTGAGACTGCAGGCATCCGTTCATGCCCCCAAGGCTCACTTGCGCATCTGCCACATCGCGCTGTTGGCGGCCGGGTTGGGCGGCGGCGTGGGCGTGCCGCCCAGCCCAAAGCCGCCCGGGCTGCCAAAGCCGGCAAAGCCGCCGCCGCCCTGCGCCGCAGCGCCAAACCCGCCGCCGCCCTGCGCCGCCGCGCCAAACCCGCCGCCGCCCTGCGCCGCGGCGCCAAACCCGCCGCCGCCCTGCGCCGCCGCGCCAAACGCGCCCCCGCCCTGCGCCGCCGCGCCAAACCCTCCGCCGCCCTGCGCCGCGGCGCCAAACCCGCCGCCGACCTGCGCGGCCTGCCCGAAAGGCGACCCACCAGACCCCCGGCCAAAAGCCGCAAACCCGCCGCCGCCGCCGCTGCCACCGCCGCTTCCAAAGCTCCCAAATGTCTGCGCGGGCGGGCTGGGCGCAGCCGGCGGCGCGCCAAAGCCAGGTGTGGCCGGCGTGCCAAAGCCTGGCGTGGCCGGCGCGCCAAAGCCGGGCGTGGCGGGCTGGCCGAAGCCCGACCGCGCCGGCTGCCCAAAGCCTGGTCGCGCACGGCGCGCACGTGAGCAGCGCGTGCGGGCATTTGATCGCGTCATGTCCAGGAAGAGCACACAGCGGGCGAGCAGGATTTGAGTGAATAAAATAAATAGCAGGCCAAAAGGCGCCACTCGTGGTCAAGTCGGCGCGCACCGGAGGCCTGGCCAAAGCCCGGTGCGGGCGCTGCCGCTCCAAACGCGGCCGGCGCAAGCGGCGCGCCGCCAAACACGCCGCCGCCGCCGAACGGCTTGCTGGCCGCAGGCGCGCCAAAGACGCCGCTGGGCGCCGGCGCAGCGCCGCCGAACAGGCCGCCCGGCGTCTGCGGCTGACCGAAGGCGGGCGCGGCGCCGGCCGCGGGCGCGCCACCAAAGCCCAGGCCGCGCCCAAACACGCTGGCGGGCGGCGCGCTGGACGGCGCGGGCGGCCCGCCCAGGCCGAAGGAGCTCATGGCTGCGCGGCGCGCGCGGGTCAGGGCGGCAGGGCGCGCAGCCGCTCTCCCTCAGACTGTTGCGGCGGCGCTGCATGCGTCACAGCAGGGAGACGGCAGGCCACTGCGGCCGGGCCGCGCACCAAAGGCGGGGCTGGCGCTGGCGGGTGGCGGCGCCGCTGCTGGGGCCTGGGGCGGCGGCGGCGCCGCAGCGCCAAACATGGGCAGCGCGGGCGCGCTCGCCGCGGCGGCGGCGGACGCTCCGGGACCCGCGCTCGCGCCGCCTGCGCCGCGCCCAGGCTCCGCTGGCTGTGCGTTCTTGGTCGAGCACACGGCGCGCATGCGCCAGGCCCGGGAGCACGCTCAGAGGCGCCACAGCTGCGGAGCATGCCCTTGCAGGCGAGCGCGCACCAAACGGTGCCGCGGCGCCGCCGAACAGGCCGGCGGCAGACGCGCCGCCGAGCGCCGGCGGCGTGAGCGCCTGCCCAAAGCCGGGTGCGGCGAACTGCGGCTGCGATGCCGGGGCACCCAGGCCCAGCGACGCGGCCGGCTGCGCGGACGCGCCCGCCGCAAACGCAGGCGGCCACGCCGGCGCCGCCGGCGCGGGCGTCGGCACTGGCGGCGGCGGCGCCGCGCTCGCGGCTGCCGCCAACCCAGACGCGGGCGGCGCTGCTGCGGGCCACGCCGGCGCGGGCGAGGCCGCCGCTGCCGGCGCCGCCGGGCCGGTCGTCTGGCCGCCGCCCGCGGCGCCCGGGTCGCCGAACAGCGTGCGCGCGGGCGACGGCGCGCCCGCCTCGGGCGGCTTGGCGGCGGGGCCGGGCGCCGCCTTGGCCTTGGCGGCGCCCAGCGCGCGCGCGCCCCACTCGCGCGCCTGCTGCATGGCCGCGCGGCTGGGCACGGGCGGCGCCTTGGCCGCGGCGGACTTTGTGGCGGCGGGCGCGGCGGCGGGTGTTGGCGCTGCAGGCCCCGCGGCCGGCGCAGGGCGCGGCTTGGGCTGCGGCGCTGGCGCGGTGGGCCGTGGCCGAGGCGCCGCAGCCGGGCTGGCGGGCGCCTCGGCCGCCTGCGGCGCGGGCGAGAGGCGATGCAGCATGCAACCAGGCAATCGCACCCCGTCCTGTGCGCAGGCCGTCATGACAGTGCCTGCACAAACCAGGCTGCACTGCGGACCAATGGAGGAGGAGTCGCGCCTGCGCAGGCTTCGGGCCGGGCGCGGGCGCGGCGCCGGTGCCGGACGCCGCCATCGAGGAGGACCCCGCACCCTCCAGGCCGCCCGCGCGCGCCTCGCCCGCGCGCGCCGCGCGGCCGGGCGCGGCCGCTGCGGGGGCCGGCGCGGCCTGCCGGCCGCGAGGCGCGGCAGCGTCACGAGCGCCGCCGCATCTGTGTCAGCCATGGTCTGGCGCACGAGAGCGACGCACAGGAGCAGAGCTGGCAGGGGGGCAGCCTCGCCCGCACCTCCGCCTGCGGGGGCGCCCCGCGCGTGACCAGCCGGCGACGCGGCGGCGGCGGCGGCGACGCCGCGGCGCCGGGCGCGGACGCCTGCGAGGAGCCCTCCGACGCGGAGCGCTCGGCGGGCGCGTTGCGCGGGCCGTCGGCGTCCGCGCGCGCGCGCGCGCCCTCCCGCTGCTGCCGCCGGGCCTCCCTCAGCGGACAGGTTTGCTGAAACGCCCGCACCAGCGCTCCGGGCCGCACCTGGGCGCGGCCCTTTGGCGACGCCATGGCCGCGGACGTGGCAGACGCGTCCTCGCCGTTGTCCAGGTGCGGCCGCTTCTGTACGACAGGCGCAGCAGCGGGCGCGGCGGCGGTCGCGGCAGCCTTCGGGCGGCTCCACAGGTTGCCAAAGGCGCCTGCCAGGGGTGCCGCCCTTTGGCGGCAACACACACAGCATGCGACAGCGGCAGCGTGTGCCTGCGCAATCACCCACGCCCGCGCCCGCACGCACGCACGCAGCCTCGCGAACTTGCAGGCGCGGCGGCGGCGGCCAGGCGCACCTGCGGCGGGCCATGCCGGCGTCGCAGCCGCTGCGCCAGCGGGCCCGGCAGCTTGGACGTCGCCGGCCGCTGGGCCGCGCCCGAGCGCTCCGCTCGCCGCCCTGGCCAGCGCCGGCGCTGGCGGCGCCACGCGCTGGCGCGCCGCGTGAACGATGATGGGCGGCGCGCGCTGCACGGGCGGGCCGCTCGGCTCGGCGGGCGCGGGCGCGCCCGTCGTGCGCGTGACCCGCAGACGGCCGCTGATCGATGCCTGGCGGCCGCGGCGACAGGCGTGAGCGCGGGGTTGCTCGTGGGAGGCAAGGCGCGGCACGGCCAGCAGGGTGGCGCCAGCGCAGGACCAGACGCGTCCGGCAAGCACGCTGGTCATACTGGCGCCTGCCAGGCACAGCCATGGCGCGGGGGGCACCTTTGAGAGCACCAGGCTGCGCAGGTGTGGCGCGCCGGCCGACGTCCACACGCTCTGCGCGTCGCCGCTATCGGGCGCCGCCGCTGCGGGCGCTGCCGGCCACTCCGGGCGCAGCGCTGTGCCGGGGCTCCTGCGCGTCGAGTGCCAGCCGGGCACATGCCTGCGCGCGCAGCCGCCTCGCTGAGCAGGGGTGGCAGGCAAGGGACGCGCGCCCGAGTTTAGGCAGCTGAAGCGCAAGCGCATTGCCGCTCGCCGGGCCGCGCATCCGTTGCAGCGGGGCGGCGCAGGGGGATGCGCCGTTGTCGGGCGCGCCTGCTGGCAGGCTCCGCCGGCAGAGCGCCCAGCCGCGGCGGCAGCCCCGCCTCGTCCCCGTCGTCCTTGCCGCCGGCCAGGCCCATGGCCTCCATGCGCTCGCGCAGCCCCTCCAGGCGCGCCACCTGCGGGGCCGGGCCGCTCGGACAGGCACGTGCGCAGCCAGCTGGACAGGAAACAACCCGGCACGTGCACCCTGCCATGCCCACTTGCCGCACATTCCGATAGAGCCCACAGCGGGGCGGCGCGGGCGGGGCGCGCGCGCCTGGGCGCGCGCGACGGCGGCCTGCGCGTTGACGGCGCTGTAGAGCTGCAGCGAGGTGGCGCGCTGCGGCGGCGTCTGCAGCGCCGCGCGCTCCGCGCGCGCCTGCGCGCGCGCGCGGCTGCGTGGCCGGCGTGCGCAGCTGCGCATGCTTCACAAGACAGGGGCGCCCGGGCCCTTGGCAGGCGCGCTGCGGGGCCTGCGTGCAGCGGGGGCGCGGGTGGGCCGCCGCACCTGCAGGCAGTCGAGCAGGTCGGCGACCTGGCGGCGCAGCGCCGCGCAGTCGGCCTCGGCGCGCGTCGCCGCAGCCGCCAGGCCGGGCTCCAGCGGGCCCGCGCCCGCGGTGGTCGCCGCGTCGGCGCCGCGGAAGCGCAGCAGCGCGTGCGCGCGCAGCCGGTCCTCCTGCGCGCGGGCGCCCGGGTGACGCCCGGGCGCGCTGCTGCGCGGCGCGGTCCTGGGGGTGGGCGCGGCGCGGCGCGCACCCGGCAGCCCTGCTGCAGCGCGGCAAAGCGGCGGCGCGCGTCGGCCAGGCCCGCCGCGAGCGCGCCCGCGCGGACGGCCAGCGCGGCCGTGCGCCGGCAGGTGCCCAGCGCGTGGCCGGCGGCCGTCTGCGGCGGCGGCGCGCCGCCGTCGGCGCCGGGCGCGCCCAGCGCGGCGCGCATGCCCCGCCCGAAGCCTGCCTCCATGCGGCGCGTCTCGCCCAGCGAGCGCAGGAAGTCTGCCTCCATGGCGGCCACCTCCGCGCCCGCGCCTGCGCGCCCGGCCGCGGCGCTGGGCGAGCCGGCCACGGTCGAGCTGCACGCTCGCTGGCGCGCGGCGGAAGGGCTCACCGATGCGCAGGCTGCAGGCGCGGGAGGGGGCCCGGGCGCGCGCCTTGGAGCTGCGGCTGCGGCTCGTCGTTCGCGGCGGCCTGCGCCGGGTCGGCCGCCGGGCGCACGCTCGGCAGCGGCGCCGGTGCGTGCGCCTGGCGCGCGCGGGGGTCCCGCGGCGCCGCGGGCCGCGAGCGCGCCTCCTGCCCCTGCCGCGCCGCAGGCTCCCGGCGTGGGGGGGCGCGCTGCAGCAGGCGCGCTTGCCGCTGGCTGGCCATGCAGCGCACGCGGCGCAGCGCACTCAGCATGCACACGCCGGCCCTGCCTGCCTGGGGGCCGCGCACCTCGTCGGGCGCGGGCGGCTCGCCGCCCTCCCGGCGCGACTGCACCTCGTCGTCGTCGTCCTCCTCGCCGCGTGCGGCCGGGCCCGGGCGCGCGCCGCGCCGCCCCACTGCGTCTGGCGCGCCGGCGGCGCTGCCGGCCGCCCCCGCCTCCTCCCGGTCCTCCTGCTCCGCCTCGTCCTCCTCGTCCTCCTCCGCGGCAGCGCGTCCGCGCCCGCCCGGCGGAGTGCCCGCCGCGCTCTCGCCCGCGCCCTCGTCCTCCGCGGGCGCCTGCCCGCCCGGCGCGGCGCCCGGCGCGCTCTCGCCCGCGCCCTCGCCCTCGTCGTCCAGCTCGTCGTCGGACGGCAGCGCCGCGGCGGCCGCCTGCGCCACGGCCTCCTCCACCGGCCCCGCGCGCGGCGGCCCCGCGCCGCGCCCCCGCGCCATGGCGCCTGCGGCGCCCGGCGCGCTCTCGCCCTGGCTGCTGCCGCTGCGCTCCGCGCCACCGGCGGCGTGCGCGGCCTCCGCGCGGCCCGCTGCGGCCTCGCCGCCGTCGTCGTCGTCAAACTCGTCGTCCGATGGCAGCGCGGTGCCGGCGGCCGCTGCCGCCGCCGCATCCGCCCCGGCCGGCGCGGGCCGCCGCTCCTCGGGCGCCCGGGCGGGGCCGGCGGCGGTGGCGGGCGCTGACCCGAGCGCGGCGGCCGCCGGCAGCGGGGGCGCGCCGGCGGGCAGCGGCAGCGCGGGCGCCACCGCGTCGCCGGGGCGGTCCTGCCGCGCCAGGCTGAACAGGCGCAGCCGCGCGTCCGAGGTCGCCACCAGCAGCAGCGGCGCGGGCCCCAGCGGGCCGCCCTCTGGGTCTGGGTTGGGCACGGGCAGGTCGGTGAGCGTCAGGTCAACCGCCAGGCCGAGCACGTAGTTATCGGCGTCGCCGGGCGCGTACGGGATGCGGATGGCCGCCCACTCCTCCGCCACGTCCAGGCCGCGCGGCGGCCCCGCGCCCGCCTCTGCGCCCGCGCCGCGCCCGCCTCAGCTCGAGCGCGTTGCGCGGACGCGCAGGCGCCCGCGCGCCGCGCTGCGGTCGCGTGGCGCGGCCCGCACAGCGACCAGGGCACGCCGCAGCCGCGTCCTTGACGCGGCCGCGCACCGTACAGCTTGACGTGCTCGTCGTTGGCCTTGCGATGCGCGGCGACGAGCGCGCCCCAGGCCGGCACGCGCGCCAGGGTCAGGCACGGCCCCGCGCCCGGCGGCGCGGCCTCCGGCACCGTGCGCGTTGCGAAGAACTCGGCGATCTGCAGGCCCGCGGGCGGCCGGCCGCGCTCCCAGGCGGCCCACTCCAGCACCGCCAGCGGTGACGCGTCCTGCGCGGCGCGGCCCGTGAGAAAGATGATGTGGAAGAGGGATTCTTTCTGATGGCTGGCGCGCTCCGCGTCCTGCCACGCTCGGCTTGCCAGTCTCAGGAGGGGCATGGCAGCATGTACAGGCCGCCGGCGCGCCTGCTCGTCCTGCGCGCCGTCGGCCGCCTGCGCGTACACGCGGCTGGCCACCAGCAGCGCGGACGGCCCCGCCCAGGCCAGCGCGTCCACCGCCAGCTCCAGCGCCTCTGGGCCCTCTGCCGCCTGCAGCTCCTGCCGGCGGCAGCGGAGCGGTCCGCGGTCGGGGCGCGGCGCGCTGTGGCAGGTCACGCGCCAGGACAGGGTGCAGCAAACGTTCATCGGGCGCGAGGCCGGGCGCCGCGAGCGGCGAAGGGTGCGCAGGTGCGATGTCCATGCCGCAAGCCTGGCAGGCAGGCGGCCGCCGCGGCCGCGGGCGGCACCCCGGACATGATCCGCGTGGTGAAGCCGCCGTACTGGCCGCGGCCGCTGGCGAGCTCGCGCACGGTGACGCCCTCGCGCCGCGCAAAGGCCAGCAGCGCGCCGTCGTCCGACCAGGCCGCCGCGGCGACCTCCGCCTCCGCCGCCTCCAGCGGCGCGCCCAGGGCGCCCAGCAGCAGCGCGCCGCCGGCGGTCACCACGGCGCACTCCGGCGGCGCGGCCGCCCGCTCGCCGGCCGGGCGCCACGCAAACTGCGCCGCGGGCCCCGCGGTCGGCGCCGCACGCGCGGGGAGCTGCGGGACCGGCCACGCCCGAGGAGGTTGGCCGCGGAGCGCCCGGCGCGGCTGGCAGCGCTCACACTCGGGGATGCGCTGGCCGGCGCGGCGAAGGGGCGCGCCTGCCTGAGTGCGGCGCCCTCGGGCAGGCGCCACGTCGCCAGCGGCTCGGGCGCCTGGCCGGCGACCAGCGCGTGCAGGAGGTGCACGTGCACGGCGCCGCCGCGCGCGACGGCCAGCAGGCGCGCGTCGGGCGAGAGCGCCACGGCCTCGGCGGGCGGCAGAGTGCAGGCGCACACGCCGTGGCTCACAGGCTCGAGGTCCCTGCGAGCGCGCCGATGCGTGGGCATCGGCGCGCGCCACGGCTCTGCCGAGCGCGCCTTGGTCGGCGCGCAAGCGCGCACCTGCCCTCCTCGCTCTTCACCGCCGCCTTGACCAGCTCGCTCGTCCGGGCGATGTGCACGCCTGCCGCTGGCAGACGCCCTGATGAGATGCCTGTCTCCAGGCATCGGGCGCCCGGCCGCCACGCCAGCGCACCTTTGCCGTCGGCGTACACGGTGATGCCGTGCCTGGCGGCCGCCGCCAGGACCTGGCACGAGCCTGCATCGCCCGCGCCGGGCGCACATGCGCCCGCCGGCGCGAAGCACACCTCGCCCACGCGCTGGTAGACGTAGCTGCTGGCCGAGTCTGTGTCGGCGTCACGCAGGGACTCCACGGACACATACACGTCGCCCATGGCCGTGCTGCTAGGCCGTGCCGTGCGCGGCGCCTGTCCTTGCGGCGCTGCGGTTTGTCATTGTAAAGTGCACTGGCGTCGCTTACAGCTGTGCGCTCTGTTCTTGCGCCTGTTCTGCTACCTGCTGCTTCTCTCTGCCAGGTGAGCAGCAGGTCAGCAGACCACTCGCCGCATGCAGTCCTTACATTGGCCCCTGACATTGCCCTGCCTGCACATCAACACGTTCACTGCAACTATGTCTCTACCGCTCTAGGCGTCCCTGCCGCTATCAGACACAACATCGCTCAGTACAAGGCCGCCCGCGCGCCCTGGACCAGCAGCGCGAGCGCGCCGGCGGCCAGCCCCAGCCCGAGCGCGCCGACCAGCTGCCAGTTGCGCCGGACCGCGCGCTGGCTCAGCCCCGCATCCGACAGCGCCTCGTACAGGTACAGCGGAGTGCTCGCCAGGCCCAGGCGCACGAGAACGAGGCCGGCCACCGTGCTGAGCGCGTTGAGCGCGCGCACGTACGCGCGCAGCGCCGCGCTGCCGTAGCGCCGCCGCGTGTTGGCCGCGCAGGCCTGCATGAACTCCAGGTCCTGCAGCGCGTGCGCGTCCGGCAGGCGCGCCGCCGTGAAGGCGGCCGCGGCCTGCGCGCGGGCGGGGCCGCGCCGCATCGCGCCCTGTGGGCGTGCAGGATGCGCGGGAGCGCGGCGCTCGCAGGCCGCACCTGCTGCGGCGTGCTCGTGCGGTCCAGCACGGCGTCCAGCACCGCGCAGCTCTCGAGCGCAGTGTTGCAGCCCTGCGGCGCAGGCGTAAGTTGCCACGCTGCAACCCGGACTCAACACGCAGCAGCAGGGCGCGGCAGGCGAGCATGCAAGTGTAACGATTTCCAGTCGATACACTTTGGGCACCTCAGGGGCGCTGCTGCTTGGCAGGGACCGTGGCCGGAGGGGCGCAGGAGGCGCGGCGACGCGCCTGGCCGAGCGTGGACGTGACGGCGTGCGCGCTGTCGCCCAGCAGGATCGCGCGCCCGCTGTGGAACTTGGAGCACTGCGCGCGCGCGGCGCCGCCGTCCGGGTGGCAAGCTGCGGGGTAGAAGAGGTGCGCATGCACAGGGGGGCATGCGGGCGCAGGCAGGCCGGCCTGTCCATGTGCGCATGCAGACAAGGCACCATGCACGTCCGCGCGCCTGGCAGATGTGCCCGAACGCGCTGACCGCCTGGCTGCCCGAGCACGTCTGCGCCGCGACCTCGTGCCGGAAGGCCCCCGGCAGCTGCGGGAAGGCCGACGCCAGCAGCGCCTCCTGCTGCGCCTGCTCCAGGTTGCTGGGCTGCACCAGCATGCCTGGCGCGCGCGGCCGGCCGGGCCTCAGCCGGCTGCTGCTGCGGTGCGGCCGCCGCCGCCGGGACGCCCTGCACGCATGGACTGCGCCCTCCGACAGCGCGCGTGGGGCGCGCGCGCCTGACACGCGGCCCTGCTCGTCGCGCCACATGGTGGAGCTCGCGCGGCCGGCCTTGGTGGCGTCGGAGATCATGTACAGCCACTGCCGCGGCGCGTGCTCGGCCGGGATCTGCGGCGGCGCGTCCACGCCGTGGAATGTGAGGTAGCCGCTCTTCTCCGGCCGGAAGCGCACCGCCACGCGCAGCTCCGGGTCGGCCGCCTGCGCGGCGCTGCGCGCGCTGAGGCCGGGTCCGGCACGGCGTCGGCGCACCCCGGCGGCCGCCGCAGCAGCGCCGCCGCGGCAGCGCGCCTGCAGCAGGCCGCGGGCGGTGCTGTTGGCGCCGTCGGCGGCAACCAGCAGGTCGTACGGCGCCTCGGCGCGCCCGTCGGGGCCGTCCAGCACGGCGGTGCTGCTCGCCGCGTCGATCTCCCGCAGGCTGTGGCCAAAGTGGAAGCTGATGGCGGGCACCTCTGACGCGACGTCCACCAGGTCCGCCGCGAGCCCCACGCGGTGCACCTGGGCGCCGCCGCGGGGCGTCAGCGCCCGCGCGTGCGGCGGGCCCTCGCCGCCTGCGAGCGAGCGACCGCCAGAGCGCGGCGCGCCCGCGGGCCCGGCGCCGGCGACAGCGCGCCCGGGCTCGCACCAGGTATGAGGAGCGCGGCCGCACAAAGGTCTTGCCGCTGGCGAGCGACACGATGCCCTGCACGGTCGGCGAGCCCTCCGAGCAGCACGCCGGCTCCGCGCCCGCGGCCTCCAGCGCGCGCCGCGAGCGCTGCGACAGCATCATCTGGGCGCGCGGCCGGGCCCCCGCTCGCTTACCGTGCGCGGGGCAGCCTCAGGGCACGGGCCCTGTGCCGCAGGGGCCGGGCGGCGCACTGGGTAGCTGTGCAGCGACGCAGCCAGGCGGTCGGCGGGCCGCTCGCGCTTCTCGTACACGTCGACAGCCATGCCCCGCCGCGCCAGGAGCTGCCGCCCCGCATGCCTACAGGTTACGGCAGCCTCTACCGAAAGCACGACGCGCCGTTCAGATTGCACACAGCACAAGGCCTGGTGCGGCCATGTATGTCCCCGGCCGCGCGCGCACCATCGCCGCTGTCGAGCCCGCGGGCCCTGCGCCGACCACGACGGCGTGCAGGCCCTCCCAAGGATTTGTCCGCGCAGCATCCGCATGCTGCACAGTGAGCGCGCTGAGCACGCGCGCATGCCTGCGGGGCCGGCTCTGCTTGGCAGCGCCGTGCCGGTGCGCAAAGCACTGCCCGTGTATGCTGAGGAGCGCCATCTTGTGTATAGTGAGAAACCGGTGGCAGAGCGCACCAGGGAGCGCAAGGCCACGCAGGGCCTCAGCAAGGGAGGCACCTCGGCGCAGGGGGTTACATGCAGACCTTCCCATCACAGCGAGGACCGCAGGCTGGGCGACAGCCTGTTGAAGCGCACCCGCTGCTTCCACGTTGGGCACTTGGCAACGCCGTGCAGGCATGGGTGTGCAAGGCTGTTGCCGACTGCGCGTGCGGCACGTGACCCATGGCTGCCCGGCACGGCTTTAATTCGGGCGTGGCGCTCGTATCTCCGCGCGCCGTCCTACAGTTGGGCACATGCGTGCGAGCAAGCTGCGTACGTTGTTTTGGCAAATGCAGGGCAAGTGACGCAGGGGGCCCGCCAGCTGAGCTCGGGTAGTCTGCGCACAAGGAGACCAGATACAGCTTTGATGCTGCCTTTCCTCACTTGAAACTGAGTGATATACCGGGGTAGGCAGTACTGGGCTGCGGCCGACCTGCGCCTCTGCTTGCAGCAGCAAGAACCAACTCTGTGCCAGCGCCGACAACCTCCTCTCGCGCCGGCCGCCGGCCACCTCTCTGCTGCTTGGTTTCTGCGCCGCTCGCCCATCCCCCTTCACTTCTGTACGGCAGTGACTGATAGGCGTTGTGTGAACAGCAAATCATATTGTTTCCACAGCTGGGGCATGAACCGTGTGCTGCGTGAACCGTGTGCTGAGCGCTCTGGTGCACTCAAACACATGCCCAGCTGCTTGCGCTGTGCGCAGCAGCAGGACCAACCTCCGAGGAGGGCGTGCTTCGGTGCTGAACTAGTCTGGCTGTCACGCCTGGACTCGAGAGAGGCAAGCGCTGCCTGGGAGACCCTCACGCCTTCCATGGCCGGTGCCCTAGAAGGCCTGCTGACCCACCGCGGAAAGGAGTGCCAGGGGAGTGCCGAACAGCCACGGCTGGAGAGGCACGGGGGCTTGCGGATCCAGTCGCGGCGGTCCTGCTGTGTTGCCGCGTAGTGCACCTGTGCCAGCGAATCCAAGTTTACATCCCTGTGACAGGGCGGCGTGCAGCGACGTGCTGCCCTGCCAGCAGTTGTGGGCGGACAGCTGGTAGCTCTGCGACCCTGCAGGCAGCTGTCTGCATGCACGCCGCCAACCAAGGCAAGTAGACATCGCTCCGGGCGCCATGGCAGAGCAGAGCTCCGGCCGCAAGGCTGAGCAGCCGCGGCCTGCGCGGGAGGTCATCCTGGGCGACGGCGCAGCCACGCTCACGTTTATGGTGATCAACTCAGTGTGGGATGAGGTGCGCGCGTGTGTCGCTACCCTGTCTTCCTGCTCACGGACGGATGACAGAGTGCAGCGGGGCTGGAAAGGCAAGCGCTGATCCCGCAAGACGTTTTGATCAAGCTTTCGGGCGCGCCGACGCAGCTTGCAGCGATGCTGGCGGTTACGACGGGCCTGGCGCTGCGCACGGCCGGCCTGATCGTGCTGATAACAGGGCTCATGCTCTACGTCCCGTGTAGTGCAGCCCTGTTTGGAGCGGGTGCGCGCCGGGGAGTTGCGCCCTTGTCTGAAAGCAGGAGCCTGAGCTGCGGGCTTGTGATAGAGTATGCCCTCCTGCGTGGTGCTGATATGGACACGGGTGCGCAGACACCTCGTTCAACCCGCTCAACAACGCGGCCTTTGCGGCGGCGGGCAAGGGCGCCTCCGCGCTGCACGTGGCGCGGATGGTGCGCGGCCACTCGCACTTGTCAAGCAGGGCATATGGTCCAGGTGCCGCAAGGCGGCCCGGGCGGGCGGCGCGCAGGCCGCCCAGGCGCTGGGCGGCGCGGTGGGCACCGCGGTCGCGCTGCGCTGGGTGCCGCGCGGCTGGCAGGGCCGCTTCCGCACGTTCGACCGCGGCCTCAAGCCGGGCGTGTCGCTGGCGGCCGGCGCGGCGTGCGAGGGCGCGCTGTCCTTCCTGATCAACCTTGTCGTGCTGTGGAGCCTGGCGACGCGGTGCGGCTGCACCCCGCGGTGCACCCGCGCGGTCAAAAGTCCTTTCTGTGTGCTGCCACAGTGTGCCTGCGGTGCACGCCGTGTGTTCATGCAAACTGAAGAGTGGGCGTGCAAGCGCCGCTGTCGGCCTGGTCCGCCAAGCAGCGCGCTGCGCAGGCGCAAGCGCCTGGGCTATGTGGCGCCGCTGGCGGCCACGGTCATAGGGGGGGTTAGGGGGCTAGGGTCAGGTTTTATAGGGTAGGGTATAGGCAGGGTAGGGTAGGTTAGGGTAGGGTAGGGTTAGGTAGGGTATAGGGTATAGGGTAGGTAGGGTATAGGGTAGGGTTAGGGTAGGGTATAGGGTATAGGGTTAGGGTAGGGTTATAGGG
>JAABUU010002326.1_pt1 | contig 27485 bp, 27 predicted proteins | sample 5559301 | NCBI WGS metagenome assembly JAABUU01 (sample SAMN10711884, study PRJNA513360) | rock metagenome | isolation source: Antarctica rocks | place: Antarctica: Victoria Land, Richard Nunatak white | reverse complement strand
GCGCCTCCACATAGACCCGCCACCAGAAAGCCTCGGCCTCCTCCGTGCCCACCCCATAGCTCGCGGGTCCCCACGCCAGGGCCGTCCGACCGCTCGTGGGGTCGGTGCGCAGGTCCGGGCCGAGCGGAGCCAGCGTGGTCACCTTCATCTCATGCCAGTCCGCCTCCTGATGCACCAGCACCCCATCCACCTCCACGGCCAGGATCGTGGTGTCCTCCGCGCGTTGGACCTCGTCCTCCGCCCACACCGGCTGGCCCTGCTGGGCGCGCCCGATCGCCGCCTGCGTCTGCGCCTCGGCCGCCGCCCCGATGCGCTCGGCCAGCCGCCGCGCCGTCTCGTCACTCAGCGTCGCGCCCAGGGCGTCCCGCACCTGCTCCGCTGCGGGCGTGAAGGTGGCCTCCACCGCGGCCCGCGCCACCACCCGCGCCAACCCCGGCGACACGTCTCCCGGACCCAGGCCCAGCGCCGCGTCCAGCGGCGCCGCGCCCTGCTTGCAGACCGCGCACCAATAATAGGCGCGGTGCAGCACGTAGTCACCCACCAGACCCACCAGCGGGCGCGGGCGCTCCCGCCGCTTCAGGGCGCCGTGACACGCCGCGCAGCGCGCCGGGCGGGGCAGCCCCTGGGCCTGCCCCGCCGCCACGCGCTCAATCAGCCCGCCCAGGATCACGCGGCCCACCTGCTGGACCCGCTGCTCCAGTGTCGCCAGGTCCGCCGTCAATAACTCCGGCACCACCGCCTCCAGCGCCTCCCCCACCAGCACCTGCATCTCCTGTATGATGGCGCTGGACAGCTCTGCTCTGTCCATGGGTATCCTCCGAGGGGCCGTTGTGGAGATGTGCTCGCATCTCCGCCCCTCGGTAGGGTACCGCCTGCAGCACAAAGGGAACTTTGCTGTGGCGCACCCTCGAGTCATCGAGTCATGGGTGCGCCACAGCAAAGTTCCCTTGTGCGGCGCGGCAGCCAACTGGCACGGCCGCTGTGCGCGTGCTGGGAACTTTCCTGTGGTGCACCCGGTCTCCAGGTCTCCAGGTCTCCAGATTCCAGAAAACTTTGGGGGAGGCCAGATACGGTACGTGCAAGGCCGACAACGCCACATGGCGCGGTGAAAAGGCCGTGACCATGCCTTCATGAGGCAGATGCAGACGTACCGACGTTGCGCCTCTGATACAGGGGGCGCCTCGTTGCGGCGCATATGCTCCCATTACAGCGACATAGATGCCACAGCTATGCCGTTTTGCGGTCTGCTCGCCACCGCGACAAGGCTGTGCTCGTGCGTCTTCGGCCAGATGCGGAAAGCCAGATGATGCACTGACGAGACAGAAAGCGGATCCTTGCAGCGCATATCCTCCCACGATGGGGGCAACGATGCCGTGGACAGGCCGTTTTGCCGCGAGTGCGCTTCTTCTAGCGTTTTGTGGGATTTAGAGCTTTGGAGTATACTTGCTTGACAATCGGCCATGGAGGATGGTACGGTGATGGAACGTTAAACTGCCGTTTACCCTTCCCTTCACTATAGATGTTCAGATAAAGAATGAGAATCCGCAGGCAGCTTCCACGCTCAGCCAACCGCCCGAATCTCTCAAACATTATCTGACAAGCTATAGATATAAATTAGGGCTGCCGATGGATGGAACAGACACGCCATGACTGTGACGCTCCGGGATGTCGCGGCTCACGCCGGGGTTTCGCTACAAACCGTTTCTAACGTGACCAACGGGCGCACCGCGCGCGTTGGCGAGGACACGCGCGCGAAGGTTCTTGCAGCGATCGCGGCACTTCAGTATCGGCCCAATGCGGCGGCGCGCCACCTACGGAAGATGCCGACCGGCGTGCTGGCGCTCGCTATCCCCGACCTGACCAATCCCTATTTCACGGAGGTCGGCCGGATGATCTTTGCGGAGGCGACCGCTCGTGGCTATACGGTCCTGCTCGACTACACCAACTGGGATCGCGAACAGGAACTGTTGGTGGCCAGAGGGATGCGTCCCCATCTCATCGACGGGTTGATCCTCGATCCCCAATGCTTGAGCAGCGAGGACTTGCGGATGGCCAGCCCACAGACGCCCATTGTGCTACTCGGTGAACGCATCTACGACAGCCCCTACGATCACGTCGTCATCGACAACGTCGCCGCTGCCCGTCTGGCGACCGAGCACCTGATCGCGCTAGGGCGGCGTCGGATCGCGGTGATCGGCCGGCAAGAGCGCCCGACCTCCCATACGCCTCAGATGCGCTTACAGGGCTACCTTGATGCGCTCGCCGACGCCGGTAGAGTGGCGGATCCGCGTCTGCAAGCGTCCGCCTCTAAGTGGCGCCGGTCGCACGGCGCCGCGGCCATGCGCGCCCTGCTCACGTTGCCGGAGCCGCCCGATGCGGTCTTTTGCTTTAGCGATATGCTGAGTATCGGCGCGATCTCCGTGCTGCACCAGGCTGGCTTGCGTATCCCTGAGGATGTCGCGGTTATCGGTTTCGACGATGTGGAGGACGCCCAGTTTACCGCGCCACCGTTGACGAGTATTGCGCCCGATAAGGCGGCGATCGGTCGTCTGGCGGTCGAGTTGCTGATCCAACGTGTCACCGGCGCCCGCGCTGGGCCACCCCAACGGTTCGATCAGGCCTTCACGCTTGTGATCCGTCAGAGTACGGTGGGGGTGGACGCGTCCTAACATGGTGATGGCCCCCACGCGGTGATAGCTTCTACGCGGTCATGGCCCCTACACGGTCACGCCTCCCGCGCACCCGCGTGTCACTTGGCCCGCATAACAGGCCGATTCTCATTCCTCGATCATGGTTCGACGCCGCATAACCGCGTGGGGGCCATCACCGTCGCAGGCATCACATGGACCCGTCTAAACGGATAGTGGCAGGCCGCAGTGGTACAGCCACGGCTGCTCGACCGCTTTTAGTATGCCTGTAGGAGGTAATTGACGTGCCACACGGTCACACACCGTTACACCCACGTCCGCAACGCGCGCGTACGGCCTGGGTCGACCTGAGCGGCGCCTGGGACTTCGCGTATGACGACGAGGGCCGCGGCCTCGATGCGCGCTGGCAGGAGCATGCGGAGGTATTCGACCTGCGGATCGAGGTCCCATTTCCCCCGGAATCACCCGCCAGTGGCATCGCCGATACCTCCTACCACCCCATCGTCTGGTATCGACGCCTGCTCGAGCGCCTGGCCCTCCGCGCCGGTCAGCGTGCGATCCTGCACTGTGGCGCCGTTGACTACCGCGCCCATGTCTGGGTCAATGGGCGGCTCGTCGCCACGCACGAGGGAGGACACACCCCCTTCAGCGCCGACATCACCGCCGCCCTCGACGACGGACAGGTGAGTGTCGTAATCCGCGCTGAGGATCCGCCGCTCGACCGGGCCATACCGCGTGGCAAGCAGGACTGGCGGCCACACCCGCATGAGGGCTGGTATAACCGTACGACCGGTATCTGGCAGCCGGTGTGGCTGGAGACGGTCGACGCCACCCACATCGTCGATATTCGCTGGACCCCCGATCTCGATCGTGGCCTGCTCGGCCTGACCGTCACGCTCCAGCGCGGCGACTCCGCGCCGGTGCAGGCGCGTGTACGCGTGTGCTTGCGCGACGACACGCTGGCCGACGTGACCGCCACTGTTAGCGGCGCCGAGTTGCGGATGGATCTGCCGCTTGACCTGAGCCGCTATGACGATGACCGCGCGGTCTTGTGGGCGCCCGCGCACCCCAACCTGCTGGACGCGACGTTGACGGTGCTGCGCAATGGCGAGCCGATCGACGAGGTCACGAGCTATGCCGGTCTACGCAGTGTCGGCGTCACGTCCGGCCGCTTCCTCCTCAATGGTCAGGCCTACTACCTGCGGATGGCGCTCGCGCAGGGCTACTGGCCCGCGTCGCACCTCGCCGCGCCCAGCGTCGAGGCCATGCGCCGTGAGGTGGAGTTGGCCAAGGAGTTGGGCTTCAACGGCATCCGTATCCACCAGAAAGTGGAGGATCCGCGTTTCCTCTACTGGTGCGACCGGCTAGGGCTGCTGGTGTGGGGAGAGATGGCCAATGCCTACGTGTTCTCGCCGTCGGCCGTGGAACGGCTCACGCGCGAGTGGCTGGAGGTGCTGGCGCGCGACTATAGCCACCCGTGTATCGTCGCCTGGGTGCCGTTTAACGAGAGCTGGGGTGTCCCCACCCTGGCGGCGAGCCCGGCGCAGCGCGCCTATGTGCGCGCCCTGTACGAGCTGACCAAGACGCTGGACCCGACGCGTCCGGTGATCGGCAACGACGGGTGGGAGCATGTCATCGGCGATCTGTTCGGCATCCATGACTACACCTTCGCGGGTGGCGACCTGCGCGACCGCTATGGCAGCGTGGCGGCGATCGAGCGCACGCTGGCCGAGGTGCAGCCGGGGCGCCGCCTAGTGGTGCTCCCGGACCACCGCTGGGCGCGCGAGCCGATCATCATCTCCGAGTTCGGCGGCGTCGGCCTACGCCCTCGGGAGGGTGAGGAGTGGTTCGGCTATGGGACCGTCGACACCACCGAGCAGTTGCTCGACAAGTACAGGGAATTGGTCGAGGCGGTCCTGTCCAGCCCCGTCGTGGCCGGCTTCTGCTACACGCAGTTAACGGACACGCTGCAAGAGATCAACGGCCTGCTGACCGCCGACCGTGAGCCGAAGGTTGATCCCGCGCGCATCCGGGCGGTGACCGGAGGGCATACCCCCGCGATGCCCTTGGATGTGGTGGAAGGCATGCGCGCCGCGGTCGAACAGCAGATGCGTTGAGGATCTACCGCCGACAACGCTGGCGCCGCGGTAGCGCCCCTTCTGAGCACTCTTTTGATGGTGCGGATCAAAGGACAAATGGGCGAGTGCAACGCACAATTCGGCATGTAGGGCTGCGGTGAAGGAGGATCGTCGCTGGTAGCCTGACGAGAATCATAGGTCAGCGAATAACGGCAGTGGCCGGAAAAGATTGGCTATTCGATGGGAGCAAAAACGACCTACGCCGCGCGTAAATTACACGCGATTCACGCGTGAGCCCGGACCATCAAAAGAGATACCGATGGCGAAGTCGTCGGAGCGGCTGCGGTAGCCGAATTGGCAGAGTTCCGCGACCCGTTTCGCTCGTCGCTTATAGCCTTGCAAGAGTCATCGCCCGAATAAGCGGAGGGCTGCTGGACTTCGCCATCGGTATCAAAAGAGTGCCAGAACCAGAACATCCGACCATGTGCTACTCCAGGTAACACGCGTCCTGGTGCGCTACCCCCGACTTTTTAGTGCCCTCCCACTATGGAGTTGCGCGGCCACGAAGCGCGGATACGCCATGTGCGCGGCGTTGTCTGCGACGTAGGCGCGTTCGCGCCACACGACCTCCGCCACGGCAGGGTTGGGTGGCACGAGCGCATCGGGGGCAGTAAGCACCGCCGGCGCGCCGTGTTCATAGAGGGCGTCCTTGAGCGGCGCGGCCCAGGCCACCAGCGCATCGGGCATGTCGAAGACGGCGCGACCGGCCTCCCACAGATGCGCGTAGGCGTGGAAGATGTCGAGGATCTCGACCACCGTGACGCCCACGCCAAAAGTGTTGATCTACCTTCAAGATTGAGAAGGCGTTGACCGCTGCTCTGGAGCAAATCAGAAGCGAGTCGTAGCGAACGTTCTAAGTTCTGACAGATCCCCCACGGCATGACGGATCGCTTGACCACGTATCTGGACCCCAATGCGCCGCCCAGGCCAGACATCGACTGGGCGGATGTGGAGGCGCGCCTCGCCGCCCTACGGGACCTCGTTCCCGAAGCGCGGGCCGCGCTTGGCTTGGTTGGCCCGGTGATGGACAACATGGCATACAGCGCGCCGCGCGACAGGAATAGGTGAACGTGTCCCCAGAGCGCCGGGGAGCCCTGCGATCGTCATAGGCCTATGACGATCGCGTCCGAAGATGAAGTCTCCATCTGTTTGCTTAAAGAACCCTTAGAGAGACGTCAGTATACGTCTGCGGTCGGCACTGGAGCGTCGCGCGACATCCGCGTCGAAGGCGAACGTCTCGAACTCGTGCGGCACACCGGGGCGCAGGTGGAACTCGACCTCGACGCCAGCGCGGCTGAGACGTTGGGCGTAGGCAAGGTCCTCGTCGCGGAATATGTCGAGCTGTCCGACCTCGATGTAGGCGGCAGGCAGCCCCGTGAGGTCGGTCGCGCGGGCCGGGGCGGCGTACGCCGAAACGTCTGGCCCGCCGATCGCATCACCGAGCAACGCGCCCCACCCGGTGCTGTTGTCGTCATACGTCCAGAGCGCGAATGGCGCAATGGCAGGATCGGGCATGGTGTTGCGGTCGTCGAGCATCGGATAGATCAATATCTGCCGAGCCAGGGCAGGGCCGCCCCGGTCGCGGGCCAGCAGAGCGAGCGCCGCGGCCAGACCGCCGCCGCCGCTGTCGCCCATGACCGCGATCCGACTCGGGTCGACGCCCAACTCGGCGGCGTGCGCGCTGAGCCAGCGCAGCCCCGCATAGCAGTCCTCGACCGGCGTTGGGTGCGGGTGTTCGGGGGCAAGACGGTAGTCCACCGACAGCATTGGCGCCCCACTGTACGAGACATAGCGCGCGACCGGCCCGTCGTAGAGGGCCACACTGCCCATGATCATGCCGCCGCCATGCAGGTAGAGCACGGCCGCTCCAGGGGCGGCGCCGTCCTTGACGTACCAGCGCAGCAAAATTTGGGCGCCGTCGGCGGCAAGCGTGTGGTAGTCGACGGTCGTCACATCCGAAGGCATGGGCTGAGCCGCCGCCGTCCGCGCCATGATGGCTTCGGTGATCGGGCGACGCGTGCGCACGTCGCCGACCGGCGGGGGCGCCGCGTCGGCCATGGCCGCAACCATTGGCGCGAGGGCCGCTTGAACGTGGGGGTCGAGCGTGAACGCCATCGAACATCTCCAATCTGAACAGTGCGCCGGCCGCCGCGCCTGACGACGATCAGCACGTTAACAAAAGGGTTTCCGCGCCGGCCGGTTCGCGTGGTCTCGGTAACCGGCCGCGCGCTTTTGTCGAGGGACTCAGGCGGTGGGGACCAGCAGGACCTTACCACGGAACGTGCCGGCCTCGCCTTTTTCGTGCACCAGAACAATGTCGGACAGCGGGTAGGTGTCGCTGATGTCGATGCGCAGATCGCCGGCGTCGACCTTGGCCACGATGGCCGCGAGTTGTTTGACGTCGCTGCGTACGAACATGCTGATGGCGCGCACCCCTCGCGCGGGGTCGTCTTGCGCGGGGGAGGCTGCCGTGACGAGCACACCGCCCGGAGCGACCAGGCCGACTAGGTCGGCCATGTCCTGGTCGGACGCCCGGACAAGGTTGAGCACGACGTCGACCGGCTCCGTGAGCGCGTCGGTCAGGGGCGTCGCGGTGTAGTCGACGACCTGATCGGCGCCGGCGGACCGGACCGCATCCGTGCTGCGTGGGCTGGCGGTCGCGATCACAAACGCCCCCGCCCCCTTGGCCAACTGGACCGCGAAGCCCCCCACGCCTCCACCAGCGCCGTTGATCAGGATCCGTTGTCCTGCTTGTAGAGTGGCATGCTCGAACAGGGCCTGCCACGCGGTGAGCGCCGCCGTGGGCAGGGCGGCGGCGTCGGCGAGGGGGACGCGGCGCGGCGCGGCCGTCAACACATCCGCGGGCGCGAGCACGAACTCGGCGGCGGCGCCGTCCTCGTTCATCGGCAAGAAGCCGATCACCGCGTCGTCGAGGCCGAGCCCGGTGACGCCCTCGCCGACCTCGGCGACCGTTCCGGCGACGTCGATCCCGGGGGTGTGCGGGAAGCGCACGGGGAATTGCTGTTGCAAATAGCCAGCGCGGATCGAGGCGTCAACCGGGTTGAATGACGTCGCCGCGACCCGGATGAGGACCTGACCCGCCGCGGGGTGCGGCCGGTCGGCGTCTTCGTAGCGCATGACCTGCGGATCGCCGTACTCGTCGTAACGCACTGTTTTCATGAGATATCCTTTCTGGTGAAGACCGGGTGTAAGTGTGTAAGAAGCTGTCATGTATCCGTCCGCGTCGTGCCCCTACGGACGCGCGGCGTTGGCCGTCTCATCGCCCCATCCCGCGTCGCGCAGGTAGCGCTCCAGCGTCACGAGGGGCGGGTACGCGGCGCGTAGCGCGGGGATGTCGCCCACGTCGTTGAACCACGCGAACAGCGCGGCCATCTCCTCGCCCATCGCCTGGCGGAACCGATCCATCGGCGTCCACTCGTCGCGCACTGGCCGGCCGATCACGCGGGCGAACACCTCCGCCGCCTGCGACATGGTCAGCTCGTCCCCGGCGAGGTCCACCGCGCGCCCACTCCATGCCGCAGGGTCGGCGAAGGCCAGCGCGGCGACCGCGCCGATGTCGTCGACCGCGACCTGCTGCAGCGGCTTATCGGGGGCGAGCGGCTGCGCGAGCACGCCGCCGCGGATGGTGTCGCGCTCATGTTAAAAACCTCCTTTGCAACGACTACGCGCGCTCGACGGTCGTAGAAAGAAGCTCCGTTCGGTAGTGGGGCGCGAGCGCCGCGGCTTTGGCCATGAACGCCGCCTGGGCGGCCGCGTCGAGCGGCGGGGGCGGCGTCGTCCGGGTGGCGACGGGGACGCCAACGCCCAGGAAGAACTCCTCCTGCCCCGCCGGCGCGCAGATGCACAGCAGCCGCGCCGGCTGGTCGGCCTTGTTCGTGAACTGGTGCGGCGCGTTGGCGGGGATGTTGACGGTTTCGCCCGCGCGCACGACCGCCGTCGCGCCGCGGACGGTGGTGTCGATCTCGCCCTCGCGTACCGTGAACGATTTCGAGGAATCGTGGCGATGGGGGCCGGGGCCGCCGCCGGGCGAGACGTGCATGTCGATGAGGCAATGGCGGCCGGCAGTGTCCGCGCCCGTCAGCAGGATCGTGTAGGTGTCGCCCACCACTCCGATGTGGGGCACGCTCTGGTCGTCGTCGGGACGCGCCAGCGCGAGCGTCCGTTGGCGGTCATCGGGCAGGAGCGGCGAAGCGGGCTGAGACGTGCTGCGTGGGTTATCGGTCACTGTACTACTCCTGATGTTGGTGTGTGTTGGTCCGGATCGGTCACGAGCGTGATCCGATCAGAGGGTGGGGTGACCGTCCGTTGGCTGTGGCCGTCAGGGTCAGAGCGTGTTGCACGATGTCGTCGGGGCGCTCCTCGACGAGGGCGCGGGCGTCGTAACCCTGCGTGCCGGTCGGCTTATCGAAGTCCCCGTAGCCGCGCATGTCCGGCGCGAGCACGCCCAGCCCAGCTTGGCGCAGGGCCGGCATCACCGTGAGTCAGACATGGCCGGCGCCTCCTAAGAAGCCATGCCACGGTGGCCGGGGCGTGCCGTTCGAGTTACCGGCCCGCATGTATCAGCCCGTTCAGACCGGTCCATGACAGCTCCCCATGCGGCCCCCTGACCCGTGGCAGGGTGGTGAGCAGGCCCACGCAGAGCGCGGCGTCCACCACATGCATGACCATGAGACTGACGATCCCAGCGGTGCTGTTGGTGGGATCCGTTTCCGCGAACATCAGGGCATCGGGGATCAAGGTGACGGCCAGCGCTACGACAGCAATCCTCCGGTACAGTGTGATGGGCTGGCGCGCGCGTTGGGCCACCACGGCGAAGACGAGGCATGCGGCACCGACGGCGCCGACGGTCAGGGGGACGAAGTCGCCGAACATCAAGTGGGAGAACATCTGCGTGACGGGGAACAGGGTGTGGACGAGTGTCTGCACGATGATGTTGGCGAGCAGGGCCGCGAGCATCGTGAGCGGCGCCACCCATAGGAGGCGGCGCGCGTCTACGCGTTGTACCGTGAGCGAAGCCGATGGTGTGGCCGAGCGAGAGTGAAACGACATGGTCTGATCCTCCTTAACGTGTGCTGCCATGTGTTCTGTCGTGTGTCTTACCGTCACGTAGCGTGTCATCGACGAGAGTCGTCCGGGGGCACTGATAGACGACGATGCTCACCGCGCACCGTCCGTCCCCGGATGGGAACACGCCGCGGACGCCGATGCGGACGCGGATCAATCGGCGTCGCGGATGTGCGCGCGGTCGAGTGTCCACGCCCAGACCATCTCACGAATACGGCGATCGCGCGCTTGTGGGTTCATCTCGGCGAGAGCCTTCTTTTTGTAGTAGTTGCCCGAGGCGCCGGCGAGATCGGGCGAGGTCCCGGCCCACACCGGCGTTTCGGCGCCCTTCTGAGGTGAGAGCAGGAACGGCTTCATGAGCGCCCACGCGACGCCCTTGACTCCCCCGCTGGCGCCGATGTTTGTGGCGACCATACCGGGATGCACCGCGTTGATCATCGCCTCCCCCGGTGGGATGCGGGACGCAAGCTCCACCGTCGCGGCCATGCTGGCCAGCTTCGACTTGCCGTACGACGCCATGAACTTGTATGGCGCGCCCGGCGCGAGGTCGGCCTGCTCCAGCGTCGCCTTCTCGTGTGAGTCGGAGTTGACGTTGACGACACGCCCGCCGCGCCGCAGCGGCGGCAGCAGGCGCCAGGTGAGGAGGAACGGCGCCACATGGTTGACCGCGAGTTCCAGGTCGATGCCGTCCGGCGAGAGCTCCTTCTTCGCGGCCAAGACGCCGGCGTTGTTGACGAGCAGGGACAGGTCGGGGTAGGTCGCGGCGATCCGCGCCGCGAGAGCCTCGACCGCGTCGAGGGAGGCGAGATTCGCCAGTTCCACCTGGACGCGCGCCGCGTCGCCCGTCGCGCGCCCGATCTCCGCGCGCGCCGCGCGGGCCTTCTCCTCGTTGCGTGCGACGATCACGACCTCATACCCCGCTGTCGCTAACCCACGGGCGATGTGCAGGCCAATCCCGCTCGTCGCCCCCGTGACCACGGCAACATGATCTTTCATCAGTTCTCCCCCTTTTCAGTCGCTACCATCGGTGCGGACGTTGCCCTCCTTACCACGGCCGCACGCCGCTCGTCGCACCAGCGGTCGAGCGTCGTGGTCAGCGGGCCGAGGAGGCGGTCGCACTCGGAGGGATCGCCCGGCTCGGTGGGCGCGCCGAACAGACGCATCGTCTTTGCCATTTCCCGTAGTGTCGGGTTGAACGACACCGCCGCCGCGGTGTCGAGGAGCCCGAGCGGCACATGCGCGATCTTCAGCGACGGCACGAGGCGGTCGCGGTAAGCCGTGAGAGCCTGGTCCATCGTCAGCGCCTGCGGCCCCTTGATACAGAGCGCCTTGCCCGTGACGCTATCGTTCCCCAAGGCGCGCGCGACCAACTCCGCGTAGTCGGCGGCCGCGATCCAGCGGAACGGGGAGGGCATAGCGCCGAAGATCAACGCGCGCGTGCCCCGCACGAACTGGGGCAGCGTCTCCATGTACATTGTCGCGCGGAACATGGTGTAGGGCACGCCGCTGCGACGGATCGCATCCTCGGCCCGGCTCTTGGCGATACTCGTCATGGGCAGGCGCGGGACGTCGCCGAGCGGCGTGTCGCTCGTGTTGCCGCCGGAGAGGTAGGTCAGATGCCGTACACCCGCGCGCGCCGCGGCCACCGCGACGTTGGCCGTCCCGTGATGCTCGATGCGCTCGATCGCCCGCGGGTCCATGCCCCCCGAGAGGCTGACATGGACGGCCTGGCAGCCGTCCAGCGCGCGCTGGAGCGCGTCGCCGTCCATGACGTCGCCGCGCGCGAGCTCATACCCGTCGCCGAGGACCCTGCGCGCTTTCTCCGCGTCGCGCACCAGCGCCCGCACGACCAGGCCGCGCCGGCGCAACGCCGCGGCAACGGGCGCGCCGAGCATGCCCGTCGCCCCGACCACCAGGACTCGTTCGATCATCTCCACGTCTCCTCCTTGGGTGACCATGTCTGTAGACTCATGGCCTAACCAACAAAAACAGCAGGCGCCGCCGTGACAAGCGGCCACGGCGTCGGTCAGCGCGTGTAGGCCGGCGATGACGCGGGCACACGCCAGTCAATCGGGCGCGCCTGTCGTCGTCACAGGGTCTTGGAGACGCCTCCATCAACGACATAGTTCGCCCCCATGACACTGGCCGCCAACGGCGAGGCGAGGTAGGCCACGATGCTCGCGATCTCGTCCGGCTCGATAAAGCGGCCGGTGAGCATGCCTGCCTGCGCCGGGATCGCCGCGATGAGTTGCTGCTGGGTCAGGCCCACCGACGCGGCCACTTGGGCGCCGAAGCTGCCCTCGCCTTCCCACATGTTTGTGCGCGTGGAGGACGGGGACACCGTGTTGACGCGCACGCCCTGGGGGCCGAATTCCTCAGCGAGGCTCTTGCTGAAGACGTTGAGCGCGCCCTTGGCCGCGCCATAGGGGATGGGAGCCTTGACAGGCCTCCGCGCGCTGTCGGACGAGATATTGACGATGGAGCCGTGGGTGCGCAGCAGGGACGGCAGGGCCGCCCGGGTGACCCGGACCGCCGAGAACAGGTTCAGGTCGATCACGTCCTGCCACTGCTGGTCGGTGTACGAGAGGAACCCGCCGGTCGCGTGGCTCCCATCAGGCCCGCCGCCGACATTGTTGACCAGGATGTCGATCTCGCCCACCGCGGCGATGGCGCGCTCCACCAGGCGGGTCGCGCCCTCGGCGGTGCTCAAGTCGACCGAGACGGTGACCACGCCCGCGCGCTCGAGCGGCGGACTGGACGTGCGGGATGCGGCGACCACACGGACCCCCTCGGCGACCAACGCCACGACCGTTGCCAGACCTATGCCCTTGCTCGCCCCGGTCACGATCGCCGTCTTGCCTGTCAGTTTCAAATCCACGAGAACCCTCCTCTACCTTGCTACATCGGTCACGCCCGGCGCGGGCGCGCCCGACACGTTCCCCGCGATCCTGCTCAGTCAGCGGCATGTCTCCGCCCGACTGCCGCCGCTCAGGGCGGTTGCCGTCCAACATGAAGATGTACGTTGCACATCTTCATGTTGGACAGTGTACACCTTGCCGTCGTCCGCGTCAAGGTGTACACTGTGCAGTGAGATGCCCTACCCCCCCAAGACCAGCCGCGAGGCCATCCTCGCCGTCGCCCTCGTCCACCTCGCCCGCTCCGGCGTGGAGGCGCTCTCGCTGCGCGCCGTCGCCGCCGCGCTGGACCTCGCGCCCAATGCGCTCTATCGCTACTACGCCGATCGCGACGCGCTACTCGCCGCCGTCGCGGATGAGGGGGCGCGCCGCCTCCTCGCGGCGCTCCACGGGGCGATCGTGGAGCGCTCCGGCGCGGACGCGGTCCGCGCGCTGGCGCACGCCTACGTCGCTTTCGCTGAGGGGAACCCCGAACTGTACCGCGTCGTCATGGTCAAGCACCGCTACCCGGACGGGCAGCGCACCGCCTCCGAGGACCTCTGGCCCTTCGTCGTTGAGACGCTGCGTCCAGTGGCGGGCGAGCGGGACGCGGCGCCCGCCGCGGTCGCCCTCTGGGGCTTCCTCCACGGCGTCATCGGGATCACGCAGGCCGACCTGTACCACGAGGGGAAGCCGCGCGCCGAGGTCGAGTTCGGCTTGGACGTGTTCTTGGCTGGCCTCATCCGACGTGGACCGCGAGGGTAGCTTGGCAGCGTCATGTGATGCGGGAAATTGACCAAACGCGTGTCGCCGCGGTTAGTCGTCACCTCAAGGCAACTGTAAGGTCCACACGAAGCCTTCACGTTGCATGCGGTAGACGACACGACCTTGACGATAGACTGTCGGGAAGCGATCGACAGGGACCCCCGTATCACGGAACACCGGATTGATCCAGCCCAACAGCTCGAGCACCTCCGTATGGCGCCTCAGCAGGACCCAACGGACTCCCCAACCCGCGTGATTGGCCCATTGTGCACGCTGCTGACAGTCCAACCCGGTCGGCGGGCGCGGGCTACCATCCCCCGCCGTCCGGCTCATCCCCAAGATTCATCCGCAAGGATGAGTCGTTTCATCCCTACGGCCGATGCCACACGCCCCGGATGAGCATAGGCTGACGCTATGAGTACGGGACCCGTACCTAACGAGCGTCAGGAGGAGACCTATGACCATGACACCCACTCAACCGGACAGCGCGGACGCCCTCGCGTCGGCGGAAGCCATTATCGCGCGCGCGGTCGCATCCGATTCAGACCCCGCCCCCACGCCCACGCCGGCGATTCGCACGTGGAACCTCACCAAGACCTATGGCACACGCAACGCGGTGGACGGCGTGAGCATGGAGATCCCCGCCGGCGTGATCGCCGGCTTCGTTGGCCCCAACGGCGCCGGCAAGACGACCACCATCCGCATGCTGCTCGCGCTCATCCGCCCCACCGCGGGCAGCGTGGAGGTGTTGGGCACGCCGGTGACCCACCCGGCGGACTATCTCCCCCGCGTGGGCGCGCTGATCGAAGGACCGGCGTTCTATCCCGGCCTCAGCGCCCGGCGCAACCTGGAGATCCTGGCCACGCTTGGCGGCTTCAGCACCGGGCGAATCGACCGGCTGCTTGCACAAGTGGGCTTGCAGGGACGGGAAGGCGACGCCGTCAAGACCTACTCGCTGGGCATGAAGCAGCGCCTCGGTATCGCCGCCGCGTTGCTGCCCGACCCCGCGCTGCTCATCCTCGATGAGCCCACCAATGGGCTCGACCCGGCCGGCATCCAGGAGGTCCGCCACCTCATCGGTCAGTTGAAAGAAGAGGGCGTGACCATCCTGATCAGCAGCCACCTGCTCGCGGAGGTGGAGCAGATCGCGGACTGGATCGTCCTGCTGAACAAGGGCCGCGTGGTGTACCAGGGCTGGCTCGACGCGCTGCTCGCGGGGCGGCAGGGCGCGCTGATTGTCGAGGCGCCCGGCACGCACGACCTGGAGATCGTCGCCGCCATGGCGCGCAAGGGGCAGTACGAAAGCGCGCTCGTCGACGGACGCCTGCGCGTACTGGCGCCGGCCAGCTTCGCCGGCGATCTCAATCGGGGCGCCATGGAAGCCGGCGTCGTGCTGACGCAACTCTACACGGAACACACCAGCCTGGAGGAGACATTTTTTGCGTTAACAGACAGAACGGACGGAACGGAAGGAGGCGCACAATGATCCGCGCATTCAGGAGCGAATGGTTGAAGATACGGCGGCCGGCCATGATGCTGGGCGGGGCGGGCGCCATGATCGGGTTCGCCGTGCTGGCCATCGTGCTCACGCTGAACCGGTTGGGCAGCGTGGGGAGCGGCCCTGGCGGGGTGGTGGTCGCGGCGCAGGTGGCGGCCAGCGACGGCTTCGCGACGCTCATGGGCGTCAGCGCCACGTTCATCGGTGTCGTCGCGCTCGCTGTGTGCGCCGTCGCCGTCGGCATGGAATACGCGAACGGGACGCTGCGCAATCTACTGGTGCGCCAGCCGGCGCGCCCGCGCCTGCTGGCCGGAAAGCTGCTGGCGCTGGGCAGCTTCCTCGCTTTGGCCGTCGCGCTCGCCTACGGCGCCGCGCTGGCGACCGCGCTGATTTTGGTCCCCGGCCACGGGATCAGCACCGCCGCCTGGTTCACCGGCGCGGGCGTGCAATCGCTGCTCGCCACTGCGGGCAACCTGCTCCTCGCCACCCTGGCCTGGGGCGCGATCGGGGCCGGGTTGGCGGCCGTGCTGCGTTCGACCGCGGTGGCCATCGCGGGCGGCCTGGCCTACGTGTTGGTGGTCGAAAACCTCCTCACCGCGACCTGGTCCGGCGGCGCGCAGTGGCTGCCAGGCCAACTGATCGACGCCATCGCCCAGGGCGGTACCGCCTCCGTGTCCTACACGTCGGCGCTCGGGCTCGTCGGGCTCTATCTGCTCGTGGCCGGGGGCATCGTCGGCGTGCTGTTCCAGCGCCGCGACGTCACGGCGTAGCGCGGCCACGCTGACACCTCCACGGTCGGCTCATCCCCAAGATTCATCCGCAAGGATGAGCCATTTCATCCCTACGGCCGATGCTACGCCCCCCAGATGAGCATAGGCTGACACTATGAGGACGGGACCCGTCCCTCCCCCCACGAGCGGCGCCCACGCCACCGCTCCCACGCATCCACTCCAAAAGGAGAGACATCATGTTCCTGGGGATCGATCTCACGCAATTAGTTGCTACCTACGGCGTCTGGGGCGTCGTCTTCTTCGTCGCCATCGAGAGCATGGGCGTGCCCGTGCCCGGCGAGACCATGCTCCTCGTCGCCGCCGTCTACGCCGGGGCCACGCATCAGCTCTCCATCGCCGCGGTGATCGCCGCCGCCGCCGTCGCCGCCATCGCGGGCGATAACCTGGGCTACCTGATCGGCCGCCTGGGCGGCGACCGCCTGCTGCGGCGCGTTGGCCCCGTCCTGCATCTGACCGAGGGTCGGCTCGCCGTGGGCCGGTATCTGTTCCAGCGGCACGGCGGTAAGGCCGTCTTCTTCGGCCGCTTCGTGGCCGTCCTGCGCGTCTTCGCGGCGTTTCTGGCGGGCACGACGCGCATGCCGTGGCGGCGCTTCGCGCTGTTCAACACGGCGGGCTGCCTCGTCTGGGCCACACTGATGGGCCTGCTGGGCTATGGGCTCGGCGCGAGCGCGGCGGGACCGTTGGGGTACATCGGGTTCGCGCTGGCCGTGGTGATCGTGGTCGCCGGCGTGGTCGTGCTGCGGCGCAATGAGGGGCGGTGGGAACAGGAGGCGACGCGGGCCATGACCACGGCGCACGACGCCGGCCTGGACGGCCGGGGGATCGAGGCAGCGGCGTGAGCGCGCACGGGGAGACGGGTGAACAGGGAGCGGAGGCGCCGCGGCCTATCGGGGGCACGAGCGCCACGGTGGCGGTGGCGATCGACCCGCCGCTGCTCAGTGGCGCGGGACAGGAGGAGAGGAGGTGAACACGATCGCGCCCCCCGGCCGCCGCCGTTTTTTTTACGCCGATATGGTAGTGAATGATCACTACCATATATGAGGGGATAGGACGCCTTCTGTCAGTCCGACGGCCACGGCCATCCCATCTTTCATGTGTTGCTACGTCGTAGTGACCAGTCATAAGCAAACAAAAAAGGACGGATATCGACATGGCATCTATCACACGCTGGATTCTGCGGCATCGGATCGTCGTCGCCGCGTGCTGGATCATCATCGCCGTTGTTGGCCTGGCCTCCACCGGCGCGGCGACCGGCGCTCTCTCGCCGCGGTTCACCCCGCCCGCGGGCTATGCGGGCATCGACACGAATAGCGCGATCCTCCACACCTACGGCACGGACGGTGGCGCGTCCCCGCTCGTCCCCGTCATCACCTTGCCGCGCGGCACGACCGTCGCCAGCCCCGGGGTCAAGGGCCAGCTCGCCGCCGCCTTTGGGGCGGTCACGGCGGCGCTGCCAAGGGCGCGTCTCACCTCCTATATCTCGACTGGCGACCGCGCCTTCGTTTCGTCCGATGGGCGCACCACCTTCGCCCTGGTCTATCCGTCCGCCCAACCGGGCGCCCAGGCGCCGCCTGTGCAGACCATCGCGCGGGCGCTGGCGACGCATCCCATCGCGGGAGCCCACACCTACGTCACCGGCCGGGACGCGCTGGCGGCCTCGACCGGCGGCGGCGGTGGCCCGAGCGTGCTGACCGAGACCCTGATCGGGGGCCTGGGGGCTCTGCTCATCCTGATCGTCGTGTTCGGCTCGTTCCTGGCGGTCGTACCCCTGCTCATGGCCCTGGTCGCCATCCCGACCACGTTCCTGCTGGTCTGGGGCCTGACCACCGTCACCACCGTGTCCTTCATCGTCGAGTTCCTGATCGCGCTGATCGGCCTGGGCGTCTCCATCGACTACTCCCTGCTCATCGTCACGCGCTGGCGCGAGGAGCGCGCGCGCGGTCATGCGAATGACGAGGCGGTGCGGCGCGCCATGGCCACGGCCGGCCGCGCCGTCGTCTTCAGCGGCACGACCGTCGGCATCAGCCTGCTCGCGCTCGTCGTGCTGCCTGTCCCCTTCCTACAGAGCATCGGTTTCGGCGGCCTGCTCATCCCCCTGGTGTCGGTCGTCGTGGCCTGCACCCTGCTCCCGGCGCTGCTGTCCACGGTGGGGCCGCGCCTCGATTGGCCGCGCCACGGGCACAGCGAGCGGCCCAGCCGCCTGTGGGCGGCGTGGGCGCGCGGCGTGGTGCGGCGACGCTGGCTGGCCACCGGCATGGCCATGCTCTTCCTGGGGGCGCTGCTGGTCCCGCTGAACGCCCTGGCGCTCGGCAACCCCTCCGTGAACGCCCTGGCCTCGTCGGGCCCGGCCTATCAAGGAGTGCGCGCGCTGGAGACCGCGGGCGTCGGCGCCGGCGTGCTCGACCCCATCGTGGTCCTCTCCACGCGGCGCGACGCCTCCGCGCTCGCCCGGCGTCTCGCTCTGGTCGGCGGGGTACGCGGCGCCGTGGCCCCAGCGACACCGGCGTGGCGGCGGGCCGGGACCGCGCTGGTCACGGTGCTGCCCGCGGCCGACAGTACCTCGGCCGGGGGACGTGCCACGCTCGCCGCCGTCAGGCAGACGGCGCACGCCGGTTCCCTGGCGGCGCGTGTGGGCGGGCCGGCCGCCGGCGACACCGATTTCGTGGCGGCCATCTACGGCACTTTCCCCCTGATGGTCGGCCTGATCGCGCTGGTGACCTTCGTCCTGCTGGTGCGCGCCTTCCGCTCGCTGCTGCTCCCGCTCAAGGCGATCCTGCTCAACGTGATCTCCGTAGGGGCGGCCTGGGGCGCGATGACACTGGTGTGGCAACTCGGATACGGCTCGCAGGCCATCTGGGGCATCGCGGCCACCGGCTCGCTCACCGCCTGGATTCCCCTGCTGGTCTTCGCCTTCCTGTTCGGGCTCTCCATGGACTACGAGGTGTTCATCCTCGCGCGCATGCGCGAGGAGTACGACCGCGCCGGCTCGACCGACGGGGCCGTGGTTGGCGGCATCGGCCACACCGGCCGGCTGGTCACCAGCGCGGCGCTGATCCTGACGCTGACCTTCGTGTCCCTGGCCTCGTCGCCCGGCACGGAGATCAAGATCATGGCCACGGGGCTGGCGGCGGGCATCCTGCTCGACGCCACGGTGGTACGCATGCTGCTGGTCCCGGCCCTAGTGTCGCTGTTCGGGCGCTGGAACTGGTGGCTGCCGGCCATCCCGGCGCGCCTGTTGCGCGTCCGGCCGTCGCCCCTCCACACAGGCGCCACACGCGTCGAGGGCGGCCGCACGGTGAGCGCGGCCCGGTAACCCGCGACCCGCGCGCGGGAAGACGCGACGCGCACAGCGCCGCACGCGGTCATGGCCGGCGGGCAACCGCTCGCCGGTCCCACGAGAGGACGACTATCTCCACTCACCCCAGAGCAGTGGTCATGCCCCACTCCCACGCATCCACTCCACATGGACTCGGCGCGAGCGCGGCGGGGCCGCTCGGGTCCATCGGGCTCATGCTGGGCGTGGCGATCGTTGTCGCCGGCGTGGTCGCGTTGCGGCGCAATGAGGGACGGTGGGAACAGGAGGCGACGCGGGCCATGACCACGGCGCACGACGCCGGCCCGGACGGCCGGAGGATCGAGGCAGCGGCCTGAGCGCGCACGGGGAGACGGGTGGGCGAGGGGCGGAGACGACGACGCTATCCGGGAGGGAAGCGCCGCGTCGGCCGAGCGCGCGCTTGCTACACTGAGACAGGGGTTACAGGGGCGACGGAGAGCGGAGGGGAGGGTCGATGATCGCGATGTTGAGGAGATGGATTGGGGCCTGGCGCGGCCTCCCGCCCATCACGGCCGACCTGCTGCTGACCGCGGCGGTGACGGCCCTCTCGCTCGGCGCGCTCTTGGGGCCGCGCGATCACCCGCACGGCCCGGTCGCGTGGCCGGCGAGCGCGCTCACGCTGGCGGGGACGCTGCCCCTGGTGGCGCGCCGCCGCTACGCGGTGACCGTGTACGCTGCGGTGGCGATCGCCGAGGCGCTCTTCCTTGTCACCGGCCCGCTCACCACCCCCGGCGCCGGCCTTGGCCTGGCCGTCGCCCTCTACACGTTGGCCAGTCGCACCGAGCGCCACGTCTCGTCCCGGATCGCCGGCCTGAGCGCGCTCGTCTATGCGCTCGTGTTGCTCGCGAGCGTCGCCAGCGGTCGCGATGGCAGCGTCATTAGCCTCTTCAGCGCGACCGCCGTGGTGGCCGGCAGTTGGAGCGCGGGCGAGAACGTGCGCACCCGGCGCGCCTATCTCGCGCAGCTGGAAGAGCGGGCGCGCCGCCTGGAGGCCGAGCGCGAGGAGAGCGCGCGGCGCGCGGCGCAGGACGAGCGCGCCCGCATCGCGCGCGAATTGCACGATGTGGTCGCGCACCATGTCAGCGCCATCGCCGTCCAGGCCGGCGTGGCCGCCGTCATCGCCGAGCGCCAGCCGGAGCGCGCGCGCGAGGCCCTGACCTCCATCCAGGAGACCAGCCGGCAGGCGCTCGCGGAGATGCGCGCGCTGCTCACGGTGCTGCATAGCGGTGAGGAGAGCGGCGCGGAGCGCGCGCCGCAGCCCAGCCTGGCGCAGGTCGCGCACCTGGTGGGCCAGAGTCGGGCTGCCGGCCTGGCCGTGACGCTGGAGGTGGAGGGCGCCGCGCGGCCCCTGCCCGAGGCCCTCGACCTCTCGGCCTACCGCATCGTGCAGGAAGCGTTGACCAACAGCCTCAAGCACGCCGGCCAGTCTCAGGTCCATGTGCTGGTGCGCTATGCTGCCGACGCGCTCGAGCTCGAGATCAGCGACACCGGCCACGGGGCGTCGCCCGTCGCGCGCGTGGACGGCGCGGGGCGGGGCCTGGTCGGCATGCGCGAGCGCGTCGCGCTCTTCGGCGGCGCGCTGGACGCGGGGCCGGCGCCCGGACGCGGGTTCCGCATCCGGGCGCGCCTGCCCCTCGGGGACAGCGCGCGATGAGCGCCAGGACGAGGGTGCTGATCGTCGACGACCAGGCGCTGGTCCGGGCCGGTTTCCGCCTGCTCCTGGAGGCCAGCGCGAACGTGGAGGTGGTGGGCGAGGCCGCCGATGGGCTCGACGCGGTGACGCTGGCCCGGCAGGTCCACCCCGATGTCGTGTTGATGGACATCCGCATGCCGGTGATGGATGGGGTCGAGGCCACGCGCATCCTGACCGCGCCCGGCCCGGACCCGGCCCCGCGCGTGATCATCCTGACCACCTTCGACCTCGACCAGTACGTCTATGACGCGCTGGGGGCGGGGGCTAGCGGGTTCCTGCTCAAGGACACCTTGCCGGCGGACCTACTGCGGGCGATCGACGTGGTGGCCGCGGGCGAGGCGATGCTCGACCCGTCGGTGACCCGGCGTCTGATTGCGCGCTTCGCCCGCCTCCCCGCGGCGCGTTCCGCCGATCCCGTCGCCCTCAAGGATCTCTCGGCGCGCGAGGTCGAGGTGCTGCGGCTGATTGCCAAGGGCCTCTCCAATGCCCAGATCGCCGCCGAGTTGGTCGTCAACGAAACGACGGTGAAAAGTCATGTGGCACATCTGTTGATGAAGCTGAACTTGCACGATCGGGTGCAGGCCGTGGTCTTCGCCTACGAGTCGGGGTTCGTGACGCCTGGTCAGAGCTGACCTCCCCACCTAGGGGTAGCCCGCGAGACACGGACACGGACATCTGGATGGAGAGCGCTAAAAAGTCGAGGGTAGCGCACCAGGAGGATGCGTCTGTCTGTTAGGGTGAAAGGGGAGGGGGTTGACTCTGGATGCGTCTGCGCGGTGTCGCTTGGTCCTGAGCTGTCGCCTCCTCCATCGTCACGCACGGGGCGGGTAGACCGGACGGGAGGCTGTTCATCAGCGCTACTCAAGACAGACACGTCGCCCTCATCGTGCGCTGCTGAGATACCACGAGAAGGACGAGGACGGCGACATGTACATCGGGGTAGATACACACAAGAAGCAGCATGTATTGGTAGCGATCAACGAGCAGGGGCGACGGGACGGGATGCACTACAGCCTCAACACGCCCGAAGGATGGGCGCAGAGTGTCGCGTGGGCGCGGGCGCACGAGAGCGCCTGCCACTGGGGGATCGAGAACAGCGGATCCTTGGGCAAAGGATTCGCCCAATTCCTGCTGGCGCAGGGCGAAACGGCCGTGCATGAGGTGAGCCCCCACCGCACCGCGCAGTATCGCCGACGGGGACGGACACAAGACAAAACAGACGAAACGGATGCCCTGGCTATCGCGCGGCTGATGCTGGCCGAAGGGGACCAGCTCCCCCGCGTCCGGCGTGACGACATGAGCACGGAGTTGCGCCTGCTGAGCGACCACCGCGACAACATGCTCGTGGAACGGACACGGCTGATCAACCAGCTCCACGGCCAGATGTTGCAGATCGACCCCTCCTATAAGGAGAAGAGCGGGCGATTGACCGCCGAGTCCGGCGTGATCTATTGCCGCGACCTCACCATCGCCGACGCCGACGGCCTCGTCCAGACGCGCCTGCGCATCGTCCGGCAGCTCGCCGCGCAGATCCTGCGGCTCGACGACGACATTGCTGCCGTCACGGCGGACCTGGAGCGACGCGTGCAGGAGAGCGAGACGCCGCTGCTCGCGCTGCGCGGGGTGGGGACGATCGTGGCCGCGCGCGTCATCGGGGAGCTGGGGACGACGCCACGCATCTCCTCGGCGCCGGCGTTGGCAGCCTTGGCGGGGATCGCGCCCGTCGCGGTGTCCTCGGGCGGCCGGGGCGGCTACCGCCTCAACCGGGGCGGCAATCGCCACCTCAATCGGGCCATCCACATCATCGCCCTGGCCCAGCGGCGGTGCGAGCCGCGTGCGCAAGCCTACTATGCCAAGAAACGCGCTGAAGGCAAGAGCGCGCGGGCCGCGATGCGCTGCCTGAAACGTCGCCTCGTCGACGTGCTCTATCGGGCCCTACCCCAAGATCAGGCCGGGATGGCGCTGACCGATGCGCCGGCCGCGTGAGGCATCCGTGCCCCACTGGGAGGAGGCTAGCTCACCCCGGCGCCCGTCTGCGCCGTGTGCATGTCCCCCCGTGTGCTGAGGCGGCGCGGTCACAGACGGCTGTTGTCACCTACAGGAGTGCCCCGGCCAGAAATCACCGGTGCTCGGGAGGCCGGGGGTGCAGGGGCGCGTAGCCCATATGCATCAGGCTAACCCTGCGAGGGAGGGCTCAAGGAGCAATTGATAGGTATTGGGCTTGGTTTTGCGGCGGTTGAGGCGGCAGCCCGCCGCGACGCAGCGCTGGACGACAGCGAGGGCGTGGTCCAAAAACACGGGATAGGCGAGGGCACTAGCGAGGGAGAGGGCGTGCTGACGAATGGTTTGGGCCGCTTTGAGGAGGCTACGGTCGGGGAACGCCCAGCAACTGACCAAAAGGAGCCAATGTTGGACGACCATGGCGAGCAACTTGGCGAAGACCTCACACAGAACGCGCCAGGGGTGGGCACTGCGCGACTCATCAATGTGGCCGTGGCTTTTCCACAGCTTGAAGAGGAGTTCAATGGTATGATCACAAATGACAAATTCTGCACGACCCGCGCGTGCGTGCTGCCGCTGTCGTGGTGGCGCTGCCCGAAAAGCCGACGCCCGTAAGTCGTCGGCGGCGTGAGGCCGGGCGTGAGGCCGGTGTTGGGTAACTAAATCGCGGAAAGGGGGTGAAAAAATGAGGACAAAAAGGCCGGCGGTGTGGGAGGACATGTTCAGCCACGTCAGCATCCTTGATGGCGGGATCCGCGTCGATACGCCCGCCTGGGTCGCCTGGCTCGACGCGCCGACGACGACGAGCTTTGCCTACCCGATCGACAACGCGGCGCAGGGCTATATCGAGGCGTTCATGACCGTGCGCAAAGAACGACGCCAGCGCGGCGGCGCCTATTGGACGGCGTACTCCCACGTCGGAGGGCAGATGCGCAAGGCCTATGTGGGACGCACGGCGGCCGTGACCGACGCCCGCCTGCGCGCCATCGCCGCCACCTTCCTGGAGCGCCTCTTGTGTCCACCCCCCGCGCGGCGCGCCACCCCTGATCAGGAGGGGGGCAGCCAGCACGGACATTGCCTCTGCGCCGCGCGCCGCTCGTCCCGTTGTCCACGCGTGACCAGACGCCAGGGGGTGTGGCGCAGCCGTTGCGGCGCACGCTCCGCGGACCGGCGCCCCAGGAGGCGCCGGAGGAGGCGCGATGAACGCTCACTGGCGGGTGCGCCGCACGGTCAGCGCACAGGACACGGGGCAGCAGCGCTGGGATCTGGCCTACCAATGCCTGCTCCGATGGCGAGAGGACAGCAGCGGTCTCCCCTGCACGGAGACTGACGGACACGCCGGGAACATAGACAGAGACGTAGCGGATGGAGACAGACTAAAGGAGGCGCCGCATGGATGTCGCCCTGTATGCGCGGGTCTCAACCCGCCGGCAGCAACAGACCCAGACCATTGACCAGCAACTCACGCGTTTACAGGCCCATGTCGCCGCGCACCCGGAGTGGCGCCTCGCTGAGGAGCACATGTACCGGGACGATGGCTACAGCGGGGCCAAGCTGAGCCGGCCTGGCTTGGACCGCCTGCGCGACCACGCGGCGCTCGCGGCCTTTGAGTGTGTGGTGCTCACCGCGCCCGACCGACTCGCCCGCACCTATGTCCATCAGGTGCTCCTCATCGACGAATTGGCGCAGCGAGGCTGTGCCGTCGCATTCGTGGATCGCCCCATGAGCGACGACCCGCACGACCAACGCGTGCTTCAGATCCGGGGGGCCGTGGCCGAGTACGAGCGGACCTTGATCGCGGATCGCATGCGGCGGGGGCGCCAGGCCAAGCTGCGTGGGGGCCAACTCCTCCCCTGGACACGGGCGCCGTACGGCTACATCCTGGACGCCGAGCGGCCGCGCGACCCCAGCCGGGTGCGCCTTGATCCGGTCGCCGCCGCCGTGGTCACCCAGATCTTCGCCTGGTACACTGACGCCCAGACGCCAACGACGCTCTACGGCATCGCCAAACGGCTCAGCGACGAGCGCATCCCCACGCCGACGGGCCAGCCACGCTGGAACGTGGCCAGCATGGGGGATATGTTGCGCTCACCGGCCTATACCGGAACCGCCTACAGCGGGCGCACCCGTCCAGCCCCGGCGCGCCACCGGAAATCGGCGTTGCGGCCGGTCGGCCCCGGCGACAGCCACGCGCCGACTCCGCCCGAGGAGTGGATCGCGATCCCCGTTCCGGCCATCGTCAGTCAGGAGACCTTCGACGCGGCCCAGGTCCAGTTGGAGCGCAACCGCCAGATGGCCCGCCGCCACAATACGGCCCATGCCTACCTGCTGCGCGGCTTGGTGAGTTGTGGACAGTGCCAGTTGGCCTGCACCGGACGGTCCCGCGCGCCTGGCTATGCCTACTATCTGTGCCGTGGCCACACCGACGCGCCGCGGGCGGCCCGCGGGCAGCGTTGTACGGCACGCTTCGCGCCGGCCGTGGCCCTGGACGACGTGGTCTGGCAGGACCTCTGTCGCGTCATCGCCGACCCGGCGCTGCTGGCCCACGAGGTGCACCGCGCCCACAGTGGCGCCTGGTTGCCCCAAGCGCTGCAGGCGCGGCAGCAGACGGTGCGCGCTGCGGTCGCCCAGTTAGAACGCCAGCAGGAACGCCTGCTCGCGGCCTACCTCGCCGAGATCATCGACCGCGCCGAATTCGCGCGCAAGCGGCAGGAGATTTTGCAGACACTCAACGGCCTGGCCCAGCAACTCCGCCACCTGGAGGCACAGGCCCAGCAGCAGCATGATGTGGCCGCGGTCGCACACGGACTGACGGATTTCTGCCATAGATGTTCAGATAAAGAATGAGAATCCGCAGGCAGCTTCCACGCTCAGCCAACCGCCCGAATCTCTCAAACATTATCTGACAAGCTACAGCATCTCCAGCCGACCCTGGACCACCTCACGTTCGACCAGCGCCGCCAGCTCGTCGAACTGCTCATCGACCGCGTCATCGTGGACGACGGGCAGGTCGAGATCCGGTACGTCATCCCTACCGGCCCCAAAGGAGCAGAAGCCCCCTTTTGTCATTTGCGTTTAGACTATCTCGATCTGCCAGCGCGCGCGCAGCAAGACGAAGGCTTCCCGCAGGGACAGCAGCGGAGGCGGGACGCTGGTGACCACGATGGTCCAGTCGCACCAGGCCCGTTGCGCCGCGCTGGGCGTGCGGCCACGGCGCGTCGCCTCCATGCGGAGGCGGCGTCGGCGCTGGTTGGCCACCTCCTCCGGAACGCGCACGGCGAACAAGCGCGCGGGCAGGCGGTGATGGACGCCGAGGGTGACGTCCACCTCCACGGTCGCCGTGCCCTGAGCGGCGAGCAGATCAAGGGCTTCCCACCGTTTGCCGTCCAGGGTATAGATGGCGGTCCCTGGCGCCAGACGCGAGAGCCAATAGACGCCCTGCGCCGTCATGGCCGCGAACACCCCGAGCGTGAAGAAGCCCAGATCACTGATGCGCAGCGCGCCACGCGGCAATGGGGCGGTCTGCATCACGGTGCTGCGGTCGGAGATACGCCCCTCCTGCACCAGCAGTCCGCTAAGTTGACCCCGGCACAGATCATAGCGCACATGGAGTTTGAGCGCCGCCGTGCCCGCACTGCAGCCCGGCCACCACAGCGCGAGCGCCGCCGGCAGGGTGACGGTCGAGGAGTCCAGGAGCACCACGGCCGTGAAGCGCTCCAGCAGGGGAATGGCGACGGGGTCGGCGGCGATCACTGTCTACACCGCACGCGCCAGCAGGTTGTCCAGGAACACCGCCGCGCCCTCCGTGAACCGCTCGTCGAGCGATTGCGCCCGGATCGTGACCCCCACGACCGCCGCGACCTGGGCCAGCCCCTCCAGCGACGCCTGCGGATTGGACAGCCACCCAAAGACCAGCATTTGGGCAAAGAGCGCCCCGGTGAGTTTGGAGGTCCGCTGCACAAAGCCCGTCCGCCGCGCGAGCGCATCCGCTGTCGTCGTGAAGACCTCCTGCAACGCCTGGGTGAGTTGTGTTACCGTGGTCATAGGGACGCTCCTTTGACATCTAAGGTCATCTACACCCTTATGATGCCAAAGGGGCTTCCCTCCCCATTTCTTCGCCTGATGCATATGGGGTGCAGGGGCGCGTAGCCCCTGCGGACGATCGCGGGCGGAAGCGGAGGCGCCGCGGCTTGACGGCCAAGGCGGAGCCCTCTGCTAGACTGCGCAGGCGAGAGAGCGGCGGGGGCACCCGTCCTCTCCCACCGTCTGCTCTCTCGGCGAAGCAGACGCCGCAGAGGTGCCGCAGGCCGTCAAGCCCTAGCCGGAGCGTGGGTGCTCGTCTAGGCCCGCTCAACGCTGTCGCTTACGCGTAAAACAGGAGAAAGACGTGCGACCTGTACAATCCTTGCCATGCCGACGCCCCACCGGTCGCGCCACGGCCAGGCACCGCGCAGGCGCGTGCTATACTGGCAGCACCGGGGTGGTGGAGTACCGGCCCACATTCCAGGTCTTGTGTGCCGGGTAGCAGGGTGACGTTACCGCCACCCCGCCCCCTAAGAACTGCTCGTGACAGTTTCCCGTCAAGCAGCTCAAGCCTCTTGAACGCCCCTTGCGGGACGCGGTTTCACGACGGATAAT
>JAABUU010002325.1_pt1 | contig 27486 bp, 33 predicted proteins | sample 5559301 | NCBI WGS metagenome assembly JAABUU01 (sample SAMN10711884, study PRJNA513360) | rock metagenome | isolation source: Antarctica rocks | place: Antarctica: Victoria Land, Richard Nunatak white | reverse complement strand
CCTTGGGCTATCTCAGCCCCGCGCAGTTCGAAGATCAACACGCCCGGCAGACGGTCAAAACAGTAGCTTGATTCTGTCCACCCCAAGGGGCGCACTCCAGGCGGGGGTCAATGTTCGACGCTGTTTGACAATCAGCCGCCAATCCCTGCTGCACCAGCATCGCGAGCCCCGTCATGCCCTTGCGCTTATGTGGAGCTCCACATAAGCGCAAAAGCTTTGATGGCTTGGCATTGCTGGTGCAGGAGACGCTGAGGCTTGACCCGTTCGGCGGGCACATTTTCATCTTTCGTGGGCGCCGCGCGGACAAGGTTAAGATTCTGGTCTACGACCAGAACGGGATGTGCCTGTTCTACAAGCGCCTAGACCAGGGCCGGTTCACCTGGCCGTCCACGCAGCCGACGCCGGACGGCACGGCCTCGATCACGCTGACCCCGGCCCAGCTCTCGATGCTCCTGGAAGGTCTGGAATGGCGCACGCTGGTCCGGTCGCGACAGCCGATGCTGGCCGGGTAAGCCATGCCTTTCTGCTTGTACAGCCGAGGTCGGGCTGATACGCTCCGCGTGTGAGGATTGCGCTCGACAACCTGCCCACGGACGTCAGCCTGCTGCATCAGCTGGTGCGCGACATGGCGAGCGCTCTCGACGAGAGCGAGATCGAGGCCGAGCGGCTGCGGCTGATCATTCAGCAGTTCCAGCGCGCTCGGTTCGGCCGGCGCTCCGAGCAACTCGACCCCGACCAGATGGCGTTCGGCCTCGAGGACCTCGAGGCCGACCTGGCCCGGGCAGAGGCGCGCAAGCCCTGCCCGGCATCGGCCGAACCGTCCAAGCCGAAGACGTCGCCGCACCGGGCACCGCTGCCGCCGCACTTGCCGCGCACCGAAAGCGTGCTGCCGGTGCCGCATGACGCCTGCCCGGACTGCGGCGGCGCCCTGACCGACGCGGGATCGACCAGCAGCGAGATGCTGGACTGGATCCCGGCGCAGCTCCGGGTGGTCAAGGTCACCCGACCCAAGTGCGCCTGCCGAGCCTGCGGCACCCTGCTGCAGGCGCCTGCGCCGGAGCGAGTGCTGGCCGGCGGCCTCGCCACCCCAGGCCTGATCGCGCATGTGCTGGTCGGCCGCTATGCCGACCACCTGCCGCTGTATCGGCAGAGCCAGATCTTCGACCGGCACGGGCTCGCCATCAGCCGCTCCACCTTGTCGGATTGGGTCGGCGCCGCTTGTTGGTGGCTGGAGACGCTGCACGACTGCCTGGTTGCCTACGTCATGGCGGGTGAGCGGGTCTTTGCCGACGACACCACCTTGCCGGTGCTCGATCCCGGGCGGGGGCAGACCAAGACCGGGCGGCTGTGGGCCTACACCCGCGACGACCGGCCCTGGGGTGGTCTGGGACACCCGGCCGTGGTGTTCGTCTACGCGCCCGACCGCACGGCCGCACGCACGCCCGGCCGAGCATCTCCGGGGCTTCCGCGGCATCCTGCAGGTGGACGGCTATGCCGGGTTCGAGCAGTTGGCGGCCGATGGCAGCATCACCCTCGCAGCCTGCTGGAGCCACGCGCGTCGGAAATTCTATGAGCTGCACAAGGCAGGCTCGCCGGTGGCCAGCGAGGCGTTGCAGCGGATTGCGGCCCTTTACCAGATCGAGGCCGGCATCCGTGGCCAGCCGTCTGCGGAGCGGCGGCGGGTCCGGTCGCAGCAATCAAAGCCGCTGGTCGAGGCGCTCAAGGTCTGGCTGGAGCTCAAGCTGGTGCATCTGCCGGGCCGCAGCCGCCTGGCCGAGGCAATCCGCTACGCACTCAATCGATGGTCGGAGCTGAGCCTGTTCCTTGGCGACGGCCGGGTGGACCTCGATACCAACCCGGTCGAGCGGTCGATCAGACCCGTGGCTCTTGGAAGAAAGAATTCCTTGTTCGCTGGCAGCGATGGCGGCGCGAAACGCTGGGCGGTGGTCGGGTCGCTGGTCGAGACGGCAAAGCTGAACGGGGTCGAGCCGTATGCGTGGCTGCGGGACGTGCTGACCAGGATGGTGGAGGGGCACCCGCAACAGCGGCTCGGTGAGTTGCTGCCCTGGAGCCAAACCTAGGCTCTACGGCTGGATTTGGTGGAAAGCTGCCTGTCCGCCATGGTTGCCGATAGTTTCGCGTATGGTGGGCTGGTGGTCCCCGCTCCTCAACCCAACTCGACCTGATCGTAGAACAACCAACGCGACCTCGTGACCGCCGAACAGTCGTCATCGACATTCCAAGAATTGGTCTTGCCTTCATGGCACGGCGCGCTTATGCGGCTCAGAACACAACGCGCCGATCGATAGCTCGATCGTTTTCATGATCAAAGACACAATCGGCTGGCTCATCCGGACGGAAACGAACGGTCACCATCGATACTGGAAAGTTGGTGCAGTCGAAGCGGCCCAAGCTGCGGCGATTGCCGCTGCTACGGCAAACGCCGATATGGCCCAAGCCGTCACCAGGCTTCTATCGCACTATTCTCCTAGATATACGCCAACCCAAGATGCCGCAATCGAAGTCACATGGGGAAATAGCCCTGTGACGCTCGCGGTCAAAGCATCCGAGTCTGAACCACGGATCGGTGCTGGCGGAAAGGTTTTGGGAGAAATTACATTCGATATCATTGTGCCGGAAGACGGCGTGACACATGTCGAAGGATGTTACCGTCTGAACAGCGGGAACTGGCTGGTTTACTATCTCACAAACTACCACAGGCACGGCTCGTCGATCGACACCCCCATTATCAATAGAAAAGCAGTATTTTCTAGCGGCATTGCCGGCGTCAGCGGTTTCTTTCCGGCCGACTGGCTCCTTAACAAGAAAACGATTGGAGAAATCTTGGCCGAGGCGGTCGGCGTGGATGGCTGGGTCGAAGTGACCGGCCCGGACTCGTTAGCTCTAAAGTAGTCGGGAGGCGCGGCGGGTGTGCGGCGGTGCCGTTGGCTGATGGCCGCATTGGGTCGATTGCAGCCTGTCAAGGTGCGATGGTCGGACGCTTACCTGTTTGGCGACGTCAGCACCGAATGTCTTCACGAATGCCGCAATATCGGCCAGGTTCTTTGCCTCGATGCGGGTTCTTCCCAGGCTGCTTCCGAGCAGCTCGACGACCGTCATCTTATAGGGCCGGCCGTGATCCTGTTCGTGATGACTCGGCAGTGCGGTCAGATTGAAAATAGCCACGTGGATGGTCTCCGGTGAACAGCATCCAGCGTCCGGCATCCCATGATGCCGGATCGAACTGGACGCGGGTGAAACTGTGTGGTGCTCGCAGGGGCGCAGGACGGGCGGGCTATCTCAGCCCAGCTTCTGCGCCATGCTCGACGGAAGTCAGGCGTGGTGGCCTGTATGCGCGCGTGCAGTGTTGCTCGCAGTATGGCTTGTGCGCCACGGCGAGACTGTCGCAGAAGCGGAAAGCTGGTGTGCCCGGCTTACCGATCGGCCAGCAGCATGGTTTCGAGCCGATCGTTGCGAACGGCCGACGTTCCACTGTCAGCGGCTGGGGTGGCACCGCTGCTACGGGAGGATGGACGCATTTTGGGGCGACGTCTGGCATTTCGGCCTTCACCGGTATCAACTCCGCCAGTCGAGGCACATGAGTACGCTTGGGCCGGATGACAGTTCGCACGGTGTCGGCTCCGAGCGGACGGATCGGAGACGGACGGCTCGGCAGGTCCAGGCGGTGTGCCTTGCCGACGATGGCGTTCTTCGAAACACCCATGCGGCGGCCGATTTCCGCCGTTGAATGACCTTCTTCCCAGAGGCGCCGCAGTGTCGCGACTACGTCGCTGGTCCAGCCCGATCCCTGTTGTTCGTTACGCATGTCGATTTCCTGCTGCTGTGGTGTGATGTGAACACCTCCTCCGCGGTCTGCCGGCACCGCGCCGCGCAAGGGCGCCGATGGGCGCCCGGCCCGACCCTTGCGCGGCGTGGTGCCTGCTGGCATCGACCCATCCTGCTTCATCGCTGATCCATCGTGTCAGCTTGGATTTGGTGTTGGAATTGCGTCCTGAAACTAGGGATGCAGGACCGGAAGATCCTCCATCGCCAGAGCGTCGCAATCGAGCAGGATGTATTCGCAACGGCGCTGCCGCGCGTATTGCATGAGCTGCGCCAGATCAGCCGGAATGGGCGCGGTCGGCGCCTCGCTCGCATAGACAAACCAGCCATACCGGGTTCGTCCGCCGAGTATCTCGGCACTTTGATTGAAAGGATCGCGCACGATGTCATCCGTCGTTTGCGCGTCCAGCCAGGCCCATGTCTCAGGGGAGAGATGCCCGCTGGAGGCATCCAAAAAACAACGGGTGCTCATGGCACCGGCTCCTTCGCCAGCTGGTAGGCGTCCGCCTGCTGGCTGAGCCAGTCATCGAGGTCGATCCAGTCGATCGTCTTTTGCGTGCCCAGGTCGAGCACCTGGGCGCCGCCGCCGTAACCGTCCAGGCGCGGCCGCGAGCAAGACAGACACCAGCGGAAACCCCAGATGCCGCTGAGGCTGAGTGCCTCGGCACACCGGAACACGTAGGCGATCACGTCCTCAGGTTCGCCATCCTCCTCGGAATACAACCAGACCTGATAACCTTCCTCTTGGTCTCGCGATTGAGCCTCCGCGACGAAACCGAGGGTCTCGTCAGCGGCCTCTCTTTCCGCGGCAATCGTTCGGTAGATGTTGATTGCCGCCTGCAGATTTGCGTCGCTGCCGACCGGCAGCAGGCAGGAGAAATGGGTGAAATAACTGGCCATCTCGGACTCCAATATGCAAAGGCCGGCTCGGTGCGGGCCTGGGTTACGATCACGGTCGATGGGCGCGTTCACTCGTATTGAGGTCGTGTTGCCGGGAACATCAGCGGCAGGCTGACCGCGTTGATGACGTGGATTTCGTAGACACCGCGGCTTGTCGAGGCGTGCTTGGCCGGCCGGCCCACATTCAGCGGCGCCAAACTCGGTTCCAGCTCGGAAGCGTAGGCATCCGCCTCCGCCTCGGTCAGGTAGGATCGAGGTGTCCCGCCGAGCACGCGATAGGCCTCGGGATCGGTGACAAGTTCGCCCTCGTCGAACCACCAACCACCCTCGGCCGGCCCACCAAACCGCTGCGATGTGAGATACAGAGCCACCCAAAAGAGCGCCTGATCCGGGATCGCCGCGTGGCCGCCACTGTCTTACGGCCGGTCTGTTCCACCATCGCTACACATGATTACTTCCTTTTTCGCTTGTTACAGCCTGTGCGGCGATGGCGATCTGCAGGTTGGCTGCGTGCTGTTCACAGATCGCTGCCATCTGATCGTGAGAAGCGGCGCGCCCTTGCAGATCGAGCGCGCGGGACCGGTCGGAGAAATTATCGATGCGGGCCGAGATCACGCTCCGCACCTCCCGCGCTCGCGTGCGATGCGTGGCGGCAATCCAGAGCGCTTCCTCCGGGTCGTGAACCCGCCATCGCAGGGCCTTGCAGAACGGCGTGTCCGCGGCCTCGTCCAATATCGTCGCGTCCTCTATGGCCATGATGGTCTCCAGAAATGCGAAAGGCCCGCGCTGTGGCGGGCCTCCGAGGGATTGTTGGGCGAGCCGGAACGGGTCAGGCGGCGATCTTACCCACCCGGGTCGCGCATGCCCGGTGCAACTCCAGCACCAGGTCGTCGAGAATGCGGATCGCCTCGCCGTAAGCGCCAGCTTCCACGCGGCGACGGACCTCGATGTCGCTGCCAAAGCTGCCGTTACTGCTGGTTTCCAGGACAACGATGCCGTCCAGCTTCAGCACGCGAGCGAGACGGACGACAAAGCGGCCGACACCCTCGGTCGGTCCATCCTCACGGTACAGGCGGTCCATCGCGCGGCCGATGGCGGCGAGCGACGGGGCATACAGGTCCATGTCCCGAGTAGTGAAGACGCTGCCATCTGAGGGCTGGTAGCCCCAGTGCCAGCCATAGGCTTCCGACCGGCGGTCATCGGTCTGGCATTGGAACCGGAACCGATCCAGACGGAGCACCTTGCGCCCGTCGTCGCCGTGGCCGAACGGGTAATAATCCCCATAGCGGCCGTAACGCCCGTCCGGGGCCTCGCGCATGGCGAGCGCATCAAAGTGAGCGTAGGCATCCCCGCCGCCGACGGTGCTAAGCCATGGGCGGATGATGAGCATATCCTTATGCTCGCTGTGTCTCGGCATATCTGGTTTCCTTGTGTTGCGCAGGCCGGGTCTGGCTGTCGTTACCGTCCCCGCCGTAGGGTCGGCATCGTTGCGATTACGGCACGCCGGCCGCGTCGAGCGCGGCACGGGCCTGCAGTCGCCACCGGGCAAACCAGTCCATCAGATCCGCTCCCGAGATCGAGCAATCTTCATTCTCCGGACCGTCGAACTGGCTGGACCACGCCTGCGTCGCCTCGCTCAGCAACTCGGCCATCAGCTTGCTCGCCGCAAAGAGCCCGGCGTTGGCGTGGGCCTCGGCCTGGTTCTCCGTCGTGGGACCAATCGGGTGGGCTTTGCCGACCCATTCACCGTTCGCGCCGACCTGCACGCCCCAGGTCCTGAGCACGGCGCCATCGTGCATCGTCTGGATGGTTGGAACCCGCTTCCACTCGCCTTCGGTGGGCGCCGCCGACCTGGTGCCGGGCCGGCTCACGGCCGCACCGTGGCGATCTGCTGATGGACCGGCACGATGGACGCCTCGTCAGTCAGAAATCCCGGCGCTGCCAGGATCATGTAGACGGCCGCTGCCAGCGCAAAGCTGCCCATCACGACCTTCAGGCATTGCATTGTCGTCATTCGCTTGGCCTCCTGATGTCGCCTTCTTTCCGAAGACCTCATCCGGCAGGCGCAGCGGCGAAGGCGGGGCAAGGGCGCGTAGCGGGCCGAAGGCCGAACCCTTGCGGCGTCAAGCCCGACTGCGGCAGCCATTCTCCTCTCTTTGCGTCTCCCTTCCGCCTAACTCTCTGGACACCTTCCGGCAATCCAGCTTCAGTATGGAATCTAGACGGTATCTGTCCGCCTCCCAGACTTGGATGTCGCGGCGCCGGTCCCCAAGCGGCAAAGCCCCTGGTCCCCTCGTTGCTTCTATGGCCTCCTAAAAGCGGCGGAGCAGTTCCAGCGTATCCAGCTCGACCATCGCTCGCGAGCCAACGCCAACTTTTCGAGGTGTCGGCTGCGCCTGAGCGTGGAGCCATCCGGCGATGCGGTTCGAGGCCGGAATGTCATCGATAAAGCAGGATGGCCGGGTAAAGCCGCGCCGATATTCAACGTGGGTAATGCTGACCCGCAGCATTCCACGGGTGATGGCAACATACGCAAGTCTCCTCTCCTCATCGTGGTCGCCATAGGCACTTGGAAAGTTCGTCGCATCCCATCCGGGCAGGAACACGTGTGGGAATTCCAGGCCCTTACCTTTGTGCAGCGTCATCAGCTGCACTCTGCCCTCCGTCGCCTCGCCAGGCGCGGCACTGGCGAGAGCGGCATGGTCGAGCAACTCCGAGGCGCTGTGAAAGCCGCCGGCGAGGCTGATTAGTTCCTGCAGGTTCTCCAGCCGGTCCTCTGTTTCCTCGGCCCGGCTGTCACGCAGCATTGCCCGGTATCCGGTGCGGTCAAGCAGCAGAGAGACCTGATCTGCCAGCGAGGCCGTGGTGTCGCGACCGGCCTCCCGGATCGCCTCCACGAAGCCCAGGGCAGCAGCCCTGGCCTTCGGCGGCAGCTTCGCTGTCTCCACCGCCTGCAGCAGCGACACACCGCGAAACGCGGCCTCGTCATGGATCTCTTCCAAAGCCTTCGGTCCGACGCCGCGTGGTGGCGTATTACACACGCGCCGGAATGCGTCGTCGGATTGAAAGTCGTCAGGGTGTGCTGCAAGGCGCAGAAGCGCGAGCGCATCCTTTACTTCGGAGCGTTGATAGAAACCAACGTCGCCGACTAGGACATAGGGGATGCGGCCACGCATCAACGCTTCTTCCAGTCCGCGGGACATATGGTTTGATCGGTACAAGACGGCCATATGGTCCCAGGAAACACCGCTGGCACCGCGGCGCTTGATCTCGGCGACGATCCCGGCCGCTTCGCTGTCAGGGTCGTGGAAGCCGATGACCTCGATCGGTTCGCCGATCGCCTTGGTGGTGCGCAGGGTCTTGCCAAGCCGCTTCTTGTCCTGCGAGATGACAGCATTGGCAGCGGCAAGGATGTGGCCAGTCGAGCGGAAATTGTCTTCCAATCGGACTTGCCGGGCCTGCGGAAAGTCCTGCGCGAACCGCCGTATAAAGGTTATGTCCGCACCCCGGAACGAATACACGCTCTGGTCATCGTCGCCGACGCAGAATATCTCCCCGTGGACTGCACAGAGTAACCGTAGCCATGCGTTTATGTGGAATGCATTTGCAAGCGTTTTGGCTAAGCACGCAGGACCGCTCGTGGTGGACAGCGGACCTAGCCGGTGCTCCAAGACGTCCGTGCAGGGAGATTTCGCGCAATGCCGAACTCGTCAGGTGTATCCGAGCCGCAGGAGCTGCCAATTGCCGATCCGGTGCTCCGGGCAACCTCCCACGGCAGGGGCGCTGTACCTGAGAGTGGCTTCAACGCCTTGGTTCCGGAGCTGGATGTTTCTGACCTTGCAGTGAGCCTGCGCTTCTGGTGCGACCAGCTCGGCTTTGAGGTTGCATACGACAGGCCGGCAGCCCGCTTCTCCTACCTGGTTCGCGGCCCGATCCAGGTCATGTTGTGCGAGCGCAACAGTAATTGGGACGTCGGCGAACTCTCACGGCCATTTGGACGCGGCGTAAATTTCCAGATGATGGTCGACGCACTTGCCCCCATCCTCAAAGCCCTCGAAGCGGCGAACTGGCCGTTGTTTAGGCCGCCAAATGAAGCGTGGTATCGGACCGGGGACCGGGAAGGCGGTCAGAGGGAGTTCCTCGTCCAGGATCCCGACGGATACCTGTTGCGCTTCGCCCAGGGTATCGGGGCGCGTTCTCCAACCTAGAACCGCTTTTGGGTGAATGCAGCCGAGTGGCGAATGGCCGGGTATGGTGGAAAGCGGCCAGTCCGCTTTCGAGAAAGACAGTTGAGAGAGCGGCTATCACACGGCACGTTTGCCGTGACGCTCCTACATTTTTTTATCGTCCGGCAATGGAACTGCTAGATCCCAAGCGTCACCAGACTTGGGGCCGTAGTTGTACGTGTTTCGTACGTCCGAAGCCAAACCCTCATGGTCAAGAAGCTTTGTTCCAGTGATATTCATAAGCTCAAGTCGGGAGAATACCTCAGGCGCTTGGGAATGCGGAATGACATACTTTGTCATAGTAACAGCGGAGATGGCGTGGTCCGCCGGAGTTGGCTCTTTTATAGCTTGCACGAACCCTTCGAAATTACTGCCCATACCGGGCATGGAGTAGTCCAGCGTATCATAGAGGAAACAGCCAAGTTGGTTGCGCATGCGCCTATTCCAGCTGGCACAGAGCGGGATGAGCTTAAGGCGCGATTCACGATAGCCGTGCTGAAAGTATAGTGGGCGTTCATACAGGAAGTCGTTATATCCCGCGTAGAAGTCTGACGGCGATGTTAGCTTTGCCCACCCCGTGGCAAGGGCACCCAAGTCGAGTGCATATACGGCGGCATCGGTTGTCAGGCCGCCAGGCTTATACTGTACTCCGTTGAAGGCGAAGTAGAGCGCCACGTAAGGCGAATGGGTAAAGTCTACAACAGGGGTAGGAACACCATGATGTCTGCCATATTCGAGACGGGACCGGCGATCTTTCACCTCAAATGGAATGTTCCCTATCATCAAGGCGTTATTCAGAAAGCGAGATAACATCTCGTCAATGTTTGTGTCCCAAGACCGATGCGGGACTGTCGTGTACCGGGCATAAGTCGACTCAATATTCCAACTAGCGCTTTGGTGACCCCTGAATACTATTTGCTGATTCGATAGTGCCAAGGCTTCCAACTCCGCCATGGTTGCAGTAAGGGACGAAAATGGGCGAACGACTACGGTCATGACCCGTGTTTAGCTCAACACCACCAACTTGTAAGCATCAGCGTCCGCTCTCGGGATGGTGCGACCGGCAGTTGTATGGCGCCGTCGGGTCGAAACCGGTCGGCGGGTAACGGCGTGGACAGATAAGCCTGAGTGTGCGCGCCCAGTCGGCCTGCTCCTTGAGGTCATCTATCCAGGCACCAGCCATTCTCGCAGCTTGGACCATCGCCGACGCCCGCTGCCATTCCGGACGGCGATGGCCAGCGCCCGGCGTTGCCCGACCAGCACCACGAGCCGCTTGCCCCTTGTCACCCCGGTGTAGAGCAGGTTGCGCGCCAGCATGGTGTAGTGCTGCGTCGAGAGCGGGATCACCACCGCCGGGTATTCCGATCCCTGGCTCTTGTGGATGGTCGTGGCGTAGGCCAGGACCAGCTCGTCGAGCTCGCCGAAGCAGTACGTGACAGCCCGGCCGTCGAAGCTGACGGTGAGCTCGGCCTCATCGAGATCGAGGCCGGTGATGACGCCGAGGTCGCCGTTGAACACATCGCGCTCGTAGTCGTTGGCCACCTGCATGACCTTGTCGCCGGGGCCGAAGGTCGAGCCGAAGCGCTCGACCCGCAGCTCGCCGGGTGGGTTCAGCGCCGCCTGCAGCGCGATGTTGAGCGACCGGGCGCCGAGGCCGCCGCGGTTCATCGGGCAGAGCACCTGCACGTCGCGCACCGGATCGAGCCCGAACCGGCCGGGGATGCGTTCGCCCACCACGGCCAGCAGCTTGCGCACGCCCTCCTCGGGGTCGGCCGCGTCCACGAAGAAGAAGTCCGAACCCTCTTTCGCCTCCAGCACCGGCATCCTGCCCTGGTTGATCCGGTGTGCGTTGACGACGACCTGGCTTTCGGCCGCCTGGCGGAATACCTCCGTCAGCCGCACCACCGGCACGGCGCCGGAGCCGATGATGTCCGCCAGCACCTGTCCCGGCCCGACGGAGGGCAACTGGTCGGCGTCACCCACCAGCAGCAGCGCCGCCTCGTCCGGCAGGGCCTTGAGCAGGGCGCGCATCAACGGCACGTCCACCATCGAGGTCTCGTCCACCACCAGCAGCTGGCAGTCCAGCTTGTGCTCCTCGCCGCGCTTGAAGCCGCCGGTCTTGAGGTCGGTCTCCAGCAGGCGGTGGATGGTCTTGGCCTCCAGGCCGGTGCTCTCGGACAGGCGCTTGGCCGCCCGTCCCGTGGGCGCACACAGGGCCAAGGCGACCCGCTTGGCCCCGATCACCTTGAGGATCGAGTTGACCAGGGTGGTCTTGCCCACGCCCGGGCCGCCGGTGATGACCAGCACCTTCGATTGCAACGCCAACCGGAGCGCCTCCTGCTGGCTCTCGGCCAAGGCCAGCCCGGTGCGACCCTCGACCCACGGGATGGCCTTGTCGGCATCGATCCGCGGCCAAGGTGGCGCTCCCTGGGCGAGGGAGCGGAGCCGCTCGGCGATGACCTGCTCGGCCCGGTATAGCCCGGCCAGGAACACGCAGCGCCGGCCCTCCAGCGTGTCGACCACCACCTCGCCGGCCTCGAGCTCCAGCACAAGGGCGGCCTCGATCAGCTCGGCCAGCACCTCGAGCAGCGTGCCCGCCAGGCTGGTCAGCTCCTCGACCGGCAGGCCGCAATGGCCTTGCCCGGTGGCCTCCGACAACGCGAAGGAGATGCCGGCCCGCACCCGGATACTGGCCGTGGGCTCGATGCCGAGCTTCTGCGCCACCAGGTCGGCGGTGCGGAAGCCGATACCACGGATGTCGCGGGCCAGGCGGTAGGGGTTCTCGGAGATGATCTGCACGGCCTCGGCCCCGTAGGTCTTGTAGATCCGCACCGCCCGGCTGGTGCCGACCCCGTTGGCGTGCAGGAACAGCATGATCTCGCGGATGACCTTCTGCTCGGCCCAGCCGGCGATGATGCGAGCGGCGCGCTTGGGTCCGATGCCCGTCACCTCGCGCAGTCGGGCCGGCTCCTGCTCGATCAACTCGAACACCGCCGCGCCGAACGCCCGCACGAGCTTGGTGGCGTAGACTGGGCCGATGCCGCGGATCATGCCCGAGCCGAGATACTTCTCGATGCCCTCCAGCGTGGTCGGCGCGCTTGCCTTCAGGAAAGCGGCCTTGAACTGCAGGCCGTGGGTGTGGTCGTTGATCCAAATGCCGCTCATCTGCACCCACTCGCCGGATGCGATGGCGGCGGCGTGTCCCACTACGGTGACCAGGTCGCGCTGCCTGCGCACCTTGACTCGCAGCACGCAGAAGCCGTTGTCGGCGTTGTGGAACGTGACCCGTTCCACAAGTCCCGCCAACGCCTCCACGGGAGAACTGGGCGTGTTCGACGCAGCGTTGGGCAGGGTGAGCATCACCCGGCCGTCCAGGCTTGCTGGGTCATGTCTGGCTCGTTCTTCGATTTAAGCCGATCAGGGGCCAGGTCACGGAGCTTTGGCGGCCATGATCTGTTCCGGGGTCCGTCCATCCAAGGCAGGGACACCCTGCAGCTTAGTAAGCATGCCCTCAAGCGCCGTAATGTCGCCCTCCACAGCTGCGCGCTCGTCCGGACTCAGCCACACCTCCTCGAGCAGGCGTGCCGCGGAGGCCTTGGCGGCGATCACCACGCCCCTGGCAGATTGCTTCGGCACGTTGAAGAAGCAACCCGCGCAAGCCATGCGGTGCGGACAGGTGCTCCAGAACGCATTGCTACAATACGAGTCGCCCAAGTCGTAGTACTTCCAGGGCGCGCCGCCGCGTGCCGTAGAGCCACTCGCAATCGCCTCGTGATCAAGCACGACCTCGATCACGTGCGCCATGCGATCGGCTTTGGCGAACGCGTCGGCCAACCGGGTTGGCTTGACCCGGATATAATGCATTGTCGACTGCGGGTTGCGGTGCCCGCACCAGGTCATCAGTTCCAACAAGGTCATGCCCTGCGGCGCATTTGCCAAAGCCGTTACCGCCGAAGCGCGCCCGCGATGACTGGTGATCGGACCGCGGCTGTCGCGCCCGGGCACGCCTGCCTTGGCGCAGAGCATGGGTATGACGGTCCGGTTGAGTACATCGTTGCTCATTGGCTGGCCACGGTATTGGAATAGGAAGCTGGCCCGCTCGCCCGTGACCTCATCAACGACGGCTGCCTGCTCAGGCCGCATTGCCGCCCATGCATCGACGTACTGCTTGACCACGGCGGCTACTGGCTTGCTGAAGGCGGTGAAGGTCTTGCCCGCAGGGACGTCGAAGTAGCACAGGGTGCCGGGCGCGATCCTGGCGCCAGCGTCGTCCACGATGTCGTCGTCTTGGGCGCGCGCACAGCCCAGCCGCAATCGCACGATCTCATTGCCGCGCAGCCCGGCATGGGTCCAGATCACGGCGATGGCCCGCATCGCCGCGAACGGATAGCGAAACCGCACCCTCGGTAGATCGGACGGTTCGAGGTTGAGGCTCGCCCAGATGAGTTTGAGCCAGATCACATCATCGATGGTGCGGGGATTGACACCGAGATGCCGCCGTATGGAACTGGGTGTTGCGAGGTGATAGCGCGGATTGCACCGCAGCGTTGCCCAGTCCCAGAGTTGGCAATCGGTGAGGAACCGGCGCACTGCATGGAGCATGGTGCTCTTGGTGTCGGCGTCGATCGGCTTGCCACGGTTCGGCTGCCGTCCGGAATCAAAGGAGGCCAGCGCCCACTCGCCGACCGTGAGCCGGTCCACCGCCGCGAGAAAGTCGGCGCAGGTCTCGACGCTCCACTGCGCCGGGCTGGTAACCTCAGGATGCGCCTTGGCAAGCCACAATCCGGTCCGCAGTATATAGCTGTAGCCCGTCCCGCGTACATTCGGTCGTAGGGTCGAGGTTTCTCGCCACCGCTGACACCAGCGGGCCCACTCCGGGTGAACACCCTCGGTGCTCCTGTCCCGCCAGGACGCGGAAGGCCGTCGGTTCAGCGGCTTGGACATGATCCCAAGCAAGGTCAGACCGTGCGACACTCTGGTGATCCGGGTCGCAATCGTGGCGCGGCAGCGAGTCCTGACGCGCTCAAGAAGCGGTGCATTGAACGTCTCCAGCAGCGGACTTCCGCTCTCGAGTGCCACCGCGGCAATCGTAGCGGGCATGTGCGCGAGCATGCAGGCATTGCCGTAACCAACACGGCGCAATGCTTCCAGAAGGCGCTCGCACTCGTGGTCGAATAGTTCAGCACCAAATACGGCGCGCGCGGTCAAGGGAAAGCTGAAACAGAAGCGCAAGTCGTGTACGCGACGGAAGCCGCCAAGCACGTAGGCGACCGCCAACAGGTATGGTTTTGTAACCTTGTTGGACGTGGCGGCCGGGCTGGAAAGAAGGTCGAGCCATTCCTGGTCCCCCCAGCCCCAATACGCCTGTCGCCGGCGGCCTACCTCCTCCAAGATGAACCTGATCGTGCGTAGGCGGCCTTGCGGGTCGAACGCATCCGGAGAAAGCACATCGGCGAGTGGTCGGAAGAGACGTGGAAGGCGATACTCGCCCAGCTTGAACATCGGACTGGCCGCCCAGGTCTCGAACATCCGGTTCTCATCAGCTGTCAAGTCCGGGGCACGGTCATAACGGTCTAAGTCGAGCTGTCGGGTAAGTGGCATGACGTCGGGGTCTCCCATGATGATCAGGGCTCGTCGAACAGGAGGGTGCCGAGCTTGGCATCGAGGTGGCCGACTGAGGCCGCCATCTTGGCCAGTAGGTCGCCGCCGGAGAGGTGTATGTACTGCACGGTGGTTTGGACGTTTCGGTGCCCGGCGTAGGTGGCGATCTCGTGCAGCCGCCAGCCAGCGCGGGCGAGGTGCGTGAGCCGGAGGTGGCGCAGCGTGTGTGTGCTAAAGCCTTCGACGCCGGCCTGCCGCGCCAAGCGCTCGACCACCTTGCTCCAGGTCCATTTGCTCAAGGGTTGCCGGAGATTGCGGTCCGACTCTGAGAGGAACATCGCGCCTGGGCGCGGGTCCAGTGTCCGGCGGCGGCTGATATGGGCGGCCAGCGCCGGCGCGGCCACGGCGGCATAGCAGACCACACGCGACCTGCTGCCCTTGCTGGTCTCGGGCCGGACCGTGATGAGGCGGTGGGCAACGTCAAGGTCGGTGACTCGCAAGCCGACCAACTCCTCGCGGCGGAGCGCCCCGTAATAGGCCAGCGCGAACATCAACCGGTTGCGCAGCCCCTCACGTGCCACCTCAGCGACGAGCCGTGCCCAGTCGGGTTCGGAGGGGATGTGGGGCAGACGAACCAGGCGGCGTACGAGGCCTTGCTGCAGTCCGGCGTGATCTGGCCCGTGCCGGCCCGCGGGAACGTATCGACCGCGCGGCACAGGGTTTCTCTCGCGCAGGCCCTGATAGAGGAGGTGGTCGTACCAGAGACGCACAGCAGTGAGCCGCTGCTGCAATGTCGCGTTGCTGACTCGCGACGCAATAGGAACATCGCCCTCCCCGCGGAGATGGCGGACGAACAACGAGACGTGCTCAAGTGTCGCCGTCTCGGCATCGATACCGCATCTTTGGCAGAAGCGAAGATACTGGTCGAGACTGCGGCCGTACGCTTCAACGGTGGCAGGAGAACGTCCCAGGTTGTCGAGCAGCGCCAGCCAGGACCGACCTTGCGGCTCAGCTGCGACCAGCGGGTAATGCGACCAGAGGGGCGTCGGCATCGTGGCACTCCGCTCTAACGGCGAATGGGGGTTGGTCCTGGCGTCCGTAATGTTCCCTGCCCGCACGCATTCCACGTAACTTACTATTGTACGTAGCAGACGTCCTGATACTCATCGGCGAGCACGCAGTCGAAACGCTCCTGCCACCTGCGCCGATACGTCTCGTCACGCTGCATCGCCTTGGTCGGCCAGAGCAGCAGGTCGCCGAAGTCGGCTGCATTGGCTTCGCGCAGTCGGCGCTGGTATTCCAGATAGACCCGCGCGGCCATGCGCATCCCATCCGGATCAATCGTCGCGTGCGCCGCCTTCGCCTGCGCGATCATCGCCTCCACCCGAGCCGGCGCTTCGTCCGGCGTGATCAGGTTGTCCTTGAACTTGGCAATCCGGTTGCAAAGCTGTTTCAACGGATCGCGCCCCCCGCCGGCATCCCCCGGATCGATGTTCATCGCTTTCATGGTTCGCTTGACCAGGCGCTTGCTGTCGTCGGCATCGAGGATGTCGAAGCCCGAACGGAGCACCGCCACCTCCGGCTCGATCCGTAGCTGGCGAGCACCCAGGCCGTGGAAGGTGCCGACCCAGGACGGTGCCACCTCTCCGGCGAGCATCGTCCGTATCCGATCCCCCATCTCCTTGGCAGCCGGTTGGTAAAGGTCACGGCGAGGATGCGGGAGGGGGAAATACCGCGCGCCGCGATGCGCGACGCCACCCCGGCCGTCAGCGTGCGTGTCTTGCCGGTGCCGGCGCCGGCTAGAACCAGCACGGCACCCTGCAGTGTCGCCGCCTCGGCCTGGCTCTTGGTCAAGCCGGAGAGAATGACGGCCTGACGCTCTGCGGGGCTCGGCAGTGCGTTCGTCCCGGCCGGCATCTCGTTCGCCTCATTGTATCTCGACATGACACCCCCAGCCCGACACACGGATCAGCTCCTGGTCGGTCGTGAACACGGTGAACTGCTCGTCCAGAAGCCACTGGCCGTCCTCGTCGCGCTCGCCATCGACGATGACGCCCTCGAGATGCTGCCGCGAGGCGTCGTCGGCTTCGACAAACACGAAAGTGTCGCTCAGGCTGCTGCCGGTGAGCGGGTAGGCACAGCGCTTGCGCCGACCGTGGGGCAGCCGGAGGAAAGCTGACTGCAACTCCGCAATCATCCGTTCGCGCTCGACGGCGGCCGTCAAATCAGCTGGCACTTCGAGGTAATTGGCGCCATCGAGCTCGCGCAGCTTGGTCAGGAACAGGGCGGCGGCGCGTCGTGGTGGCCAGGGTTCCCATGGGTGCAAACCATCGAGCAGCGGCAACGGGTCGATCATGACCGGTGCCAAGCGGATGCCGAGGGTTTCGGTGATGTCCTCCATGGACCAGCCCGCGACGTGCAGCGCTTCAGAGGCAGCCGCCAGATGGTCCGCCCGCTTGTGCAGCAGGTAGTCCTCGGCAGACCATTCCGGCAGCCTGTAGCGCGTGTCGATCGCATGGCGCAGCCGGCACGTCAGCGCGCCGAACTCGACACCCAAATGCGGCTTGAGCGGCGAAATCGGATCGAAGCCGAGCAGGCCTTCGTCCGCGTCATGCAGCATTTCTCGCAGCGCTTCACGAGGCGTCAGCGGCTGATACGGCTGCATCTGCTGACGAAGCACCAGCACCAGCAAGCTGTGCTGCGCCACTGAAAGCGGCAGCTCCCAGCGCGAGTGTCCGCCCCAGCGATAGGTCCGCGATAACCCGACCGCGAGGTCAAGGTCACGCCAGTCGCCGGGTTGTGGGTCGATGAGGTTCAGACGCCTGCCTGAGCCGAGCAAAACCCAGGCGCGATCGGGCTTCATACTCCCCTCCCCTGCTTGAGGATTTCATTCCAGTCTTTCGCGCCGTTCGTCGGCAGCAGTCGACTGGCCGCCACAGCGAATGCGGCCGCCATGTCCACCAATCGGTCGGCGTAGCCGTGGCCAGCGGTGTCATCATCGGTCGCGATGACGATCTCGCCGCCTTTCTGGGTAGACAGCGCCGATAGTTGATGCTCGATCGCCGTGATTGTCTCCGGCCCCATGCCGCCCGCGGTCGCGGCATAGAGGCTGCCCGGTCGCAGATACTCGATAGCCGCGACGCTCATCGCGTCGATCGGCGCCTCGGCCACCACGAGGCGTGACACCGGAGGATCGTTGAGCCCGGACGATCGTTGCAGCCGGAACAGGGTCTTGTCCCCGCCCGCGCTGAAACCCCGGTAGTTCGGCCCTCGCATCTCGATGCCCCGCAACAGCCCAGCATCGTCGCGGTGCGCGAACCAGGCGCTGCCGTATGGCCCCTCTCGCAGGACGCCAGCGGCGACGGCGGCTCGGACGACATGGGCGGGCAACGCCCGTTCCTCCGTCAGATAGCGCCAGCATGGCGACCCGGGCCGAGGCTCAGGCCGCCGCCGCCAAAGCTCCTGGAACGGCACGGGGGGCGCGTCCCTTGTCGTGCGCGTTGGGCTGGAGGGAAACTCTGGGCTGAGGCCGACGAACGGCCGGAGCACCTTACGCACCTGTCCCAGGTTCAGGCCGGGATCGAGGAACTGCACCAGCTTGAAGACGTCGCCCTTGGCGGTGCTGCCGGGGTCCCACCACCCCCGGCCCTCATGGGTGACCAGCAGGACTTCTCCCGCGCCACGCCGGTATTTCCAGCATTTCCGGGTACTCTCAGCCTTGTCCAACTGCCAGGGTAACGGAAACCGCTCCAGCAAGACCGCACAACTTACACCTGCTCGCATCTGTTCGAGTTCGGCGTCATGCCCACTCATCTCTCGTACTCCCATTGGTGGAATACGATCCGGCGACCGCCCGCCCCGCGCGGGACAAGGGCGCCTGCGCAGCAGGCGGGAGCACTCGCGACGCACCCTTGTGGCGCGTGGGACGCAGGCGGTAACGGCATTCTCGTCCTCGTCTCGGCTGTTCCTCCACACAGCCTCGATCCGGCCGGCGCGAACGGCACGCGACCTTCTGACAATTGTCCGGGGTTTATTCCTCGTTCGCGCCAAGCCGGTTCACGCTCTCCGCATGGCTCGGAGGATCGTGACAATGTTGCAGGTAAGCCGGCGCGGCGGTGTCCAGGACCAGAGGGTCTTGTCGCTGCAGGAGGATCAAGCGCTACGCCAGGCGTTCGGGCGTTATGCCGAGCCGGATGCTCGTGCCGCCGGCGCGGCCGTTGTGCATCGCTACCAACGAACTAGCGCGGGTGACTGGTTTTTGTGTAATTGCTTGGGGCAGGTCGATCGGCCTCCGGCCCTCGTTCCAGTGGCCGAAGCTCATATCCGACGCCATCATGAACCGCCCTGGCCGGACCATGATCCAGAGTGCGACTTCTATCGCGACGCAGCCGAACAGCGTGCCATCACGCGGAGCTATGCACGTCTTCCCGATGGCAAGCGTGTCGCGCTGTTAACGCGACTGAAGACGGACGGACGGACCAGGCCACAGCAGCTGACGGGCCGAAGTTTTGCTCGGTCCCGGGGAGCATTGGCTACCCTGCTCATGCACCTGATTGAAGACAGCGGGCTTAACCAGGTCCAGTCTCTTGGCGGCATCGCGGCTCTCGGAGAGCAATACAAGGCGTTGTTGCATAGATTGAGCTGGAGGCAGGAGCGTGCCCTACGCGGTGGTCGCGTCAGATGGCGGGAATGGAGATTGGCTTGGCGATCCGGATCATTTGGTTGAGGGCGCAAATGGCGGTTCTGTCGCAAACTTCCAGGGTGGTTCAGTTTTCCTGGAGAAAGTGGATTGGCCTAACCGGTCAGGGAGTAGAACTGCTGTGCAGAACGCAACTTTGCTGTCGAGTGCAACTGCCCTTTGCAGATCATGTGCATGATCTCGATGCCAGAAATGGTGACGGCAGCTGACCAGAACGACTTGAACCCCAGCATCGGTCGGGTGAGTCGTTTGACCGCCCGGTGATCCTGTTCAACAATGTTGTTGAGATATTTTACCTGTCGGATCTCGATCTCTGCGTCATGCTCAATATTGTAGCTTTCAATCCCGGCCGTGTTGGCGCCGCTCTTGTCGATGGTGATTTTCTCGGGAACATCGTGATGCCTGATTGCCTTGCGCAGGAAGCGCAGCGCCGCCCTGCGGTCCCGTCTGGCGGTCAGCAGGAAGTCCACGGTGGCGCCGGCCTTGTCGACCGCCCGATACAGGTACTTCCACTTGCCCTTGATCCGCACGTAGGTCTCATCCATCCGCCAGCTGCCGCCTACCGGACGCTTGCGCGCCAGGAACGCCTTCTCCAACAGCGGAACATACTTGAGCACCCAGCGATGCACGGTGGAGTGGTCGACCTCCACGCCCCGTTCCTGCATCATCTCCTCGACCTGACGGTAGCTCAGCGGATACGCCACATACGTATCTGTCCGGTGAGGGACGCGGTTCGCGGGACGTTTTGCTCAGGCTGCCAGTGTATGGTGATGCCCATGCGGCACCCAGCTCCATGCGTGGACGGCCCGTTGAGTTCAAGACCAATCGCAAGAATTGATGGCGGTACGAGAGCGGTCATGCGTTCGGCCTGTATACGCGGCAACATGGCCGCTGGCCCAGATGGGTTCCGCGAACAACATCCAAACACGGCAACGGCATAGAATGCTTTGGAACTGGACGGATTTCATTGTTCGTCGGTTCGACCGATCATCATCTCTTGCTATGCTCTTAAACCCTCAGCACGGGCGTGCGGCTTAGGCGACTACCGGCTGACGCCGATACGCTTCACCACGCCCCATCATGGCCCAGATGATCCGGGCCATCTTGTTGGCTAGAGCGATCGCAGTGACCTTGCGCGGCCGGCGCTCTAGCAATTGCAGCAGCCAAGCAGTAGCCGACTTGCTACCTGGCTTGGCGTAGCGGATCACCGCCATCGCTCCGACCACGAGCAGCTGTCGCAGCCTCTCATTGCCTGCCTTACTTATCTTTCCCATTCGATGCTTGCCGCCCGTGGAATGCTCTCGCGGAGTTAGCCCGAGCCACGCCGCAAAATGCCGCCCAGTCTCAAAGTTCGCTGGGTTCACGGTTAGCGCCATGGTGATCGCGGTGATTGGCCCGACCCCGGGAATTGTGGCGAGGAGCTTGCTGACCGAGTTGGCCTTGTGCTGTTCGAGCAGCTGCTTATCCAGCGCTTCAATCTTCACGTCGAGATCAAAGACATGCTGGCCCATTTGCTCGAACATCGCCTTTGCAATTGCTGAGATCGCTTCCTCGGCAGACAGAACGGCAAGCAATGCTGTGACATTCGCGCAGCCCTTGGGGGCAACAATACAAAATTCCGCTGCGTGCCCCCGCAGCGCGTTGATCGCCTGGGTTCGTTGGTTCACCATGAGTTCACGATGCTTCACGATGATCGTCGCGGCTTGCTCATCCGCTGATTTGACCGGAACCGTGCGCATAGTCGGACGTGATGCTGCCTCGCTGATTGCTTCCGCGTCGTTGCGGTCGTTCTTGCTCCGCTTGACGAATGGCTTCACGTATTGCGGCGGGATCAGTCTCACCCGGTGGCCCATACTGCCGAGCAATCGCCCCCAATGGTGCGAGCCGGCGCAAGCTTCGAGAGCCAGCTCCGTTGGTGCCAGTTTGGCGAAGAATGGTTCGACCTGAGCGCGCCTGATCTCGCGCCGCAGCACCGGGCGCTCCTGGTCGTCAACCCCGTGGATCGTAAAAACATGCTTGGAAGTGTCGATCGAAATACGCTTAAATTCCATTGGGCGGCCCTTTCATTGGGTTGGTTGTTAGACCCTACATTGGCACATTTGATGCCGTTGGGCCGTCCACCCCAACACGGCAGCAACTCGTGCAGACGCTTGGCGGGATGGCCCGCGATCCGGGCGAGCACGTCGGCAAGCCAGGCGCGCGGGTCGGTGTCGTTCAGCTTGGCCGTGACGATGAGCGAATACATCGCCGCGGCCCGCTCGCCGCCGCGGTCGCTACCGGCGAACAGCCATGCCTTGCGTCCGATCGCCACGCCGCGCAGCGCGCGTTCGGCGGCGTTGTTCGTCAGGCAGATGCGCCCGTCATCGAGGAAGCGGCTGAACGTGCTCCAGCGCTTGAGCATGTAGTCCATTGCCTTGGCGACATCGGCATGCCGGGACATTTTCGCCCGGGCATCGCGCATCCAGATCTCGAAGTCGATCACCTGCGGCGCCACCTGGCTCCGCCGCACGGCGAGGCGTTGCGCCACCGGCAGGCCGGTGATCGCGCGCTCGGCGTCGAAGATCGCATCGATCCGCCGCACCGCCTCGGCCGCCAGCAGCGCGCGGCCCACCTGCGCCAACTCGAACAGCTTGCGCCGCCCATGCGCCCAGCATCCGGCTTCCATGATCGGACCCGGCCTGCGGCCCGGAGCGTAAAGAGGAGTGAACCCGGCATACGCATCGGCCTGCAAGATGCCCGCATACTGGGCCAGGTGCGCTTGAGGGTGCTCGCCTCGGCGGTCGGGCGAGTAGAAGAACAGTGCGGCCGGAGGCGCCGGCCCGCCGAATGGCCGATCGTCGCGCACGTAGGTCCATAACCGTCCGGTGGTCGTGCGGCCTTTGGCCTGCACCGGCACGGTGGTGTCGTCGCCATGGATGCGATCGGCCGCCAGCACGTGCGCCCGGATCAAGGCCTGCAGCGGCGCCAGGTTTGCCGTGCAGGCACCCACCCAGTCCGCCAAGGTGGAAGTGTCCGGCTCGATGCCCTCGCGGGCGAAGGTCTCGCTCTGCCGGTTCAACGGCAGATGCTGCCCGAACTTCGCCTCTAGGATCGTCGCCAACAGTTCGGCCCCGGCGCGACCGCGCACGATCGGGTGGAACGGCGCCGGCGGCTGCGTGATCGTTTCGCAGGAGCGGCAGGCGAAGCGCTCGCGCACCGTCTGGATCACCTTCCATTGGCGGGGGATCACCTCCAGCGTCTCGGTGATGTCCTCCCCGAGCTTGGCCAGCTTGCCGCGGCAGCAGGGACACGCGGTCGGGGCCGGAACCACCACCCGCTCGCGCGGCAAGTGCGCCGGCAGCGGCCCGCGCGCCGGCCTGCGGCGAACCGTCGGGCGAGCCGGCTGATCCCCATCGGGTTGGCCCGCCTGATCGAGAGCCGCCTCGTCCTCGGCCGCCTTCGTCTCCAGCTCCTCAAGTTGGAGTTCCAGCTGGTCCAGCAACTTGCGGCCGCGTTCGGACGAGGCGCCGAACCGCTCATGCCGGAGCTTGGCGATCAGCAGCTTCAGATGCGCCACCATCGCCTCGGCGCCGGACGCGCGGGCCTCGGCATCGCGCCGCGCCAACTGCTCGGCCGCCAGCGCCGCGCGCAGCGTCGCGATATCGTCGGGAGGGGTGTGGGGCGTGGAATTCACGCAGCGGATTCAAGCACACCTGTCAGCAGCCGGGTACTCCCTTTTTAGGCCTCCGCCGCCATTAACCCGCCATCTCCGGCCGCCACGTCCGTTGCGGGTTCCGCCAATCGATCCCTTCAAGCAGCATCGAGAGCGTGGCCGGAGTGAGCGACACGACGCCTTCCTTGGCCTGTGGCCAGATGAACCGTCCACGTTCCAGCCGCTTGGCATAGAGCGACATCCCCAATCCATCGTGCCAGAGTATCTTCACCAGATCGCCAAACCACACGCCATTCAGCATACCGATCGCGCTTGGTCGAGGTGGTGTATCGCTGGCATCCGCTACACGGCGAGGGGTTGCGGCTCTACCAACGCTCGGGGCGTGGTTGCCGGGAAATCCTCTATCTTGAGGCACGCGCCGGCATCTCACGCGAGGTGCCGGCCTGGATGTGCGATGCGGCCGCGTGCGCCGTCATGGTGGCCGGTCCGGCCCAGCTCAGCATTGCGGCGCTGATCGAACTGCGGGCAATGCTTGTGGCGCGTGCGCCGGACTCCGCGCACCCATCACCATCGGTCCTCCTGGATGGAGAGGAGGCCCGCAGTGAACAGCCGACCCCGGACACAGCTTCTGTTGGCGCTGGAGCGCAAGGACCCGTTCCGCCCGGTGGTGCAGCGCACGGCAGACTTAGTGCAAGCCCTGGCCGACCTGCTGCTCGAGGCGCTCGGCACGCACACGCCCCTGCCACTATCCGCACCGGAGGCCAGCGATGAGCCCGAAGATCACGCCTGACCACCTCGGCCGCAGCGCCGTCGTCTATGTTCGGCAATCCACCATGGCGCAGGTGCTGGAGAACACGGAAAGCCAGCGGCGTCAGTATGGCCTGGCCGAAACGGCACGTGCCCTCGGGTTCGCGTCGGTGGACGTGATCGACGATGACCTCGGCCGCTCCGGCTCGGGATCGGTGGACCGCCCGGGGTTCCAGAAGCTGGTCGCCTCGGTGTGCGCCGGGTCGGTCGGCGCCGTGTTCTGCGTCGAGGCCTCCCGGCTGGCCCGCAATGGGCGGGACTGGCATCATCTGATCGACCTGTGCGCCCTGGTGGGGACGCTGGTGGTGGACCCCGACGGCACCTACGACCCTCGGCTGGTCAACGACCGCCTGCTGCTTGGCCTCAAGGGCACGATGTCCGAATATGAGCTGAGCCTGCTGCGCCAGCGCGGCCTGGCGGCGCGGGACTCCAAGGCCCGACGGGGTGAGCTGCGCTTTGCCCTGCCGCCCGGCTACTGCTGGACCGAGCTGGGGCAGATCGAGATCGACCCCGACGAGCGCGTCGCCGACGCGGTCCGGCTGGTTCTGCGCAAGTTCGGTGAGCTCGGCAGCGCCCGCCAGGTCATGCTGTGGCTGCAGGATGCCGGACTGAAGCTCCCGGCCATGCGGCGCAACACCCAGGTTTGCAAGATCGATTGGCGGCCGGCGGCCTACCACACCGTGCTGCAGATCCTGCGCCATCCCATCTACGCCGGCACCTACGTGTTCGGCAGGACGGCCGACCGCACGCGCGTCGTGGACGGGCGGGCGCGCAAGACCACCGGGCACAGCAAGCCGAGGGCTGCATGGAACGTGCTGCTGCGCGACCATCATCCGGAGTACATTAGCTGGGAGCAGTTCGAGGCGAACCAGCAGCTGATTTCGGAGAACGCCCACATGCAGAAGCGCACGGAAAGGAAGTCGGCACGGGGCGGCCGTGCGCTGCTGACGGGCTTGGTCCGGTGCGGGCGTTGCGGCCGGACCATGCGAGTGTTCTACGGATCAAGGTCTGGTCACGCCCATCGATATCAGTGCCGCGGCGACGACAGCCATGTCGGCGGCTGGCTGTGTATCGGCATCGGCGGCCTGCGGGTTGACCGCGCTGTCGCCGAGCAGATCGTCGAGGCGGTGTCAGATCATGCTGCATGTCCACAACAGGCCGCGGCTGACTTCGTGCCGGCGGGCCACGGCGACGAACGAAGCACCGGGCTGCTCGGCCTCGCCTACGATCCGCAGCTTCTCCTCAAGCCGCCAGCGACGCCGACGCTCAACCCCGGTGATGATCTCCATGCCGCCAAACCGCCCCCGATCTTAACGACGCTCTTACAAGCACCCCTAAGATCACCAGCGAGGCTCACAGGCGCCAGGCGGCCCTCACCGGGCGGATACCCACATACCAGCGTACACCCCACAGAATCACATCACGCTCGAAGTGGCTGCCCTTGAACTCAATCGTCATCGTACGCCCAACCTGAACCAGGGTTCAGATCTTATACCAGACCGTAGCCACGTAAAACTTGCGACAGAACCATAGACGTCGGGCCGGACAAGTGGGAGCGGCGTCAAGCCGACGCCCGCCTTCTCATCCGGGCGCTTGGCGTGGGCAAACCCTTGGTAATAAAGTTGGCCGGGACGCTACTTCTATGATCCTAGCGGATAGTCCGGTAAGATCGCAATTATCATCGGCTCCTGCTGCAGGCTCGCGACAGACTCGGTGACCATGAGGTTAAAATCGGCAAAGGATAACTCCTTAGGGGTCATACCTCTGTTTTTGCAAAGGGTCGGAAGCAGGCGCTCAAAATCTTTGTATTCGCGAAGGATCGATTGGCCGCCGCCGGCCGTGGTGCCGCTGGGGAGATGCCTGAGCCAGGTAGATAACTCAGAAATTAACTTAGGGATATTGCGCCCGTGTGCGTGAATATCTTGGCCACTGATATCTGAAATGAACTTAGGGTATCGATATTGTTCCGAATCAAATACGATGCAACGTTTTCCGGTCTGGTCAGCGCGCCCGAGATGATGAGCTCCAAGCCAGAGGCCCAGCTCTAGCGGCATATTGAAGCGCGGCAGCGGCGGCTTGCCGTTGGTCTCTGTCCGCGAAATGTCGTGAACGCCGTAGGGGCACTCGCTTATGATCTTGATAATCTTACCAAGTCGATTTTGAGCTGCATCATCCGTCTCCATGGCGCAACGGGCACGGTAACCCGAGCGTACGACAGTATAAACAATTGCGTTGAAAATGGGCTTGTACGCAGGGTCAAAAGGGCAATTAATGAACACGTCGAGCGCCGTATCAGCCCCGTTTCGTGTTTCACGGCGGCGTGCCACCGTCAAACCTCGCGCCACGTGCCCCTCTTGGTGCCGGGCGTCTTGCGTACGCGTTTGGCTATAGGCGACCTGCCTGGGTCAAGCTCTCTCGCTTTGGCGATGGCCTCCGTCTGGGTGTCGAGAACGGCGCTGGCACGCTTTGCGCCGGGCCGCCGGACTTCAAACCGACCATCTTCACGCTGCTGAATTCGCAGGGCGTCGCCTGTATGCAATGTTGCTTTCTGTTCGTGCGCCGACACCTCATCCAAGGCTTTGTGGATCGCGCGGCGCACTTCGGCAGCGGTAAAGGTCTTTGACTTTGTCTTTGGCGCCAGCACTTTCACGCCGTCATACGTCCTGCCAACCGTCTTGTAAGACGACGACGCTTTCTTGCGCGGCGGCTTGGTCATTGCCTCAATCTCGACAGAAGAAGCGCAGGCGGGAAGTCTCGTTCATAATACAACGTTAGCAGTGGCCCCCAGGGATGTCATCCGGCTGGACTCTAACGCGTATAGGACTGTCACACGCCACTTCTTCCAGCTTAAAATACCGATCCCCGATCTTCAGGGCTGGGACAACCTCGCAGGTCGCATAGTCTGTGCTGTATTGCACGTTCAGCATCTGTATGTTGAAAGTTGTCATGTGGGGATGGTGACCGCCATTCGACGGTGTCTCAATATGTATTTCCCCAAGGGAGCCTGGTCGCTCGCCATATTTTGTCGCAAGCTTTACTACAGCCGCGCGAAGTGTTTCAGGATTGTCATCGGAAACTTCCACCACCCGATCGATTTGTTTATGGCTCGACATGCCTATGCCCGATGCAGAGCCGATCCTATTCAGGATTATATAAGCGAGTGTCACGAGTTCCATTTATCCTCCCCTACTCTTCTCAACCGCCACTGTCGCCGCGTTATCCGGCCGATCCGGCGCCCCATCGAGCAACGTCACCGCCTCATGCGGTTGGCTGGCGCGCCCCGCCAGGTTGACCAGCTCCGTCTTCCCGTCATGCTTCGGACCTCTCAGCACGATCCTGAGCATCCCATCCGGCAGCGGCCTCTGTAACGCCTTGGCCTCCGACCATGGCGCGTGCAACCAGATGTCCCGCTCCTCTTCCGTCGTCAGGATCGCCGGCATCGCCTGTGGATGCACAATCCCCACCTCGGCGTTCGGCTCCGTGGTCAGGAAGCCGAACAGGTCGGCGGACACCTCGCCCTCCTTGATCTTCCGCACCGACGTCTAGTGCGTCCAAATGCCAGCGAAGAAGGCAAGCGGGCGGCTCTCGTCGAGGGTGAACCAAATCGGCTGTTTGGAACCGCCCGGCGATAGGTATCTGCTCAACCCTGTTGGAGCACGGATTGGTCTGAGAGTGTCATGCGGACAGCCTGATAGGCATTGATCCCGCGGCGTCCGGCGGTTCCAACGACAGAGCGAAAGGCGGCGAACAGGTCTTTG
>JAABUU010002324.1_pt1 | contig 27488 bp, 34 predicted proteins | sample 5559301 | NCBI WGS metagenome assembly JAABUU01 (sample SAMN10711884, study PRJNA513360) | rock metagenome | isolation source: Antarctica rocks | place: Antarctica: Victoria Land, Richard Nunatak white | reverse complement strand
GACTGAGTCGAAACGAATGCCATCTTGCCACATTACATTGTCTGCAGCCAGTGTTCGAGATATTGAAAGCGAATCCACTGCCACGCCTCCTAGCAGCTGTATTACTGGCCATTTGCCAATTTCACACGGCGCAAGAGCATTTTAGAGCTTCTGAACTGGACTATGCACGTAATACTCGAATGTAATGCATGGTTACATTGCGACAGAATGCGGACAAGCAGGACATGCAATAACTTCACACCTGAGCAAGAGGACGCAGTACGCAGGCCATGCAATTTCATCTGAACGTCCCAATGGGATGTCCCCATTTGAGCCTTGGACAAAGAGTGACCTCAACGGTGGTAAATATGCAAGCGCACAGATCAATCTTGCAGCACATATGGAGACAGTCTACGGAACACGCCCAACTGGAAAAAATGTCAATATGAGAGCATCTCTAAAGTGGTCGGGACATCAATGTTTGTTGACGGGCTACCTAGCGAGACAGACCTAAACACAGACCTAAAACCCAAACAACCTGGCAAGTTGTCCTTGCCTCCAACAGACCAGACCATAGCATGAACTGACAAAGCATACAAAGCATGCCGGTGCCCTTAAATATATCAGTCATTGTACATACAAAATAGCGCCTGTACAGGCGAATGGCAATGCGGATGTGAATCACGGCACCACAAGTTCCTTGGTGCCAGATCCAAACTCGTGAAATCCCAAATGAAACAACCTGCACTGCAAATTTTGTAGCATGGGCTTTGCCAGAGACACAGAGCACTGCCAGCATTCATGCGAGCAATGTGCTCTCAATTAACATGCACTGTCCTGCTTTCAGCAGCAGAGGCTGCCTTTTCGGTTGATGGCAGAGCTTTGCCCAATCCAGTAGCCTCCTTGACACGACGCCAGATTTCAGCAGCTATCATGCCCTTTTCCCGAGAGACACCAGTCATGATGTCACTGTTTTCTTGTGCCCTCCTGATCAGGTATGGCAGCACATCTCCCACAGGCCCAAACGGCACATACTTGTATGCCTGCAATGCCTTAAAATGTCAGTACATAATTTATAGAGCAGAGTCAGATGCAAGGCATCAGCAACACGCAAGCAGCAATCCTGGTGTGATTATGCGATGAAAATGTGCAGCCTTGCACAAGTGGAAGTGCTACTCATCAAAACCAAATCTGGCAACTGAATGGTAAGGCACCTCACACAACAACAGAAAGCAGATCACAAGCCTGCAGCAGAAGGCTCATGCAGCAGCACAACACACTTGCTCCTGACCAGCCTCAGCAGGTTGCCTCTTGAGGGCTGACCGAAGCAGCCCCTGAAAAGGACGAAAGTGGAACGAGCCAGTTGTAAGATGCTCACCCGGTAGCCATTACGGCCCAGAATGAAGGTGAGGTGGTCGGCCATGCCCAGCAGCTGGCCAAAGTAGATGCCACTCTGCTGTGGCTCCACACCCAGCTCATGCATCAGAGACACTGCGCGCTCAATGCTCTTCTGGTTGTGAGAGGCAATCATGACTTCTGCGCCCTCATCATGGCACACCCTCACCAGCAAGTCTGCGCACCTGCACGGTCAGCATGGCTTGTCACCACTTTCTCATAGACAGACAAGCTCACAATGTCAAAAACAGACAAGCTGGCTAACTTCTCCCAAACACACTGGCTGGCTGAATGGTACCAAGAGTGTAAAAAGGATAAGATGGTGAGCCAAGATAATGCTTGAATATGATGCAGCACTGTAGGTGATGCTAGGTTGATAACAGCAGGACAGGACTACAAAGAGCAGCAGCTAATCACACAACAGAGCCGGTGACACTGCAGATACGATATTGTGCTCACCTGTTGTAGTTTGCATGAGTCTCCTCAAGGCTTTCCCAAACTGGGGAAGGGAACTTGAGGTCTACAGCACGCTGTCTCTCCAGGTACATGTAGGCACCACGCACCAGCTTGGCGCCAAACTTGAAGCCTTCACGGCGGGAACGCTCAATGTCAAGGTTCATGCGAGCCCATGAATCCTGCACAGTTGGGTTTAAATTCAGGATTGAGGATTTATATTCAGGATTGACAATTCAGGGTGTAGTTTAGCTTGCTGATTGCACCCACGTGGCACATTGTTGCAAACAAAAGGCTTGAGAGTGACGACGATCCAGTTGGGGGGACCATGTCACGCAATGGTACTCAGAGTGCTTTTCCAATAGAAGCGACAGAGCTGTCTGTTGCATTCTCCGATGAACAGACTGTCATGAACATTGTGGCTGATGCCCACAAACAGCAAGTCCCTTAACTTGCTACCTCTCAAAGCTCCATTAGAGTTGCTGACACAGCTATGTGCAGGACTCAGCGGCCTAACATGCTGCTGCAGCTCAATGCTGGCAACATCACGCATGACTTATGTGGTTGGAACTTACAGCTTGCACGAGTGGTCCACCAGCACTTTAGTGAAGCAGCACACTGGTGTGATGACAAGGACAAGCGCGCGAAGCAGCACACCTTGAGGTAGCACTGGTAGGTGTTCAGAATGACCACTTCGTCCTTGTTAAAGCGGCGTTGAAGCTCAACAGCAGCATGGTCAATGGCAGGCTGGAAATAACTGTGTTCAGCATCCACCATCAAACGCACTCCCCTCTGCATGAAGTACACGCATGTCAGCTTCAGTTGTGAAGCACAATGCTAATGAGTGTGTGTATCCTTACGGCATGCCATGAAACCACATGGTGATCATGCCAAACAGGGTAGACAGCACTGTATCATCATTATTCGACAATGCTTGCTGCAACATGAATGGCAGTTATTGATCAGCCTGTGAACACAAAGGCCGAAAGGACCTTGCCAGGCACTTTGCAGCACTCTACACAATCCTAGTCGTTGAACAGCACAGCGCAACAGCTCTGCAGTGATGCAGCAATGTTGTACAGCCACACAGCTTTGATTGCAGACCTTGGCAGCAACTTCCGCAATATTGTACAGTCTGTTCATCATGTTATCCAGTAGCTTGAGCTCATCTTCGCTCAAGCTGCTGAGGTAGAGGGGCCCGGGCGCACGGCAGGTCTTGATGATACTGGGAATGTCCTGCGAACCATTTCAGCAGTCAAAATCCTGGTTCATCGCGACCTGTTTATAATGATTTGTGCTGTAAACACCTTGGGATGGGTCATGATGATCGGTGAAGGCTTGACTGGTGTCCCCAAGCAGATGTGTGACAGATGCTGCATGCAGGAATGGACTGTTAGCCAAATGTTGATTGCAGCAGAGTGCAGGCATGAGACACAACAGTACTGCACACAGGCTGGTGGACTCCTCTGCGGCATCACATGGCAAACGATGTGAAGGTGCCTAGGGAAGCAGAGGGAGCAAGGGGAACATGTCCTTATGTGAAGCTGGGTACATACAGGATCAAGCTACTGTGCAAGAGATGACACCTGCAGCTTGATGCTCTGACTCCAGCCCAGGTAGTCTACGTAACCAGTGTTGTCTGGATCCAGGTAGTGAAACATGCGCTCAGTACGTTCCTCAGTCGCATCTGTGAACATCTCATTATACACCTGCACAGCATCAACACTGTTGCACACATACCTTGTGAGCCCTAATGAGCAGCTGCAGCTTGACAGCTGTGTGGGCTAATCACAATGGCAGCAAATGGCTATGCTGGAGTTTGAATGGCAGCCAATGGAATCATGCGGAAAAAGCCACATATGTGGCTGCTGGCTCACCTTGATAAACTCCTCTCGTGTGATGACATTGTTCATGTCCAGGTCAAATTGGCTGAACAGGTTGCGAATGGCCATGAGACCAGCTGCAACACGCTCTAGGAGCTTGGGATTGCCCAGCGCAGTGATCTGCACATGAACACAACCAAGGGTCACTCCAAAAGGAAGTTCATCGGTGGCAGCTATTGCCCAACACTGTGAGCAGATAAGCGCCTGCAGTGATCACGTCAGACAGATGCAACCATGCAGCCAAATGTGCAGCAATGGCTTGATTGCAAATCAGTCTGAAGGCTCATGACCAGGAGCAGCACAAAAGCTGGCTTGCAAAGGACTGCACCCAGCACAGTTGAGGCACATGCTAGGCATGTCGTCACTACATCTCACAGGAGCAGCTTGGCATACCATTGGGCTCCTGCCTAGCTGAGCTGCCTTCCTGCCTTACCTTGATAGCTGCAAAGCCCCTGCCAGGGGCATCAGCAGCAGCTTCAATGGACTTCATGAAGACGCGCATGTGGCCATCACACACCTCCTCACTGCCGTAGTCAAAGGTACGAGCTACAACCTTCTCATGAGGGCCAGTGCGGCTGGCTGGGCCCTCATCAGCATCCATGTCATCCTCTGCTGCATAGTCCAGAATGCCACCAATGCCGTTCTTGTGCAGCATCTTGATCTTTGGCTTGATGCCCTCTTGATCCTCACCTGCAGAGACAAACATTTGTTGCAGACTGGTTTTGCTCTGTCACGGATTCGAAATGGTTCATTTGAAAATCCGCAACAGAATACAAAATCATGGTTCTGAAAAGCTTTCTGTATGAGGTATGCATGGGAACATGCAAGCTACATCCCTGACCTGGCTTATGCTGTGCAGGTGATGACTAGCTTGGGGTAAATGCATGATGCTGTGTCATAGACTGAAAAGCTTGGGGTAAATGCGTGAGCATGTGTCATAGACTGAAGAGCTTCTACATGACAACACAGCAACAGTGATCAGGCATACACATCAGTGAAGAAATGTAACTAGTCAACAGAAAGTTCAAGAAGGCCCTGCAGTTGCATGGTGAGCAAGATGCTGCAAGACAAGTTGTAGTATCATGAGCAGCAAAGATGTCAAGAGTAGCGAAAGATCTGCAAAGCTCAACTCTGTACCTGCACAGAAGTGGCCAAAGAACGTTGCCCGCACAAGATTGTACGTGATGTTAGCCCCAAGCACCTTCTTGGTGAACCCAAGCAGGGTGTCTGCATACTTTACAACAGGCCGGATCTGGCATGTGGTGAATACTCCATAAGCCCGTACAAGCTCTAGGTTGCTCTTGGGCTTGTGAGCCTCCTCAAAGTTGCTGAAGTCAGGTACATGGAATGACTTCTCCTGCCTATGGTCTGGTGCTGATTGATGCTTGGCTTCTTGTACAGGGTTGACATCATCCGATGGGAGTGGCTGTGCAGAAAACTGCAAGCACACTGTGACACTGACCAGAGGACTTGGTGGTTGACTGGATGACACTCCTGGCAATCGTGTGCAGGTCTGATGCGACCTACTTCTGGCAGATGACAACAGGACAGATGAGCAGCAGCTGGCAAGCTGACTCACTTGACGTATGATAAGAGGGCGGCGAGAGCTTGCAGCAGTGCATGTGCTGCCTGACAGCTGACTAACAGTCAGCACACGTTTGCTCAACTGGGAAAGTCTGACACAGCCATTTGCCATGCCCTGCAGTTATGTACCTCCTGTAAGCAACACGGTGTTCTAAGCACATGTGGGGGTCAGAAAAGGCAGAAACACGTCTTTTACGTCAAGTTGCTTGCATGCAGCAACGACATTATGCGTGCTCGTGGTGGATTATGAGTCAGCTCAATCAGAACAACACAGAGATGCAGACACGGTAAAACCCATGCATTTAAAGCACAGAGGCTTTGGCTGCTGGAGCACTGTACCTGAAGCTCCGGAATATCACAGGCGAATACAATCAACAACTAAAAGGAACAGCAGTCAGGCAAACGGCAAGATCAAGATGCTGTGACGTGCAATATTACTTCACGACACAAGTCCGGAAGCTGACAGATAGACGGTTGTCACCCGAACAGCTGCTGCAAAAGCGACGATGTCGATCAGATTGCGGGATGCGTAAATCGACGTTTCAACGGGGCTAAGCGCCGCTGCCAGCAGTCTGATGCCGCAACGACGCCTTTTCACCACAAAGGTCACCCACTTCAATGTACTGAGTCTGGAAATGTCCGCATGAATGAATTTAGATACGTAGTGTCCGCCCTAGCAGTTGAACGTAGACCTCTGCTGTGATCCCCTCGCGTCACGATCAAACACAAATTCCTTTGACCTTTGCAGCCCCGACTCTTGACCCTGCTTGTTTGCAAACGCGATGGAGGGCATTCACAGGCAGTTGTTGGCGGACACCACCAATGGAGACGTAGTGGGACCCTTTTTTGGGTTCATGGGAGCTGCGGCAGCTCTGGTATTTGCATGTAAGCTTGGCAATGGCAATTATTTTTGAAAACAAAGTTCGCACACGACTGCATGCAGTGCCCTAGGTACTCCTTCTTTGTGCTGATGTACACGAGATGGCTTCCACGGTGTTCTTCGATCTGTACAGTGTATCTGCATTTCCTGCGAAGTTGAAGATCGGGAAATTCTGAGCAGATGATCAGTACCTTGACGATGTGCTGCAGGCTTCGGAGCTGCCTACGGCACAGCAAAGTCCGGTGTAGGCATCGCCTCTATGGGTGTGATGAGGCCAGAGTTGGTCATGAAGTCTATCGTGCCCGTGGTCATGGCTGGAGTGCTGGGTATCTACGGGCTGATTATTGCTGTCATCATCAGTACAGGAAGTAAGAACTTTCTCCCAGTTCTGCTTACTCTCAGAAACTCATACCTTCTGGACAGTGTTTAAGTTTGACACTGCAGCTTTCTTTATATCTGCAAATAAGCAATCACATGAACATTGTGCTGCAGTCAACCAGACTGCTGCTAGCCCATACTACCTGTTTGATGGATACGCGCACCTTGCTGCTGGTCTGTCCTGTGGGCTGGCTGGTTTGGCTGCTGGTATGGCTATTGGTATTGTTGGAGACGCTGGTGTCAGGTGACTTTTTGAGCCAAGACATTGTTGGCATGGCATACTCATAGGACCATGGTGCAACAAGCGACGCTAAGCTGTCCTTTTGATTGCTACAGGGCAAACGCACAGCAACCTAAGCTTTTTGTGGGAATGATCCTGATTCTGATTTTTGCCGAGGCTTTGGCGCTATATGGATTGATTGGTAAGAAATTCAGCATGTCGTTGCTGCGCATCAAAGTTTCCAATGCTCCAGCATTGATCCAACAGGTGCTACATGGTCTATGCTGACGTTGCTCCTTGTGTGCAGTTGGTATCATTCTGGCTTCAAAGGCTGGCAAGTCAGCTTAGATTCAGCCATCACAGCTGACAATTGCTTGACAAACAATGCAGTCCCTGTCAAAGGGTGCTAAGTTTGAGATGCTTGAGTGCCACAACCTAGATCCCACATCCTGTTGTACACCCCATGCATCATGGCTGTGATACTACAATGTTTCATGACTTCCGTAGGCATACCATGCATCTGAGCAGGTTGCCCTGTGGGTTCTGTCAGACACCCACTGTAGATTGTTTCTATGCTGCTGCTGCACATTGTGTGTGCTGCAAGATGTGCAATAACACCAGGGTGTTGAACGGCATGCTGTCAGATGGTCTGTATCCAGCGCTACAGAGATACTTTTGTAATGCCTGCCATTTGCTTTAAAGCTTTAAATTTACAAATGGATATCAAGAATCCAATTCCTTAGCTGGCACGATCTTCTGCAGCAAGGATTTTTTGTCTCGCCGGCATACTGTACGTCCTCAATATCCATCCCGCTCTTGTATCTATGTGCCGATTTATGGTATGTTGAAGTCGTATTTGAGGCAAATCGTATCCCGCAGAGCCCTCAGCGATAATCTCGAGGACGTACGGTAATGGTGCATGCATGCATCGGGAGCTGCATGCATCAAGTGTTGCAGCTACAAAATCTGTGTCTGATAGCCAATAGACATAGAATTCATGGGACACAGTACTCATTGGGACACAGTACTCATTGGGACACAGTACTCATTGGGACACAGTACTCATTGGGACACAGTACTCATTGGGACACAGTATTTATTGGGACACATTGGCCTGAAGTGTTTGTCTTTGCTGTTGACCACAATATGTATTCCAGCAGGTATGCCATGTGTTGCACCATGCAGTGGCACAGTGGGCCATTGATAAAGATGCTTACATGGGCATGATTGTTTGTGTAGTCATCAGCCCTGACCCCGGAATCACTTAGGCAATGCAGCTATTGGATTGTTTCACAGATGCAGCAACCATTGCATGCACCTGCTGTGGCTGCAAATAGTACTGTGTATATCTTCGGGTGCACATGTTAGCCTTGCTGTACCTCCATTGCTGTTGCCAACTTGGCGTGTTCAGCAAAGACATCAGGAAGTTCAGCACACCAAACAGAATTTGCAGATGTGCACTCTAGCTATTCAAGAACTCCATATATCCATATGTTTGTGGCTCAAAGCAGAGGAGGCCGAACTATGGTGAAGTTCCAGAAGTCCTCTTGTGTGAGCAACCAGCAGCTGTACAGTTGGCAAAAAGTCTGGCAACCACTACATGCAATTCACTGCGGATGAAGCACTGTGTCCTGAGTCAAAGCTGCCTGATCAGCTTGCTGCAGTTTCTTACTAATACCAGTCATCGTACAGGCCTATACATTGCTGTTGGTTGTCCCTCAAGCTTTGTCATTTGGCATGGTGTCTTGTGGCATAGGCGCCTTGGAATTTGTCCATCAAATTGTGACAGCTAGAAGCCTGGCAGCAGCTACAGCATTTGCTGCTGGTGATGCCTCCATCTTTTACAGCTCTGGACCTGTGACCTCAGCAAAGCAGTCACAGATCGCAAATTTGGTCGATAGCGTGTGCTGCATCTTGTGCCTTGCAAATGAGATCAGAGAGAATGAGGAGTAACGCTTTGCCCTCAACTGTTTGACCTTGATTGGATATCAACATGCATGTCACAACAGTATTTCCACACTTCCAGTGGTGATGTGCAGGTCAGCAGGGGAATATGCATGTATTACTCTCTGAGCTGACGTACGCTGATTTGACATGAATGTGTGCAGGCGTGCAGCTCAGTGCTTCATTGTTGCGCCATGTAGGCCTGTGACGCTGAAAGGCTCGGCCCGGTGAGGGGCGTAGCTCAACAACATGAACAGGCAATATGAATGGGTGCGATACTTACAATGAATGGTGCACAGCCCGAAGGCGTGCACCTGTTGTGTGATGCCGAGACCTAGCAACAACTAATGTTCTGTGTCTGTGAAGTCTTGATAGAGGCTGCTAAGGTTCCTCCAATGAGCACTCACTTCAGGAATCTGGGATCAATAGCCTATCGCCACATGCAAGATCCACCACATGAAAATGCATTCATATGCCCTAGACTGCTGAATGCTCACGATGTATCACAGTCTACTGTCTGCTCCGTCACAGGCCTTGGTGAAATCTGCAACTCTGCAGCGAGTCAACCGCCATGTGGGGTTCAAGAGGACATGGTGCTATTGATGAGACACACGCGGTGTCTGCAATGCATGCACATGTCTAAACGCTCCTGATACGTCATTTCCAACAGCGTTCTCAGCATACGACAGCCTGCTGACATACTGCATGCACGCGGGTCATATTGCTCTAGAAGTTGCTGCTTTCCTCAAAAAGTTGGTCCGTTTCATTCGAAGGCGTTTGACATCAAGTCTGTTTTTGCCGCTTACTGACATGTGCTGAACGATTGCTCCCTGGTGCAGCTACTGCAATAGTCTTGTCAATCCAATTTGGTCATTCAGGCGTCCACTTGGGAAACATTAAATTCCCGGACAAGCTATTAGTCAGCAGGGAGGCAGGTGCAGTTGAGTGATGCCGTTTTGCAGATCAAATTGTCAGCTTGTACACCCGTTGAAGCGGCTTGCAGACGCGTTGCGACGTGCACGGTGATCTGCAATTGTGCAATTTTGTTGCGGAACATCCAACATATTGCACTTGTGCATATCTGTATTGTGTGACAAACTGCTTCTGTGTTTGAACAGCCTGCGGATCGCGGAATAACTGCATAATCTTGCTCGATTGGATTGCGATTAACTTGCCCCATTGCGCACATTTGACCGCAGGCGCTTGTACAAGCGCCTCAGCGTTTTGGCAGCAGCCAAGAGTATCGTATGGTTTAGTGACACTATGATACTCGTGTGCGGTATCAGAACACAGTCAGGTTGATGTCTCCGTGTGCTGACTTTGTTCGAGAGCTATGGCGAAGGATCAGACTAGAATTTATTGTGGAGGTCAGTCTTAGTCTGCTGGTCACCTCACCAGGTTGCTAATCTAGCTGTGGCCTGACAGCAACGCTTGGCCAGATGAGCTCCGTACTGTTGCCGTGATTCAGCAGGATCTAGGACATGTAATGTTGCAACTGTCTGCAGCTGCCTCTCCTCAGAGATCGCTGGAAGCTCATATTGTTTGGGGCTTGCTTTCAATACGTTCATGGCATCTCCACACAGCTGGCGCACAGAATGCATCAGCCCATGAATCAACCCCTTCATGACATTGGCTTCTCTCTCTTGCCAGTAAGTCCCCTCTTTGCCAAATCTTTTGTGACAGCAGTGCCTGTTCTTAGCACTGATGCAATTGTGGATTATGCTTGCATAAATCATAATACTGTCTTTCCTCTGCATGTGTGTGCTGCATCTGTCACTGGTGATCAGACGCACACGTAGCTGCTTGTCATGGCCTGCATATAAAACGGTGCTATGATCTAAAGGTCCAACCAATTGTAGGAGCTTGGTCAGAAGAATGAGTGGGTCAGCGAGCTTATTTTCGGCTCGCTATTTGGTTCCTTCATGCTGTGGTCATTTTCACCCTTTGTGACGGCACAGAAGCGATTCTACACAGCAGTGCTGTTCAGCAGGCTTCTGATGGTACTTGTGAGTAAGTGGCTCAGGTGCCATGTTGCTACACCTCTGCCCCCATGCACTTGTGCATTTGCAAAGTGCAAAGTGTGCATGTCTACAGCCTGCACAGATGTGTTAAGACATGCAGGCATAAGGCTCATTATGTTCCTGAGCACAAGATTTTTCTGAGCATGTGCACAGATTCCTTATGCAATTGGTTTCTTGGCATTGACTGTGCAGTCTGATTGCAGTATGTCAGACTCTCAGAATCCTGTCATTCTCATCAACTCAGTTGCCCAGTCCAAACTATCACTGTCGGCTGCCTGAGCTGACTGCCATTAAGGACATGCCCCTACATTGGTGGGGCCACTTTATTGTTGATCTTGGCAGACAGGTGATGCACCAACCTGGTCACTGCTGTTGCATAGTGCTGCTTTTGCCAAAAATGCAAAATATGCGTGCTGGTACAGCTGCTGCCAGCATTCAAGAGCCGCGCTGAAACACAGTGTCACAGCAGGTGCTGTTGTTGTGCACAGTGTGGTTGTTTCCTGATTCTGCGATATCGCAGAGATCATAGGACACTGCTTGCAGAATGCCAAACATGCGACTGAATGTAGGAGGCATGCATCTGCAACACAGGGGACTGCTTTGCTCTGTCTGCCTGCAGGGGCATGCTGCAACCAGCAAAGCAGTGAGCACGCCATGCGTTGTGCCCACTTTCTGCTGAAATGTTGACTTGCTGATTCCTATTCCTGACATGATTTGCCTGCTTGGTCTTATGCAGACAACGCATGGTTGTGGGGACCTGATCTTCTCATCACACACCACATTTGCTTTGGTAGGAGTATTGACGTACACAGAATACGGCGCTGTGGTCATCACTAAGGTAGATGGTCTGCTCCACGTTCGTGCCTTCAAGATCTGCTGCATCACAACTCACGCTGCATACTCTACTGTCCTGCTACATTTTGGTGGTTCATGCTGAGAATTCAGCACGCTCACTGTTCTGAAGCCTTTCGACTTACACTCATCCAGCACCATGTGCTTATTCGCTGCAAAAGACTGCTTGTGCATCATCAAAAACTGTGTAAGCGCTTCCTGAAGGACAGCAGGAGCTGTGCGTGATGTAAGGTAGGACAATCTGCAGCAATCTACTTTTGCTGTGCAGATTGTAGCATGCTGTATGCCCTTTGTACTGTATTGCCGCCAATTGTTGCCTTGTGCAAGCACTCAACATTGTGCGACCTGCAGCGCTGCACTGTTGCTATGCAGGTCATTGCATGGTGTATGGTCTTCACACTATCCGTGCTGATTGTTGCCTCCCGCAAGCATTACACAGTGGACGTCTTGATAGCCTGGTATGTGGTTCCTCTGGTGTTCTACGCCATGCTGAGGAGGTGGACAACAAAACGGCCACTGCATGAAGAGCCCTGGCCGCACAGGTCCCTGGCGGAAGACAACGCGCTGCAGCTTGAAGAAGTTGTCGTGCATGGCAGCATTGCGGCGCCGGAGGTGACACAGCCGTCTCTCTGTAGCAATGTGAATGCTGCCTGTGACAAGCTACACATGGGAAGAAAGTTTATGTAGAATGGTCTATTGTAGTGTTGCATGCATAGTACATGCCAGTGTAATGTCAAGCTGGCGACCAAAAGGAGGCTGTGGTGTTGTCAACGCCTGCTTGATGCATATGCTTTGTGCGTAGTCATCTCACACATTGGTGTCAGCAACACCAAGCATGTGTGCTTGCGTTTGTACATGACATGCAGCAAGCTTGGAGACTGCACACAAGGCATGCATGTTCAGGTCAGCCTGTTCTGACGCCAGTCAACTTTTCTCCGTCTATACTTGATGACGCAGCTATCGGATGCGGTAACATCCATGTCTGTGTGTTTGTGTGCAGCCTCCTGCCTCTCAGCAGCAGCCAATGAGCAGACTGCCAAGCATAGCCACTGGCAAGAGCCATCATCTGCCCAATGGCAACAAGGGCCAGTCTCTGCCTGGAACCCCCACAGAGGGCAACCAGCAGGACAGCAGCAGTGGGGCTGCTGGCAGCAGCCGGAAAAGCCCTAGCACAATGATGAGGCCCAGGTCCACGCAAGTCCTGCTTCCTGAAACCTTGCGGTACGTCGTCCAGGGTCGTTCAAAAGGTTGATGAGATTAAGTCGGGTTAAGGGCTAAAACCATGCTGCAGCCTTGCCTTAGCTGCTCGCACCGCATTCCATCAGAGAGCATCTACTCCTCTGTCACCTTGTGGCAAAGCTCATCACCTTGCGGCAAGGCTTGGCTGATTGCTTGCATGAGTTGTTTGCCTGACATGACATAAAGATGCAGCATTTAGTGCACAGCATTTGCATGACCCTCATGACTTAGGCTTGTATGAATGTCAAGCTGCTAAGTAGGTCGTGTGCTTGCAATCCGTCCCTGGATGCAGAATGATGACCGGCATGTACAGATTTTGAATGGTGTACATGTTGTGCAGGGATCAGGACTTTCAGTGGGACCGGGATGAAACGTGGGAGCCGCCCAAGCCTCTTTCTGGCAGTAATAACAGCACTCAGCTGGGCCCAACTGCTCCAAAATGTCTCATTAGTTGACACTAGATCTCCTCCACCTGTAGCCATCTAAAAAGCTGGTAGACATCCGCCTAGCTGCATTCGTGGGTTGCGAGTGCATTTGAAAGAGGATGAGCCTGTTCCCAGCAGCCTCTTGCTGCTCCTGTTTTTGCTGATAGCTGCAGTGCTAGATGAGCACTGCTAGTACTGACCTCAAGCATTACGTGACTGCCAGCAGTTGACCACGCAAACCTGCTTTCTGATCACATGCTTTACATTTGATAGGTTAGGATAGACATGGGCTCAATTAGGGAGTGCTGCTTGACAGTATGCAGAGCCGCAATGGAAACAAGTTGACATACATGGTGGGCATCAGTTATAGTATGTCTGAGCTTTTATTATGTTGTTACACCTTAGCTTAGCAAAGCAAAGCAAGTAGACTGCTCAGCTGTTGCATTGCTTTGGCTATGCATTATGGCACAGCACAGAACAAGGTGATGCTGACCAGCATAGCATCCAATCGTTCACAATGGCGAACATCACAGATCTGCTTGCTCAGTTTATTAGTGGATGTTATATAAGTACCTTGCTGACTACTGACTCTGATAGACAGCATACATGCTACAACTCCTAAAGCAATTTACTTGTTTGCATTGCAACACTTTGCTAAATTCCGAATAGAAGTTCTGTACTGCATGAAGAGTGGTGTGGTAAGCATGTGAGATGTTGACAGCCATACATGACAGAGTCTGACATCAGAACATCAGCACTTCTCAGTAATTCTCTCAAGTCAAGCTGACTTGCCATATGCTCTGCTCAGACACAGACCCCTTGCTGGCTGGTGCACATCCCTAGCTTGAGCCCAGCCCTAGTGATTGCATGGCACCTTGTACCATGCTTGTGATCACGCCAGCATCTTTTGCTGGTGACGCGCTCTCATCACCTTGCTTTGCATTGGTGCCAATATTTCCACTAGAGGCATGAGACTGCTGCTCCTCTTGCTGCTGCTGCTGCTGCTCCTCCATGGTCATGTGCTCAGCCTTTGACTGCTGACTAGACTGCTGACGAGGCCAGGGTGCACCTGCCATGACAGCTTCTATGTCTGCTACAGTCCTGGGAACATTGGTCATTGATCTGGCGCCGTCAGCCGTCACTATCACATCATCTTCAATCCGCACACCGCCAAAGCCCTGCAGGTCACCACTTGCACAGGTCACCACTAGCTCTGCAGCAACAGGCAATTGCAGCCATGCAAAGCTTTCAAATCATGCATTTGTCGCACCTAGTAGTCGTCTGACCGGCTGTCTTTACAGCGTGCGTGCTCAAGGCCACAACACCAAAGCCACAGAAATGTGCTGCTCATGCATTTGTCCATCAACCCATATGGTGCCAGCAAATCATTAGCACAGTAGTGTGTCAGGCCTTGCAATGCAACAGTTGCTGCACAATGTCATGCTTGGCCCTTGTTCTGCAACTGGCTCAGCAACACAGGCTGGACCTACCATGGAGCCTTCAAGGCGCCGTTTGTTCAGGAAGGGCCCTTGGGAAGTGCTCTCAAAGGCGGGCCCCAACAGGAAAGGGTTGAAATAGCACCCCGGCTCAACAGTGATCACCATGTTTTCTTCCAGAATCCTGCAGCACCAGATTACATGGTCACCAGCTGCTGCAATGTACATGCAACACAGTGCAGAGGTGCATCGAATTATGTATGTGCACACTGAATACTGCAAGCATATACGACGCTCTGTGCACGCCGAGGTTTCCATGCATATGGCCACCAACCATGTTCAGTCAATGAGAGGTGACACTATGCTAGTACAGACATGCAGCAAGCAGGTTACCAGCAGCACTACAGTGCCTTGCAGAGATCCTTAGCGTAACACTGGATAGCAAGAAATCCAACAGCAGCTGAAGCAGTGAGCTCAAGACCAGCAGAAGACTCCGCCATACGCTGGCACGCAGCTATCACGCACTCATCATGCTGAATGTGGTACCAAATCATCATGTTCAGTTGTGACATGCCAGGATTTACCCTTACACTCATGCATATGATTCACCCTTACACTCATGCATATGATTCACCCTTACACTCATGCATGATCCAAGATGCATGCATGCATGCATGATTGGCAAGAGGCATGTAATTAACCTGGCTGTACGCAAGGACCTCAGGCCTGGCTTGTCGATCCTCTCAGGCGTGCCAGGTGCGTAACCCCCTACATCATGGGTGTCCAACCCTAACAAATGCCCCAAACCTGCAGTTGGCATCAGCCGCATTGTCGTGATGCATTCAGCGCGTAAATACTGAGGTATCAGGTTCCGCTACAAAACAGACGCTGGTGTGAACAAAGTGCAGTTTTCAGATCCCTAAGACCTACAATGGTACCCATAGTTCCTAGTTGACCTTGTCGGTTATAGTACAGCCGCCACATACATGGATTTAGCTTTGCGGCTTGATGCAGCAACGCATATCACTGTAGCATGGCCAGCGAGACCAAGGCATATGATCATCACGCAGAACTTACCTGAGCCCTTGGGACAAAGAATGGTCGCAAATCACAATTTGTAGAAAGCATTACAATGTTGTGGTTACTAACATCATATACCATTGCAAGGCATGACCACAATGCAGAAGCCTTATGTGACGCATACCATGAGGCATGAAAAGGGCGGCCACGCGCTGCTCCAACATCTCCTCTATCTCCCCTTGCAGCCAGCCACCCTCTTTTAGTCCAGTCAGAATGTGCCTTTCTGCCAACAAATGCATGTCCTGCGATTCATCCATGCCTTCAACCAGAGTTGCTGGTCGACATCTGCTTCTCTGCCAGATGATGTGCGTATTGTGCAGTCCATTCATGCATTCAACCAGACCTGTGAGTGAATTTGTGCCCCTCAACTTGTGCTGACAGATGCATGCCCTGTGAGTTATTATGACTATCACAGTTATGTTTCTTCAGCAGATGTGCGATTCAGAAGACGGTGCAAACACTGCAGCTGTTGTGCCAATGCTGGCAGCTAAACACCATCCGAGGTCCTATCAAGGCACACCTAGCTCCTCACGTGGGCTGCCGCCAAGCTGGTGCACCAGCTTCTGCTTGAGATCAGACAATAACCTTGACATGAGTGACTCATGGTAGAACTATGCAGGCACATCAAGGTGCATGCTGCCAAAAGTCTGTTCAAGGCGCACGCCTCTCTTCTTATTTCATGATGCAAAGGCAAGACAGACGCACAGCAGAAGATTCGTATGCACTCCACAGAATCAAGTGTGATGATTTAGTATGATTGCAAGATTCAACCACAGGACCATGATAGGACTTCATTTAGGGAGCTACTCAGAGCTAAACATACCTGACCGTAGGGAAAGACACACACCATCACCAAACAAATGAACGCATGCAAAAACGAATGAAGGAACAAAGGCGGGAATGAATGAGTGAACGAACAAACGAACGAATAAACAAGCAAAAGAACAGATGGACGGATGAACGAACAGATGAGTGAATGAAGAATTACCGGCCAGCTGACACCGGGCTTGATTGCTTTGATGACAGCTTCATGAGCCGCCAGCACTGCTTCATACACCATGGCTTGGTCCTCACTGAACTTGCCATTGGCAGGGAAGGAGCAGGTGATGTCACTGTCATAGCAATAGTACTCGCACCCCATATCCAGCAGCAGCATGTCATTGCTCCCAATCTCTCTGTCTGCAAAGCAACAACATGTGTTGTCACTGCAACATCTCTACTCGCTGCCCAGACACAGCCATTGTTTGTCACTCGGAGCCTTTCTCAATCTCGCCAAAAAGCTCCGTCTGTAAGGCAGCAGCCCAAATGAAGAAAGGCTGGGCTAGTTTAGTAGCTGTTTGCTGTGATAGCATGCAAGAGCCCCCAACCCATATGCATCCACAAGCATCAGATACATGTGCGTATAGGTGCTGCATACAGGCTTGCCTTGTGCTCTGCATGTGTGGAAGAGCACTGTCAGCTTGTCGCTTCCCTGGAGTGGATGCGCACATCCAAATCTCTTACTAATTTAGAACATGTTGCACAACATAGCACAGCCCTGAGCAAGGACACAGCAGTATTGCCCATAGCTGTATTGCCCATAGCTGTATTGCCCATAGCTGTATTGCCCATAGCTGTATTGCCCATAGCTATATTGCCCATAGCTGTATTGCCCATAGCTATATTGCCCATAGCTGTATTGCCCGTAGTGTCAAAGTCCAATGTGACGCACTGTAGGGTAATAGGGTGCTCTGCTGCACCACTGGCTGAGAACGCAGACAGATTGACCAGCACGAAGCAGCTGGAGGGCAGCCTATATTTGCATCATCCTGGTCTATCGGTCTCTAAGCTTGCTGCAAGTGGTGCAAAATAGATGCACCATACCTTCTACTGCAGCACTGTACAAGAGCTGCCATGTCTGATGTGTACAAGAAGCTCTATCTGTTTCACAGAGTGGGCAGTACATGCGCATGTTGAGGGAAGAGGAGCCCAGAGGGTTTTTCACCATTAGGAGAGGCTGCATGCCCATAGTGTAGCGTAGATCCATTAGGTCCTGAGGCACAGATGGGGGTGTAGGGTGCATGCCGGCAGCCACCCCTGCTGTAGGTGGTGTACATGAAGATACTCTCAGCTGCATACTCCATCATGTGGGGTTTGATCTGCTGCATCACCTGCATAGCAAACACCATGTCGGCTCCATGTGGAACTGCAGCAGAGCATGCGCTGAAGCTCCATGTGGATCTAGGACAGCTGAGGTCATGTGTCATGTTCATACAGCGGTAACATGGGCAGCAGTATCGGCTCAGTGTCACCTGCAACAGTTGAAGCAATAATTGAGCAGGTTTGAAACATCTGGCAGGCATTGGTGACCATCACAGGCATCATGACAGATGGCAGGCACTGGTGCAAGTACTGGACCCACAAGCCGGTGCCCGTAAACAGAATAGGGCATTAGCCTCAGCAGCTTGTGAAACATTGCTGGCAACCCTGGAGATGGCCTTGTACTCCAGACATGACCCTGTACCAACAAGCCTGTCACCATCAACTCAAAGTACTGGAGATTGTACCTGGACGTGAGCTGCTGAGGCAACCTGATTGGCATAGTGCATCACCTCCAGCTCCTCCTGTGTCTTGCGCTGCAGCATCGGGCAGGGACCAATGGTGACAATGTCATCATGCATGGATCAGGCATGGTGCAAGTCCTAAGACATATCATGCACCTGGCCAACAGCTTGCTGATTATGCCTGTAGCGCCGGCTGCAGCAGTGCCATGGACGTTTCATAAAAAGGCCTTCCAGGCAGCATCCATATAAACGCCTGCACCTCGTCTGGTGCGCTTTTGCCCCAAAGCGCTCTTGACAAAACACTAGCACGTATGAGGCTGCTCAGGAAAGTCACAAGCAGTTGGGAAAGCAACTCGATGAGCGTGGCTGCAGAAAACCATGCATGGAAAGAGATGGTCAGCTGAGCAAGCTGTGATATGATCAACCAAGCAAAAATGGCGCTCAACACGCCGTGAGCATCTGGCAACCAAGCCATGTGCAGTGCTGTGTATGAGTGAGCAAGTTGCTTGAGTGGTGCAAGTATAAGCTGGCAGAAGCTGCACGATTGAGAGTACCACTCTGCATTCAGTGAGAACGTTGAACAGCAGATCCTTCTCCAAGTTGAATTGGTCAATGCCCGTGAAGTCGGCTTCCAAAGTGGCTCGTGAGCTGCATGAAAGCAAGGCATGTTGCATACACCTCAGATTTGCCACATTGCATTTTGCCAAGAGCATGACAATGCATGGCAGTCGTGACACAACACTCTGCATACAGTAGTAGGAAAAGTGCCACTGCCTACTCAACAATTTGAAGTTGCCTGAAGCACAAGCCATCAGAAGCACAGCAGAAGGCACAGCAGCACCAGTGTGGATTAGTCACACAAGTGTTTCATCAATCACGTCTGAAGAGTGATTGGAGTGCAGCAACATAGTGGTCATGCATGACAGGACTTGAGGAGGAGTGCAGGTGTACCTGTCAGTGTTAGTGCCTGACAGCAGATGCACACTGACAGGCTGCAGCTGGGCCAACACCTTTGGCATGTCTTCAACATAGTGGACTTCATCAACTGCGTACTTGGCTTTGTACTCTTTCAGACCCTGTGCAACATATGAAGTGACGTTGGTGGCAAAAGACACGGGACAAGATGCCTGGTATGACCAAGCAATTTTGCAGAGCAGCCCAAGACTGTTGCTGGTGATATGCTTTTGGCACTGAGGAGCACATGATGAGATCACTGCTTGTGCAATGTGATCATGCTCTTGATGACAGCCTGTGCACCCGACCAATTGCAGGCTAGCTGTGCGTACTTTGATAGCACCCATCCAGACTGCATAGCTTTCAGGAAGCCGGGGTAGGAACAAGTATGACGTGCCGGTCTTCAAATCAACAGCGCCAAAACAGTCTTCTTCTTGCACTCCGAAAAGGTAATGAAAGTAGCTTTCTTGCCTGCATTGAGGCAGGCCATAGCATTGTCACTCAAGTTGCAACCGCAGCCTGCAGATCCAGAGTCAGCAACGTACAGCACTAATTCGGGCTGCGAGGCAGACGGCGAAAGCTAGCACACTTTCACCTAAATATGCCCTCCATGTCTGTGCTGTACAGGTGGAATGGCCCACCACCCCGCATCAACACCACTCCAAGCTGATCTGATGCCGATCTCATACCCTCCAACAGCTTTTGTCTAGTGCCGGAATGCAAACGCTGTCGGCTGACCCTACGGAACACAGCACGCTTAACCGTCGGCAGCCTTGACACAGCACAGTTGCGTCTGCGCGCGAACAGCGAAGTACCTCAGTGTCGCTGGCCCCATCTGAAACGTGTCCGCGGACATGTTGGACATTTTTGTCCTGACAGGAGATATGCGCTTATGTCTGTGGTGTTGTAAGGTCGTGCCAATGCGAGACGGTCTGGCAAGAATGGCTGTAGCTATCATGAATCAAAAGCCTTGGATAATTTGGCTTCAGTGAATCCCCGTGCGCTGCAGCGATCTCAGCAGCTGCGGTCATGCAAATTGCGTAAACGTTCACTTTGTGGCTCTGCACATTGTGGATTTGGTCACGACATGTTCAAGCCTTTCGGCGTTGACCCAGCGCGCCAATCAAACTCACCGCGCACAAGCCAATGGTAAGTTGCTTTCCATTGCGCGTCTGCAAGTGAGCAGTCAAGGCCTTCGCCAGTTTGATAACCCGTCGCGCTCTTCCTGGTCAGGTGACCGCATGTGTCCTTGTTCATCCGTACGACGGATATAGTGTCCGCTGAAATCCGAGTGAAACAAGTCTCGTGCGGTACTGCTTTTTACTCAAAAGCTCTCGTCTTGTCTGGCTGCAGTATGCTGTCTGTGGACACCCGCGGCGGTGCGATCGCTTTGTTCGTGGTCGCTCTACTTTTGCTAGGTGCGCTGCTCCGTCATGGCGATCGAGCACGAGATGCGCTCCACAAACGCATGTTTTCTGCTTCTTCGACTTGTCGACCGGCGCCAGGACGGCATACATGCAACAAGTTCGACTGCGTAGGGACATGGGGGGCCCTTCTCAACCTAGCTGAGCGAAAGGGGCGACATACGGCACACACATGGATGGACTTCAGCATTGGCTTCTTCTTGGTGTCGTTGGTTTGTGGCCTGTAAGCAAATAAGAGCTCAAGTATATTGCTTGCTTGCAAACGCTGTCCAACACGCAATGTATGACAGCTCTGCTTTATGTGCAGGACACTTGGGCAATTTGGACACTCAGGTACACCCTGCAGTAGAATGAGATACTTCATTGCATTGCCTGAAAATGTGGTAGCAGGCGTCCACTTTGTGCAAGGTCTCTGTGCCTCCAAAGACTGCATGAGTGAGGAGCCTTTTGTGTGCTTGCAATTGCAGGCAAACCACATCCAAACGAGCAATTCATACAGCAGCTACGATTGGCACATGTAAGCAGCTGCAGGCCAACCATGAGTACCTCATACAAGCAACTGCCTACATGAGTGCTGCATCTTTGTGTGTGCTGCTGCCAGCAGAGCAATGCTGTAGCAAACCTGAAGGAGCCTCAACTGTTCTGCGCTGAATCGAATTGCAAGTTCTGCAGGAAAATGCTCCTCTGATAGGCTTTGCCATGGCCTCTGGGGTGTGCATCTTTTTTGGAAACATAGGTCTCATGTACGCACTGTGCTTGTCAGGAGTCACTATAGCAGTGCCATTATTTTCCTCTTTCATTGTCATTGTTGGTAGGCCTCTCCCACTTTGCTGGCAATCTTTGCATGCCTGTACCCTAACCCTACAGGGAAGCCCAATACATCTCATTCTTGGGCTTTTCTCTAATCAGTGCCAAAAGGCGTACTCTTTTCTTGTCTTTCTTCCATGCCTACGTTGCTATCCTGACATAGCTTGTGGGGCTCTCATCATGCCTTCCTTCAAACAGGAACATCCTGCAGATGACACATCTTGCTTCCAGTGATTATCTCATGCGTATGCACAAGCCAGCTCGGGGCTGCTGCCTTAGGAGGCTCCTGTTATGATCACTGAAAAGCGTAAACTTTTCTTTTCACGCGTATGCACTGCTACGGGGCCGCAACCTGAGTTACCAATGACAAGACCAGTCTTAGGTACCTGAACTTGAGAGGCTACTAACCTTGGGGTGCAACTTGTAGGTACAACACTCAACTACTTCCTAGACAGAGGGCTCAACAAGGCAAGTGGCCGTGTTGCAATTTGCATGCTACATACTCACCACACTGTAGCTGATGTGCCACAAACCAATACTGATGTTGCATCAGCTCAAGTTCTATGTTGCATTTTCAATCAGCATCAGGATCTGTGTCTGAAGCGAGGCTAAACCAAAAACAAGCTTGCAGCTTGTCTATTGGTTCTATTTTCCAGCGGTCTTTGGAACAGCATTTGCTTGCATCACAACATTTGTAGACAGTGCTGTGATTTGGATGCCACCCAAAATTGGCCTTCAGAATCTTTCTGCGTGCTGCTACAGCCTTATGCCAGACTGGACAACAGGTAAGCAAACCGCAGACAACATCAGCTGTTGCTGAGTGCAGGCCACAGTGCTGTTCCCAGGAGTTGCGTGCTTCTTCTTGGCGTTCTGTGCTGGCGCTGCCACCCACATTTTGAACGAGACTCATGTCACCAAGCAGAAGTACAATATTGACAGGCAAGGTGTTTGGACCTTCAGATGCAGGCGACATGCCAAACCCCCATGTGATCTGTCAAAACATACATGTCTTGTCTCACCATTCCAACCACCCAGCCATGCTTATCACCATGCATGCTCAGCACATGTCACATGCATTGCCCTGCCAAGTCTTGGGAGTCCTCGGGTGCAGCTGAGCCTGATCGTGGTCATGCTGCCATGCCTGTTGTCATCAGATCAACCAACCAAACCTGTACCAGCAAGATTGGCGTACCATCATGCAGGTCTCATCATGAGCACAGAGCCGGCGCCGTTCCATTGGGCATGGAAGATCCCAACAGGGTTCATGCCCCAGGTCAATGCATGTGCATTCATATCCCTGAGCAGCATTGTCAAGCATAACAAAAACACTGCGCACTGTCATGACTTTGAGATGAAGCAATGCATAGTGTGAGAAGGGCAATACAGTACCAGATGCAACAAATTGCTGATGAGATTCCATCTGAAGCAGCAACTGCAGGATGTACAACATTCTGGGCTGCTCAGTCTGTGCGCATTTCTGGTGTTCTGGCGCACATTGTTTGTCTTCTGGATGCAGGCAAGCAGGGCACAATGGAAACCGTGTCTCAACTCCAGAAGAACTCAGCTTCCAATGGAAACAGCAAGGGAGACCTAGAAGCAGCTTTGCCAGTCGCAAAGTCAGACTCAGCTGCTGACCTGGCTGCACCTCCTGACCATGACCCTGCCAAGTCGGTCATTTACCAAGACAAGATGGCTGATCAGAACGCGCCACAGCGGTCTGTCAAGCTGGACAAGAGTCAGCGCATGTTTTGGGGGATTGGTGTGGCGGTGCTGGCAGGCGTGGTGGGATCATTGTTCTCGCCTGGCTTCAATGTGGTTACTAATGATGCTTTTCACACGCTGGCGCCCGGAGTGGAGCCACTCACAGTTTACACAGGGTACATTCTGCTGGGCCCATGTGGTGGCATCTGAATGGTCATGTTGACATGCATGCAGCCTTTGTACAGATGTCATGTATGTTGATTGCTTACAGTGTCTAGATAGACGCCTGGGCAGCCCAGTATAATACTTGGCTTCTCATGAAATTGACGCCGAAAGGTGTAGCCTTTTCTTTTCTTGTGTTTTCTGTCTAGATAGTCCTTGTTTCATCTGATCTGCTTCGTGTTTTGACCACCACTGCCATGAGCTCACAGATCTGTGCATGGCTAACCAGAACAGCTACAGTGGTTTGCATTCAGCGTTTACAGACCACCTACCCCGTGACATCTGCAAACACATCCGCAATGACCAAGGCAGCTTGAGTTCATCATGCCTGCCTCTTGTGTGAGATGTAGCAGTGTGACCAAGAACAGCTGACAAGTGCTTCAAGTCCTGTTTTGCCCTGCAGATACTTCTATTTCACAGTACCCTGTCTCTTCCTAGCCTTTCCAGTTACTCAGTTCTTCATGATGTACCCGCCGCTGGGGCAGCCAAAGTCTTCCTGGTCAGCCTACGTCAAAGACCATGGCATTCTGTCCTTTTATGGCTTCCTGTCAGGAGTGTGTGTCAGCGCAGCCAACATTCTGCAGTTTTTGGGAGGGCAGGCTGCAGGATATGCAGCCAGTGACCTGGTCCAAGCAAATCCCATTGTGGCTACTATCTGGGGCATTGCCTTCTTCAAGGAGTACAGGAAATCTTCAAAGGCTGGGTACACATGTCTGGTAGCCATGTACCTGCTGTACATTGCTGCTGTTGTGTTGCTCGCAGTTTCAGCTTCTACACGGCCTGGTCAGTAAGCGAATGCTACCTGGCTGGTGTACTGGGGTGCGTCGATTTGCGTATCTTGCTCATTGGTAGACTATGTCTACTTGCCTGCTCTTGTTGCTGTTTGATTTGTCCTTTTACTCTGCTGGCAAGCATTGATTCATAAGACTTTCGTGCAAGATATTTAATTCGCATGTAAACTGCATTGAAGACCTTCATTAATGACATTCAGAAGGGAAGTAGCCTCAAGATCAATGATGAAGCATGACCATTAACGCGTTGCGGTCCCTAGAGCTATGTACATTAAGTATTGTCAAGCAAATTTTATGCTGATAAAGCTCTACAGCAGGCTTGTATTGACTTGCAACCTAGAAAGCACTCACTAGTACTATAGTTGGCAACCTATATACATTTATTTTGAGTTCAATTTGAATTCTCACAATTTTGACAAAGCGTGTGTCACAGGGCTTTGTAGCAAGACATGCTTGGATTTTGGGTTGCACCTGCGGTGCAATAAAATATCAGTCGCTGCAGCTTTCAGCAGATAGATAGTTCCAATATCCTTACTGTCATGGACCATTTGATGCAGCATGAGGTAAGGACATGGGTTTAAATATACTGTGATACTTCGTTTATGATTGAACATACAAGAAATCATATTGATACCTTGTTTTGTATTGAAAATGACCACAACAAAAGTCACAAAACAATTATTGAAAAGTTTCCCTAAAACTTTTATCTTTTTGAATGAGTCCTGGTTCACGTATGGCACTTGCTTTGATTGCAAGAAACATGACTTTGGTCACATCTAGAAGCTTTCCTTGAATTGTAAACGGACCTCAGATACACGTTCCCAAGGATGCACCGATCTGCAGAGCCTGGTGAAATGCCTGGATTAAGAAGAGTTTAGGATGGATGTGCCTTTGTCATACGAAATGCATGCATGCTGATGGTATTACTCCATACTGTCCTATTGGACTTTCCTCCACGGAAGCAAAGATGCTTTGACTGCTCAATGACATGGCGTGTGTTGCCCTGCTATCACAAGCGAGTTTGGATAAGGACCTTTTCATTGGAGGGTCCTTTTCATGGGAATCTCCCGCCCCTGGACAGGTCACTCCCTTCAAAATTCGACTGGATCGTGTCATCAATTTGAACTGACTAGACTTCCGACAGTCGCCATCACCGCTTGCAGCTCCAGAGATATCTAGATTCGCATCATCCGACTGGAGCAGAATCAAAAGCCCCACGTTGTGAAAATAGCATCATGTTCCCGTGGGCGGTTGTTGGCTTGATCGCTGTCGGAGGGATCACCACATCAGCAGGTGGCATCTGCTTGCAAGCTGTGCCTACAGACTGCATGCTCATGTGAGATTCTGCGATATTGACACTTGTGTTGATGCAGAGTCTGCTGCTGTCGGAAGCTCCTTTTTGCCGGCAGTCTCCTCAGGAGTGCCCAATGCGACAGCTTTCTTTCCGCTCACATCTTTGAGCTCGAGTGGAAGCCAGATCGTGTCTCAAGGTGGTCAGCAAAATCTTGGTGGATCTGTCAATGGCACAGCCAGGTATTGCATCCAGTGTACTGGGATTTTATATGTTGCCGAGGGCTGCTCAATACTCTGACAAGCCTGTCAGATACACAAGCTGAGTAGCTACTCTGCAGCTGGATAGCGGACAGCGTCTTTGGCTATGTTTTGGACTGCTCCAGAGAGCGCTACAACAGCATCATCCTGGATCCCGTTAGTATAGGTATGTGGTTCTGCAGAGCCTTGCTTTACATTTTATGCTGACTTGTGCACTTTGCAAGACATGCGTGACGAGGATGCCTTTGCTGCTTGTGCAGGCACACAAGGACCATTTGCAATGAACATATGGTTCAAGTTGAACATCACTGATAACAGTGGAGATCTGTTTGCCTACATATTGTCTACCTTAAACAATGCAACGCAGAGCGTTTCTGGTGGAAGCAATGTATACGCACCAAATTCCTTGCAGCTGATGTTACCAGAGGTATGTGATTTTGTGGCCCTCTACAGGTCCAAGCTGACTTTATACCTGGCTGGCACCAGCTGTCCTACTGAATGCATTTATCAGCAGCATGATCATGCTAACCAGCAGCCTTCACAGCTCTGGTTGAGCATGCAGGTTCCTTCTCTGCTGCATCACCATTGTTGTGCTACTTCAGAGTGGCAACAACAGATCTGGGGTTGTGAGGTCTGTTGTCAAAGACTTCAATGATCCCAATGTGAATTCAACTCTAGACTCGGACGGAAACTACAATGATGACAGTGCATTGGGTCCAAATGCAGCGTTCACCAATGTCAGCAATGGTGCTTGGCACATGGTCACCCTCACCACACGCACAGATGTTCAACATGGATACCTTTTGTACATTGATGGTCAGGTAGCAGGTGTGTCACATGCATGAAAGATACTGGTGTTGATATGCAAAGACAGACAACAATCTGAAGATCATACTTACAAGCTGCTGCACATCTGGTTTTCCAGGTTGCATTCCTTGAGGTGCACTAAAACAAGTTTGTCAGTATGATGTGCTGTTCTTGCCAAGCATGCATACATACACTCAGAGTGGCCTAATTTCCAATGCTGCTTGTGATGCAGCACAACTACCTCCATCTGGTCTGCCAGATGAACCAACTCCTGTTACCTCAGATGGTGTTGTTTACTATGAGGATGGTGGAGATCCTATCTACTTAGATGGAAACATATACTTGTGTGCAAGAACAGATGGCGACTCTCACCGATTTTTCTCTGGCAGTGTTGCACAAGCTGGCTTCTACAATGAAGCCCTAAATGCATCTGACATCAAGGTGAGGATGCACTGCTGCCGTCTCAATCTAATGCAGTGCTGGTGTCTCATGTTCTGCTGCTACGCCTGCTCCTTGTGCGTCTCTGACACATAAGCAGTTTATCATCTTCATTGCTGCCTTGACATGGCATGGTCAGCTTGCCTTGACAGACACACCATATTTAGTAACAGTCTTGTGCTGGTTGCTGCCTGCAGGCTTTGTACAATGCTGTCACCTCATCAGTTGCTCTGTCTACTGCGCCATCTGCAGCACCCTCTGCACCAGCAGCAGCAACCTCCATCAGCAACATGTCCACGATCACAGGAACAGTGTGTGTGTTCCCTTTTGTATATGAAGGCGCAAACTACTCAGCATGTATTTCACCAGATGGGTCAGGCAGCAGGTGTGTTGCATATCATGATCACATGACCATAAGTCAGCTTGCATGGAAAGCTGTCCATGCAGATCTGATAGTCCTCAGCTTAATGCAGATGCCACC
>JAABUU010002323.1_pt1 | contig 27498 bp, 34 predicted proteins | sample 5559301 | NCBI WGS metagenome assembly JAABUU01 (sample SAMN10711884, study PRJNA513360) | rock metagenome | isolation source: Antarctica rocks | place: Antarctica: Victoria Land, Richard Nunatak white | reverse complement strand
GACTTTGCGAATGAACTGCAGGCCCTCAGCCGCCGCCGGGCGCCCGGCTCCTGGTCAGCCACCGGCAGTCAGACCCACCGCGCCGGCATCGCAAGCTCACCTAGCCGCCGGCCGCAGGCGTCCATCGCGGCCTACACCGCCAGCAGCGCTGTAGCTCCCCACCCGCAGCTAGACATCTCCCCCACCGGGCTGAACCTGAGCGCACCGGTGGGAACGCGCAGCGCGGCACAGACGGTCACGCTGACCAACAGCGGCAACGCCGACCTGCACGTGAACAGCTTCAGCACCAACAACACCCAATTCACGGCAAACTCCGCCCAGTCCTGTGCAACTGTCGCGCCCGCCACCGGTTGCCGAATCTCCGTAACTTTCACGCCCACGTCCACCGCCATGGTCTTCGGCCTGCTCACGATCAGATACGACGACAGCGGAACGCCGGTAGGACTGGCCGTGCAGACCGTTGACCTGACCGGGACCGCAACCTCACCCGATCCGCTCGTCGCACGGCACAACGCGCTAGGCGGCAACACCGGACTGCTCGGCGCCCCAGTCGATGGCGAGTACCCCGTCCGCGGTGGCATCGCCCAGAACTACGTCCACGGCCGGATCTACTACTCACCAGCCACCGGAGCCCACGAAGTCCACGGTGCCATCCTCGCCCATTACCTCCGCCTCGGCGGTCCGGTCGGCGTCCTGCGCCTACCCACCAGTGACGAGACCGCCACCCCCGCCAGCACGGGGCGGTACAACACCTTCATCGCCGGCGCCATCTACTGGTCCCCCGCCACCGACGCCCATGAAGTTCACGGCGCCATCCGGGTGTCGTGGCAGAACCAAGGCGCTGACAGAAGCTGGCTCGGCTACCCCAGCAGCGACGAGTACGCAACAACAGGCGGACGACGCAGCGACTTTCAACACGGCTCCATCACCTGGACCCCCACCGAGGGGACAACAACAACCTGCCGGTAGTCCGTCGTCGGCATCTCCGCAGTCTGCGTCATCCCACCGGCGATGAACCTCCCCCGTACAGGTAGCGCAGCAACCCCGCCGCGTCCGACCCCCGCAGCACCTTCCCGATCACCACCGACCCCCGCCCCAGCACGCATCACCGCAGGCTCCGCATCACCGCCGCGGTCACCTCATCGACCCGGACCACCGCCGCATCGCTCGCCTCGACCGCCGCCTCCAGCCACTCCGGAGCCCCGCCGCCGGCGTTGAGCACCTTCGCCGCCTGATTCACGTTCACCGCATAGCCCCGCAGCCGCCGACGCGCCGCCATCAGCTCCCCCAGCACCACCCGAACCGGCGAATCACCCGGCGCCAACTCACCCCGCGCCGCGGCCAGCACCGCCGACGCGGTGACCCCCGCCGCCGTCACCCCCGCCGCGCTCGCGGCCGCCACCACCTCGCCATGCTCAGCCGCCGACAGCCGCACCGTCAGCCGCGACACCCGCTGCCCACTCCCCCGCGGCCGGCGCCGCGGCGCCGCCGCCAGTGCCGCTCCCCCGCGACGACCGGCGGTGGCGCCGCCGGACAGGCCGGCCTTCAATTCGCCCGGCCCCCCGGCCACGCCCCCACTAGCCCGCGTCTGGTCCTCGGCCACGATGCCGCGACGCTCATGGCCAACAGTGCGACCGATCCAGACACCGGCTCACCGCCGGACCCCTCGGTGGCAGGGGCAAGGTCGCCGATTCCGCCTAGGACGCCGTCAAGCCGTCCAGCGGGACGGCGGCGCAGTGCAGAGGCCAGCAGACCCACCCCGACCCCGGCGACAATGAGCCCGGAGACAACGCCGAGGACTTGCTCCGCTGCGGTCGGCGCGAAGGCCGTCGTCACAGAGATGAGGAGGCCAAGGATGAGGACACCGGCGGTGTGGGTGATGGTGACGGTTGCCCCGACAGTGACGACGTCACGCAACCGCCCGCGGCGCCCCACCAGGTAGGCCGCCGTGATCGTCTTGCCGTGCCCGGGAAGGAACGCATGCCCGGCGCCCAGCAGCATCGACAACAAGATCGCGAGCAGACCGACACCGACCGTGACGTGTTTGCTGCCTACCAGCGCGTTGAACCTCGTCGCAAGTCGGTTGAGGGCCTTCAGCGCGAACCCGGCTACCGGCAGCCTCTTGCCCACCGCGTTAGGTGGAGGATCCGGAGCCCGGAGCAGTCGCAACCGTTCCTCCGCGGACGTCGAGCGGGGAGGACAACAGGTCGTTGGGGTAGCGCAGCAGCTCGCCGCTGATCGTGCGGGCCGGGAACGGCCATAGGCTCCCGCGCCTGAACCTCCGCTTGCGTAGGTGTCCGGGACACCTACCTGAGAGGTCGGATGTCTGCCAGGGTCCCCATTTGACAAGTCCTGGCGTGGCATCCGTGCGCGCCGGAGCAGGAGGACGGCGATGACGAGGAGCGGCCAGTGACGGGTGTGACGGTCGTAGCACCGCGGTTCGGAGCATGAGAGGTGTGCGCACATTCGTTGCCTGCCTCGCGGCGCTCGCCGTCGTGCTGCCCGCGAGCGCGAGCTCTGCTCAGGAGGCTCAGCCGCCGCTGCGGGTCGCCATCAACGGTTTCGAGAACAACCTGACGCCGTTCAACGTCACGTTCGGCGCGTTCCCCAACACCAATGACCTCGTCGCGCTGGTGTACGACTCCCTGTTCTGGTCGCAGGTCAAGCAGGACCCCGAGCCGTGGCTGGCGGAAAGCGCCGAGCCGAACGGGGACTTCACCCAATGGACCGTGAAGCTGCGCCAGGGCGTCACCTGGCACGACGGGCAGCCGTTCACCGCCGAGGACGTGAAGTTCACCTTCGACTACTACGCGAGTCCGGCGGGGGCGGCGGCAAGCCGCTGGGGCCACCACGTCTACGACACACCGAAGTACGTCTCCAGCGAGGTCCTCGACCCGCACACTGTGCGGCTGTTCTACGCCCAGCCCGCTCCCGCTTTCAAAATCATGCCCGGTGCCGATCTGCCGATCCTGCCCAAGCACGTCTGGGCAGGCGTCAAGGACCCGAAGACGCTGTCCGCGCTGCCAGTCGGCACCGGGCCGTTCAAACTCGTGCAGGTCGTGCCCGACCAGCTCTACCGGTTGGAGGCGAACGAGCACTACTTCAAGGGCGCGCCGACGGTGAAGCGGCTCGAGCTGCCTGTTGTGAAGAACCCGTCGGCGGCGTTCGCGGCGCTGCGGACCGGAGAGGTTGGATCGGTTGCGACCGAGGTCCCGCCGCAGCTGTTCGACCAGTTCTCGCACCGTAGCGACATCAAAATCCTCGACAGTACGAAGCTCGAGTCCACGCAGGTCGTGTTCAACGCGCGAAAGCCGCCACTGAACGACCCCACCCTGCGGAAAGCGATCGCGATGAGCATCGACCGTCGGCAGCTCGTCGACACGGTGCTGCTCGGTCACGGCATACCGGGCCGGCCGACGTTCCTGCACCCGGACTCACCGTTCGCGGCCCCGCCCAGCGACGCGAACACCAAGTCCGACCTCGACCTGGCGGGCGCCAGCGCGCTTCTGGACCGGGCGGGCTACAAGCCCGGCCCCGGTGGCGTCCGGCTTGCGCCGGACGGCAAGCCGCTGAGCTTCTCGGTTCTGGTCTCCTCGTTCGCCCCGGAGGACATCCGGGCAGGACAACTCGTTGCGCAGCAGCTTGCCCCGCTCGGCGTACGACTGCGCGTGGACACCCTCGACCCGGCAGCCCTCCGGGCGGCGCGGGCGACTACGCCCGGGGCCGTGCCGAGCTACGACGCCTACATCTCCTCGCTGGAGGCCCACACGCACGTCGATCCGGACGGGCTCTACTACTTCTTTCACTCGCCCGGCAAGATGGGCTTCGGGGCGGCCATCAGCGGATACACGAGTGGCCCCTTTGACCAACTCGTCGAGAAGGCAAGGGCCGCCGGCCTGCCTGCGCGCAAAGCCCTGCTGACCCAGGCGCAGGATCTGCTCGCCCGGGACGCCCCAGCGATCGTGCTCTGGTACCGCAACGGCGAGTGGGCCTACCGACCGGCGGCGTACGACGGCTGGGTCGCCGACCCGGGCCAGGGCATCTTCACCAAGCGGTCCTTCCTGCCGGAGTACGTCGTCAACGCGCGCCAGGGCCGGCCAACACGGGACAGCGGCGCGGCCTCCGCGGTGAAGCCGGCCCAGCACTCCTCGACGACACCCTGGGTGCTCGGCGCCGCCGGCGTACTGCTGGTCGCACTCGCCGTGGGGGCGTGGCTGCGGCGGCGCAGGCGTCTCATCGGAGACGACGACGAGTGATGGCAGCGCGGCACGTCGCCCGCACGTTCCTGCAGTACACGGTGGTGCTCGCGGCCGCGATCTGCCTGAACTTCGCGCTGCCCCGGATGGCGCCCGGCAACGTCGTCGATTACCTGTTCCCGCCGGAGCAGGCGGGCGTTCTCACTCCCGAGCAGCGCGCTCACGTGCTGCAGACCTTTGGGCTGGACCAGCCGCTGCCCACGCAGTTCGCCCGCTACCTCCTCGGACTCGCCCACGGCGACCTGCTGCTGTCGGTGCGCTACGGCCGCCCGGTCAGGGACCTGCTCGCGGAACGCATCGGCTGGACCCTGCTGCTGGTCGGTACCGCGTTCGTGCTGGCGACGGTGGTCGGCACGCTGCTTGGCTTCCGCGCCGCCTGGCGCCGCGGTTTCGCCGGTGACGCCGCCGAGCTGTCGGGCGTCATGCTGGTCGACTCGCTGCCGTCGTTCTTCGTGGGGATGCTGCTCCTGCTTGTGTTCTCCGTCCAGCTGCGGTGGCTGCCGACGTTCGGCGCGCAGCCGCCGGCCGCGCACAGCGCTTTCGAGCTGTTGACCGAGGTAGCCAAGCGCCTCGTGTTGCCACTGACGACGTTGACGTTCGCATCGGCGGGACCGGTCTATCTCGTGGCACGCTCTGCCCTGCTCACCGAGCTCCGCGAGGACTACGTCCTGATGGCGCAGGCGAAGGGGCTGTCCGAGCGGCAGGTGCGGTGGCACGCGCAGCGCAACGCCCTGGTCCCGGTGTCGACGATCACACTGATCGGGCTCGGCACCGTCGCCGGCGGAGCGGTGGTGGTCGAGACCGTGTTCAGCTACCCCGGGATCGGAAGCCTGATCTACGACAGCGTGCTGGCCCGCGACTACCCGGTGCTGCAGGGCGCCTTTCTGATGCTGGTTCTCGCCGTGCTGGCGGCGAACTTCGTCAGCGACCTCCTCTATCCGCTGCTTGACCCGAGAGTGCGGCGGCCGGTGAGCAACGGCCGATGAGCACGCAGCTACCCACGATGCTCGGCGCGGAGCCGGTCCCCGCCGCGGTTCCTCGCCCGCGGCGGTCACCTGGCCGGCGGCTCGGTGCGGTGGGTGCGGCGCTACTGACGGTCCTCGTCGCCGGCGCGGCGCTCGCCCCGCTGCTCGCCCGGCAGCCGGCGACGACGGCGTCAGGCGCGCCGTACGATCCGCCGAGTTGGGCGCACTGGTTGGGCACGAACGACATCGGCGAGGACTTGTTCGCGCAGCTGCTCTACGGTGCGCGGATCTCGCTGACGATCGCACTGCTTTCCGCGTTCGTCGCAGTGACGATCGGCCTGCTGGTCGCCCTCGTCGCCGGGTACTGGCGCGGAAGAGTCGAGGTCGTGCTCATGCGGCTCGTCGACCTGACCCTGTCGCTGCCGTTCCTCGTCCTCGTCATCGTGCTGGCGGCGTTCTTCGGGCGCGGCCTTTTCACGACTGTCCTGGTCATCGCCTCCGTGATGTGGGCGCGGCCCGCGCGCGTGCTGCGCTCACAGGTGATCAAGGCGCGCGAGTTCCAGCACGTGACGGCCAGCCAGGCGATGGGCGCGACCCCCTACCGCGTGCTGACACGCCATCTGCTGCCGCGCATCGCCCCGCTGGCCGTCGCGCAGTTCGTGCGGGCGGCGAACGTGTCGGTGATGCTCGAGGCATCTCTGTCTTTCCTGGGCCTCGGGGACCCCAACCGCGTCAGCTGGGGCAGCATCCTGCACTACGCCGACAGCCGGGACGCGATCCTGACCGACGCGTGGGCGTGGTGGATACTCCCGCCTGGTCTCGCGCTGACCGCCACAGTCCTCGCGCTTGCGTACCTCGGGTACGCGGTCGAGGAGTGGGCCGACCCACGGCTGGCGGAACGGATGCCACCGCGGCGCCTGGTGCGCCGCGCATCCGCCGCGCCGCTGACTACGGCAGCCGGCTATGCGGGACCGGTGCTCGAGGTCCGCAACCTGTCCCTCGAGTACCGCTTGGCGCGCGGCGTCGTACGCGCCGTCGACGGCGTCAGCCTCACCGTCCCGCCACGTACCACGGTAGGGCTCGTTGGTGAATCGGGCAGCGGCAAGAGCACGTTGGTCACGGCGCTGCTCGGCCTCACGCGGCCGCCCGGCCGGGTGGTCGAAGGAAACGTGCACCTCAACGGGCACGACCTCGGCCGGGCGCGGCCGTCCCTGCTCGCGGCGGCTCGCGGGCGACAGATCGCGCTCGTTCCGCAGAGTGCGATGAATGCGCTCAACCCCGCCTACCGGGTGGCGCGCCAGGTCGCCGAGGCCGCGGCGTTGACCCGTGACGCGAACGCCGCCCGAATCCGCGCCGGTGACCTGCTTGAGCGCGTCGGCATCCCGCCCGCGCGGCACGGCGCGTTCCCGCACGAGCTCAGTGGCGGGATGCGCCAACGCGTCGTCATTGCGATGGCGCTCGCCAACGACCCGGCACTCCTGCTCGCCGACGAGCCCGTGACAGGTCTGGACGTCGTCACCCAAGCCGCCATCCTGCAGCTGCTCGTTGATGTGCGCGACCAGTTCGGGATGTCGATGCTGCTCGTCTCGCACGACCTCCCACTCGTCGCGCACGCCGCGGACGAGCTCCTCGTCATGCACCGCGGACGGATCGTGGAGTCGGGCCAGGCGGAGGCTGTCACCAGTTCTCCGAACCACGCCTACACCCAGCACCTGCTGCGCGCCTTCCCCACGGTCCACGGTCCGCGTGCGGACCTCGCGCCGAGTACGCGGTACGACGAGTCGCCCCTGGCACCGGCGTGAGGGGGGACTTGCTCGTCCTGCGCGAAGTGTCGAAGAGCTACCTGCGGCGCTCGCCGCTGCGCCGCCGTACCTCCGTCATCCGGGCGGTCGCGGAGCTGTCGCTCACCGTCGCTCACGGTGAGATCGTCGGCGTTGTGGGCGAGAGCGGCGCGGGCAAGAGCACGCTCACCCGGCTGATCCTCGGCCTGGAGCGGCCGGACGCCGGACAGGTCGTGTTCGACGGGGTCGACCTGGGGACGCTCGCGCCGCCGGCGCTGCGGGCCGCCCGCCGGCGTATGCACCTGGTCCTCCAGGATCCGTACCAGTCACTCCACCCCGGAATGCGGGTCGCCCGCCTCGTCGGTGAGCCGCTGGCGATCGCCGGGGTACCGCGTGGCGACCGGCTGCCGCGGGTTCTGCCGGCCGTCGAGGAGGCGGGGCTGACCCCGGTGGCAGAGTTCATCGACCGGTTCCCGCACGAGCTGTCCGGCGGCCAGCGCCAGCGCGTCGCGCTCGCACGCGCACTGGTGGTGCGCCCCGACCTTGTCGTCGCCGACGAGCCGACGTCGATGCTCGACGCCTCTTTGCGCGCGGAGATCCTGGCCCTGCTGACTGAGATTCGCGCGGCGCACGGGACGGCGTTCATTTTCGTCACCCACGACCTCGCGATGGCCAGATACGTCGCCGACCGGATCGCCGTCCTGCATGAGGGGCGGCTGGTCGAGCAGGGCGAGACCGAGCAGGTGATCCGCAGCCCGCGGGACCCCTACACCCGGACGCTGCTCGCTGCGAGCAAGAGCGTCCGCTGATGAAGGAGCAACGGATGGACCGCAAGCGTTTGATTTTCTTCGTCTCGTCGGACCCCCGCACCTCCCCCAGGCCGGCTGGGCAGGCGTATCACTTCGCGGCCGTCGCCGCGCGGGCAGGGCTCGACGCAGAGGTCCGACTGGCGGGCGACGCTGTGCGCGTAGCGCAGCTCCAGGACGCCCCGGACGACCCGGACCTCGACGCGTTGCGCGACAAGGCCCGTGAGGGCGCGACAGCGCCGTACCTCATTTCCCTTTGACCGTCCTGCGTGGACACCCGTGCGGTGTCCGAGGACCAGGTCGACTCCATCGGGGGGGTCCGGCGCAGCCTCGCCGACATTCTCACCGAAGTCGCCGACGGCCGCTCGACGATGATCTACATCGGGTGACGCCGGTGTCTGCGGAGGGGCGAGCGGGCTGCTCAGCCCGCCTAGGACCGTCATGAACTCTGCGGCGCGCTGGGCTGCCGATTCGGCAGCGTGGTCGGTCCCGCACGACATTCTCGAAGGACGCTGCGCCGGCCCATCGTGTTCACCCGGCATGTTCGCCACGACCAGAGGCCTGCAGCACCGCCGCCGAAGCATCCTCACCATCACGCTGCCCGTCGAACGTTGCGGTCAGTTTCCCGAAACCTGAGCCAGGCTTTCGGCACCGCGGTTAACAGGTCCTGGCGGAGCATTCCCGGGCAGCGCCCCTATCCCCGCCAGCGGATGGCTGCCAACCGGACCGGGGCATCGCCGGACAGGTCTCGTCCGCCCGGCCGACCTGGTGTCACAACCGCCCTGTCCACGCCAGAAGCTGGGCGACATCCGGACGGTTGGCGAACTGCCGCGGCTTCACGTCCGCGACCGCCCGGCGCCGTCGAGAAACACTCATGGCGAGGCCGCCCAGCGGAAGTGCAACGAATCCCCAGATGCTTCACGCCCGACCCGCTCACAGCTGTCAGCAAATTCTGGGCAGGGGGTCGCCGACCAGCATGTCGACGATCCGGCTGCCGCCGAAAGCCGTCTCCAGCAGCACGATGCGCTGGGGCTGCGCTGCGATCCGCCCGATGACAGCCGCCTCACGGCCCAGTGGGTGCTTACGCAGGGCTAGCAGGGCGGCCTCAGTCTGCTGTGCTGGTACGACTGCCACGAGCTTGCCCTCGTTGGCGACGTAGAGGGGGTCGATACCGAGCAGGTCGCAGGCACCTCTAACGGCCCGCCGCACGGGCAGGGCCGCTTCTTGCAGGACGACGGCGACGTCGGCGTCGGCGGCGAGCTCGTTGCACACGGTGCCGACACCGCCGCGGGTCGGGTCCCGCATCCACCTCGTCTCCGGTGCCGCGACCAGCAAAGCCTCGACGAGGTGCCCGAGCGGCGCGGTGTCGGAACTGACGTCCGCCTCCAGGTCGAGGTCGCCGCGGGCCAGCAGCACCGCGACGCCGTGGTCGCCCATCGTGCCGCTGACGAGGACTGTGTCCCCTGGTTGGACGAGGTCGGCACCGAGCCGCCGGCCCGCCGGAATGAGACCGATACCAGCCGTGGTGATGTAGACGCCGTCGGCGGCGCCTTTGTCGACCACTTTGGTGTCTCCAGTGACGATGGTGACTCCGGCCTGGGCCGCCGCCTGCGCCATGTCAGCCGTCAACCCGGCGAGCTCCGCGACCGCGAAGCCCTCCTCGATGACGAACGCCGCCGACAGCCAGAGCGGTTGCGCCCCGCACATCGCCAGGTCGTTGACGGTGCCGTGCACGGCCAGGAGACCCATGGAGCCGCCTGGAAAGCGGCGCGGCTTCACGACGTACGAGTCGGTCGACATCGCGAGCCGCTCACCGGAGGGCAGCTCGAGCACGGCCCCGTCAGCCAGGGGGGAAAGCGAGTCGTTGCGGAACGCTTCGAGGAAGACGGCGTCGATGAGCGCGGCCGACGCCTTGCCCCCTGCCCCGTGGGCGAGAGTGACGACCTCGTCGGTGAGCCGTGGCCGGCGGCGGCGGACCGTCTCGATCCTGCCCAGCACCAGCTCCTGGCGGCCGTCTGGCTCAGGGGCCCGCGTCGTCACCTCGACGCGGCCGCGAGTCCGGGGGCCGTCTTGTGCAGCCGCCCGAAGGTGTAGTACGCAGCGCAGGCACCCTCCGAGGACACCATGCACGTGCCGATCGGCGTCTCTGGCGTGCAGGCGGTACCGAACACTTTGCACTCCCAGGGCTTGATGACGCCCTTGAGCACCTCACCGCACTGACATGCCTTGGGGTCCGCGACTCGCACCCCGGGTACCTGGAAGATCCGCTCGGCATCCCAGGCAGCGAAATCCTCTCGCAGCGCGAGCGCGCTTTGCGCGATGAAGCCGAGCCCACGCCACTCAAAGTGCGGGCGCAGGGTGAAGACCTGCTGCAAGAAGTCGAGCGCGATGGGATTGCCCTGCTCGCGGACCACTCGGGTGTACTGGTTCTCGACCTCGCACCGGCCGCTGGTGATCTGTTCGAGCAGCATCACGATGGCCTGCAAGATGTCCAGCGGCTCAAAGCCGGTTGTGACAATCGGCTTGCCGTATCGCTGCGCCACGAAGTCGTACGGGCGGTTGCCCACGACCGTGCTGACGTGGCCCGGGCCGAGGAAGCCGTCCAGCCGCAGGTCCGGAGAGTCCAGGATCGCCTTGAGCGGCGGCACGATCGTGACGTGGTTGGAGAAGACGCTGAAATTGGTGACGCCGAGCTCTCGCGCCCGCAGCAGCGTGACGGCGGTTGACGGCGCGGTCGTCTCGAAGCCGACGGCGAAGAACACGACCCGCCGGTCGGGATTGGCCTGGGCGATCTTCAAGGCATCCAGCGGCGAGTAGACCATCCGCACGTCCGCGCCCCGGGCCTTGGCCTCCAGCAGGCTCGAACGGCTGCCGGGCACACGCATCATGTCGCCGAACGATGTGAAGATCACGCCGGGCCGCTCCGCCAACGCGATGGCGTCATCCACGCGGCCCATCGGGATGACGCAGACCGGGCAGCCCGGTCCGTGCACGAGTTCGACCGTCTCGGGCAGCAGTTGCTCGATCCCGTGCCGGTAGATGGTGTGCGTGTGCCCCCCGCAGACCTCCATGAACGCGTACGGGACCCCGCCGGCTCGGCTCTGTGCCAGCTCGCTGATGCGGCGCACGGCGACCCGGGCAGCCGCAGGGTCTCGGTACTCATCGACGAATTTCACGTGGGCGCCCGCCTTCCGAGGAGGTCCTGCACCCGACGCCACAGGGCCAGGACGACGGCCGCCTGCGTCTCCTGCGTGCGGTGGACGCTGTCCGAACGCACCGCCAGGCAGTGCTGCACGTCGGGCGAGTTCCCCATGGCGCCGCCGCCGTACCCGGCGAGCCCGACGGTCACCATCCCGACGTCTCTCGCGGCGCGAAAGGCGCGTAGGACGTTGGCGGACCCGCCGCTGGTGGAGACCCCCAACAGAGCATCACCGCGTCGCCCGTGAGCTGACACCTGCCGCGCGAAGACGACCTCGAAGCCGACATCGTTGGCAAGTGCGGTCAGTACGGCGGGCTCGGCCACCAGCGACCGGGCGGGCAGCGGTTGCCCCGTCGGCGGTGAGGTGAACAGCGAGGCGATAGCACTGGCATCGGTGGACGATCCCCCGTTGCCGATAACGAGCAACCGTCCGTCCCTTGCGAACACCCCGGCTAGTGCTTCGGCTGCCTTGCCCAGCTGCTCGGCCTCGGCCTGCAACGTGTCGGCGCGCAACTGGGTGCTGCCCCGGGCCTTGGCGTCCGCCGAGGCAGCCAAGTCGACCAGCAACGGTCCGGCGTTCCGCTCCTGCGCCTCGAGGAACGGGTAGAGGAACGACCCGCTCATGGTGCTAGGCGGGTTAGGGCGGAGCCGGCGTGGACGAGCAGGAGGTCGCCGGGGTCCACGTCGCCGACGAGTGCCACGTCGATCTCCTCGACACCGGTGGGTGTCCGGACCCGGGCACTCACACCGTCCGCCTGCACCACCTCGGCGAGCCGGCCTTCATCGGAGCAGGTGACGCAGACGGGAGCGTCGGTCGCAGGCTCCGGCTCGAGCAGGCCCGGATGCTCGAAGCAGACGTGGGTCAGCTCCCAGAGCAGGTGATAGAGCAGCGTCAGCCGCCCGTCGTACGGCCCTTCGGGCTCATCCGGCAGCCACAGAACGTGGTCGGCCGCTCCCGTCTCGGGGGGTGGGCCGCAACCGAGCCACACCACGGTGGCGCCCCAGGCGGGAGCGCGCCTTGCCAGGTCGGCCACCGCCGGGTCACCCGCCGCGCCGACGAGCAGCAGGACGTCGCCGGCTCGCAGGTTTGCCCGCAGTGCCACGACCGCGTCGCGGGCGTCAAGCGCGACGGCGGGCAGGGCACGCGTTCCGATGACGACCGGATGCACGAACTCGACCGCGACGTGCGAGGCGTGCTGCGGCCACGCCGGCGACACGCACCACAGCGTCGCCCCGTGCGCGAACCGGCGCGCGAGTGCGAGCGAGGCTGCCGCCAGGTCCTGCGGCAAAGTCCCCGGCAAGCCACCGTCGGTGGCGGTCGCAGTCGCCGCCGTCACGGGATGCGGCTGCCCGAGACCGCGGCGGGGACCTCCGCCACCGGCGCCGAATAGTCCGACAGCTCCTGCTCGTACATGTCACCGAGACGTTTGAGGGCATCCAGCGTCTCGCGCGCCTCGTCCTCGTCGATGCGGGCCATCGCGAAGCCGACGTGCACCAGGACCCAGTCACCGACGTGGACGCCGTCGTCGCCGCCGATGCCGACGATCGCGACCGAAATCTCGCGGCGCACGCCGTCGATGTCCACCTTGGCCCGCATCTGTGCGGCATCACTGATCTCGACGATCAGGCCAGGGATCCCGAGGCACATGCCGCACCGTCCTTCACGTGGTCAACCGACTGTAGGCAGATCGGTAGGTGTTGTGCACATCTTCCGCCACGAGCTGTCGCTCCTCACGCTGCCGGCTTCTACTGTTTGGCCATGCGTGTTGCCTTCGTGGGCAAGGGCGGAGCAGGCAAGTCATCGCTGTCCGGGACCTTCGCGCGGCTGCTGGCTCAGCAGGGCGAGCTGGTTATTGCGCTCGACTCCGACCCGATGCCGGGCATGGCCTTCTCCCTCGGCGTGCCGCAGACCGACAGCGGCCTTCCCGATGATGCGGTGGAGGAGTACGACGACGCCGGCCGAGCGCGCTACCGGCTCCGCACTGGCCTAACCGGGCTGGCAGCGGTCGAGCGCTACGCCACTCGCGGCCCGGACGGGGTGCGTTTCCTGCAGCTGGGCAAGGCCCGGGGCCTGCGCTGGAACAACACCCGTCAGCACTTCGGGTTTCAGCACCTGCTGGACGATCTGCCGGATGCGGGCTGGAGCGTCGTCGGGGACCTTCCGGGGGGAACGCGGCAGCCGTTCCTGACCTGGGGACGGTATGCCCGGACGTTCCTCGTCGTCGTCGAGGCGACGCCGGCGTCGCTGCTCACCGGGCGGCGCTTGGCTCGGCTGGCCGGGATGGCAGGGGCGCCGCAGGTGTCGGCTGTGGCCAACAGGGTCAGGGAGCCGGCTGACGTGGAGCGCGTCGCCAACGAGACGGGCCTGCCTGTCCTGGCCGCGGTTCCCTTCGACGCCGCCTTCGCCCAGGCCGCGCGGTCGGGAGTCCCAATACTCGACGTCGACCCCGACGCGCCGGCCGTCGCAGCGGTACGGTCCCTCACGCAAGCGCTACGCAGCGAGACGGAGCCCTCATGAAGATCGCCGTGGTGGGCAAGGGCGGTTCCGGCAAGACGACGACGTCAGCCGTACTGGCGCGCACGATCGCGCGGTCCGGGCGCCAGGTCCTCGCCTTGGACTGCGACTCCAATCCCAACCTTGGGATCTCCCTCGGCGTCGGTGCCGAGCAGACCGAGCGGCTGGTGACGGTCCGCGACGGCGTGGACGCCGGGACCGAGCAGCATGCCCAAGGAGCCGACGACCTGGTGCAACGCTTCGGCGTCGACGCACCCGACGGTGTCCGCCTCGCGGTGGTCAGCGCGATCCAGAACCCCGAACCGGGCTGTCCATGATGCGGGGTCTCACCTGAGCAGTTGCTCGGGCAGCTCGCACGCCCCGATCTGGTCATCGTCGCTGACTTCGAGGCCGGTCTCGGAACGGTCCTTCGGCTCCAAGGCCGGCCCGTTGACGTCGTCGTCGTGGTCGTCGAGCCGACAGCCAGCTCACTGGAGGTTGGGCGTCGAGCGGCGGAGGTGGTACGCGAAGGCGAACTCGGGCGCCTCGTGGTGACCGCCAACCGGGTACGCGATGACCAGGATGCCGTCCGGGTCCGGGCCCAGCTGCCCGGCGTCGAGGTGCTGCTCGTACCCGACGACCCGGCCATCGTGTTGGCCGAGCGCGATGGCGTCGCGCCGCTGGATGCCGCGCCGCAGTCGCCGGGTGTGCGGGCTCTGGTCGCCCTGGGCCTGAATTTGCTGCCGCCGCCCTGAAGTGGCCCCGCCGATTCCCGCGCCTCAGCACCAGTCCCCCATCCGCCTGCCGAGAGGACCGACACCGTGACCGACACCATGACCGACACGGTCGCACTGACCGCGCGCAAGATCGGGGTTGTCGGCAAGGGCGGTGTCGGTAAGACCACCGTCTCCGGGTTGCTCGCGCGCGCCTATGCCCAGGCGGGGCAGCGGGTGATCGCGATCGACACCGACTCCAACCCCAACCTCGGCCTTTCTCTTGGCCTGTCACTGCAGGAGACGGAGGCGGTCCCGATCCTGCCGCGCTCGGTGCTGGTCGGTTCCGGCGGGGGCGCCCCGGCCGCCGCTGACCTGGTCGGCGAGTACGGGCGTCACACGCCAGCCGGTGTGACACTGCTGTCAGCGATCAAGGTCGCCGCGGCGGGTGCGGGCTGCACGTGCAGCGGCCACGCCACCGTCCGTAGCCTGCTCGCCGATGCGCTTGCTGACACGGACGTGACCCTGGTTGACATGGAGGCCGGCCTCGAGCACCTGAGCCGCTCCGGCGGCACGCTGGCGTATGCCGACGCCTTGGTGGTCGTCTGCGAGCCGACCCGCAAGTCGGTGCTCACGGCCGTGCGGACCGCCGCGCTGGCCGACGAGCTCGGCATTCCTCAGGTGCTGGTGGTCGGCAACAAGGCACAGACGGCTGATGACGTCGACTTCTTCGCGACTGCCTTTGCCGCTGAAGGCCTTCAGCTCGCCGGGGTGCTTCCGTATGACGCCCGGGTAGCCGACGACGACCGTGCCGGGGCGGTCGGTGTGACCCCCACGGGCGAGCCGCTGGCACAGGCCCTCACCGCCCTCGTCGCGGCCATAGCGGCTGCACTGGGCAACGAGGTCGGGGCTGTCGATGCAGCCGGCTGAACCCGGGTCCGCCAGCCACGGCAGGTCGGTCGCAGGGGTACTGGCGCACAACATCTACCCGGAGCACACTGGACCAGCGTCCGCTCGAACGCGGTGGGAGGGTCGATGGCCATTTTTTGGGTGATGAGCGCGGTCGGACTGTTCGTCGTGGCCCCGCTCGTGGTGCTGCTCGCCAGTTACGTCATCCGGCCGGCGCGCGAATGCATGCGCTACGCCGAGGACATCTTGGAGCACGGGGTCGGGATCACGGCCGCGCTCGAGCCGGTACCGGCTCTGGTGGCGACCCGCCAGCTCACCGCTCAGGTCACTGGCAACGCCGTTGCCTACGTCGGCGCCCTGCGGCGTCTCGTCACCCGGTCCTGAGGAGCGCGCCGTGTCCGCTGCCGCCGTTGCAGCCCTGGTCGTCACCGCCGTGCTCGTCGTGGCCCTCGCCTTCTACCTGCTCTGGGTGGTGCTGATCCTGCGTCGCCTCACCGACACCCTGGGGAAGGTGGTTTTCGGCGTGTCGTCGATCGCCCATCGTGTGCAGCCAGTGAAGGGCCTCGTCTCCGAGATCAACGTCGACCTCACAGGCGTGGCCGACGCTCTGGAGGCACTCGCCGCCGACCTCCAGCCCCAGCAGCAGTCCCGCGCGTCATGACGCGCTCACCGAGGAGCAGCTGATGGCACTGGAGTTCTGCTGCCAGGACGTCGGGATCACCTGCAAGAACGTCGCCGGAGCCGAGACCGCGGACGAGCTCGTCGCCATCGTCGCCGCCCATGCCAAGGCAAAGCACGGCGTCGAGCTCAATCAGACGCTCATCGACTACGCGGTGACCAAGGTCCGGCCGGCGAGTGGCCGAGCCGACCGCTGAGACCGATGTCGACGCCGAGCCGTTCGATGCCGGCCTTGCTGCGCTAGGTCCGCTGCTCGATCGGCTGGAGCAGCTGCTCGGTGACGTCGAAGGACTCGACGCGGCCGTGCGTGATCACGTGTTCGAGCTCCTCGACGGCGTCGATGCGGTACACCGCCTGGCGGTCACCAGGCTCGCCGACGCCCTCAAGGAAGGCATCGGGAGCCTGCGGGGCGGCGACGCGGCGATCGACTGGCTGTTCGAGGCCTACGGTGTCGGTGTCGACGATGCCGGCGCTGCCTCGGCGGCACTCGAGCAGGTGCGCCCCTATCTGCACGAGCACGGCGGTGAGGTGGAGGTGCTGGGAGTCGCGCACGGCGTCGTCCGGGTCCGGCTGATAGGTGCCTGCTCGGGTTGTACGTCGGCAGCCGACACCCTTCGGCACGGGGTCGAGGAGTCGCTGCGGGAGAACCTGCCGGGTTTCGTGGCGATGGTCGTCGCCCCCGACGACGGTGCCGCAGCCCATCCTCCGCCGACTCAGGTCCTGCTACAGATCACTCCGCGGCCGGAGTGATGCCCGTGGGCGGTCAGGAAGCGGCCTGCGGATGCGCGGACAGCAGTCGCCGTACCTCCTGCACGGCGAGGGGAACGGCCCTCGCCGTCTGTTCCGACAGTCCCTGCCGGGGTTCGACGGTGTCAGTCGTCTGGATCCCGACGAGCCAGGTCGCGGCCGGCAGGACGCCAAGGCCCAGTGCCATCATCAAGGCCCGGGCTGGGGTCGCGAGGTGCATGTCGGCCAGCTCGTCGCGGCGCCGCTCGACGCTGAGCATGCGAACGTCGAGCACCTGCGGCCGCTGGACAACCACGCTGCCGGGTGGGCGCCCCAGGTCGACGGCATCCACGATGAGCAGCAGGTCGACGCCGCTCAGCAGCTCCTGGACAAGATGGATTCCCCCGATGCCCACCTCCAGGACGCGGACGCCGTCCGGCAGCCCCTGGTCGGCCAGCGCCTGGGCGACGGCCGGCCCGACGCCGTCGTCGGCGCGCAGCACGTTGCCGAAGCAGGCCACCACAGCGATCATGGTGGAAGGGTAGGCGTCGTGGCGAAGCCGGGTCAGGACAGCCTGGCGGATCGGCTGGGTCGCTACCCCGCTGACCGTTACCCGGTGCAGCATGCGACGACTCAGTTCCACCTCGGCTCAGCGTTGCTGCACGCCGGCCAGCCGGCGGCGGCCCTGCAGGCGCTCACGGTGGCGTCCGAGATCTTCGGCAGTGTCGGCATGCGCCTGGAACAGTCCAAGGCGGCCCTGATGCGAGGTGTCGCGCTGCAGACGGCCGGCCGGCACGAGGAGGCTGCTGAGGCCCTCTCGGCAGCCGGCGCCCAGCTGGGCCAGCTGGACCATCCAGCCGAGCAGGCGGCAGCTCTGTTCAACCTCGGGCTGGCGCTTCAGGACGGCGGTCGACCGGCATCTGCACGTGAAGCGTGGGCCACCGCGCGGGGGCTGTTTCTCGCCGCGGGCCACCCGGCGCAGGCGGCAGTTGCGGCCCGCGAACAGGGCGCTTCCCTGCTCGCCGCCGGTGACCCCTCAGCTGCGATCCCTCTGCTGGAGCAGGCGACGACCCTCGCGGAGCGATCCGGGGACTACCCGGGGATGGGGGCAGCGGCAAACGCCCTCGGGCTTGCGCACCTCGCAGAGCACAACTCCTTGGCCGCGCTAGTGGCACTGCGGTGGGCGCTGAGCGCCTTCCCCCACAGTGTGCGACCGGCGGATGACGCGATGGTTCGGGCTAACCTCGCGCTCGCGCACGAGCAGGCCAGCGATGGGCCGCGCGCCCGGCTCGCCGCTCGACAGGCACTCTCGGCGCCCGAGGCTGCAGGACCGGTGCGGGCCCAGGCGCAGCAACTGCTGGCCCGGTTGCCAGGCGATGCATCCGAAGACCTGCTGGCCGTCCTCGACGAGGACGATCAGGAGCGCGCGGTCCCAGTGCTGCGGGAGGAGATGCTCCGGGCCTCGCGGCTCCCGGTCGGGCAGCGGCAGGCCATCATCCGCGGCTTCCTCGATGGTCTGCTTACCCGACCGGAACGGTGCTACGACCTGGCGCAGAGCCTGCTGCAGGTCGTGCTGGAGTTCCCGCCAAGGACCTACGAGTTGATCCTTTCCACAGTCGTCGACGCCTGCCCCGGCCGCCCCGAGCAGGACACCCAACGTCTGCACGCGGTCATCTGCTCGGCCATGGCCAGGTTCGCCGTCCCGCAGTGGCGAAGGCTCGCTGCGACACTCAACGCCGCAGCCCAGCAAGCGGGAGAGCCGGCGACGTGGCGCTGACCGGCGACCTTGAGGGCCAGGTGGTGGCGGCGGCTGCGGGCGACCGGGCGATCCGCTCCTACCCCGCGGTGCTGTCCACCGAGGTGACAGCGACGGCCTGGGCCCGGCAAGGCGCGCCGTCAGGCGCGGTCGTCGTCGCTGACTATCAGGCCTCCCCGCGCGGCCGGGGTGGGCTGCCGTGGACGGTCCGGCAGGGGCACGGCCTCGGCTTCACCCTGCTCGCGCGCCCCGAGCTTCCCCCCGATCGGGAAGGCTGGCCCTATGTCCCCGCCCTGCTCGCCCTGCACGACGTGCTCGGCGCGGACGACACCGGGCTGACCTGGCCCGACACGCTTCATGGCCCAGGAGGTGACGCGGAGGCCCGGCTCGGGGTCTACGTCGAGCTCGGCCCGTCGCGCACCGAGTGGGTGAGCATCACCGTGCTCGTCGAGGCCGCACAGCCGCCGCGGGCACCGCTGCTGGCGCAGCTGGTCGAAGCTATGGAGCAGCGGCTGGCCGCGCCGGCCGAGCAGGTACTGGCCGACTACCTCCCGCGATGCACAACCGTCGGCCAGCACCTGCGAGCCCGTCTGATCCCGATGGGACCCGGCGGGCCGGAGGTCACCGGCGAAGCCGTCGACGTGCTGACCGACGGAGCGCTGGTGCTGCTGACCCAACGGGGCAACCGGGTCGCTGTCCCGCCGCACAACCTGGGTCTGCTCGAACCTCCCGCGGCCGAGCCCGAGCCGCCGGCTGAGCTGCTCGGCATCCCGCTGCGCAGAACCTAACCGCGGGCCACCTCCAGCCTCTCAAGCCTGTCGAGCTCTTCGATCAGAGCCCACCACAGACCCCAGTCCCGGTGGTCCATCCCCTCGCTGCTGGCCCCCTCGGCGATGCCCAGCCTCAACCGGTCCCGCAGGGCGAACGTGCGTCCCCATCGGCCTTCCCAGTCGAGCAGCGACAACTCGTCGAGCAGCTGCCCGAGGACCGTCAGCGTGGCAGACGCCCGCAGCCGGCCACTGTCCAGGGTCGTTCGCAGGTCATCGGCGAGGGCGAGCAGCGGAGCACGCCGGGCCTCGGTCCGCACCAGGTCCAGGGTGTCCTCGAGGCCGGCTGCGGCCATTACGCCCAGCCCCTCCCCCGAACCAGTGAACTCAGGCTCCACCTCCACGGCCACCGTCCGCGCCGGCAGGACGCCGAGCGCGGCGGCGATCTCGACGACGAGGTCCGGGTGGACGTAGCCGGTAACGGCGTCACCGACCGCAGCCTGGACCTGCGAGGCAGTCATGTCTGGCACGGCGAGCCGGCGGCGCTCCACCGTGCCGGGCGGACGCTGCCGTCGCACGGCACTGATCAGGATGAGTGCGGCAGGGCGCAGATCCTGCAGCCGCTGAGCGACAGCGACAGCTCCGTAGTGCAGTTCCTCGACAACGACACCCGACCCGAGGTCCTCGAGCTGGAGCCGCTCGACAGCGAGGCGTCCGAGGTCCAGGTCGCTCTGGAACAGCTCGCTGACGCCGCCGACGAGGACGGCGACCGGGGGCGCCAACGGGGGGGCCGGACCGTCAGTCACCGCCGCACGAGCAGGTGTTGACCTCGCGCACGATCTCGCCCTCGCCGGTGTGGGCATGGGTGGTGCACGGCATGCAGGGGTCGAAGCTGCGGATGCCCCGGAGCATGTCGATGCTCGTGAAGCTGCCGGGGTCGGTCAGGTCCTCGATGATCGGCGTGTTCATCACTGCTTCCTCGTAGGGACCGGGCTGGCCCCACGGGTCACGCGGTGAGGCGTTGATCGTCGATGGAGTGCAGATCTGGTAGTTGGTGATCTTGCCCTTGTCCATCACCAGGTGATGGGTGAGCCAGCCTCGGCCGGCCCCCCACCAGCCGACGGCGACCCGCTCGTCCTGAGGGATGGCCTTTTCCAGTTCTGTCGGGTTGAGTGCGGCGACCTTGCGCTCGCCCTGCTGGAACAGCTTGTAGGCCTCGAACAGGCTCTCCAGGCCCACGAGCTGGCTGAACAGGTAGTGGTAGGCACGGCCGCGGTTGCGCTCGAAGGCGTTCCACCGCTCGGGAACGCGCCACTCGACCTCCCGCTCGCCGCGCTCGCCCTTGGGCACGAGGAAACGCATGCTCGACCCGGTGGAGGACATGAAGTCGCTGGCGGGCATCTTCTGGGCCAGCGCCGTGACCAGCAGCCGGGAGTAGCAGCCGGCCTCGACGACCTGCCGGTCCCACCTCGGGGCGCAGGCCCAGGTGTACTTGTCCTTCCAGTCGCGTGCGCCCGGCTTGGGCAGGGTCCGCTTGTTCCACGGGTGGTAGGGCGAGAGCGGGTTGCCGAGTGGATCGGCGGCGTAGCGCGAGGACGCGGACTCCTCGTAGTAGGAGTGCTCGACAAACTCTTCCCAGCCGATGTTGATGTCGGTGAGCCGGGTCGTCACCAGCTTGCCGTCGATGACGACCCCCGGCGTGGACCAGCGTTTCTCGCCCCACTCGTTGCAGTTCTCGTACGTGGCGTCGTAGGCGTACGGATCGTCCCAGTAACCCGGGTCGATCTGCGTGGTCGGCCTGTAGCCGACCATCTGGTAACGCTCGTCCGCCTCGTAGAAGAAAGTAGGGATGTCGTCCCAGACAGCCATCATCTTCTGCGCGTAGTCGAAGATCTTGCCCAGCTTGGAGTGGTACTCGTTCAGCGTCTGGATCGTCAGCGTGGTGGAGACGCCACCGGGGACGACGTTCTGCGGGTGCGGGTACTTGCCGGTCAGGATGACGACCATCTCCCGCGCCAGGCGGGTGAACTCAAGTCCCTCGCGGTAGAGCGTCCCGGTCAGCGGGTTGAGCGCAGTCATCAGCTCGGCCATCGTCTTGAAGCCGTGGATGTGGGCGCTCGGGCACGGCCACGACTCCGCCTTGGGCCACAGCTCGGGGTTGGAGGAGCGGATGACCGACTCCGAGTAGTCGGGGCCGGCCAGCAGGTAGAGGTGCAGCGGGTTGTCGTAGCCCATCTCCGCCGCCTCGGTCATGTTCCTTACGACGGTGCCCAGCGGTGGTGGCGCGATGCCCATGGCCTGCTCGATGGCGTAGGCCGCGGCGTGAGCGTGCACCCCGCCACACACGCCGCAGGCCCGGGACGAGACGAAGATGGCATCTCGCGGGTCACGACCCATGAGGATGACTTCATAACCTCTGAAAAGCGTGGCCTGGGCGTGCGAGTCGAGGTAGGCCCCCTTGTCCAGGTCAGCGGTGACGTGGACTGCCAGCGCCCCCGCGATGCGGGTGACCGGGTCCATGTTCAGGTCCTTGATGTGGCCGTTGCGGGCCACGAGGCGCTCGATGCGCTCCCGCCGCTCGGTCTCGCCCAGACCCACATCGGGCTTGGCGATCGTGACGTCGTAGGGGTTGGGGATACCGCCACGCAGGGTGGCGTTACCTCGGTCGTCGAACTCGACCGGGAGGGTCTTGAAGCACATGCGGGGCTCCTTGCTCGCTTCAGCTACGGACGCGGGGACTGCCCCCGCTGGGCGCCTCGTCGGGCCGCTTGCCCCAGACGTCGGCATCATTACGCGCAGTGTCGCCTGCCCGGCGCATCTTGTCGTAGAACTTGTGGCCCACGTCGGACACGGCCGACGGCTCGGCCTTCTCCCGGGAGAACGCGCTCGGCGCGGCTCCCTGGCGGTCCCAGCGCACCTCGCGGTTGAGGTTGTTGTTGCTGAACTTGCGCAGTGGCCGGATGACGCTGCCGACCATCCGCGACACCGTCGTCGAGGCCAGCGAGCCGGGCGGGCGCTTGTAGAACGGCGTGAACTTGTCCGGGAAGCCGGGCATCGTGCAGCCGATGCAGGCACCCCCGGCGTTCATGCACCCACCGATGCCCTTCACAGCCCCGCGAGAGGTGATGTTGCAGTTGACCACCGGCCCCCAGCAGCCAATTTCGACGAGGCACTCGGGGTCACCGAACTCTTGGGCGAAGGTGCCCTCCTCGTAGTAGGCGCCACGGACGCACCGGCGGTGCACCGTCTCACCGAAAAGCCACGCTGGTCGGCCGAGCTCGTCGAACTCCGGCAGGGGCCCGAAGCCCTGCAAGAAGTACAGGACGGCCGCGACCGTCTCGGTGAAGTTGTCACCGACCGGTGGACATCCTGGGACGTTGACGACCGGCACGCCGAGCACGGACCTGTAGTCCTTGCCGAGGAAGTCCATCAGGCTCATTGCGCCGGTCGGGTTGCCCTCCGCCGAGGGCACGCCACCCCACGTCGCGCAGGTGCCAATGGCGATCATCGCCGCTGCGTTCGGTGCCAGGCGGGCAATCCACTCGGTCGAGCTGACCGGACGCAGCTCGCCGTCTGCCCCCCAAGGCTCCTCTCCCGTCGCTGACCAGTAACCCCCGGCTGCGTGGGCCACCACCTCGTCGGCGATCGAGCCCTCCAGGATGACGACGTACGGCGCGTTCAGCGTGCCCTCGATCGCCTGCTCGGCCGGGCGCAGGTAGTGCGGACCCGACTCCATGTTGAGGACCGGGTGGTGCAGGACCACCCGCGGGATGCCCGGGTGAGCGCCGAGCATCATGCTCTCGACCGAAGGGTTGGTCGCACCGGTGGCCGCGACGCTGCACCCGTCGCAGCTCATGCCGGCGAACCAGAACGCGTGCACCTTCTCCAGGGGCCCGAAACGAGTGGCCAAGCCGGCCTCCGCCGCGGGGGCGAGCATGTCCTCGGTCATGGCTCCCGACGGCATGCCGAATGCGCCCAGATCGGTGGTGTCGTGAAAGGCCTTCACCGGTCCGAGCACATCGAGTAGCTCTTGTGCCGGGGGGCGCGCGTCGAGTTGTGGCGACCTGGCCTGCCGATTAGCCATCTGCCGCTCCCGGAGAAAGAGCCATGTGTGGCGTGTACCACACGACGCGTAGGTGCACAGTACACATAGCAAATCGGCGGGTGTACGGTCACGAAACTTGGCCGGGTGCGTGCATCGGGAGGCCCCGTGAATGGTTGGATCATGGGCTACGTCATCGGTGGCGTCGTCGTTGTGGTCGTCGTTGTCGTCCTGCTGCTGATGATCGTCGGCGCCCGGCGCACGGCGCAGAAGGTAGAGGCGGTCCTCGTCGGCCTGCGGGATGCGCGCGACGGAACTGCCGCCCTGTGGGAGGTTCACACCACCGTCGCGACAGCTGAGCGCATCGTTGCTGCGGCTGCGGCCGCACGTGCTTCCCTTGCCGGGGAGTCATCCCGATGAGCACCAACGGCTACTGGTGGATAGCACTGGGCCTGGGGCTCGTCGCTGCCGCCGCGGCCGTGGTGTTGCTTGAGACCTTCCTGGCTCAGGTGCACCGTATCGAGCGGGGCGCCGCAGAGGTGTGGACCGCAGGCAAGCAGGTCGCCGGCAACACTGCCACCAGCTGGCTGCTGCCTGAGTTGTCCAACCGGCTGGACGCCTTGACGGGCGAAGCTGCTGCGCACGTCGCCCTGCTCAGCCCACCGGCCGCGTCAGGCAGCCACCTCACGAGCGTTGCGCCTGGCGGTGCCCCGTGAGAGTCCTGCTGGTCGTCTTGACCATCGCTGAGGTGGTGCTAGTCGCCGCCGTCCTTGTCTTCTACCTGGTGCGCGTCGCCGCCTCGCTGCGTCGCACGTCGGTGCTGCTAGGCAAGGTGGCTTTCGGGGTCCGGGCGATCGAGACGCAATGCAACGTGATCGGGCCGTCGGTCGTCGCCGTGAACGGCCAGCTGGAGGGCATTTCCCAGGGTCTTGCTGACCTGTCGGGCCTCGCCGACGCGCGCGCCGGTGGAACCTAGTCGTGGACGAGCTGCACCCCCCGAAGTCTGCGGCCCTTCGCGCGCTGTACTGGCGCAGCGAGATCCTGCAGGTCATGTACTGGCTGCGGGGTGAGGGACTGGGCGAGGTAGCGGACGCCCAATTGCTCGAGCGCTTCTTGGGAGTTGAAGCGGACATCGGCGTCAGCTACCTTGACCGTCTTGCACTCGACGGCTACCTCGAGCTGGCTCCAGGCGGTTATGTGCTGTCCGAGATGGGACTGCAGGAGGGGAAAACGGAGTTCGCGCTGAGCTTCGCGGACCTCACCCGCCCGGCGCATGGCGAGTGCAGCGCCGACTGCTGGTGTCACAACTCGGTCGAAGAAGCCGTGGCTTGCGCGGCCGAACGGGCCGGGAAGACCTCGGGATGAGCGAGGCGACCGACGAGGTGCCTGTCGGGTTGCCGCGTAACTATCTGCGGCCCTGCCTGCTCTTGCTACTCGCTGAGGGCACCTGCCACGGATACGAGTTGCTTGAGCAGGTCGCCGCGCTCGGTATGGGACGTGTCGATCCCGGCGGCCTTTACCGCTGCCTGCGGGCCATGGACGAGGACGGGCTGGTGCGCTCGGCGTGGGAGCCGTCAACCAGCGGACCCGCTCGCCGTACATACACCCTCACAGATGAGGGTCGCGAGTGGCTACATGTCCTTGCCGGCTCACTCGCCCGAGTTGCACAGGCACTCGCGGCCTACCGCTGCCGCTACGAGCAGTTGGTAGGACAGTCAGAGCGCACACGATGAGAGTTGCGGTTGCGGGCAAGGGAGGCGCTGGCAAGACCACGCTGAGCGCAACGCTCGCCCGCGTCGTTGCCCGAGCTGGCATCCCTGTCGTCGCCATCGACGCCGACGCCAATCCCAACCTGTCGGTCGCGCTGGGAATGCCCCTCGAGGTGGCCACAAGGATGCAACCCGTGCCGACGGCCCTGGTGTCGCGGCGCAGTAGCGGTCCTGGGCTGACCGAAACCATCGAGACGATCCTCGACCGCTACGCCATCGCCGGGCCAGACGGGGTGCGTCTGATCGGCATGGGATCGCCGGCACACGCCGACGAGGGCTGCCTGTGCTCGGCGCATGCCGTGATCTCAGCCGTGCTACAGGATCTCGGTAACGGGCCGCGGTTCGTTGTGGTGGACATGGAGGCCTCGCCTGAGCACTTCAGTCGCGGGACGGTGCGAAACGCTGACACGGTGCTGCTCGTAGCAGAGCCGTACTACCGGTCGCTGGAGACCGTGCGCCGCATGGCTCAACTCGTCGCCGAACTGCCCGTGCAGGACGTCACCGTCGTCGCCAACAAGGTGCGCTCAGAGCAGGACGCCGATGCGATCGCCGACTTCTGCGAAAGGCACGGCCTGGACATCGCTGTGAGCCTGCCGTGGAGTGACGCTGTCCTCGACGCGGACCGGCAACGCCTTCCCACTGTGGACGTGCCCGACGCGCACCAGGTCGTCACAGCGGTCCACCGACTAGCCATTCGGTTGAACGCAATACCGCAACGAGACTCGCAGTCGACACTTCTGGACATCCACGCCTCAAGGAATGCGTCGCCGGCGGTCTCGTGAAGTGTCGCCACTGCTGGCAGCGTGTGCTCGAGGGCGAATCCAACCAGGGGAGCCAGACGCCCTTGCGGAACTGGTGAGTCCCGGACCGAGCCAGCGGCGCGGCGGCCAACTACTTGCGACGAGGTCAGTACCGAAGCAGACTGCCCTTGACGGTCATCAGGCGGTGGCCACTTCGACAGGCAGGAGGTGACGGCCATGACGGCCAGAGTCCGCGCGGTGGGGATCGCTGTTGTGCTGGTAGGTGCGTGGGGGGCCTTGATTCCCTTCGTCGGACCGCTCTTCGGCTACCGCATGGGAAATGTGACCGCGTGGACCTGGAGTGAGTCCCATGCCACGCTGCACCTAGTCCCCGGTGTTGTTGCCTTGGTGGGCGGTGTACTGATGCTCGGTGCTGCTCGCCGGCGCGCGCGGCTGGGTGCGTTACTCGCGCTGCTTGGGGGGGCGTGGTTCATTCTCGGGCCCACGTTTCACCCTGCTTGGGCCAGCGAAAACGGCATGATGATGATGGGCGGCAGCGTCTGGAGCGGGATCGCCTCGTCCTTGGGCTACCACTACGGAACAGGTGTCGTTATCGGGGCGCTCGGCGCGTACGCGCTTGGTGTCCTGGCGAACGTGACGCCGGTCGCGGCGAGGGGCACGACAGCGGTGCCGAGCAGCGCCGGTGCTGCGGCAGCACCAGATCGGGAGTACGCCCGCGTCGGGTAACCGTCCGGCACGGCGAACATCATTGGGTGAGCCTCATTCACCAGTCTAAGGCTGGTTCACACCCTGGCCTTGATGTAACCGACGGTTGCCGGAGCCCCAGCCGGCCGGCAGGCGCCTACTCGGGGAACATTCCGCTCGTGACAAGCTGGCGGGGCAATATCGTGGACCTTTCGATTACTGAGTTGCGAAGCGCGTTTCAGCATCTCGAAGGACTCTTCAGCGGAGATGTCGTGACGTTCGATCAGCATGCCGACGGCTTCGCCGATCTGCCCGCGGGCCTCGGCTGACAGCAGAAGCCCCTCGCGGATCTGAGCGCTGCGCAAGGCCCCGGCGGTGAGGGCCGCAAACACAGTCGCCTCCGCGTGAGCCTGGTCGTCGAAGCCGTGCGGGTGCGTGCTGTAGAGGTTCAAAGCACCGAGTGTCGCGGTCTCAGTGAAGAGTTCAAGGCACAGACTGCTGCGGATGCCCGTCTCTTGGACGACGTGCGGCGACCAATCGAGGTAATGCCGATCGGCGGCTACGTCGCTTACCTCAGACGTCCGATGCTGCCGGATTGCGTCGAGGCACGGTCCCTCTTCAATCTCGAACTGCAATTCGTCTGCTCTCCTAGCACGCTTGCTGGTGCCCGCAACACTTTCTATTCCGGACCTTCGCACCAGGGCTACGCTCGCACAAAGTTCGATTCCAACATGCTCGGCGGCGAGTTTGACACTGCGCCGGACAGTTTGCTTCGTACTAGTTTCTGCTAGCAGGTCGCGAGCGGTCGCGGCCAAGATGGTGCACAACTCTTGCTGACCCCGCACGTCGTCTTCCCCCGCTCCAGACCTGACCTTGAGGCGAGCACATCCGTCACGCGGCCACGTTGGCTGCGGCCAACTGAGACGCCAGAGCCCCATTATCCGGCAGTGTTCACTAGTGGCAGGGAGGCAGGGAGGCAGGGAGGCAGGGAGGCAGGGAGGCAGGGAGGCAGGGAGGCAGGGAGGCAGGGAGGCAGGGAGGCAGGGAGGCAGGGAGCGTGGTGCTCGCCGGCAGGCGACGAGCAGGTGCAGGTCGCTGACACGGTGCTGGCCCGGGTGGCCGCCTACTACGCCCGCACAGTGCCCGGCGTGGTGAACCTGCAACCGGGGCTGAGCCAAAGCGTGGCCGGCCT
>JAABUU010002322.1_pt1 | contig 27509 bp, 49 predicted proteins | sample 5559301 | NCBI WGS metagenome assembly JAABUU01 (sample SAMN10711884, study PRJNA513360) | rock metagenome | isolation source: Antarctica rocks | place: Antarctica: Victoria Land, Richard Nunatak white | reverse complement strand
GCTTTGCCGTCAAGTTGATATCTTTCATGTCACTATCATCGTCTAGAAGCTTCTCCAAGAGCTCATGTATAGTTTCCACTCGTGTGTTGAGGCGCACCATGCGATTTTTGATGCGTCGCACCCTTTCCAGATTGTGTGTGGAAACCTGCAAAGTACTGGAGTAAATTCAGGACTATCAGATTGGATGCAACTGGTCACCTGACAGTCGCTGTGCATCTTGGGTGGTTGGAATGACTTGACAGAGCGCAAAGCTACCTTGTTAGTCAATGCATCCAAAGCAGGATGTGCTGCTGCCTCCAGCTCTGACGTCAGTCGCTCCAAGTGTGTGCACACCTGAGAGCATTGTGAAAATGTAAGCAGCACGCTTGTGTATTTTGGATCTGCCAACATGCACAAGTCTGATGTAACATGAAGCATACCGATTCAAGGACAACCTCCAGAACGCGAAGCTCAAATGGGATTTCCAGGAATGGAAACATGTTCTCCTTGGTCATGTCTCCTTTGTCACTTAAAACAACTAAATCAGGACTGGACTGATTCGTGTTCTGTTTGCCTCCATCGCTGTCAATGCAAGAAGCACACCGCCGCTGCAGCTCCTCAACAAACGCCAGCACAGTGTCATCCTCAGCATTGGTGACCAGCACATGATCTGTGGCTATGATACACTTGATGTGCTCCAAGTTGACCACCAATGCTCTGTCACGAGAGAGGATTGCTGACGGGTACGAAGCTGCCAGGTAGGGATCCAAAACCCGCAAGTCACGTAGCTGCACTCCAAGCTGATGTGTGAGCTCGTTCTTTTCTGCTTGAATGATGCTGCTGGTGCCATTTCTGTCAACCTTGACCCACTTGCGGGCAGCAACGTACAGAGGCCCGACTTTCTTTCTATCAGTCGCTTTCAGAGAGTCCTTGTAGGGTCCAAGCTGAGCATGGTTGACATCCCCAACACCAGAGGTGACCTTTCGTAGTGCGGCCACCCCAGTGAGGCCGCCATTCGAGTGATTGCTTGAAAAGGAGCCTGGCATGGCAGCTATGAGGTCTGAGCGTTCGCCACCACAGGCTTAGCGTCACAGCCAGGCTTTGCACTAACAGGTAGCGCCTGGGAGTGCAAATGCCTGGACAAGCACGGTGTGGCTCGCCCTCGTGCACCAGCAGGATCTCGTTCAAAGTTGAGCACTCTCACATACTCTTGCGCGCTGCGCACAGCTGCCATGCACAAACGCGATGGAGATCAGCCGACGGCGCTCCGCTATTGAACAACCATCTCAGCTGGATGGAGCTTCGGGGAGTCCAGTGCGAGCCGAAAGCTGCACAGCCGTTTACATGAGGCTTGCCGCTATGCAGTGTTCGCTGGCAGCAAAGTTTGATGCGGCAGGACGCCAGTATGCGTAAAAATCGAATATAGAGGCTCCGTCCACACGTACCTGTGAAGCCTCAGTCCAAGTATGGCGTGCAGAACTGCAGAGCACAAACTGCAAGCACAAACTGGCAACAGAGCAGAAGCCTGTGGAGGTGGACTAGTTCCCGTCAAATCAGAGTTTTGGGTCGTCTCTCCCTGTGTGATTAGCTTGAGCTTAGTCCTGAGGCGTTTTGTGACTCACTGTCCGGATCAATTGGTGCGCGGCTGCAGCTGTACTGATGCCGAGCGCATCAGAGGTCAAAGCACTATATAAGGCTTTTTTGCGCGAAGGTAGTAACCCCTTCCGTACGTGTATATCCTTGTCTGCGCCGGCGACCTAAGGCCAGTCACTGATTTGCAGCTTGCTTTTGCAGGCAAGAAATTCTCGAACTATAACGTCAGAGAGTTCGTGCAGCGAAAAGCCAAGGCCGATTTTAGAAGCAACGCAGCGCAAACAGACAAGACAGCTATTGAGCAGATGTGGACACAAGCAAAGCGAGACCTGGAGGTTGCAAAGCGACAGGCATTGGTGTATAGTCTATATGGCAGCAGGCAAAAGAGTGTTATGGTATGTGATGGTCATCTCGTGTGTACTGCATTCAGCACTGGTTAGGGCTGAGACGCATGTTGTATGCAGGACATTCCCATGGTCAAAGTATTACAGCAGCAAGCAGAAGCTGCTCCCTACACAACAGCCTGATGGCCCAATTTGGTATGCCTTGATGGTACAGCTGTGATCAAGTCACTTCAAAAGCAGCAAACCCAGTTGCTGCAAGCTGTGGCTAGAAATGAATCCAACACCAAGCATTGACTGGTCAGAACCTACTAGTAGCTACAGAGGTCAGGAACACAATTTTTGGGCATGTGCGTACGCAGTAATAGCGTGCACCTATTCAGTATATACTTATGCTTGCAAGTAGAACACCCATGGTGAAGGTGCTTCGCCTGGGCAAGAAATCATCAGCTTTGCTGTTCGAGGCTTGCTAGGGTCCTCCTTATAGGTGACGGCCACATTTGTCGTCTTTTTAGCAGCAAGAGACTCTGACGCTTTCACTGAGAAGGCGGGATTGTCCACTGAGTAGAAGAATTCCACCTGCTTTGAAAAAACATTCTTCCATGGTATCTGCACTGTGCCCTGCATTGCGACATGTTTGGTTAGTAACTAACAATCATGCAACAAGTCAGTGAGCTTATGCAATGCAAGACAGGCGTATGGTGCTGCCAGCACCCTTGGTTCAGCATAATAGAAGAGTGTGGCAGTGCAATGGTGCACATAGGACGTCATATTGCAGATGAGCTTTATGTTGCATTTAAGACAAGGAAACATGTCACATTGATGTGTTTTCAAACATGTTTGACACAGTGAACTGTCCTGAAACAAACGATGCCAAGTAACTGTGCCATGTGACTATGCTATGTAGCTATTGCAGATCACAATGCATTGCACCAAGTACATACCTTCACAATCTCAAATGGTCCACTGGGTTTTGGTGGCAAGCACCTGCCATTCACTTGGCACTCATACTCGCCACCAGTAGCAGAGCTGACCAGCAGCGTCTCATGGTAATTGTCATGAATGCTGCTGGGCTCAAATGTGACCTCCACCTGCTGCTCCAACCCATTGGGGCCTGCTGGAGCTGCTGCCACTGTTGTGGGCTTGCATTCAAATGCTCCAGAGCTCTTCCCTCTGAAAGATGCCTTGTAATCGGCCTTCTCTGTGAGCCAATGGTGGAAGCGAAACACCTGAACAGATCATGTAAATGTCACAACTATAATGATTCAAGCTAAGGGGCTGCTGCTGCTGCTGCTGTTAAGTTTTCAGCAAACAAACTCAGATTTGTTTGCTGCTACAAACAAATCTGAGTTTGTCAGTATAACATGATATTGCAAAGTGTCACTCCTTCTGTGACACTTATACAGCTGCGCTTGCCATGACAAAGCAGTTCCTGGCAGTTTGCATGGTACAATTACAAGCAGATGTATGCAGTATGACTGACACTGTGAATGCATGTTTCCAACCAGACCTGTGCTTCACTGCTACCCAGGGGAACAGTGATGGACAAGCTGCCCTCAGGGCCAGCAGCAGTGCCCTTCAGCTTGAGCTGATATTCGTATGTGCCCAGGGCTTTGCTGCTCAGCTTCAAGCTAGCATCGCCCTCAGCCACCAGCAATGGCCGGTACGCCACCTCCACATTTGCAGAAGACCCAGCTGGCACTGTAACACTGCTGGGAACCATGACCTGCTTGCTGGAGCAGGCAACTGCCATCACCACCTCTGTCTGGAGGGGGTTGCTGATGGTCAGTGTCTGACTCACTCGACTCCTGACCGGGCCTTCAAGCTGCAGCGTGCCTTGCAGGCCGGCTGGCCCAGCAGTGAAGGCCAGGTTATAGAAGATGTACTCACCAGTAGTCTGGTTCTGGAAGGTGATACTACCTGTGGTCTGGCCCTCAGTCAGGGTATGGAAATGCAGCTTACAGTCTTTCTGGGACAGGCCGGCTACGTCAACATGCGGGGGTGCAGTCAGCTGGGTGGCTGGGTTTGCTTGCTGCAAGTCAATGACCACCTTGAAGCGCTGGGGCTTGTTGAGCCAGTTGGCCACCTTCACAGTCTGCACATGGGCTTGCTTGGCCGCCACCTGCCACATTACACTACCATCTGAGCTTGCAACTCTGGTGGTTTGCATTGGGGTCCTTGATTATGCCATGGCCTGGTGCGAGCCAAGCCGTATTTGCAGATGACCCATCAATCTCAGTTGGCAACATGTGCATGTGCAGCATAGAGGTCTTGCTACTCAGCAGACTACATGTGAGCACTTTCACAGTGACCAAGTCATACAGTTAGTGTTGGAGGTTCACCTGACACTGAATGGTACCAGCTGACATGGGGCTCTGCGCAAGCCCGGACAGCTTGTACAGCAGACCTGTACCGTCAGGAATGGGGAAGAACACAGACCCCTCATGTTGCTTCTCCTGAGTGGACATGGACAGCGGCCGGTACGTAATGGCATAGGCGGCCTCTGCCCCTGCTGGCACCATCAACACCTCTGGCCCACTCCAGTAATCATTCTGAATGACAGGCTTCAGCTGCCAGGGGGTGACCGAGGGGTTGGCAAGGGTGAGGGTCTGGCTGCTGCTGCCGCGCACTGCTGCCTTGAAGTCCAGGGTGGTGGCTTGGGCCTGAGTCTGACTGCAAGCCCCTGTCAGGGTGAGGAAGCTGTCCTCACCACCCTCCACCTTGCACTGCACCTGTGGCATGCAGCTGGAAATGAAGCAAGTCATGGAGCAGGTGACTTCACATTGGACAGACCCAAGCCTTGACAGCCTGACTGTCAAAATCTGCTGGTATGTTTTGCATATGTCTGATGCCATCTTTGCAGCTGCCATGATGCATGGCCACAGTGGACCTCTTGACAGCAGCATCTCTGGTCCAGCAGACAGTCTAACAGTGCTAACAAAGCATGACACTTCACGCAAAGATGGTGCATGGGGTGACTGACCTTGTCCAGCCTGATGTCAGGATGAATGGCCCTGGGATGGAAGGTGATGTCCACCTGTGCCTGCTGGTTGGGCGCCAGGAAGCCGGAAGCAGGGAAGGCAGCAAAGTGAGGAGCCAAGGCAGCCACATCAAGGGTGTACTTTGTGCCCACATCCCCACTGTTCTCCACCTGCAGACGCTGCTTCGCCTGCACCACACACATGCTGCTCAGCTGCTTTGCACAGGCAACAAAGTGCTAGTGCCCGGTTTGGGTGTGAACATACAAAAGCAATTGGGCTTGAGTGAGTGCACTGCTCGTTGTGAGATGGTGAAGGGGAGCTGATGTTGCGCAACAACTGCATTGCCAATGATCTTCCTTACCTGATCAACCGCTGGTATGGCCACACATTTACACCAAGTAAGCTGAGAAAGCATCAAAGACCAATGAAGCAGACATTGCTCACCTCAGAGCCCAACACAACAGTGCCAAACGGCAAATTGTCAGTGGAAAGGGTAAGCTCGGTACCCAGGCAGGCAGCTGAGAGGGTGAGCAGGGGGAGTGTGACCCCCGCCACCTGTGCTGCCACTTCCTGCTGCCATGCTCTTGTCCGCTGTGCCGGCCTATACACACCAAATCCATGGAGGGTGACTATATCCAGCCATGCACCCATCAAAGCACTCTAGTACAAGCACAGAACAAGTTAACAGAGCATGCAAAACAGCAGCAAGCAGCCTCAGAAAGTACTCCCTGTAGGATCTGCTGCAAAACAATGATCACACACAGCATACACCCTGCTCAGCAACTCGCGGGATGATGTCTGTATCACCTGTAGAAGAAGGTGATGTCCAGGGAACCTCTGGCAGGGATGGTCACAGTTCCAGCAGGGCTCATGTCTACTGCACAGCGTGCCAGCTGCTGGGCAGCCTCTGCAAATGATACCTGGCAGGTCACCTTGCTCCTATTGCAAACCTGCAGTCAGTGTGGCAACAAGACTTGAAACAGATTGCGGCTATTCAGCACCACAACTGCAATCAATCTTACTGAGCATGCATAACCCACACAGGGTGCAGAAGTATGCCACTCAGCAGACTCAGCTAGTTGCAGTGTCAAGCATACACTGCCCCAGCAGGGTGTTGACAGGCAGGCAGACGCAACTTCAGTCAGCAATCTGGCATGCTGGGCTGCGGCAGTGAGTGGCCTGACCTGCACAGTCTTGGAGGTCTGGCCTCCACAGCTGACAGCACCCAGGTTGAGGCTTCTGTGAGCAGCATTACCCAGCTCCAGCTTCAGGTTGGAGCCCTCACCCATGACGACAACTTTCATGGTGTACAGGCCATTGATCTTGAATGGGATCTCCTCTCTGTACAGGCGAGCTTCACAGGGAGCAAAAATGATGCTGACATCCTGGCTTGCTCCAGGAGCTAGCACACTCGGTGGGCAGTCCACTATCATGCTGTCACTGTTCTCATACCTGCACAAGGCACAGATTGTCACGACAGACTATGAGCAGGGAGGCTTTAGCTTGCAGACTTCAGCACTAACTGAGCAAAGACATGTGTTGTTGCCTGCTTTGCATTTACGGCACCTGCTGTGCTTTGCGACAAGCTTCTCTGTTGCAAACAATCACTCAGACGCTGTCATCACATTGATGCAGGGGCATGGACACCGCAAAGATGGCAGACTCAAAAGGCTTACTCCATGTCAAAGCTGAGGTCAGAGTTGTCGTTGTTCTTGAGCCGCAAGGTCTTTTGGGCTGCTTGCATGCCTGACTGCTTGACAAAAGAAGGCCCAAAGTCATGCTGCTGGAAACTGAAGTCCAAAGCAGGCTTGTGTCCGACTCCTGCACACGACACAACTTTAAAACTTCAGTCCATCCTTTGTGACAGCATGCTGCATGCATATGAAGATGCTGTGTTCAGTAGCCAAGGGTGTGTGTTCTACGCTGTGCTCAACCAGGGGTTATGGAACCAAGCACCAAGGTTCATCAGCAACGCTGCAAGGTGTTTGTCACGGCATGTCCATAAGAAGTCGCGCTGTACAAGTTGCGCACCTGACAGCAGCAGTGTGTAAGTCCTGCCATTGACAACCTGGCAGGTGACCCTGTGCTGGTTGAGCTGCTGTGCAGAAACAGGGCTGAAGCTGAGCTCACAAGCAACCCTGTCGCCAGCACCTACTGAGCCTGTTGAAGGGGAGACTGCAAAGCGGGGGTTGCCTCCCAGCTTCCAGATGTACTCATACATCAGCGAGCCAGAATTGACTAGTGTAACAGCCTTTGTCACATGATCATGCACCACAACCTGCAGTGCAGACCAATATCACGATGAAAAATATCATGATGAATGATATTAGATGCATGCGGTCTGCATTACTGCAACACAGATCAGGACAATCTTGTTACATTCAAGCTAGCCATTGTGCACACGCAATGGACATGCTTGTCAGTGACGCTTGCATGCAGATAACAGTGCCCAGTTGCTTGAGTAATATCCAAGGTGACAAGCTCACCTGGCCAAAGTCCAGATGGTTAGGAGCATCAGGTGACAGTTCCACCAAGCGCCCATCTGCACCTTCAATTTGCAAGCTGTCATGTACAGCATACCCCTCGCCCTTCACATTCAAGGTCAGCTTGGTAGGCTTCTTCTTGACCATGCAGATGACGTTGAAGTTGCTGGGTGCAGCAAGCGTCGGCGCAAAGGTGACTGCCAAGGCCAGTTGACCTCCAGCGGGGATGGTTCCACTGCTTGGCTCAAATGTAAGTGCTGGCGCCCGGCCTGCAACACAGTCATTGCAACCTTATCGCCAAAGGTTCCTTCTGCAAGATAAGCAGCGCCTAAAGATGGAGCATTTCATGAGCTCTGTAGTTCATGATGTGTGATGATGTGCACTTGTGATGGCCAGGCCCATGTTGTCGTCTGCAGCATACAAGGTGTAGGACAACTACTGAGGAGGGACTTGTGATGGGGTGACATGGGCTCACGTGACCAGGCAAGCTCAATTGTTCACAGCAGGAGAGAGTCACTGGCATTGACACCATACATGATGACTGCGACAGACCTGTGCTTTCTAGGCGAGCAGGTGAGGCATCATAGGAAGCTTTGTCCAGGTCAAACTGGAAGGGCATGTACTCGGAATTGAGCAGGTTGATGGTGGCATGGGTGCGGCCCCCAACCAACACCTTGCCAAAGCTGAGGCTTGGCCGGTCAAAGGCAACCCTTGGCTCACTGACATGTCCCACCACCAGCACAGGCACATCCAGCTTGTGCTCTGGGATCTTGAACCTCCAAAATGACTCCTGTAGTTGCAGCGCCATGTGTCACATGGCCGATGCTGATGCAAATGCAGCAGTTATAGCAGCAGTTGCATGTCTTTACCCTGTACTGAATGCGGTGTCTTGTACATGTACACGTGCTGCTTGCCTTCCGTAATTCAAGGTGGATATACAAGCTGGCACTCAGTACACGGCCGACAATTATCCAATGCTGCAAGCTGATCCTAGGTTATTGCAGAGGTGACTTGCAAACCTGGAGTTTGTCTTCATTGGGTGTGTACTGGAAGACCATCTCATAGCGCTTGCCAGGAGCCAGAACCCCAGTCAGGGTGGAACACTGGAAGGGTGAGGCCGCCGCACCAGGGCTAGCCGCATCCAAAGCCTCCCATGCAAAACTGTAAGCCATGCTGGTCGGATTCAGCACCCAGAAGCGCTTCACATTGTGTACCTGCAGTGGCACAGGTCGCACATAGTACTGCTGGTATGAAGTACAACCAGACAGAGTAGAAAGTCTCTTGACACAGAAGACAGGACTGATACAGGCACGATTGAACGTTCTTTACCTTGACACCCAGAGACTCCATTTCTAGAACTTTAGTAGCAGGGTCAAGGGGCCCTTGACTGCGACCTGGGCTGGGCATGTCTGGAGAGCGTCTTCCTGAAACACAGAGCGTACCCAGTCAGTCGGCTGCAAGTCATGCAAAGGGCTTGCAGTCAAGCCAGGGCAGCAGCAGAGGACTGACCTGCAGTGATGTAATCACTTGGAGGCAGATCAAAATGGCACCAGGGGCGTAAGACAGAAGCAGTGACAGCCCTGTTAGGCGCCTGCAGGCTGGCTGAGAGGTTAGGAATGGTAGCTACGAGGCGGCGGCTACAGTCCTCTACCTCCTGAGGGCTGAACTTGACTGTGATAGCAGTAGTCTCCCCTGCAGCTAAGCAGCCTCCTTCAGGAAGCACCTGCATGAGACGCAAGGGTCAGCTGCCTTCCAGACATCACAGTGTCAGAACCTTGGAAACCCTGCTTTTAGCGCAACACAGCAACATCAACTTGAACGCTGGATCATGCCAAGATGAGCTACTGGTACATCAGATGTGATTTTGCTACAAGTCAAGCTATTACACTGCAGCAAGAATAGATGTCAGTAGTAGACTTGGACAGAGCTCAGCCAGGCGGCTTACCACGTATGTGCCAGAGGTGTCAGTTGCACCGTCCAGAGTCTGCACAGCCCACTTGTAGTCCACGTTGCCCAAGCCTGCATTCTTGAGGTTGAAGTTGAACAGGCGTGTTTGGAACATGACAGTGGGCTTGAAGTTGATGGGGCCAGCGTCGCATTCCACACGAGCATCATCAATGACCACAGACACCTGCAAATAACAGCAAATAGACGCGCCATACAGACTCATGGCAGCATGGAAGTGTGACTTAGACTTCCTGACATCTGTGTGAAACAGAGACTGGATCACCCCGATAGCAAGCATATGCTACACCAGGCATTACATGCACGCCCTGAGAATCCATGCATTGACCAGCCACATTGCAGCAAACAGCCCTCTGCTGAACAATGACCAGAGCAGACTGGAGCTCTGCCTGTCTGCCTTCCAGCGCACAGCAAAAGCTGAGCAAGTCTACTGATTGTTCCTGACCTTGAGAGGCAAAGACACAGACGGCGCCTCCTTGGCATTTGCCAACTCCAGCTTGGGTTCAGGTGCTGCAGTGCCAACAGGTGAGCCAGCAGCAACCCGATTGTCCCAGTCCGAAGCTGCAGTTCCTGGCGGCATCTTGAGCTGAGCTGCTTTCAGAGCTGCCACAGCTGCCTTGAGCTGCAGTGGCTTGTCGCTGAGGTATGTCACAACAATGTCTTTTACTGCACCGGCTGGCAGGTGACCCACAGATGGACTGAAGGTCAATGGAGCCAGTGCCGCCCACTCAAACCTGCCAGGACACGCACAGTCTGTTACCTTGCAACTGAAGACAAGGCACCAGCTTGGCTAGATAGGCCAGCATCTAAGCTCTGCTGATGTGATGCCAGCAGCAAGGGCTGTGCAGCCACTTGCTTGCGTGGACAGACAGCAAGGCTGGGCCATGCAGCTTCAGCAAGTGTGTGAAACTTGTGTCACAGGTGGTTGTGACTTCTAGTTTGCTCTGGTCAACGCAAGGTGACACTTTACAACACTTCACCAGGCTGACTCACCTGTAAGGCTTGTCAGACATGTTGTGCAGCACAAAGGCAGTGTGGCCTGTCTGATTGAGGGATAGGTCAGGCAGGCGCAGCTCATCAGTGCTGTCTTGAGGTAGCCCCTCCAGTGTCAAGGCCTCCGTATAGCACTCACCCACCACGGCCACCCTGTGCTTCTCAAAGGGATTCTGCTGCACGTCAATGACCACCTGCATCAACACCATAATAAGCAGTTCAACAGGCGGTGTCATTTTTGTTGGTCGGCAGTCTACCAGTGCATGTGTATACATATGCATTTACAAAGGGACAAAGACTGTTGCTGTGCCATGATCAGGTCACTGCGTCAGTACAGTCCTGGTGACAAATGCTTGAAGATGCATGCCCCTGTGTGGAGGGTGTGCAGCAGCAAGGTGTCATATGGCTTACCTCATGAGCATGCTGCTTGACAACACTGGCAGTGAAGTCGACGGCAATGCAATGTGATTGCTTGCTAGCAAGAGTGATGAGGAGCGGCCCTGGGGCCAGCTGAAAGCAGGAGTGGGGTTCCATGGAGATGCGCGCCGTTGCTGGCAAGATGCCATTGTTTGTGACAGACATGCTTAGGCTGGCCTTCTTGCCCTGCACGTTTACCCAACGACATCAAGAGCTGGAGTCATGTCCCTGAAATGTCATGTCCACCATGCTTTGGCAGGCAGTGCAATCAAGGCATGTGTGCAACTCTAGAGCTGGGTCCAGCTTGGCTGTAGATTGCAGAGACACCAGTGCATTTGTGCACAGGCTGCTCAGGGCAAGGTAAAGCCTGCATCCGGTCCATCATGCACAAGTAATTATGAATGCTTGAGAGTCTTACCACGAGTAGACGAGGGAAGCGCAGAGCCTGAAGGCCCTTGTCAGCTTGAGGCAGCTCCAAGGTGAGGGATGGCAGCGTGCCCTCACCCCTCAACTCACAGCTGAAGCGGCTGGTAGCAGCATCTCCACCAGACTCTACCACTGCCTCAAAGGTAGCAAAGTAGGAGCGAATGGCATTGGGAACAAAGTGGACTGTCATGAAGCGAGACTCATTGGCTGGGATGATGAGTTGAGCAGGCTGGGCTGTCATAGGGAAGGGGTTGGGGGTCTGGGCTCCCCCAGGCTTGATGCTGAAGTTCACTATGGCTTGCACCTGCTCAGCACACACAACAACTTCATTGCCAGACATGCCCTACACCCTACTTGACAATTAGACCTGACAGTGCATCAATCACTGTTTTGTAAGGTCTGCATGAAGCTGCTGAAGGGCAGGTCCGTGTCAGTGAAGTGACCACTAGTCTCCCACCTTGAAAATGTTAGTGAACTTCAGATTGGCCTTGACACCTGGGTGGGGTGGACCACCGCCGACTGCTGCCAGCACAGCTCCAAAGTCAAACTTGCGCTCTGTGATGGCAAAGACATTGTGTTGAGCTGCCAAAGGGTCCAGCTGACTGCACAAGGTGTGCTCCTCAAAGATTGACTCCACATTCTGGCAGTCAATGCCTGGGATGACTGACTCCCCAGCTATCTCATACATGATGCCTTCAGGGTGGTCTGCATAGTCCCTGCATGTGCATAGTTTGCAGCTTTATGGCAGTTCATGCCAGATGAATTACTACTGTCTTGGTGGACTAGTCTGTATTCAGCAGCACAACAGGTATAGACACTATGATACTCAGCACACTGGCATTGTCGTATGGACTTGCAGGCTAACAAGGGCAAGCGCATGCTCCATGGAGCGGGACAACGATGCTCTTAGACCGGCGACATGGAGTGACGGCACAGTGTAGTTGTAGCATCAGCACCTGTCAGAAACATCAATGCCCACTTGCTGCAAAGACAACTTGGCTCCTTGGGCACTAAAGTTGACCATGATGGTCTGCTTGGCGCCCACTGCCAGGGCAGCTGTGGCTGGCTGCAGGCTGAAGGGCCCCAGGCTCAAGGCAGTTGTATCAGGCACGGGCTCAGCCCCCTTCTTAGCCCCACCTCTGGGCGTGACTTGAGGCACAATAGGCACGACTGCAGCTTCCTGTCAACATCAAACATAAAATATCACATTGCAGCCCTGCATCACTGCTGGCAGTCAGAACTTGTCAAAAACGTATGAGAGTACAAGCAGAGGGTTAGTCAGCAGTGTACCAGGCAAGATGTGATCCTCATGCAGTTCTGGGAGAGGGGGGAGCTTACCAGACCCTTGGCTGGATCAAAGAGGCGCACATTGACTGGCACTTCACCCACATTGGTGACCTCCAGAGTGCGTGGGCCAACGCTTGTGTTGTACATGGCTGGCCCAAAGTTGAGTGCCCTGGCAGGCGTGATGCTGTACTTGCTGAACACAGCCCGTGCACTGATCTGTATATCAGCAGACTCATCGTTGAAATTTGCAGTACCAGTTTGCTTGCTGGCTTGCAACAGCCAGCAGCGTCATTGCAGGCCAATCTTCAGTCGTATGCCCAGCTCTTTTGCTGCCCACACAGCAGCACTCAAAAAGGTTTATTTCATACATATGTGTGTCCTGTGCTATCATGCGTAACCGCTGCGGGATGTGACTTGTTCTGAGCAACTTACCTTGACAGGCAATGTGACCTCCTTCCGCCCAGTGAGCGGCTCTGTAACGGCAACAGTAATGTCTGTGCTGTCAGCCAGAGTGACCTCTCTCTTCAGCACCTGACCCCTGCATGTTGCAAGTAGCGTGAATGGACTAGACCTTATGAGAATGTCTGCAGCAACCAAGGAGAACAGCGCTCAGCACTGAAAGGCATACATAGTGTATCTACACTGAAAGAGCAAAGAGCTTTGACGCACATGAGATGCTGCTTACCACAGGCACGTGTCAGAAGTATGTGAGGAGGACAGGAAGATGTTATGGTGATCTTGTTTGCTTGCAATGCATGGTGACCAGACCTGTTGAAGGCAAGCTCCACTGCCTGCTGGGCGCCAGGCGCAAGGTTGCCTTCTGCTGGTGTGATGCTAAAGAGCTCCTTCATCATTGCACCCCGCTGATGGAAGGCAAACGCAACAGCATACTTGCCAGTGTTGACCAGGGTGACGCTCTTGGTGGCGGTCTGTGTGGCTTTCATGAGGCCATAATCTAGGATGGCAGCAGCAGGGTCAGGGTACTTGACCGCCACATCGATAGCATAAGCTTCCCCCTTGAGGGCAATGCCAACCTCTTGAGCCACCCCTTGAATGCCTGCCACATCCTCAGTCTGCATAACAGCAAAGTTGTACAACTTGAAGCTTACAGCGACTTTGATGTGTATTGCACATTTCAGCACGTCTGTGTTGCATACCATTGTGCTGGCATCATGTGGTATCAGAAATGCATTGCTTCAGCGTGCCTTTGACACAGGCATAACAGGATCTTGGATGCAATGGTGCTGAAGCCAGGGCGCCCTTTCATGCTCACAGGCCATGCGCATTCAGCAGATTATGAGTAGCTGGATATACTGTGAACACAGCCATGACAGGGCTGCAGAAAGAGGGTATGTCCTGTACCTGTAAGGTGACCTTCTCAGACAGGTCCCTTTTCTGGAAGGCAGTGAACTCGACAGTCACCGGAATTTGTTGGCGCGCTTGGATCTCTCCTGAGCTGGGGAGCAGCTTGAACTCTTGAGGCAAAGCCTCAGCCCCTGCCAAACGCCACTTCACTGGCAGTAGGCTGGTGTTATGGATGATAAACACCTTGCGCTGTGTCTGCCCCAGCAGAAGCCGCTCAAACACAACACCCTCGCGAACCAGCTGCAGAGGCATCAGAGAGTCTCAAGCTCACAAAAGCTTTTGGTAGAGGCATTGACTTGGTGCAGTATCCAGAGAGCCTTTGCTAGCCATGCTTCATGACATGGTCACAGAGTTGTGACAGCGTGGCACAAAGTTCACCGCACTTTGCATGCACAATAAACACATGCTTCTGCAAGGTGGCGCATGAGCGAATACCTTGCTGCGAGGTGTGAGTGGAAGCTCTGGTGGAGGTGGCTCCTTGCCCTTCTTGGCAGCACCCTTGGCAGCAGCTGCAGGCTTTGCAGCCTCCACTACTTTTGGTGGCTCTGGCACAACTGCTGGCGTAGCTGCCACAGCGTCTGCTGGAGCAGCTGTTGGGGTAGATGGTGGTGGAATGTCCAGCCTGATCTCCACCTGAGGCTTGGCTCCCACACAAGATATGGGAAACTCCACTGGGGTGGGGTTGCTAGCAATTCGGCCAAGAAGCATGTCTTGGATGGACTCTAGAGTCTTGGGGAAGGCCCAGATGCTGATGTCCTGTGTCTCACCCACTTTCAAGTCCATTGCCTACATCAAGCATACACACACCGGCTGAACGCATGTGGCCTGGCAAAGCAGCCGGATCACCATATTCATGACCAACTGGCTCAGCAACTATTACACCGACGACTAGATTAGCCAATTTGCTACGCAACTCAGGGAAAACTAGCATATGACAAACAGCTGACTGACTAGGTAGCTGCTTGATGCAGTGTTCAGTTGTAATAAAACCAAAACTGTTAAAAGGTGCTATTGCAACACAGGATGCGGGTTGAACAGAGGCCATGAGCTGTACCTTTGGCTCAAACAAGAAGACAGGAGCTGCCGCTGCCAGAGCTGCAGCATCCTTAGCAGCAGCAGATGCTGCCTTGGGCTTGACAGCCTTGCCAGCTGGGACAGGAGGTGTGACAGGCACAGGCTGGCTCTTGAGCTCCCAGTCCACGTGCAAGTCAAACTTGCCACAGTTGGTCATGTGCAGCTTAGTGCAATGCTCAGGGTGGGCGCCCTCTCTACATCATCCACACAACAGACAAGTCAGACATCACCTTGGTTTGCTCACTACACGTGCCTGCATGCTCTGTGTTATCAACACCCATCACGAGACAAGCAGCAGTGAATCTTCCCTGTGACGCTACAGTGGAAGCATGGTTCAGCAGTCACCTACAGCAGCTGGCCAAGCAAAACAGTTTGACAGACAAATCACAGCAGTGCGGCTAGATTTGGTGATATGTTGTGTGCATGGGCTGCGCCTTGAGTTCCAGACTGACATTGCCGCCAACAGGGCATCACCTGTAGCCTTTACTGTCTTTGCCTGCCAGCAGGGGCCCAAACTCGAACTGCCCTGAGCTCATGATGAAGTGGCGAGCAATTTTGGCTGAGTCTGGCCGGGTCTTTGCACGGCGTGGGAACACCTGCTTAGGGTCAGTGCTGATGTGAGGCTGGTCGCAGACCCCACTGACTGTTACGCTGCTCCTGCCATCACAGCCAGCCACCTGTACAGTAACACCATGCTAATAATGAATATATACTGTCAGCAATTGCAAGGGTGCAAACACAAAATGCATTGCCCTTGTCTGTACGCTGGACACTTTCACAGCTGTGAAGGTTGGGCATAGAGTGCGGTAGGAGGGCAGGTGAGCAAATCCTGCAGGATGTGTTTACTGCAGCAAGTCCTGCGTTTTACTCATGACCAACATGCACACTTCCTGTTGCTATAGAGGCTATCAGCATTCAATCAGACAGCGCAACAGATCACATGAAACAAGGGGCAAACCTCAAAGACCAGATTCTCTTTGAAGGCGCCCATGACCTCTGACTGGAACTGCACAATGAGCTGCTGTATAGACCTGGCTGGGACCACCCAGCGTGTCTGCTCAACCTTCTCACCAGCCAAAATGAGTGCCTCGTCTGCTTCTGTCACCTGCAACACAATGAGGAACATGTTTTGCCCTTTGCAAAAACAGGGCTAACAAAGCTAATTGCCTGCATGTAGCTTGTAGGATCAGGGCAAGAAGAAGGGAACAACAGACGTACCTGGTTGAGCGGTGTCAGCAGCTTGAAGCGGGTGATAGGCTTGCGCTCCGAGCGCTGCTTTGGCTTCCTGACAATCTGCAGGAGATAAGACTCCGGCACGCGATCTGCATCAGCAGGTACTTCTGGAAGCAAGCTGCTTTGCACGCCCCGCTGGTATGTGATGCCACAGACCTGCCAGCATCAGTACACATGGTCAAAACCGTGAAACTACTGGTGATGCTCCAGAGCAGGTGGGCATGTTAGCTGTTGCAACAGGCTTTGTGCAACCTGCAGACATCTTATACGTTCTTGGGGCATCAAATTTGTCACCATGGGCAACCCTCCAAAATAATGAGCAGCAAGCATGCAGCAATGCCACCCGTGCTGCAAAGAACTACAATGCTGCAAATGAACAACTTCATTGCAGGTGAAGCAGAAAGACAACAAGCCAGCCAGCATCCCAAAAGGCAATCAGGGCAACGTCCACCTCCATGGTCACTTGTTCTGGCTGCTTTCCTTCGACTTGGCTGAGAAGCAACTGGACCATGTTGTCTGCCTGCTTCCTGCCCACCAGCAAAGCCTTTGCCTGCTCTTCAAATTGCTGCCACGCTGCCATTGCGGCTGAGAGCTCAGCAGGGGTGCCATCGTCTGTTGTGCTGCCGGCAGTTGCGCTTGCAGCATCAACATCACCACCACCACCTACATTGCCGTCTACAGCAGAAGCACCAGGTGCTGCATCTGCAGCTCCCTTCAAAGCCAGCTTCTGCTGTTGCTGACCTGCAGCGGGGGCGGCAGCCTTGCTCTTGCGCTTAGGCAAAGCTGTGTCTGTTGACTTCTTGGGCGTCTTCCTGGCGGCCTGTTGTGCAGGTGCTGGAGTGCGCCTGAAGCGCTGAGGGCTGCGTGCTGATGCAGTGACCGGCTCAGGAGGAGGCGAGGGAGGTGCTAGCAGGGCGGCCTCCTCAGCTGCTGCCTGAGCAACACCTTCCTGCAGACAAGCCTAGCCTGTCAATGAACTTGCACACAAAGCATGCGCTTGCATGCAGGCATCGACCACATGCATGACAATCAATCAAGGGTGCATAAGTCTGAATGGCATCCCATCAGGCAGACAAGATAAAAGCATGATGAAACAGAACTGTGCACATCCTGCTGTCATGACAGCAATTGCTATCGAACAGCTGGACTAGGGATCCACCTGTGACGGAACCTGATGGCATCAGGGCTCATGTCCAGCTCCACAAAATACACATGCTTGTCTCCAGTCCAGTGGAAGGCTGTCAAGTCAAGAGGGGGAGCTGGAGGCAGGGGCTCTGCCTTCTTGCCCTTGGGAGGTGCAGGTGGCGGTGGTGGTGGAAGAGCCTCAGCGTGCACTGCAACACACCAGCATTCATCTCACATGCGACTTTGCTCACGAAGCTGGGCAAGGTATGATCCGTTGCTGGACTGATTTTTCAGAAAGTTTATGGCATGGGCATGCGGGCCTTCTTTACATGAGCGTACAGATATGCATCCAAAGCTGCAGCTGCTTGTGCAACATATATATAAATAGCATTTCTGCATGCCAGCACAAATGGCTGTACTCCTATTGCAGATTTGGGAAGTTTGCTTAAATTGTGCAGATTGCAGATAGTATAATGAACTTACAGGTCTTCTGCAGTCCCATGCTGGCCAGCAGCAGATTGGCAGCCAATTCTGGAGAGAGGTATTGACTGCTGAGGCCATCAATGACAACACCCCGAGTGTATTGCTGTTCTGTCAGGGCTGCCACCAAAGCCATCTTGACCAGTGCCTCCAGCTCACTTGCCTACACAAGAAGGCAATGCTGTAAGATACCATATGGCTCAGCAGTCCAACAAGCTTTTGTGGCTTCCAAAGACGATTGAAGAGGTGTTTAGGGTGCATTGCTCAGCATGCATAATACAAAATATTTGCAAAGTGCTAGAGCACGGATGACCATCCAGATGGTGGTGCATGAGCCACAAACAGCTTGCGTTGACAGTGTTCAGCACTGATGTGCTGTCCCACAAGCTAGCTTGTATACCTGCAGTTGGGTGTGAGGTGCAACATAGCCCTCCTCCTGTTGGCTAGGTGGCAAGCCAATCACCTTGGCAAACAGCTCATCAGCAAAACTAGCATCAACCTTGGAGTCTGGCAATTGAGCTGCTTCCTGCAACAGATGCAAATTTGTGTTGGAAATAAGAAGACAGTCTGATCAGGAATACATGCTGTTTTTTGGCCCCCACTCAGATCAGCAGGTGACATTGAATAGTCATGCATACGATCATTGTCATGTGGCTGCTGTCATTACTGCAGTTTGTGTCAAAGTGTGCGGAGCTGTTGCACCTTCCAGCATTGGCCGCCTAGAAGGACCTTGCATGATGCAGGTCGGTTGCCACAGGGTGATCTTGCAGCCAAGTCGCAGCAGTTTGCTTGCTGCTGAGGAAGAAGCAGGAGACTGACCATGAGCAGGTCATCAACAGTGGTAACCACAAGCTGATAGCGATCAGACAAAAGCCGAGCCTGTACAGATTTGCCAGCCAGCGGTGGTCCCATGACCACCAGGTTGAGGCCACCAGGCATAGGGGGTTCCTCATCCTCTATGCTATCAGGCAGAGCCTGTGCACCTGGCATCATAGACACCCAGCTGCTGAGTGTCGTGCCTGCTGCAACCTGCCCACCACCTGTTGCCTTGCTGCCAGTCAGTCCACCTGCAGGGAAGCACAGCCTCACAGGTCATGACTTTCTCAAGACATGCCATTTGCTGTTTGCAGAATTGGTGGTGAGGGTGTCCTTGGAGAGCAAAGCGGCTGCAATACAAAGCACTACTGTGCAGTGAACAGAAGGCTTCACCGCAGATGCAGTCAACCCCTGAGACAACGCTGAACACAGTGTGCAATAAAAGCAGGCTCACCAAGTATGGTGGATGCATTAGCCTCACCCTCAGGTGGTACAGGCTGTGGGCCATCTGTTGGTGAAGCTGGTGGTGGGGGCAGGTCTGGCCACAGGGCAGCCCCAGGAGGCAGGGGATCTAGCAGCTGGATGTCATTGGCGTCATAACCTCCTGCCTCACGCAATGCTGCTTCATCCTCAAGATACTGCTGGTCCCAGTCCAACGTGAACACCTGCAACGTGAGGTAAGTCAGCCTTGGCCTGCGAGGTGTACATGATACAAGGAATGCATGCACACAGCGACATTTCTGGGTGGTGCTGACCTGCTGCTGCCACCCCATGTGAGGCATACCGGCATGAGACAAAAGGAGTCTGTGCCACCTGCTACATGACCAAATATGACTCAGCCTTTAGTCCAACATACACGTCCTGCTCTGTGCTGCTGAGACTGATTGGGTATGAGCATTTGGTGGTGTGAAGACAACTTCTGTGGCTGTTGTGCATGTGAGCACACTGCTCACACAAGCAAATGCAGCCCATGCCTACCTCCATATCAACGTCTGCAGTATTGATAAGCTTCAGCAGGGCCTGATTGGGCTGCTGGCTATCAAACCGGGGCAGGATAGCACCCAGGTCCAGCAAGGGTGGGTCAAAGGCTGCCTTCAGCGTGAAACTTGAGGCTGTGCACATGACAATAGGACCCTTGTTGTTGTGAGTGATCTTGATTGGGATGCCCTGCTTGTACTGGGGAGCATGGCTGTGCCCACCAGGTGTGAACATCACCTGCAATGATGTTTCATCAGGATAATGCAAGCTCACGATGAAAGAGCAGAGCTGCCAGGAGTTGGTGTCTTCCTCAGTGGATGTGATGCACGGGTACATTCCAGTGCACCCGTAATGGCATGTGTGGACTGCTGCAGAAGGCCGCCAATAGGTAACCCTTTCAGAGCTTCATCCCTTTACACATCTAATGGTGCTGCATCAATTTTGCATGCAGTTCTGGAAGCACAGAGTATGACAAAACAGTTGCAGAGGCCAGTCTCAGGCAGCATCAACCAAATTCTGAAATGAAGAGCAAGGCATGAGACGCAGAATCAAGATAGCTCATCTAGCAAGCAGGATCGTGGGACAAACCTTGAGCAGCTGCTTCTGGCCTGGTGGTAGCAACCCTTGCTCTGGCTCACACTTGAAGTAAGACCAGTCTGCTGCACCCGCTGGATCCACGGGAGGCTTGACCTGCCATTCAGCTGGCACCTCCCTTGTGTTGTGCATGAGCACCATCATGACCTGCACGATAGCTGTCAATGCTCGGCAAAGCAGCCATCCAACATGCTTTTGAGCTGGCAGCAGGCGCAGGAAGGGCTTGAGCCAACATTTCAAATGGCAGCATGGAGCCTGAAAAGTACCTTGCACTTGCCGGTCTGCACTGGACCAAAGGCCAGTGTGGATGCCGAAAGCTGAACATCGGGGGTCAGCAGACAAGCCTTCATGTGCAGCATGACCGTGGGGCCAGCTTTCATGCGCAATGGTACATGCAACTCTATCAAGCCACGGGTCATCTTCAGCCTGGCAGTCTGCAGAGATACAAGCTGTAATCAGCTCATGCATACTTGCATGGTTGCAGGGTTTGCAGTCAACCACCGCCATCTGGCTGTCGTTATACGCAGTGCATGTGTGCTCTGCACCCTTTTTCACTGCAAATTGCTGCTAGCCTGGAAGTAGAACAGCAACAGTGATAGTTTTTGCTTAGACTTTTCTGATGATCATGCTGTGCAACAGCTAATGGAAGATAATGCTGTGCAACAGGCACCTGCAACATTAGGCAGGAGCAGCAGCCCAAGCAGCAGACTTTTGCTTGGGAAGTGTACGGTGGCAAGATCACCACGGTATACATGCTGACCTGCAGTGTAACTGTCAGCTCCAGAGCAGCATGTGTTGGAGCCCCAGTCAGCATCGGCACCTTGTCTGGAGAAACTGTGAAGCCAGATTTCTCCAGGGTTTTGTTGTCCACAGCAAAAGTCACACCCACACTACCTGTGTTGATTGCCTTGAACTTGCGCACCTGTATAACATCACCATATGCAAGCAGTCGGTTGTTGACCAACCGAGCACATTATGCCATGGCAATGAAGCAGCGTCTACATCAATCAGAGGCCATAGGAGCCATGGCAGATCCATTCATGCACTAATTTGCATAAGAGGCACAGCAAGACTGCTCAGACGGTAGACCTGATACCTTCTGAGTGCCCTTGATGACGTAGCCAAAGTCCAGCACGTATTCAGCTGCCACCATCTGCATGCCATCTGCACTGAAATTGCTGCGTTGACTCTGTGCAGTGCCAGGCTTGCTTCCAGGAACCTCCTTGGGCATTGGTGACCCACCAAGAGGTCGCCCACCGCTGAATGGTCGTCTGCTCTGTGCTGCCTGCAGCATTGGTTGCATCTCACAACTTGCTCTTGCTGACACTACATCTGCATTCAATATACTGTATGGAACCCTGGCATGCTCAATGGCTCGCCTCCTGAACCTGCACAATGGGTACCCTCAGTAGCAGGCCAGCTACCACTGTACCAGGAGCTTCAGTAGTGCAACACCATGTATCTTAGGCATGCTCTTAGTTCATGTCCAGCCTGCTCCCTGAATTTGGCTGGAGGTGGCAGATCACCTGCTTGGACACCTGCTTGATCATCAGCAGGCGGTCAGCCTCGGCCTCCAGCTGCAGCTTGGGGGTGAGCTCTGTGCGCCCTGTGCGGCGAGGACTCTGAGGGGACTTGGGCGGCGGTGAAGAGGATGCCCTGCCACCCGTGGAGGGCGGAGGTGATGCAGACCTGCACAAGGTCAGCACCTCTGGTACCAGTACTGCCAGGCTGATCACCCAATGAGTCAGCTAGACTTCTATTTATTGACTTTAACTGTAGCTAACATGCTGCCGACCAAGACTTGCGCTGCAGCTCTGACAAGATTCTCTGCATGACGAGCTGAATGTGTATGCAGCAGCTTTGACAGGCACCCAGGACGTGATAGATGACAGCTTGGATAGCAGACCTGGGCACTGGCTGAGGTTTGAGCTGTGCAGCTCTCAGTGAGTCCTGTGCCTCAATCAGGGCTTGATCATACTCCTCGTTCCTCACCCTTGGCAAGGTTAGTGACAATGCGGGGTAGACACCCTGTCCCACCAGGCTCAAGGTCACAGGGTCAAAGTGAGCTACCTTGACCCTCAGGATCTCCTGTATATTGTCAGGCATACCTGCCACCACCTGCAAATACAGACAGCTGCACTAGCCTATTGTAGACTGCCCAAGCAGAAACCGTTAGTCAGAACTCTAAGCAAATGACAGCTAGAATTTCTAAAGTGGCAGCTGCATGAATGGGTCTGAATGCAATGCTGCAACAGTCAGCAGACCATACAGCCCCGCCTCATCATACAAGAACACTGCCATGCAAAGTGGTAATCAACAAGCTGCCCTGTCATCGCAATGCTCGGCCAACCTTGAGTTTCAGCACAGCATGCTGGCCAGGCATCACTGTGCCCGTCTTGGGTGTGACGTCACAGACACTGGGTCGTGACAGTCCACTGGTGTCTATGTCAAATGTGAACTGCACCCTGCCCCTGTTGTGGATGCTGACCTCCTTCTCACTGGCTCTGTCAAACAGCACTGGGCCTATGTCAACCATCTGAGGCTCCACAGTGTACCTGCACAATCACAGAAGGTGAATGACATTCCTATGGCTCAGCTTGTGCTTGCAGGTGGTGCTGCTGACCAACTGACCAAATTGCTAAACATGCTCTGCTCAAGGCTGCTGACCAGCTTGCCTAGCGTGTGCAGCCGAGCACCCTCAGAGGCAGCAGCATAATGGGTTCAGCTCAATGTGAACTCCAACTATCAGGACATTGTGCGCCAATAAGACAGACATACTTGATTGCATTGGAGTCGGCTGTGACTGGCAATGTGTAAGTTGGGCCTCCCTCCACCTCACACACAGCATTTGTGGAAGCCTTCTGGCCTGGGCGGGCATAGTAGGCAAATTCGACAGTGCGGCTCTCCCCAGCCTTTAACATGCCACGAGTGGGCAGAATGTCAAAGGCTGATGCACCAACTGCTACTTTGGCATGGTTAGAGGCAGAAGACTGTGGCCGCTCTGCAAGGAAGACACGCAAGTCAGCTTCATATGCGATGGCAATCACAACAAGCTGTGTGTAAAGGCTGAGGTGCAAGCTTGCATGCATGTTTGACAATCAGCATCTGGCCACCCAGCATGCAATGCGCTGCCTCACTAACTCAGCTGTGGCTATTGCAGCACGACTGACCAAAAGAGCATTGCATGACACAAGGAGTCATGTCAACCTTCCATGCATGCTGGCAACAGAGCTCCTGCTTCAATGGACATTCCTGCCCTGGTCTCACCGTCAGTCGCCTCTGAGTCAGCAAACTGCCAGTGGAATGCGGCATCCACCTTGCTGGTGTTACTCATTACCACCAGCTGCCTGGTGGTGGTGTCATTCAGCACACTGCCAAACTCCACAGCAGTGACGTCGAAGTGCAAGTTGGGGAAGCAGACTTCTCCAACAAGCTCCAGGTCAGTCTGACTGGCATCAGCATACACCACCGCAATCTTGCGCTTCAGCACCCCTGAGACAAGGTCAGTCCTGCAGCAGGAACAAGTTAAGCCGCTACTCATGCTGTTTTGGACACGCTTTGTGTCACAGTACCAGGCTACCTGTCTGCACTGCAGTCGCAGTACAGTCTGACAAGCTCACACTCAATGGCTGTAATGCAGTCATGGTCGTGGGCTTTGCAACACATGCAAAGGAGCTCACTTCTGAGCAGGGTCAAAGGTGACGGTCACAGTGACAGTCTCCTGTGGTGCCAGCTGGAAGGAGGACTGGTCCAGCATGAAAGGCGCAGAGGTGCGCAGGCTGCATGGAATGGAGAGTGGTGAAACATTCTGCACTGTGAGGGCCCTGCTCATGGGCAGAGCAGGCTGCCCTGGAGTGTAGCTGTAGCACCAGTCAAGCTTGCGCTCTGAGAACTGCAGCACTGGAGGAGCAATGTTTGCCCTGCATCATGCCAAATGTCAAAGTGAGCTGACACTGCTCATGGTTGATCACCGCAACTCGTGTCAGCGACGTGTTCATGCGCCAAGAGAGCTTGACCTTGAGTGCAGGCATGCTCCTTGGCAAAATTGCAGGGGTTGCTGGCTAGCGGCAAAAGGCATGTTCACAACAGACCTGGCAAAAATGTCAAAAACAGTCTGCTTGGACTTGAGGCCATTCCCAAGGGTGCAGATGAAGCGTTCTTCAATCTGGCCTGGCTGTGCTGAGAACCCAAAAAACTCCAGCTGGCAAGAAGACTTTGGAGCTATGGTAATCCTGTCTGGGTTGACAGAATACACAGGAACAGGCTCCACAGCAGCACCTTCCTCCTACATCATCACGTGATGTCTGAGCGTACCGAAGCATGGGTGCTCATCACGCAAGTTTGGCTACTGAAAGCACCGGGAAAGTGAGCCAGAAGACTTGCCTTCTAACAAAGAGCCAGCAGTCTCAATGCAGTCTTGTGAGGCAAGCAAGTAGAAAGCGCTGGTGTATCACCTGCTTAGCTTTTCCAGCATTCTTCTGAGCCTTTGCTTGCTTGCTCTTCACAGCAGCAAAAGTGGAGTTTGCCCAAGCCAAAGTCACAGGGTGCTTGCCCTGGTTCTGGATCACAACATCCTTGCTGAAGCGGTGACCTACGGTGCCACCAAGAGGCTCAAGCTCCTTTTACGTACAATGAAGCGTCAACATAGCATATGCTGCTCAGAACACGGTCATGTGGGTTTAGCTGTTAGCTGAGACACTCACATGTCACATGTCAAGGGACTTGCCGTAGCTACTTGACGTAGCTACTTGCCACAGCAAGTTGGACAGGCAAAAAATCACGAAGAGCGCTTTATCATCAACTTGCATAACGTTGTGGTATGTTGTTGCAGCATGTCTGCTGATTGTTTGTAGTCAGCACATACTGTGGCATGTCACAAATTTGACACACCTGTAAATTGAGGCCCAAAGTCCACACCATCAGCAATTGCTGGACATGTGATGTGGCATGTCACAAATTTGACACACCTGTAAATTGAGGCCCAAAGTCTACACCATCAGCAATTGCTGGACATGTGACAACATGACCTAATCCTGTTGCTGACAGTGGAACTGTGATGTCATCTCCCTCTGTGACAAACAGATGTAGCACATCCTTATGTTGCTTGGCTTCATCCAGCAACACAGTCACCTAAATTACAGCAGCCACCAATGTAAAGAAGGGGTTTTGCAACCTGGCTGGTCCTAATGGTGCACAGCAATGCAAGTTCCTAGTCAACAGGCACAGGCTGAGGATGTTTGTCACAATGAAGGCAGAATGTTAGTCTCCAGTGAACTCAGGGTATCGTCTTCTTCCATGTGTTGTGGACACCTAAGATCTTGCTATAATGTGACGTTCACTGAGTTGTGACAAGCGTGCTACTGAGCATTGAGCTTGTGTAGCCTGGTCACCTTGTCAGAGCTTCACAGGCTTGCACATGTAGTGGGCTCACCTTAATAGCCATGCTCTCATGAGGCTGCAGTTGGGCTTCCCTTGGAGCTACTTGGAAAGGGGAATCACGTCCTTCTACAAGAGTTTTCAGACTGGCCAATATGTCTGTAGGGTTGTGTACTTGCAGCACATATTCCCGTGCCTACAGGGAACATGTGCAGAGGTCAAGCACTGCAACAGCGCAGGCAATTGACCACTGAACAGATCACCGGCATCATGTCTTTGCACAGCCATGACATAGCAGGGCAGAATGAGGCGACACTCCTCAGAGCACAGAAGCAGAGTGAACAGCTGTTGGGAAATGCATGTACGATGTCCCAGCGCATCAGTTAGCATTGGAGCATGGGATATGTATATGTGGTGGTGATTGGCTGTAAGGAGGTGAACGTATCAGAGTGTGGATTGCCTCTGGATCGACTAGAATTTGTTGCACAAGCTAGACAGGCCAGCAACCCAGGACACCTGAAGGACGTCAATGCTGCCAAAGGCAATCTCAGTCTTTGAGGTCAGCTTGCTGCTGTCTGTGCCAAAATGTAGGGTGGGCCCAACTGCTGTGGCGCCTATGATGCACTCGAGCAGTCCCCTCCTGCTACCTAACACCTGTGACACATTGTGTGCAGGAATTGACATTGCACAGAGCACATGTGTATAGGGTGCAAAGTCCTATGACCAGACACAGTCATTTGACGCTGAGATGCAATTCTGGTGAGGGCTTGCAGATAGCACGTTTGACACCTGTGGGCGCAGCTTGCTGTGCAAAATACTATAGACTGACCAGGCATCCTGACGCGGGTGCAGCACAGATGTGTTGCTTTGCTGGCTCAAGAACCACAAGCACCCCTGATTGTGTGCAGAAATGTGACAAGAGATGCAACACACCTTTATTTGCAAGGGAAGCTGAATCCTGCCAAGACGTGAGGCCTGCAGAGTGACCTCTACGTCAAGAGTGCCCTTTGCAGGAATGACCCCTGCATTTGGGGAAGTGGTAAAGGTGGCTAGGCCTTGACTGCGAGCCTCTTGTCCCATCACCTCACACTTGCATGGCAGCTTGGAGCCATTTGACAATGTCAGCACCCGCTTGTAAGGATGCCTGTAATGACATACATAGCTGCTTTGAGATCATGATCTGATTGCAAAAATGAGGATCAAAGGCTGCAAGCAAGAAGATTGCAAGTTTGCAGCTACTTAAGCAATGTCTCCAAGTGCAGAAACAACCATGGCTGCATTAGTACTGCCTGATGAAGCTGCCTTCTGATCTATGCTATTTGAGATTGCAGACATATGACGTCTCACCGTAAATAGCACTGCTCAAAATCAAGCAAATCTGTGCTGGGAGTGACCATGGGAACCACACACTCAGCCTTGATGGGAACGTTGTGCAGGCCCTCCCCTACAGTCATGATGTCCAGTGCCAGCTGATGCTCATTGTAGACCTGCAGGCTCTGTGATGAAAACTCTACCAGCATGACTTGCTTGCCCAGCGGCAGGACTGTGCCTGATGAAGGCACTACCTGCACAGGACCATTTGCAGCCTAAACTTGCCCACACGCAAGCAAGCACATGCCCTTGTTGATCAGACCAGACTGGAGGGGGACACTTTTGGATCAGCTGCACAACTCTACACCGCAAAGAGAAGCATTGCTACACAGATCCTGATCCAAGCAAGGCCACACTGCTTTGGACAGCAGCTGCTTCAAAAATCAGATACAGGCTTTTATGGCCATTGCATGTCATCTCGCTAGTGAACCTTGCTACACTGACCGTGAACTCCTTGTGAGCAGGATCAAGACTGTCCTTTGGCACCCGCCAAGCATACTGCATTGGGATTGCGCATGTATTGGTCAAAGTGAACTCCTTTGCATAGCGGAAGCCAAACGCCACCAGCCCAAAGTCAACTGCATCTACATCAACCTGCAGCATGTTCTCGACAATGAGCAGTCTGATACAAG
>JAABUU010002319.1_pt1 | contig 27538 bp, 35 predicted proteins | sample 5559301 | NCBI WGS metagenome assembly JAABUU01 (sample SAMN10711884, study PRJNA513360) | rock metagenome | isolation source: Antarctica rocks | place: Antarctica: Victoria Land, Richard Nunatak white | reverse complement strand
TGCATGCTTAATGGTCAATAGCTTCTTTTTATGAACAGAATAATTAAGCTCTGCACCTTGTAACTTCTGATCATCATAAATAACTGAATGACATTTCTCATTCATTTCATTCTGCATCAGAACACAGTCAATTGCCTATTCAGAAGTGTTCATTTTGATAGTAAACAGTTTGCATACAACTACTTAAATAAGTATTGATTTGAATGTAAGTGCATTCTTAAGCTGTTGAAAGGCACTGTCACATAGTGCATTTCAGACAATGAGTCAATTCTTCTTTGTATGCAACTCAATGTTATTCTTCTTAAACAAATTCAATAGCAATGCTGTGATTCATGCAAATCCTTATACAAATCATCAGTAGTACAAAGTCAGTTCAAGAAACTACTGTACATGATGTGCTGTCTTTGAGACAGGCTAATTCTTAATGACTGATATCTTGACAGAGGCTGGCTGTAATGTGCCTTGCTTCATAATATGTTTACAAAATTCAAGGATTTTCACCTCAACAGTGCACTTACTAGACTTAGCATATAGCTTATGTTTCTTTAAGATACTGAGAATGATCCATAAGTGTTTCTGATGATTTAAAATTGAGTTGAAAAAGATCAGTATGTTGTTGAGATATATTAGGCAGAATTTGTTGAGTAAGTTTCATAATATAGAGTTCATCATCAACTGAAATGTTGTCAGAACATTGCACAGCTTAAAGAGCATAGCTGTGAACTCATATTTGCTGTAATGAGTGTTGAAGACAGTCTTTTTTGTATCATCTTTAATCACACAAACTTGATAATAGCCTGAAGTGAGATTAAGCTTAATTAGATATTGAGCTTTGCCAATTCAATCTAGGCATTTCTGAATTTAAGAAAGTGAATATTCATTCTTAACAGTAATGTTGTTTAACACTCTGTAATCAATGCACATTCATTATGTACTCTTCTTCTTTTTAATAAACAGAATCAAGAAGCCTCATGAACTTGCAGACTCACAAATCAGATCTTTATTCATTAGTGTTAGATATATAACTCACGATAGCTGTGCTATTAGTGTGGTGCCACCTTTTAACAGGTTATGAGCCCAGGTTAGTGCGTGATAACTTGCGTAAAGTGGCGCCTAGGCCACCTCTGCCGGTGGTTCAAGTCCATGGTGAGGGAGTAAGTCCAAAAGGTCACGAGTTTGAACCGCTGTCTGTGCGCACCCTTTACACCTGCGGGTCGGTTGCGGGCCGATCGCGGGTTAGGGGGAGTGTTAGATATATAACCCACGATAGCTGTGCTATTAGTGTGGTGCCACCTTTTAACAATTAGCTTCATTATCTGTTTAGTCTATTCATTCAGCTGTAGCTGTGACAGAAAATAAGCATTTATGTTGACAGACTTGATGTCACTGATGTCAATGCTATGTTTGAACACTCATTTAGATGATAGTTTATCTGATAAAGTCAACTTAAATATGAATTGAAACTCTTTAATAATAACTTATAGTCATTCATTCATAATAACTAACAATTCAGCTTCTGACTTCTTTGAGTTCTGTTGAATCACTAGTAAGTGCCTGACAGTTCTGTAATTTCAAAGTGTCTTCATAGCTGTGCACTCTTCAATCACATTTAATGTCAATCTGTTTACAGCTTGTTGCCACTTTTTCAAAAACAGATAATGATGTTTTCATTGTCAATCCTGAATCATCATACAGCTCATAGCTCAATCAATCTGAGAATTAATGACTTTCAATCAGATTAATCTCAGAATGAGATCATGTTCTTAAAGATTCACAATTTATGCTTTTAATTGTTGTCAAAAGCTATTTATCTTGAGGTGAAAGATCAGCTTTGTGATTGATCAAATGACCTACTTGTTTAGCAAGAATATCTTAAGTAATTTGATTTCATATTAACTATCAATCAACATTTGATTGACAACTGTCAAGAAGACATATATTTGATTCACATCTGAATCAACTAGTACTTTCATGTTTACCTTGTTCAGTTCATCTTGAATGCAGTCTGCAAGAATATATGCATTCAAATTGAGAGTGTTGATTTGATTAGAGATTATACTCAATAGTAAGAATTTCAGGTCATTCAGTGTGAATGCTTCATTCAGATCATTATTGAATTGAATAGAAGCTTCTATTAACTTGTTCATGAACACTTTTATATTCATGAATAACTTTAGTTTTTTAAATCATTCAAATCAACTTCAACAATCTTCAGCTTCTTCTTGTCTTTACTTTTTCTCTTATTCTTATTCTTGCTCTTATCTTTACCCTTATCTTTACTCTTATCAGTGTCCTTGTTGTCTCAGCAGTCTTTAGCTATATGCAAGAACTTTTCACAGTGAAAGCACACTTTATTCTTCTTACACCAGATTCAATAAGCTTCTGTATCTGACTTATTTAATTTAGATGTGATTGATCTCTCATGGCTTTGAGACTGATCTTAAGAATTGATTGATGAGTTGTTATGATTTGAATTTGAGCTGTTAAAGACATTAAGATAACTCTTGTTATGTGCTTCTTAAAGACTTTATTCAATTTGATTGACTCATTAAATTAGCTCATCAAGAGTAGTTACTTCAGTCTCTAAATACTTTCAGAGTTCAAATCAAATCTTCTGCTTTAGATTCTGAGTGAACTGTCATTTCTGTTTGTATTTGACTGATATAGACTGAAGAAGTTGTACAATCTTTGTAAACTTCACTTTATATTGTTAAACTGATTTTGTTTATTTCAGTGCCTCATAATGACAATGTTGATGTTTCATTTCATTAACATTTTCAAAGATCAGTAGAAATGCTAGAAAGAAGTTATTTATATTTTAAGATTTAACATTTAATGAGTCTTCTCTGACTCAAAGTTGTTCTTCTTTTCAGAGTCACCATACTTTGACAGTATCTTTCAAATAACTGACTGTAACAGTAATCTTTGCTTCATCACTCAGAAGTTGATTCATCAACATTTTGTAGAATTGAAAGTAAGCTTTTATTTTAAGAACTTACATCTCTGCAGTGTCTGCTTTTCAACTATTCTTATAGACAGACAGTATCTTCATCTTCAGAGAATTCTTAAACATCACTGCAGAGAAAGACACTATTACATTAAATATTTCTTAAGTCTCTGAAGCTGCACTAGATAGAGATGTGGCCTCAGGCATAAAGACTGATTAATCAGCATAAACATTTCTTAATTAAGTCTGAAGAAATGCAATTTGACTTGTCATTGTCTTATAATTGACTTGAGAAGCTGTTTTTGACACTGATGACTGACTAACAATAATGAGTTCATTCATCATCATAGAAATAGAGTTGAGCTTCATACTGAGAGATTGTAAATGATTGAAGACATTAATTAATGAATCAATTCTGATTTGATTTGAATTGCTGTCAAACATGTCACAATATAAGAAAGATAGAACTTTTCTTCATACAACACAGCATAAGGATTTATCTCTTTATTCTGTAGTCTCAACACTGAAGTAGTGATGAGCACTGAAAAGAGAATGAATATATAGTCTATGCAATACTGCATTGAAACTTTCATGATCAGAATACAAATCAAATCAGCTCAGGCTGAAGCCTGAGCCTCAGAGCTGCTTGAAAGTGTGCCTCAAATCTTTGGTGCTACTAGATGTGAATCAGTCTGTAGAAAGTTGTTCCTATTCATTTATGCTATGTAGAGTATATATAGGAAATGATGACTAAGACATAAATAGGGGCGCTTAGTAAGAGATGAGTAAGCAATGATATCACAGTATGTAGAAGGCTGTGGCACAAGTGTGGCACAAGTGTGGCGTTGATTTGGCCTCAGCTTACCTAACGTTATAGTGGTGGCGCGCCCAGGGGAGTCGACTGACCTCCTTCCATCACCTCACCTCACTGAAGCATCATCACATTCGTTATTCTTCTTGCTCTTCTCGCAATAATAACCTCATAAGGTATTCACCCTGACTGGGTAGCTCTTTCCCGTGCGAGATCGGTCCTGTCATCTGTGATATCCGGGTCCACCGCGACCTTCCACGGTCAGTCACCCCAGAACTCCTTCCAGATCTGGTAGCGAAGTCGCCGCTCCGGAGGTTTAAATCCAGAGCGTCTCTCAACTTTCTCAACTTCACAACAACACCAACAACAACAACATTAACCACACTTGCATTCGCACTCTTCTTCGCAGCACACACAAATTCACTCTTGAATGTCTTCTCTACTTTACCAAAATCCACTGCCTTTCTTCTGTTAACTCTTACGCCTTCAAGGGCACTTCGTCATCCCTTGCGTCGCAACGCTACGCGGTAATCAGCGACTGACCTTGAGTGCACAACGTGAAGGCTTCCACTGTGAAACAAGACAACGCATCGGATCGACAGTCCATTTTCCCGTCCAGCTTCACGGCCGTCCTTTCGGTCACACACAGCACTCCGATCTACTATCTTTTCATCGCCCACTTTCCTGATCCTCTCAACCTTTCAACAGCTCTTTATAAGGCGTTGAGTGTCAGCAAAGGCGTGCTACGCATTGCAGTACTTGTCAATACCGACAACCACAATCGTAGTCCTCGTTGGCCTTGCAGCACGTTACCCTCTACGCTTCCTATAGTCTGCTTTCCGCCCTAAAGCGTTATCTTCGGCTGCTTCATTCTCCTGTCTCACGAGCAGCACTTAACGACTTCAAACTCGGAATCATCGCTACGCGTCGGTCGCACTTGTCTACATCTTTGATTCACTTCCAGTTCAGCTTGGGAGTTACGGAACGTACATCTTGACGCCATCGTTCTTCTGCACCTGAACCCTACCCTCTTTCAAACGACTCCGGGATCACCTGAACGGACTTCGAACAACTGATGCAAGCTGACTTTCGGTCCAAGAAATCAGGTATGGCTATTGGAGTAATTTTCCAGCATGTACCTGGCTAATCTGCGATAGACGTTAGCCAACATGAGTCCATTGCAGTCCTGGATCATCCTGATCTTAGCGATCGTTGCCGCATGGCTATACTACAGCAAAGAGAGCTCAAGAAAGACCAGCTGGTTCAATCAATCCATTCCATTCCTCGACAACAAACAAAATCAAGCTTCACAGCGTCGCACCAATAAAAAGGCTACCAACAAGGCCCAACCTCACAAGACATCCAACGGCAGTGCACAGTCCTCGAACGACAGCGATATACCAGTCGTCGCCTCAGCCTCCGGTCCTTCTACTATCACCAACAAGAAACAGCTCAGACAGCGCAAATCCACCAAAGGTATATCCGACCCGATCAAGAGCCTGCCCAAACAAGCAGTCGTGAGCTCAGCTGTGGAGCCTGACGTGAGCGATGTCGTTACTTCCGAAAAAGGAAGTCTTGCTGGTGAAACTTTTCATAACAACACGTCTCCCAAGCAACTCTCAGACTCGAAGTTGATCTCGGATTCGAACTCGAAGACTGCCACCTCTCTAGCACCAATCGCTCCTGTCAGTTCTACCTCAGACGTGAAGACTTCCAACGACCTGACATCCCTGGACTCCACTACCTCCAAGACCAAGTCTAAAAACAAGAAGTCGCGTGCCAATGGCAAAACCGTCGTTGCCGCGGATCCCAAGAATACTTCGAGCTCCCAAGTCACGTCGACAGCTTCCTCAACTGGTGGCATGGATGCAGACGATGACCTATCGTCGAGCAACTCTCCGCTCTTCGATCCTACCCCTACGTTCAAGAATGCGAACAGTCATGATGTTAGTGACATGCTCGAAGCGCCCGCCGCCGGACCTTCTGTGCTGCGCCTGACCGATCCGAATCAACAAGCTCCGCAAAAGCAACCAAAACAGACTACGAACCCTCAATCACAAGAGACGAAGCGACAACGCCAGAATAGGCAGAAGAAGGAAGCGAACAGACTCGCTCGCGAACAGACGGAGAAAGATCGGCGCGTACTCTTGGAGCAGCAACTCCGTACAGCCAGAGTAGCGGAAGGACGGCCGGCTAAAAACGGAACGGCCGCTGCGAAGGCACCAATCACAAACGCCTGGACTACTCCCGTCCAGCCTACGAGCATCCACAACCCCTCCCCGGCGATCGCCTCGACGACATATGCCGCCCCGTTGCTCGACACGTTCGACAAGGAGACCTCGGCCACCAAGGCCTGGGAGCGTGATCTCCCATCTGAAGAAGATCAGATGCGGATGATCAAGGAGATGAATGGTGAGGGGGGGTGGAAGACGGTGGACCGCCGTCGGAAGCGGAAGGACACCGCTGGGAGTGGCACGGCCACTTCCAGCGGTGAGACCAGCGAGGCCGGGAGTGGCCCCGCCCCCGTCGTGGGGGGTGCGGGTCACCCCAACGACTCGGACTGGGCGGTGGTGTAAATCATCACGGCCCAGTCCGGGCGGCCATCGGGGTCCCTCCGTCTCCCAGCCCCGTCGCCATTCATCTCCTTGTCATGTATACTTAGCGTTCGGTCGTTCGTTCGTTTGCTGGGGGGGCTTATCCTGGTATAGTCGTATTGAATAGATAACATCAATATCAATCAACATGAGTGTGCCATGGTAGATTATAAGTGATATGTTCTTATGCGGAAGGCCCCATCTTGGCCTGAAGCAAAGAGCAACGCGTGCACATCAAGGTGTCTGGTGAGGGCCCCGACAATCATATCTTACGCGGCATAAGCTGAGGGAGTCTACCTTCCCTACTACGGATTTATCTTTGATTGAGGCACTCTCCGTATCCATTAGACATACCTTAACACATGGGTAAACTGGAGGGATCTCCATCAGCCCAAAGACGAGATACATGTCACGTGCTTCCATGCGTGCTGGTGGCTCCCGAGTATTATTTGCAGCGCTTCGTCTGGTCATGCCGAATCACTGATGTATGGAATTTGGGCAGGCTCAGGAGGTTGTAGTTCTGACATGATATAATATAATTAGATAGGATGACTTCAGAATTCATTTCTGGTCTCTGTAGCGGCCCGCTGTCTTTCTCTTCTCCACGTTATTGATATTAATTGGGCCTAAGGCGGGTCCAATCCAAAGCTGTGCGAGTGAAGGTCGAAGCTCGCTACTGCTAAATCTACTAACGTGTCCTGATTGAAACATTGAACAAGGGCTCTCCATACTCACCATACTACACTGTATTTCTCTTTCACAGTACGATTCTCCTCCCTTATTCGGCCAATAACCTTTACCTTGCTGTGCATAACCTTACTGTGCACATCTACAACGACCTCCAAGAATGGCGCAGATACGAGGCACAGCAGGGTATAACCTTGGCCCGTCAAACTCCTTCGGCGGACCTAGCAGGTCGGATGCTACAAGTGATCCAAGTCCCCTCGATGCGATTCGGGAACAGACGAGCAAGATTGAAGACTGGCTGGATGTGTTGTCGGACCCTGTCAAGCCGTATGTCTCCAATGTGCTGTGCTAGCGATGGCGCCTACTCTACGGCCCACGATACCTTTTCTCCAAACGCTGTAGTCTTATGCGCTGCTGACGATGCGGTGCTCTTGTTAGATATTTGCCAGCAATCGGCCGCTTCCTTATTGTCGTCACCTTTCTCGAAGATGCCATCCGAATCATCACGCAATGGCACGATCAGCTCCTCTATCTAAAAGATTACCAACATAGTACGTCTACGCTATCCTTGCCTCCGCTCCCTGAGGTACAGACTTCTAACACAACGTCCTCCGGTCGAACAGTTCCACGTGGCCTGACCCATCTCTTCCTCATCACCAATGTCATTGCCATGGTCTCTTGCTCGACCCTGGTCATCATCCGCAAGTACAGCGAACAAGCCGTCATAGGCCTCGTGGGTGTGGTCATCACCCAAGCCCTAGGGTACGGCCTAATATTCGACCTCAACTTCTTCCTGCGCAATCTGTCAGTGATGGGGGGATTGCTGATGGTACTTTCGGACTCGTGGGTGCGCCAGAAGTTTGCGCCTGCCGGACTACCTCAGATTGACGACAAGGACCGGAAGATGTACTTCCAACTTGCTGGTCGGGTGTTGTTGATTTTCCTTTTCGTGGGTTTTGTCTTTGCGGGCGAGTGGAATACCGGGAGGATACTAGTCAGTATTCTGGGCTTTGTGGCTTGTGTGATGGTGGTGGTTGGATTCAAGGCCAAGATTAGCGCGGTGATGCTGGTGGTGATATTGAGTATCTTCAACCTATTGGTCAACAACTTCTGGACGGTAAGTCATAATGCACCCGTTATGAGAAGCTTACCACTCCTACGCTGGCAATGCTGACTCGAATGGTCCGATAGTTGCATCCACACCACCCACACAAGGACTTCGCCAAATATGATTTCTTCCAGATCCTTTCAATCGTGTAAGTGCTGAACTTTCTCTCTCGCGGGCACAAAGGTCTAGCTGACAAGTCAACTCAGCGGCGGCCTCTTACTACTGGTCAATATGGGCCCTGGCCAGTTCAGCGTCGATGAGAAGAAGAAGGTCTATTAGACTCCACAAGTAGAGTACTCCAACAATCACGACTATACGACGAACAGTATAGAGATGCGTCAAGCCGGCACAAGCTGCTGTGAGGGTTTGACGGAGCATTCAGAAGTACCTGACTGCCGCATGCTCCAAGATGTCTGTTTTCATTTACTCTAAAAAGTGGAGTCTGCTTGACAGGACGCAGTGTGTCATGTATCATATGGTCCGTACAAGATTTTGGAATTAGATACTTTTGTGCAATGCATCCGCGTTCCTCTACTAGGTAACCACGGGCGAAGGCCCGCTGGCGTACGAAGGTGGGATTTATCGGCAGTTCAGGGGTTGCTTATCACGCGCCCTGTCAATTGCTGCTGGTTGTGCGAGACCCAGTATGAGGAAACTAATGCTCTCCTGCAACCCAACGGTGTTGGAGGGGCATTCTACCACAGCGGAATCATGCCGGCACCCCAGATGCGGAACGGAACTGATACAGCAGGACCCCGAGATACACCCTACCTTAGAGCTCGACACTGCGCAATGCCGCAGTTAGAGATTTAAGTGCAGCGTTTACATGACTTCATGAAAAGTCTGGGGCACAGGCTTTAATTTTACTAGGGTCCATGAGAACGCAACGTCGATGAGCTGTCGCGATCATGGCAGCAAAATCCTGGCTACCTATCCCTCGGACCTCCCACTTCTCCCTCGCCAACATCCCCTTCGGTATCATCTCAACAGCTTCCTCCAAGACCCCACGGCCTGCAATAGCCATCGGCGACAAAGCCCTTGACCTCGCCATATTCTCCTCCAACAATGGCTTCTCCGCCCTTCCTTCTATCTACCCCCACCTCTCGGTCTTCTCGCAACCCACTCTCAACGCCTTCGCGGCCCTCGGCCGTCCCCTTCACCGCGAAGTTCGGAAATACATTCAAAACATATTCCTCGCGGACACAACGCATCCGCACATCCTAAAGTCGAATCACACCTTACAGCAGCAAGCCCTCATCCCCCTGCGAGACGTCTCCACGCATCTGCCCCTCCACATCGGCGACTACACGGACTTCTACGCCGGTCGGAACCACGCCTACAACGTCGGCGTCCTCTTCCGAGGACCCAACAACGCCCTACAACCGAACTACACACACCTCCCCGTCGGCTACCACGGCCGCGCTTCCTCCGTCGTCGTCTCCGGCACGCCTATCCGCCGACCCTGGGGCCAGATCCTCGACACCCCGACCGCGGAGCCCAAGATGCCCATCTTCAGCCCCAGCCGATGCCTCGACATGGAGCTCGAGCTCGGGGCGTTCGTGTGCCGCGCAAACCGCATGGGCGAGCCGATCCCGCTGCGCGAGGCGGAGGAGTACCTGTTCGGGCTGGTGTTGATGAACGACTGGTCGGCGCGCGACATCCAGGCGTGGGAGTACGTGCCGCTGGGCCCGTTCGGGGCGAAGAATTTCGGGACGACGATCAGTGCGTGGGTGGTGCTTGCGGATGCGCTGGAGCCGTTTCGGGTAAGGGGGTTGGAGAGTGGGACGGAGTTGCTGCCGTATTTAAGGGAGGAGAGGAGGGAGAGTGTTTTTGATGTTAGGCTTGAGGTTGATTTGACGGGTATGGCCGGCCATGGCGCTTGGGGGGGTGTTTCTACGGTTTGGCGGGGTCGTGGCTGATTGTTTGTTATAGATGGGAACGGGACGACGACGACTGTGACGCGGACGAATGCGCGGAATTTGCTGTTTTCGTTTCCGCAGATGCTGGCGCATCATTCTGTTACGGGCTGTCCGATGCAAGTGGGTGATTTGCTGGGTTCGGGCACGATCAGTGGGACGGAGCCGGGCACGGAGGGGAGTTTGCTGGAGCAATGTCAGAACGGCAAGTCGGTGGTGAAACTGCGGGACGGAGAAGAGAGAAAGTTTTTGGAGAATGGGGATGTCGTCACCATAAGGGGTTGGTGTGAGGGTGAGGAGGGTGAGTTGGTTGGCTTTGGGGAGTGTGTAGGCAGGATTGAGCCGGCGGTTGAGATGTGAGGTGTTGCTTTCAAGCGCTTGCGAATGGTGTAACTCACTCATTTCAGCAACCTTTGTGAACTGGTGCCTCAACTCATACTTCTTCTGTGTCAGAGTAATCTATCTAAGAGGACCCAGCCAGTATTGACAAGGATTCAATGCCTACGGTAATTGACCTGGTTGAATATCCATGATATCCAAAGCGGAAGACATGCGCCGTTTCTACCTAGGTAGTCTCTAGCCTCACCGCCCGCGGAAGCATTTCCGTCTTCCCCACACCCCACCGGAACGAATGGAGACCTCGAATCATCGTCTTACCGGCATGGTATCTTACAATAGCCAGCTCCCGAAGCTGACATCTACGGGCGGCTGGAATGATTTGCCATATGACCGTTATGGCACTGGCTGGAATGGAAGTGTCGTTGCGTTTTCTTCCATCAATGGTGCGCGCAACGTATAACTATAACTGCATGATACTGATCCTACCCTCGTCCTCTTGAGACCAGTGCATGCGTTGCTCATTGGGAATTGGTCGCCAGCCTTCGACTCAGTCTATCCTGCTTCTGGCATTGTCAGCGTTGCTCACCTCTTAATATTCTTGCCCTTTATAGCCCATTGAACGATCAATATGGGCTACCAGAGCGTCGGCGTAGCAATCATCGCCGTGCTCTTCTTCGCTATACGGTATCTTAATCGTACAGATGTACCAAGGATCAAGAATCTCCCCGAAGTCCCCGGTGTACCTATCTTTGGCAATCTCCTCCAGCTTGGGAACGAACATGCGCGAAAGGCAGGAGAATGGGCGAAGACTTATGGACCAGTGTTCCAAGTACGAATGGGAAACAAGGTATGCCTGAAACCGTATGTTCGCCAGGATCATGTCAATTGAACAATGCACGATAGAGAATCATCTTTGCCAACACCTTTGAGTCGGTGAAACACCTCTGGATAACCAACCAGTCCGCTCTCATATCTCGTCCGACTCTGCATACCTTCCATACTGTCGTCTCCTCATCGCAAGGCTATACGATCGGCACCTCTCCGTGGGACGAGTCATGCAAACTTCGACGCAAGGCCGCTGCCACTGCGTTGAACCGGCCCGCCGTGCAGTCTTATATGCCAATCATCGACCTCGAAAGCAACATCAGCATCAAAGAGCTGCTGGCAGAAAGCAAGGACGGTCAGATAGACATAGACCCCAATCCATACTTCCAACGGTTCGCACTCAATACCTCTCTCACTCTCAATTACGGAATTCGCATCGATGGGAGCATTGACAACGAATTGCTGAAGGAGGTTGTGCATGTGGAGCGTGTAGTCAGCAATTTGCGAAGTACGAGCAACAACTGGCAGGATTATATTCCTTTGTTGAGGTTGTGGCCGAGTCGTGACAGTCAGGCGGGAGAGTACAGAGTGAGACGGGATAAATATCTAACGCTTCTGCTGGACATGTTGAAGGACAACATTGCGAAGGGAAAAGACAAGCCGTGCATAACTGGTAACATTTTGAAAGACCCTGAGGCGAAGTTGAACGAAGGTAAGTTTTTGCCGGGTCATAAGAACATAGGACGTCGAGTTAGGGCTAACACTTCGTAGCTGAGATCAAGTCCATCTGTTTGACAATGGTCTCCGCTGGACTCGACACTGTCCCTGGCAACCTTATCATGGGCATCGCCTACCTCTCCTCACCCCACGGTCAAGAGATCCAGGGGCGTGCATACGAGGAGACCATGAAGGTTTATCCAGACGGTGATGCTTGGGAGAAATGTCTCACAGAGGAGAAGGTCCCGTACCTGACCGCATTGGTAAAGGAGATCCTTCGCTTCTGGACGGTCATCCCCATCTGTCTGCCTAGGGTCAGTATCAAAGATATCCAGTACGAGAATGCTACGATCCCTGCAGGCTCCATGTTTTATATGGTAGGCATGACGATGCATAGCAGTCGTCAACTAAAGAAAATATTAACTTGATATATAGAACGCATGGGCAGCGGACTACGACGCAACGCACTTCAAAGACCCCAACTCCTTCCTCCCAGAGCGCTATCTCGACAATGCCGAGGGCACAGGAACACCTCACTACGGCTACGGCGCCGGCTCGCGCATGTGCGTCGGTTCGCACCTGGCGAATCGAGAGCTGTACACGGCCTTCATCCGCCTGATCAGTGCGTTCCACATCCTGCCGCCAAAGGACAAGCGCGATGAGCCAATACTAGATGCCTTGGAGTGCAATGCTATTAAGACGAGCTTGACTACCGAGCCGAAGAAGTTCAAGGTTGGGTTTCGGGCGAGGGATCCGGGGAGGTTGAGGGAGTGGATCCGGGGGAGCGATGAGAGGACGAAGGATTTGTAGTTCGTCGTCGAGGATGTCCGTGGAGGTTGTGTTTTTGAGTACTAGTCTCCCGACTTTGGTTGAGCATCGTGATCATGATTTTGGTTAAGATACTCCGATTGTATATTGCTGGTTCATATTTAGCCATAGCATCTGAACTAGGCAAGGAGTCGTTCCGTTGGATGCTGTGTCCCACGCCTGATCTGCCACTAACGTTGATTTTAGCGGGAACCTGGGGTAATGACGACACTGTAAGTTGCGATGCCTTATCGTCTCGCTCTCACCACCACATCTCTCAGACTTAAGCAACACATCACACAAATCTCAATACTCAATCGCAATATTCACAGTCTAGTGAAGTAAGTAAAGAATACCATAATTTTATTCTACACAGCTCACATCGCCCTTCATGCAGAAATCAGACCTTTAAATCTCCTCAATCAACCACCCCACACCCCACACCGCAGCCTCCAAAATGGCACCACCATCCGACCCCCACGAAGGCGGCGACCTCTTCGACATGGCCAAAGACGGCACAACCATGCCCAACGACGCCGGCAAACATAACCTCATCCCCTCCGTCCCGCGGCCCGACCAAATCGCCGACGACTCTACCGACCCAGGCGCCGCCGACCTCGCCAGCGCCGCCGACAACCCGACCGACATCCCGCGCGTACGTCTCATCTTCCCTTCCTCCCTCCCTCCCTCTTCGTCAGGGGCGCACACACATATCAGCTAACGACGTCCTGGTTGCATACAGAGACACAAAGACATAGGCACCACGGGCGAGGTCCTCACCGGCACGGGCGACCAGCTGCCCGCACAGGTGGAGTCGAAGCGGCTGCATATGGGGGCCAACGAGCCGTTTAGTAAGGGGCATGATAGGATGGATAAGCATCGAAGGCAGAAGGAGAGTGATTTGGAGAGGTATGCGGGGGAGGGGGCGGGTGTGGATGAGGTGCCTGGGGAGGAGGAGGAGGTGGGGCGGGAGGAGGTGAGGGAGAGGAGGGATGGGAAGGAGGTGGCGGAGTGAGTCATAGTGTTTTTATGAGGTGGGATTTTGTGCTGGAGTCTGGCTGAGGGAGGCGAGGTCGCATGTGATGCTGGGTACGGTACAGCTGACGTTAACACGGCACGGTGAATGTGCCCGGTGCAATGCATTCACCTGGTGTGCTCGTCTTTATAAGAAATTCTCAAGGCCCGTTACCTTCTTCTCTTCTTTTATATCTTACCATAACGTACTATGCCCAAGGCTTGGGCCTGACGCCCTCTCATATGGGTCTGCATCTTGAACTTATACTTGTAGCTATGGCCACAACATCGGGCGTTATTTTGCTTCCTTCCTCTTTTTGCTTCTACTGACCTCATCTCATGCCTTTGCGGCATTGATTTTCGAGCTCGTTATCCGTTGATTCAAGTCTTTGGATAGATGCCCTGTTCTCTCTTCAGTGTCACTTTGACTGAGTTGATCATGACTCTTTTTTCAAAGAAACTATTCAGTACTTCTCTATCCAGAGTCTAGTACCCTCTCCCTTGACAGAGGCACCAAAATCAGTGTGTGCTGAATCTTTTGCTTTCGGACCGCTTCCAGACCTTCGGACACGGGATGCCCGAACGCCTCGGAGACGGCCTTCGAGAACTTCCGTCACTGGCTGTACCAGAAACAGCTCACGTCGCCGAACCGTCCCAACAACGGCGCCTGGGATCGCCTACGCCTGAAGGGGCTGATCGAGCTCTACACCCTCACCGACTTCCTCTGCGTCTCCACCCTCCGAAATCTGATCACTGACACCCTGAACTTGATCTCACTGAGCATCAAGGCGTTCAGGCGCGCAATCTTACATGTGGCGTCAAACCAGATCTCCATCTCCACCTTGCTCCGCCTGCTCGTCCGCATGTATGCGAACCACGTCACCTCGGCCGGATTGCGGCGCGTGGTGGCTGACTGGATGGGGCCGGACTTCCATGTAAAACTGACGACTCTTCTGCTGGAGGATGTGGCCAAGGGCAAAGGGAAAAAGCTGGCTCGCAAGGCTGCCATGTGTGAGTATCATGTTCATGACAAGAACAGTCCCCAGTGTAATTGAGGGTTCGAGAGCGGACACGGTGTGCTTCACCGGAAGTGGTTATGAAGTGGTTCTGAAGTGGGGTGTGTGTCGTGGGTGTTAACCCTGGTTTGGGTGTTCCCTTCTGTCGCTCTCAGTATTTTCTCAGGTACCCTTCTTCTGAAGTTCATTGGGCCATGTTAGGCCCGTTCTCACGCATTGGGATTTGATCCAATGACGTTTGGCCCTCGCATCATTCAAACATGTCACTTGCTCAATCACACTCAGACCTGGCTCAACTCTGTTCATTCCGGCCCATTCTTTTCTTTGGATCTCCGCCACTTCTATCAAAGCCGACTAGAGCGGCAATTGTGTCGCTAGACAACGTGATCTGAGTTTCGCAGCAGCAAGAGCCCTTGGAATGTGGCTGCATTGGAGAGACGCATCTCACTGAAGCTTCCATTGCAGATGGGCACCAGGTCTCGAACTCGAAACACCTCCTTTGCCAGATGTCTTCGTGCTTGGTTGCGAATACCGGGCTCGGATGGTCTTTAGCAAACTTACTAGTTTTATTGAGGCACAGTCAATCTCGAATGCGCAGCAGCTGCGCGGACCAATATCCTAAGGATGGAAAGAGTCTTGTCCACCTCGCAAGCCCACCAGCTAGCTGCAAAAACACTGTCATTGAATCGCCGTCTCTGCATACCTGATTACTACTCTGTCTGACTGCCCATTGCGGACCGATAGGGCAATGACTGGAGACTTTCGCCTTCATTTGATACTTGAGTTCACGTCAGTCTACCGTGACTTGATTGACTGGCACAGCTAGACTTGCAAGCAGATCTTCCAAGGCCTCGCAAACATGAACAAGCTGGCTAAGCCATTGTTACCAGCTTCGCTACAAAGATGACCAAAATCAACAGAGCGCCTCTCTGAATTCTTGTCGGAGTTTCTATCTTTCCATACCAACAGCCAAATGGCTGCTCGTTCGCTTTAAAATGCTAAAGGCACGATGATCGAATGCATAGCAGCAACGGAAAATAAGTGCGAGAACCTTGACCAGTTGACAAAGCAGCTAACCCAGCGACGGAGAGATTTGAACCTAGATGCGGTTGACTTCACTCTTATTGATCCCACTTTTCACAGCAACGACAAGATCGCCGCTCCTTTTCTCCATAGGGCTAAAGGCACGAAGATTGAACTCATCGCAGCACTGGAGTGTTAGAACTTTGATCAATTGGCCTCGGAGTGGATCCTCGCCAGAGAGACTTGAAGCTTGATCCTGTTGGCTTCACTCTTGATGATGTGTTGAGATGGAGTCATGGATCAAGTGTATGGACGTTGAGATTTCTATCACTGACAACAACAACACAACTATACATACTAGCAAAGGCGGCAGAATATGTTACTCTTCTTGACTGAATTGTACTTGACCCCGATTCTTTCTATTCTAGAGAGATGCAAGTCTTATTTCTCGGTATTGATTGAAGCAGAGACTGATCCAACAAGACTGAAGTGGCTCCCAGCTTATCCCAACTTCAGATGAGGAAAAGCGACCACCGCCACCGCCGAAGCCGGTGGGCAGTGACCTGGCAGGTTTATGCCGTTTGCGACAACTTTCAGAAGTTTGTCGATCCGGAGGACGGGGAAGATGAAGACGGGGATGAGGACGAGGTTTAATACACAGGATCCGAAGATGCACAACGAAGATACTGTTACCGCAGAGAGTCGCTGGAAAGCGTGAAATGAGGAGAAGAAAGCGTTACGGTGAGAATTGAAACAGGAGCTGATCAAGAAAGCTTGGGGACTTGCGTCAGTCTTCAATATACTCTGCGTCCAGTGTCTACTCGGCAACTCATGATTTTGAGCTTTTCAAGAAGAACACTACTCAAACTGCTTTCTCGGAACCAGGGGATTCCAGTCTTCATCATCTACAAGTATAGTGGTGTATGCAGTTTACTGTACGGCGAGCATACTAGACTATGCGGTGGCAAATTGGATCATGGGGATGGATTGGTCACTAGTATGTGTTTTCGTCCTCTACCGATCTGAATACGCCCCGTCGTCGTGGCTCCCTCGGCCCCGCCGATGCCCCAACCGCTGCCGCTGCCGCCATCGGCGATGTTCCTCTGTCCCGGCCCGTCGGGATTACTTGTCGGCAGGAGAAGTTACTCGGGCCGTGGATAATCTGGATGCGGCTACGGGATCGCTTCGGCTTCGGGCCGAGAGAGCGTCACGTCCACTTGCTCCTGCGAGGCCTGCTTTGCATCGTTACTCTTGCTGCCACATTCCTGGCAGACAACACCTTTCAGGACTTGCTCCAACCCACCATAAAACACATCAAAGCCTAATTGCACAAAACCCCTTCAGGTCTGACGTCAGGTCTGTTGCTTGCCGTGAAGTGAGCTATTGCTGGCGCACCCAACACTTTCAAGCACCATGTGATTGTTCTGGATGAGATCAAAGCACAGAACACTTAGCCTCAATGCGTCGAACACAGTAGCGAAGAAGATATCTGAAGTTGAGCATGCGTTCAAAACTAGTACGACTCTGGCAGCGCTTCCTCAGCCAGCCCGCAGACATGCAAGCAGATTTTTTCGACTTTGTGGTGATTTGTCGTTGATACAAGAGTCACCTGGCACTGGAGAGACAATGCATGCATTGATCTAGCCCTTAGCTAGCATAAGATAAAGGTCGCTATAGCGGCTTCAAACTTTTGTGTACACCAGCAGCTGCCAATCTTCATCCATATCGCAGAAGCCAATCTGGGTGTGAGAGTCAATCTCTCAACGTGGTTTAACGCCATGTCGATGTCAACGCAATACAACAAATTTGCAAGAAACAATCTGTGTTAACAAAATTAAGTTCATACTTCGTTTTGAGTCATCGTCGGTGTACTGCTTCTGCTTGACGTGATTGAGGATCTGCTTGGCCATCATGTATGGCAGAACTTGGGAGTCTATACCAGGTTCCTTCTCTACTCTGACATGAACGAAAAGCTGTTGTTCACTCCTTACTACTCTTTTGCTCAAGTTCACATGCAAAGAGGGGAATTGTGAGCAGATGCTCCAATGAGGCAGGGGTTTATGGATAAGCAAGCACCGGAACGAAAATCTAACCCAGATAGGTTAGAATTGACTGCCCCGACTTGACTGCCCGGAGTCGTTCTGGAGTATCATCGCCTCTCGCGCCTCCCCCTTGCTCTCCAACACCCATCGTCCCAAAGCGGTACCGGGTCAGCTCCTCCCCACCAAGCAGCAAACCAGGGCTTTGGGCAAAGATCAAGGAGGAAAACGCCAGCAAAGAGCGAGAGCTGCGATTACAAGCCAACCGTAGACGACCGGAATGACTCGGGGCAGTCATCTTTCGACCATCACTTTCTAACCTTTTTCCATTAGCCCTTCTTAGCTGCATTGGGGCGTTCACTAGACTCCGATGAACATGACTGCTAGTAAGGGTCCCTTACTAAGGTACTGCTGTCGCCCCTGCTGTTGTCCTCATTGACGCCCCCGCTGTCACCCCCGCTGCCACCCCTGCTGTCGCTCTCACAGAGATAATAAAAATGGTCAGACATTGAGATGATGACAGCAAGCGAGGGCAACAGTGAGGGTGACAGTATGGGGGCAACAGTGAGGGCGAGAGCGACAGTGAGGGCGAGAGCGACAGTGGAGGCAGCAGCGGGGGTAACAGCCAGAACGACAGCACAGTGTGAATGCCTCCAATGCAGCTAAGAAGGGCTAACGGGAAAAGGTTAGAAAGTGATGGTCGAAAGGTGACTGCCCTGAGTCATTCTGAGCAAGCACTGTCAATATTCAGCATGAATGTCGTACTACAATCAAGCAGCAAGTGCTCGCTGCCGCCGAAAAACTGTTGTTGGACTTGCCTCCGCCGACAAAATTTCTCGCGCCGCCGACGACCTGGACGCCACTGCGGGAATGCTCCGCCGCAACGCGAAAAATATTCATGCCAGCGTTGCCGTTGTTCCGCTTGGCCTGCCGCCGCCTTCCTGCCAATCTCAGTCCTGCTCCCCTCACCGCCGTCGTGGTCGGCGGTAGTTGTCGTCTCGGTTTCGGTTTGTGGTTGGTTCGTGGCTTTTACTTTTTTGTTAGATAGGGACTAATGGAATCTCGTGAGACTTGAAGAGCAAAGATTGAAAAGCTCTGATTCTGCGCTTTCAATGAGATTTCACTTCTGAAAGATATTTGAGGTCTTGCCATCCAAGCATTGCAGGCCAAAGGTCAACACCTGATGCCGAGGGCTTTGGCACGATTTGACATTCGAACATGACCGCTCGTTGCAAGACCTGACATGATCGACATCTGGAGAGCGTGGGAAGATCCCAGATTGATGAGCTCAAATATGAAGACAGACATATTCTACATCCTATTCGACTTCAGCTTCCATGTCATCAAAACTGCCCAAACAAAGAAGGTTTCACCATTCATTTAATGACTCATGCTGAAACTACTCAACACTCTGGTTCAAAACAGAGTGACTGAAGCACATCTTGACCAAGTCAATAAGCAGATACTGGGAGGTGTTCTCGGGCCACGGGCAGAGATAGTCGACATGGGTTATGCTCCACCAGCAGAACCGACATGATCTTTCAGAATAACCCATGACCCATCTCGGATCACTGTCTTCCGACATACATGCTTACTGCAGAAGTGTTCAGCTTCGATAAGCTTTCACTGACATTAATGTGGTCGCAAGGTTTTCTATACTTCATGCACTGTTGCCGGCAGACGATTTGTTCAGCAAGCACAGGGTGTTGTCATTGATCTTCAGAGGGAATGCATTGCTTGGGGACAGTCCAATCACCTGTCTTTCATGCAGTCTTTCCGAAAATCTCCTGACGTTCACAGGGTGTTGTACATCAAGCTTAAGGGCAAATGGGGGCTTCACCTGGGTCTATATCTGCGACAGTCAATGTTGGTAACGCTGGCACTGCTGGCACATATCATCTCTGAATTGACCATGCCCGCAAATACATAACACACTACCAGATCTGCAGGACTTCGAGCGCGAGGAGTGGGCCTGGGTCTACGCCTTTCATATCCATGGAGGGGGAGAACGTGTCAGCGCCACATTGCGGCATGGCGCCATCTGAATCTCTAACCGCAATCAGCTCTGTGGCATACGCAGACACTACCCAGCCTCTACCAGCATCTCCCAAAGCTCCCTGAAACCATCCAGCGTTCTCCGGCATTTGCGACACTCCAGAGCCGATTTGGAAGAGAATTCAGCGATGGACACACCATACTATGTCTACTATATCACAGCTATTGTTGGCTCCCTTCTTCAGTTGCAATTTGCTTCTAATACTGGGTTCTGCGCAGCATTCATTGTCAGTCGCCCCCTGCCATATGCCAATAATCTCTAGCATCTTATCAAGGTTTGGCCTGGTATCCCCAAGCATCCCCAGAACTGACCCGGCAGCGACCTGATTGCCTGCCTAATCCTCATTCGACTGCCATCGTCTGAGTCGCACCCAGCAACCCAGGTTTCGCGAGGTCTTCGACGTTCGAAGCATCCAAGATCGACAACGAGGCTGAAGCGCGAATTACCGTTGATACGTTCTTCCGAAAAGACCTGTACATGACCTCTGAGACGCTCGTTTTAACGCACCTCGCTGCTTCCGTACCTGACAAGGCCTCGTCGCCGCCGTGCCGCCCCTGGCGCTCCCGCCGCCCCTGCCCTCTTGGGCGAATCTGGCGTTTGTTGTGATGGGCGCCGTCCTCGCACTGGTGCTCAGCTTCTTGCATTACCAGCTGAGCGCCAGGAAAGAGGACCGGGTGGCCGCCGCCGAGAGGCGGAAAACAGGCCTCAATAAGAAGGCGGAGAGGCCCGCCATCGGAGACGATCCATTGCCTACTGGTCGCGATTATCTGTCGGCCGAAGAAGTTCTGGTCTGTGGAGAAAGAGGAAGATAACGTATTGCCTAAACCTCAAATCCAGCTTATTTCCAGTCTAACGTCAGGTCTACTGCTTGCCGCGGAGCAAGCTGTCACTGGGGCACCCAACGCTTCCATGCATCATACGATCGTTCTTGATGCGATCAAAGCACGGAAGAACGCTTACTATGATTCATCGAACAGTGACCTCCAAGCTGAAATCCCCTTGCAGTCGCTCGCACAAGACAATGCTCCTGCTCGTTGACAACCTTACCACTTACCACAGCAGTAGTTCAGCTTACCATCGCTCACCATACAAGACGATGCAGCTTAGGGTTAGGGTTAGCTTTCTATCCACATGTCAACTAACACCCGGTGGAATAACAAGTGGCAAAACAGCATAAGCCGCTCCTTGAGGCTCTGGACGCCGCCGAGCACATCTTGGAGGCATCGGAGAATAACTGAGAACGTTGTCTTTAAGAAGTCAGATTTCCACACTGGTATCGAGAAATTATCTGCAGACACAGTGAATGTATGAGAGTCACAGAATGGCAAACAGCTGGCTGATTGTGGCCGCTCCACCAAATTATGTGGTTCTTCTTACGGCAGGGAGCTTCAAGCAGCGGTCTCTATCAGAGGACTTTTATTCTGACTTTGGAAAGAGCATGGGAATGGGAGCCAGTATTGATCTGGCAGAAGGATTTGCGGAATGGACACCCTTGGTGGTGAAACACTGTGCATATAAAGGTGATTCTGACAAAAGACAACTATCTGCACCATCAGCATCGCTTCGACTTCATTGTCACCCCAGATTGTTTCAAAGAACTCTCTATCTTCAGTCTTTCTGGCTGCAAGCCACTCAGCTTCATGCAACTCCTTACACAAACGACCAGAGAGTGAACGATGTGTTGTGAAAGTCGTCGTGTTTGACAATCGAAGCTGAACCTCTACCAGAGATTACTCCACTAACCCATGAGCCAGAAGCATTCGAATGTTCCTATTCGGATCGGGCCACATTGATTCTCTGGTTTCTTGATAAAGAGGGATTGGAGATCTCGGAACGCGTCAAGGGCTGGCAAGATACCGCCACAAGAGAAGATAATATGTTAAATTGCTGGACGCTCGAAGACTTCTTGATTTTGCTCTCTCTCAAATTTTTCCTCCCGATGCAACATCTAAAACAACAGATCAATCATGTATAAAAGCAGCTAAGACTGGGGAAGAGATTAAAGAAGAAAGAGAGAAGACTACAGTATGACAAAACGTCAACTAAATCTTCACAACACACTTTATCATGCAGTCAAATTCTAACAAAATTCAAAGCTCTGAGTGCGTTCACAGCAGCTCAGCATGATCATCACTATGAAGAGTGGTGGTAAGGCCATAGACTGCATCGCATTTGTCGATTTCTACGTTCAGTCTCTCAAAGAAGAGGTCAAACACCACTCCTTCGCGATGACAGAAGTCCCATCAGAGAATTACTACAGTCTGACCAAAACAGTTGCACTCCAATCCAAGCACAAAGCTCAAACATTAGCTTCACTCAACCAAGATATACATGCAACCCTGCAGAGCATGCCACTGTGAGAAATCTCCAAGGTACTGCCACATGTCATGAAGCTTCTACGTTGCGTCTTCCAAGACAAACCTCATTTGAAGAGACTTACACCCTTAAAGAACAACAAAGCAGGCATCTTGGAAGGATGAATGCCTGGTGTGCGGGCATGTTGGCTAATATTGTGGGTGTCAGATAACTAGTTATGGCTCTTCGTCCGCTGCTACCGGGTCATCGTCGCAGGCTTCAGGGGAAGCTTATCGCGGATTCAGCTTTGTTCCCCACTTTCGTGCAGGATAGGGGGCTGCCCTTCCCCTGGGACTTGACTGCCCAGGAGATGACACTTCGTGCAATGCCGTTACTACGGCCGTGCGTAGTGTCACAGAATATTGAGTTATTGAATTGTTGCGAAGTGTACCGACAGTCCATCCTAATCATGAAGAGGAGGAATGGCCCAGGGACTGATGTGCCAGAAATGTGCTGCAGTCTGGGGTAAGCCGGACGTCGTTATCTACTTCCGTGGGTGTTACACCGCGGGAGTCGGTAAGTGCGCAGAATGCCTACGGCACTCTGGACGTGCATGTACATGGCCTGAAGGTCAAGATGGACCTCTTGTTGGTGAGTGCTGGGTACTGTTGAGCTCCTGACTAAGTTCTAGACCTACTCTACTATAGGAGAAGAGAACAGGTGTCTTGTATGAAGCGCTTTATTGGACTGGATCTCTGCAGATTCGGGACCCAGTCCAGCCAAGCTCTTGATTATCTGTCCCTCACAAGTGTTGAAGCTTGTCCCCGGATCCTGAAAGAAAGTGGGGGCCAATCAAACTTCATGGCTGAAAGACTTCGAGCAGTCCCAGTATACACCAGGACTAAGAATACTTATGAATATGAGCAACAGCTCACATTGTTTCTGAGAATCATGGGATTAGATAGAGGAGATGATTGAAGTTATAGCCAGTCAGCCTTGACTTTTCAAGGAGCAACTCTCTGAAGATACTGTTAAGATATGGACCGTCTCATCTGTTCCGTCAATTGGAAATTTGGAAATTCGGATACTGACACATGACCTCTACTGCGACCAAATCGTTGCTGCGGTGTTGATGATACCGAGAGAGCTTGCAAGGAGATTAAGAGTAGAAGTCCACTACACAATATTGTGCTCAGTCCTCCGCCCTCACACAGTGGAAGCAGCGCTTTTTTCATTGTCTTTTGTGACTGGAGAGCTGTTTTGACTACTGGTTGTGTGGCGGCCACGTATTGCTTTGCAATAAAGGAGGAAGTGTACAGTGGGCCTGCAGAAAGCTTGCGCTACCCTGGGACTGGCCAACGCGATCAGAGATGACATGTCCTTAAACGTTCGATTCTGCTGCTGGGGCCGCCGCCGCCGCCGACCTGATTCGCAGTCCTCTTCTCGACGCGGCCGCGGACATACCACTCTCGGGTTGACTCGGTCGTCACCACATTACCGATCATCCGGCGAATCGTCCCTCGGACGTCGCTGGAAGGTACTCGTTTCGGCGATCACCCACAGTATGCCGCTGCCGCCACGCTTATACGTGGGGAAGTTGTTGCCGAGCCGTGCGAGAACTGTGTTCAGTGGAACAGGTTGAGGGAGCTGTTCCTGATGAGGATGACAAACTTGGAGGTATCAGAATATCTACACAAACCTACTCGGAACGTCCTTGGGCAAAGCATGAGCAACAATTCGGAATCTGAGTGTACTTGAGCAAGAACAGCTTGATGAGAGGCATTCAACATCCGTATGATTCTCGGTTTAGACCCAGACAGGGTCTATACAAGTATGGATTTGGATGATCCTGATACACTGGAGCAGGCCATTCACACTGTGTGTTCAGACCAGATTCCGGAGGGCTGGGCTCTATCTCAACTTCAGTTGGAGAAGAAAGCATGACACTGGCTTGCTGCAAGGTTCGAGGAACATTCCAATCATTGAACACAAGATTAAAAGGTGAAACAGGCAGAGAGTAATCTGCATAGAGCAAAAAAGACTGTTCAAATGCCTCCGCGAAGGGAGCAGAGAACACCCAGTGTAAAGGAGAAGAAACTAGCGGATCATGCTAGCAAACTCGCAAGTGATGCACAGCGCAATGATGTCTAGATGAAGCACATCTGATTAAGCTCCTTGCTTCGTACAATGCGATATTGTCTTGCGAGGCTCGGAATCCTGTGCACATTTGCAGCTTCAATCGATAAATAAGGATGTCTCTGAACATTCAGATGCAAAGGAACTATCCTTGGAAAATATGTTTGAAAGTACAAAGACAAGATCAGTGTGTGGCAAAACATACAAGATCACTAGGTAACTAAAAATATAACGAAGGCTCCAGAAGTTGGAGCATCGAGCTGGTCGCAAGGGAAGGTGCTAAGTAAGCTCAGGCTGACGCCAGTGTGGATCAAAGCCGATGCAGAGACAAGAAAGCAGATGGAGGAGGATCTGGCAGAGGATATCATGGAGAATCGTTACCGTGCCCAGCAGAGTGGGCGAGGGCGAGGGCGAGGGCGAGGGTGAGGGCAAGGGGCTAGTATAGCCCTCAATGGGATCAGGTACTCTCGGTGGCGATGCCCGATTGATGTTCCCTAAGATGGGTCCAGATCTCTGGTACCTTTGTGTATGAAAAGCTCAAAGAGAAGTACAGCTGGTTGTGAGATCAAACAAGAGTGTTGTTCCTTTTATTGGCCCTTTGAAAACTTACCTGCCCAAATCGCCGGTCGAGCTGCAGCCGTTGAAAAGAATGCATGAACTAAAAAGAACACTTCGCCCACATATTCAAAGAGACAACTTTCGTTTGGTGCTCATGTTCTGCACTGTGGATGGCGCTCCGCAAGATGGGAGAGACATAGTGCTGCGGTTAACTAATCTTCTCGGAAGTGGCCCATTAGGGCGAACGTAAAGTTTGCCGTCCACGCTGTGGGCTTGGCTGAAAAGACATATGGATTGAAGAATGCGGATGAAGCTGGTCCACTTCTCCAAGAAGACACTTAGGCTATTGCAGATCGACAGGCAACGGGTGACTCATTTATTGCATCTCTCTCATTCATTGCATTTTACCTTCTCCTTCAACTTCCTCCTCGCCACCAGCATCATCCCTTCGCTCCTGCGCTGCAGAAGCGCTGGCTAGTCAATGGCCCCAAGCCGCTCAAAAAAGACTTTCAACACATCTCCCAGATCCTAACTGAAAATCCACTGCGACTACAGCTCATTAGGTAGGGAGTTCTGTACAATGTGGAGAGAGACTTGCGCAGAGGACATGATAGTGGTAGAATCAGGTGGAAATTGAGCGGAATCAATTGGAAATGAAGAGGAGAGCTAGAGCCGCCAAAGAGTGTGAAAATTCCCGAGATCTCAGAAAACCAACTCATGTTAATAAGCGGCACACATCGCCGCGCTTGATGTCTCTTCAACTTATACGTGCCCTTGCTTCCCGATCACCTAGCCTGCAAGTTACACTTATTAAAATCCAATTTCTCGCAAAAGAAACAGAACCTATCTTCTCAAACTAACGATCAGCCATGCTAAGATGCTATCCTTGTGACGAGCCACAATGTTCAGTTTACTGCTAAAACCCAAGAATAATAAAACCCAGTCATACCATGCAAGAATTGGAATTCCTCAGGCTTACTATCAGAAACAGTTTGAATCTTTACGAGCAATTTCTTAACAGCCTTGATGCAACCCGCACATGAACTGAACTATAATGACTGAGAGAGTTGATCCTGCTCGAATTATTCAATTTCATCATCACTTGACAGTGCACAGAAGTCGTACATGAAGGATGTCAGGGCTTATGTGCGTACAGCAGATTGACATGGGGGCCACAAGGAACTGCGGAAGTTTGGCATCTTCAATCACTCCTCATCAAAGAGCAACTTCGTGTCACCTCAGCTTTGGAAAGAACACCGGACACTATGTGCTATCCTCAGGGTTTGCCATTACCCTAGCTCAGACTACCTTCCATTGGTTCACCTCCTTCCCGCCACCACTAACTGCGATAACAATCATGCTAAGGATAGCGACATGAAAGATGGGAATGATGATGACAGCGTGGTCCATGATGATGATATGGAGCAGATGGATGAAATTTAGAGTGGGAGCTTGTTAGTACTGAATTTGATGGTAGCATACACGCCGCCAAAAAGGCAACACGCATTAAGGCCATAGCAGAGAAACATGCTCTCTGCCTAGGTACCTGACTGCAGAAGAACAAAAAAGAAGCTATGACATTATTACAGATCAGATCCTAATCACAGCAGCCAGAGGCTCCGCTTTGGAAATTGTATCTCGGAGAGACTCGGAGAGATTCCACAGCTCAGAGCCAAGCAATCTATTCTCAATTGAATCATCATGATCGCCGCCAAGAAGAAAGAGCTGCCGAGATACAAACATTGCAGACCGATCATGCCCTGATCGATCTCCTGAAACCGGCTTCATCACATAGCCAACCATTGTCTACTTATGCCAACCTGAGAGACTAAACAGGGCCGACAGAGTCCATCACATTGTCTCAGAGATAACACAGACTCAAAAAGATGATAGACACAACTTTCTCTGCTCCATCAGACTTTGCTGACCACCCTAGAAACCACCTTGAAACATCACCTTGCCCATCAAGCAAGCACCTGAGGACGCATGAGGCCCCAAACTCACATGAAGAATTAGGGTTTGGACATTAAGTCTAGTTCAGCGACCAAGACAAAAGTCAAGAGACAAGACCTCTCTATCATTCACTGGATTGCTCTCCTCAGTAGATGTGGCAATTTTTCGGCATTTTCAACTTTTATCAATATGCATCCCTTTCCTGACCTTTTACTGTCACGATTCTATTTCTGCATTGAAGTCTCAATCGTTTGTTGTGGCACCTGTGTTGAAGAACACATTTCGCCCAATCTAGGCTCGATTTATCAGCTCTGAAAGAGATCGAAAACTGCTCCACAAATCACTCCATGATGGAGAATGTGTAGTAGTCCACTAGAGAAGAATTCGTATCAAAGAGATTCTCGCTCGCCTCCCTCTCTACACATTTCAGGGTCTGCAGAACATGAAGTCATATAGCTAAAAAGCGCCAACTATGATCTCTCAAGTGCTTCGGATTCCAGTACAAAGTCTTCATATCATTATTTGACAATTCAGACTGCTACTCTACTCACAGCAGCGGACAGCGATGTATAGGTAGGTAGGTAATTTATTCCGCCCGGAGGCACTACGCCTAAAGGGCTCTAGCGCTATCATCCTGTCAAAACTATTGCTATGTCCATGTCCCACGAAAAGCCCTTGCTGAAACGTCTTTTCCTTG